>Ga0070699_100004280_pt1 | contig 12621 bp, 11 predicted proteins | sample KBSK1503metaG_FD_65473 | JGI IMG/M metagenome (GOLD analysis project Ga0070699, IMG submission 65473) | Corn, switchgrass and miscanthus rhizosphere microbial communities from Kellogg Biological Station, Michigan, USA - KBS K1-50-3 metaG | ecosystem: Host-associated > Plants > Roots >...
GTCTTTGGATCAATAACCTTCTCACGCAATGTGCGTCCTTCAAGGCGTTCATCTTCCGCTTCCATTACTCGGTAAACTTTGCGATAAGGTGTCTCAATGAAACCATATTCATTCACACGAGCGAATGAAGCCAAACGACCAATCAAACCAATGTTTGGACCTTCAGGTGTCTCAATTGGGCAGATACGGCCATAGTGTGAGTGATGCACATCGCGAACATCGAAGCCCGCGCGTTCACGGCGTAGACCGCCAGGCCCCAACGCTGACAATGTGCGCTTATGCCGCAACTCGGCCAGCGGATTAGTTTGATCCATGAACTGGGAAAGTTGAGATGAACCAAAGAACTCGCGTAGAGCGGCCACGACAGGGCGAATATTGACCAATGTAACCGGCGACAACTGCTCCTGATCACGAATGGACATGCGCTCTTTAATCACGCGCTCCATACGTCGGAGGCCGATGCGCAGCTTGTTCTGGATTAATTCACCCACCGTTTTGACACGGCGATTTCCCAGGTGGTCAATATCATCCGCTGGCTCGACTCCATTGTTAATTTGAATCATGCGGCGTAGGAGTCGAATCACATCGCTTTTGCTCACGGTGCGATGTGGAATTGGAACATTCAAATCAAGTTTTTGATTCAACTTATAACGACCCACACGTTCGAGGTCGTAATGGCGCTGGTCGAACAATTGCTCCTCAAGGAACTGACGGGCATTGTCTAATGTGGCAGGATCCCCAGGACGCATTTTGCGGAAAAATTCAATTAACGCGGCTTCGGCGATTGTCAAACCACCTGAAAGATCCCATTCAGGTTCCTGTTTTAAAGTAGAAGCAATAAAGAGACGCTCGGGATTATTATCCACGTCTTGAAACAAGGATAATAATTCTTCATCAGTCCCCATCTTTAGTGGCGTATCCTTGATACCGTCGTTCACAGCCGCAAGTGCGCGCAGGAAAACAGTAATAGGCACTGTGCGCTTGCGGTTGAACTTCAAAATGAGATAATCGGATTTGCGGGTTTCGAACTCCATCCACGCGCCTCGGTCAGGAATCAGCTTGGACATGGCGAGTAGACGTCCCGTAGCCCGATCCGTGGGGGCTTCGAAATAGACACCAGGCGAGCGAATCAATTGTGAGACAACGACTCTTTCCGTCCCATTAATAATGAAAGTACCCTTATCGGTCATCTCGGGGAAGTCGCCAAGGAAGATATCCTGCTTGATTGGCTCAGGGACATCAGGACCTGCCAGCAGCACTGAGACGTACAGCGGACTGGCATAGGTGAGATCGCGTTCCACACACTCTTCAATCGTGTGCTTGGGATCACCAAACCAATATTTGAGTCCCCATTGTTTGGCTTCAGGACCACGACCAGGGAAATATAATTTCATTCCCTTGTTATAAGATTCGATTGGCGAGACCTCATGAAATAGATCACCCAACCCATCGCGCTTGAGGCGCTCAAATGAGTCCAATTGGACTTCGATCAAATTTGGAAGACTGATATTAACTGGGATGCGCGCATAGCTTTTGCGAGGCAAAGAAGAAGACATTCGGTTCACTCCTAACCTTGGATCTGTGCGCCGTTACGAAGTACAGTCTCTCATCTTGAATTTAGTGCTTGCCAGGTAACAGATGCAATTCAAATTCTAAGATGCGTGCGAGAGGCAGTAAACACACGAAGCCATCCCGCTTGTTTGGCGGGATAGCAAAACCTGATTATATATGAAAGTTAATATATACGCAAGGGATTTTTGCTTTATTTTCAAATTCCACCCTAGGTTTGTATAACACTGATTCTATCACATTCAGGACGTTCCGCAACTTACAAAGGTTACATGGGGTTTTGACAGTAAACTTCAACCACTCTGCACAGGAGGAACGATGACGGCACAACAAGCAATGATCAATGATCGACGTGAAATTTTTGGGTGGGCAATGTACGACTGGGCGAACTCGGCATTTAGCACAACAGTTGGTACGGTATTTCTAGGACCCTATATCGCATCATTGGCGGCAGAGTCGGCGAAGGCATTTCCAGATGGCCTGGCGCGCTTTTTTGGTATTCCGGTTGCACCGGATTCATTTCTTCCTTACTGCATTTCATTTTCCGTAGGGCTTCAAGTATTGTTCCTCCCCATCCTGGGCGCCATTGCAGATTATTCGCATTTGCGCAAACAAATGATGCAAGCCTTTGCGCTGATTGGGGCCATCTCTACCATTGCCATGTTCCTGGTCACAGGTGACGTATGGTGGTTGGGTGGTGTTTTATTCATTATTGCCAACCTGGCCTTTGGGGCGGCAATTGTTTTCTATAATGCATATCTTCCAGATATTGCCAGCGAGGAGGAACGTGACCGAGTATCTTCATATGGCTTTGCCATGGGATATATCGGCGGCGGAATTCTCTTGGCTCTCAACCTGGCGTTTTTTATCTTCAGTGACTCGATTGGTGTGCCCGGTGACCTGGCCGTCCGTATCAATCTCGCCTCAGCGGGACTCTGGTGGCTGGGATTTTCCTTTATCACCTGGGCGCGTTTGAGGCCACGCCATGCAGCGCGTCCGTTGCCTACGAATGAAAACTATTTCAGTATCGGGTTTAAACAATTAGGGAAAACCTTCCGTGAAATGAAACACTTCCCCGAAACAATGAAGTTCCTGCTGGCCTACTTTCTTTACAATGACGGTATTCAGACTGTGATCGCTGTTGCATCTACATTCGCTGCTGCTCCCATTGCACGCGGCGGAGTTGAATTACCTCAAGACACGCTGATTGCAGTCATTTTGATGATTCAATTCGTTGCTTTTGGAGGGGCTTTGTTTTGGGGAAGGCTTGCCAAATGGATTGGCGCGAAACAATCCATCATTGTCAGTCTGGTCATTTGGGCAGGCGTGGTTATCTTCGCGTACAGTGGATTGAAAGGAGATACCCGCATCGCTCAATTCTTTGTTTTGGGAATTCTGATTGCCCTTGTACTGGGTGGTTCACAAGCCATTAGCCGCAGTCTCTTTGCACAGATGATTCCCAAGGGAAGAGAAGCCGAGTTCTATTCATTTTATGAAGTCAGTGAACGCGGCACCTCATGGACAGGCCCTCTTATCTTTGGGTTGGCAAATCAAATGTTTGGCAGTCTGCGATACGGTATCCTTGCGTTGATCTTCTATTTCATTGCTGGTCTGATCATTTTGCCATTTGTCAATGTAAAGAAGGCAATGGATGACGTGAAGAGCCACGACGCCGCACAGGCATAAGAATATTAGATGGAATAAAATAACTGGCCAAGGAATTTTCCTTGGCCAGTTATTTTTAACTCGGCAGCACAAACACTAGCCTGGTCTGTTGCCTTCATAGTTATCGCCCTCGCGTCAGTGACGATAGTATTCCTCCGCCTAAATTCGCGCGCAGGATGGCAACACTTATGGCCGGTAAATTGGCGGCAGATGGATAAATCAAATAACGCGGCGACCAGACAGGATGAAACTTATCCTTGAAAGCATGCAAACCCCGAAAGTTATAAAAGCGGCTTACGCTCCGGTAGAGATAATTTAACGCCCGCTCAAGGATAGGATCATCGGAATGTTCCCCAACCCCCGAAAGAGCGCTCAACCCGAGATTGAAGGTGCTGTAGCCCTGCTCCCCGGCCCATTTGAGCAATGAAACGAATAGGAAATCCATCAAGCCTGATTCCACTTGACCGCGATGCCGCATCAGATCTACAGTAGCTTCGCTGGACTGGAATTCCGTTACGATGTTGGCAAAAGCTTCGATGAATCCTTCCCGGTCACGGACAAGCAAAATCGGACAGGTATTGAGATAGACATCATCGAACCAACCCAACGAGAATCGCATTTCAGTGGCGGCACGGCTGGATAGCCATTCGTTGCTGATCAAGTTAAGTTCGCGCAACATACGCGGCGAATACGGCGGCTGGACCACATCATAACGATAGCCGTTGCGCACCATTTTGTTATAACTATTTCGCAGGGTCTTATTTTCGCTGCCCTCCAGTGTAAATTTTTCTAGGTCGACCGTAGCTTCCTGCCCCAACAGCAAAACGTCGAATCCAGCAGCTTTGTAAACATCCAAATGGTCTGGCAGCACCTGGTAAAAGGCAGGGAGCCAATCGTTCGACGCACAGAACAACTTGAAGGAAGAGATAGAAGCGGAAATCGCGTCGGGTGGACCAATTGGGTCACCTAATACCAGTGCCACACGATTTTCCAAAACATAAGAGACGAGAGAATTATCGGAAGCAAAAAAGAAATGTTTATCGTCGAAGAGGGCATAGCGGGCAATCGAAGTATGCCCATGAGCACGGACAATTTCCCAGGCATGGGCATGTTCATCTTCTGAGGCAGCACGGCGCTTCAAAACCGGACGAAGCAACATGACCAGCGCATAACCCAATGTCACCGCACCGACAATATAAATCGAATCGGCAAAGTAACGACCAAATCTTGTGACTGGCAAGGATTGCAGCCCTGGGTCATAAAATTCCGTGAACATCACAACTGTTTGACGAATTGCCATCCAAAAGCCAAAGTTGATCTTGAAGTGACGGTCGAGCAGATAAAAACCCAGCACACTATAAATCAGTGTAAAGACCAGGGCGCTTACCAGTATTAGCAATCCCTGCTGAACGGACGGCGTGTCGGACCGTGCATGAAAGGATGAACGCAAATAGATCAGCAAACCAGCCAAAAGGGCGGCAAGAGTCGCTTCTTCGTAATCAAGCCCTTTGAGTAGATGGGTTGGAATAGAGATGAGCAAGATGGTGAGAGTTAAAATCCAGCCCAATTGTTTTCTACGCCACAAACTGACCGAAAGCAAAAGTAATGCAAACCCCGCCAGCGCTGAGGTGAGATGTCCTCCGGTGCTGATGCTAAACGGCAAATATTGTTCAAGCAGACGAAGACGATGTCGCAGTGATGGCGTAACTGCAGAGAGCATATTTACAACACCCATCGCAGCAGTCAATAAGGCAACGAGATGAACGAGATTTTCTTCCGAGAAGGCAGATTTAAATTTCATTGCCATCTTCTTCATACAATAAGACCTGACATCCTTTGAAAGTGTCAGGTCTTACTATTACAACTTCGGTAACACAATGGACTGTTGCTTTTGGTACTTTCCCTTCTTATCTGCGTAAGAGATTTCACATTCCTCATCTGCTTCAAAGAAGAGCACCTGAGCCAGTCCTTCATTTGCATAAATTTTGGCAGGGAGTGGGGTAGTGTTGGAGATCTCCAACGTGACAAAGCCTTCCCACTCAGGCTCAAACGGCGTTACATTGACGATAATTCCGCATCGTGCATAAGTTGATTTGCCCAAACAAACTGTCAGCACCTTGCGCGGAATACGGAAGTATTCCACAGTGCGCGCCAGGGCAAACGAATTCGGCGGGACAATACATACATCACCTGTAAAATCCACCATGGACTTTGTGTCGAAGTTCTTTGGGTCCACAGTTGCAGAAAAAACATTCGTAAAGATTTTGAATTCATCGGCCACGCGCACATCGTATCCATACGATGAAACGCCGTACGAAATCACGCCCTGCCGAACCTGTTTATCTTCGAATGGTTCGATCATTTTGTGTTCATGTGCCATCTTGCGAATCCAGTGATCAGGTTTGAGTCCCATATTTTCTCCAAAATTGAATATTGAGGTGACAGTCACTTTATAAAATGACTGTCACCTTACTTTACAACAATTACAACCTGCGTAAGTTTGCCCGATTTTACTTCAACCCACCGTTCGTAAATATGACCATTCTGTATTAAAGTAATTCGGTAATGCCCGGCCGGAAGATCTCCGAGCGCGGCGTTCTCTTCATACATTGGCATGTGCGGATCGTACGTATCAACATAATAAGCTTCAAGAATTTCATTGGCATCTGAATAATGTTGCAGAGTGAGCGTTGCAAGCTGGAATTGTCCGGCCTCATCGAAGATGGCAAACGACACAGCGCCATATTCAGTACGGGAGGCCACCAGCCAAAGTTCCGGATTTACTGTTGATAAGTAGTTTTCCACCTCGCCGCGCCGTACCTCAAAATGCAGATGGCTTCCCGTGGCTGCACCACTCTGCCCGATCTCGCCGATCTTCTCTCCCATTTTGACAGTCTGCCCTGCTTCCACGTCGATCTTTGAAAGATGGGCGTAAAGCGTGAACAAATTATCCGCATGGTGAATGACGACCATATTCCCGTAGAAGTTTTGCCAGGGACTGTATACTGCTGCTTTATCAGGGCCTGCAAACACGACGACTCCATCTGCCGCAGCTTGGACTGGCGCGCCATAATCCTTGCCGATCTCCACGCCATGATGCGGATCACGCGTCCCGTTGGCTGTGGAGGCATACCGATACGTTGGATCCACACTATCCTCTTCAGGAGGTTGTATTGGTCGCTGAAAGATGAAATGCCCGTCGGTGATGCAATAGTCTGTGATGTGAGGGTCACAGGGAATCAGAGTTAGCGTTGGTGAAATTGTGGGAGGAATTGTCGCGGTTGCAGAGATAAGTGTAAATGTTGGTACGGGGGAAGACCCAAGAGTCGGTGCTGAGGTTGCTTCGATGACCGGTGTCAGAGACCGATGGGAAGAACAGGATGTAAGGAAAATTAATAAAAGAAAAAAATTTTTTTTCATAAACCGAAATTTGGACTCAGCCAGCTCGCTGGCATCGCCTTTGATATACTTTCGTTATGGAAGACATCTACAAGGCCTACCTATATACGCCGCCGCATTATTTTGCGCCCAATGCAATGTACATGGTCACAGGGTCCATCTTTCATAAACAACATCTGCTACATGAAACCAGGTGTAAAGAATTTTTCTTGAAAACTCTTTTTGAAAAAGCCAATCTTTTCGGTTGGAATATGGAAGCATGGGCTATACTGCACAATCACTACCATTTTATTTCACAAGCCCCGGAAGATTCAACGACGCTGGCAAAGTTAATTCAACAAACCCATTCAATTACAGCCATTCAGTTCAATCGTTGGGATAATACTCCCAGCAGGCAGGTTAGGCAAAATTACTGGGATACGTGCATTACATTCGAAGCATCATATCTGGCGAGACTTCGATATGTCCATGAGAATCCAGTAAAACATGGACTTGTTGAAAATGCAGCAGAATATCCTTATTGCAGTTACAGGTGGTTCTTTGAGCAAGGGGATTCTAATTTGAAAGAGCAGGTTTCCAAACAGCCAATTGACAAAGTGAACGTGTTTGATGAGTTTTAATTTGGATTCAACCAGCTTGCTGGCATAGTAATACGGGAGCAAGCTCCCGACTCCATATTAAATTCCTCCTCGCTCTTTCATTACAAATCGGATTTCAGCTTCGAGCTTATCTGCCTTTTGTTCCAATTCCATCAGGTCTTTCAACATTCTACCGCCTGATGATGACACCTCTCCGAGCGATTTGATGTTGATGCGGACGTTGTAGCCTGCCGCAGTGAGCGACGCGCGCGCCATCGCAAAGCCAGACATGGCATCACTAATGGCATTCACATTTGCAGACTTCGCACACTTCAAGGCTAGTTCCATCACTTTGACAGTATAGTCGGCAACATGCAGCGGAATATGTGCGGCATTAAGTGTAGCTTGAACGATGGCAGCATTGCGCGCGGCTTTTTGTTCCTCAGTATCTTTAGGCATTTTAAATTTTGTCATCAAGACTTCAAACGCAGATGAGTCATCATCCACGGCTTGAGTCAGTTCTCTGCGAAGATTCTCAGCGACGACGCGGATGGCTTGCATTTCAGCTTCAACGGCCTCATATTTCTTTTTGCCGATGGTGAGTCCAGCAACCATCGCTACGAGACCTGCGCCCATCGCGCCCGCATACGCGCCCGCGGAGCCGCCGCCGGGAGTCGGTGTCGGGGCGGCTAACTGTTCTATGAACGAAGCAGGTTCCGGCTGAGTCTGATCCGCAGCGGATGAAGAAAAGAGTCTGGATTCGAGAATCTGCTCTTTGTCGAATTGGTCCAGTTGGGTATACCAGACCGCCGCATCCACCAACGCCTCTTGCGGAATCAATCCGACGAGTTCGCTGTGATGAATGCCAACACCGTAACGCTGGGCTTCGCGTCGAATGAACTCAACGACGCGGGCAATGGGCGTTTCGTGGAAGCCCGTGAGGTTCATCGAGACCTGTGCACGACCATCGACGAGCAGACCAAGACCCTTGACATAACGCAGACCACCTGAGGATTGGCGGACAGCCTTGGCGATCTTCTTGGCGATGCTCGCATCATCGGTGGTGAGATAGACGTTGAAAGCAATAAGTGGCTCCCGTGCGCCAATGACAGTGGCTCCAGCTTTGGGCAATTTGCTTGGACCATAATCAGGGGCACGGTCAAGATTCGATTCGATTTCGGCCCTGAGACCTTCATATTGACCCCTGCGGATGTTTTCGAGATTTGCGCGCTCAGGGCGAGTTGCTGCCGCTTCATATAAATAGACGGGGATGTTGAGGTCTTTGCCGACGCGTTCGCCAAGACGTTTGGCGATGGCAATGCAATCGTCCATGCTCGCGCCACTGAGCGGCACAAACGGACAAACATCCGTTGCACCGATGCGGGGATGTTCGCCTGTGTGAGCGTCGAGGTCAATGAGTTCGGCAGCGGTCTGGATGGCGCGGAAGGCGGCTTCTTCCACACCGACAGGTGAACCTGCGAGCGTGAGTACGGTGCGGTTATGGTCAAGGTCGGAGGAGCGGTCGAGGAGTTTGACGTCGCTGACCGATTGGATGGCGGCAACGATCTGGTCAATGACTTCGGGTCGCCGTGCTTCGGAGAAGTTGGGGATACATTCGATGAGTTGGGGCATGGGATTTTTGATTCTTCAGTTCGAGGAAGATTGCTCCAATTATAAGGGGTTTAACTGCAAATCGATATGGTTATCATATTTACAATAACTAAAGTAAAATATTATCTCCAACAGGTAATAACCATGTCTAACATGCAACAACTCGAAATTCTCAAGCAAGGTGTTACTACTTGGAATCAGTGGAGAAGGAATCAACAACCAGAGACTGAAATTGATCTTAGTGATGTAGAACTCAGGGGGATAAATCTTGATAAAATAAATTTAAGTGGAGCAAATTTAGGAGGAACAGATTTCCGAGAAGCAAGTCTTCGTGAAGCAGATTTATCTAGTGCTATTTTGAACGATTCAAGGTTTGGGAACGCCGATCTTTATAAGGCAAATTTCAGTCGATCTATTTTGTGGTGGGCAAATTTCTGGCAGGCAAATATTGAAGAAGGTAATTTTTCCGAAGCAGAATTATGGCACGTCAATTTCACAAACACAAATCTTTTGAAGGCAAACTTAAACAAGGCAGATTTAACATCCGCTGTTTTAGTAGAAACCAATTTTGAGGAAGCCAGGCTTTCTGATGCAATCATCTATGGGATATCAGCATGGAATTTAAATTTAGAAGGTGCGGTTCAAAACAATTTAGTAATAACACAACCTCTTGAACCACAGATTACTGTAGATGATTTGGAGATTGCACAATTCATCTATTTGATGTTAAACCATAAGAAACTTCGTAATGCTCTGAATGCGGTAACAGAACGAGGTGTGCTTATCCTGGGGCGTTTTGCAGGAGGAGGATTAGAGCTATTGCAATCAATAGCATCCAAACTTAGGGAGAAAAAATATCTACCCATAATATTTGACTTTGATCGACCCACTAATCGTGATTACACAGAGACTGTTAAGACTCTTGTTGGTTTATCTAGGTTTGTTATTGTAGATCTTAGTGGTCCCTCTGTACCTCAAGAATTATACGCTACAGTTCCATTCTTCGATATTCCCTTTGTACCGATAACTGCAGTTGGTAAAAAAAACTATTCGATGTTCGTAGACCTTCTGAAATACCAGTGGGTAATAAAACCACCTTATGAATTTCAAGACAAAAATCATCTCCTGGAAATATTACTTCCTGATATCGTAAAACGTGCTGAAGAAAAGCACGAAGAAAGGCAAGCTTTATTAGAGGAGTTATTCCCTAATAGAAGTGGAAGATAAAGGATTAGTACCTATGAAGATCGATATTACATCTGTCGATGAAATAACCATAGCGAAGTGTATTGGCCCGTTCGACTCCACTGTGGCAGCAACGGTTCGACAGAAATTGTCACCAATTGCAAAGAAGGGTGGAAAATTAATTCTTGATCTGACGGAAGTTGAATACACCTCTAGTGCTGGTTTGCAAATGATTCATTCAACCTATCGAGATATCGCCAACAATGTTGGAAAAATGGTTCTGGTTAACCCTCAAGATAGTGTAATGAGAGTTCTGGAAACCGGTGGGGTCCCACGAGTGATACCGATCTTCAACGATCTTGAATCGGCAATTGCAGAATTAAAAAAATAGCCTAGTGTATTTTATAAGGAACGACGGATGAAAAGGTAAATGAGGCGAGTGAGACATGTCAGGTCTGGGCGAGTGGATAAAATCATGTATGATTTTGGGGATGGAGACAAAGTATGGAACCTGAAGATTTCGTTCATAGCTATGAACATGCCCTGGCAACCCAGGATTGGAATCAGGTTGAGCCGCTGGTCCATACGGATGCATGCGTCACGTTTTCCAATGGTACTGTCCACAAAGGCAAAGCCGAAGTCCAAAAAGCATTTGAAAATAATTTCTCACTCATCCAGGATGAAAGATACTCCATGACAAATGTGCACTGGGTTTTGAAAAATGCTGAGACAGCTGTGTACCTGTTTGATTTTCATTGGAGTGGGATCATCCATGACAAGCCAGCAAGCGGTGTAGGCAGAGGCACATCAGTACTGATGAAATCAGGGGACAAATGGCAATTACTTGTCGAGCATCTTGGTCCAAAAAGCTCTGGTATTTAACCGTATAATTCCTTTATGCAAAAATCCCGATTGGAAGCCTTTAGCGATGGCGTCTTTGTGATTGACCTCACCCCTACCCCTCTCCTTTAGGAGAGGGGAGTCGTATCCAGGTGAAATTGCACTAGCAAGTGATACAATATCAATAGAGAGCGGGGCGTCAAATACAGATTAGGCGTTTCATCAATTCATATCATAAAAAGAAAGATAAACATGCTTCCAATTATGACCATCGCAATTATCAGCGAACGCGGTCCTCGAGCGGGCGAGATCGTTGTTGCGGCTTCGACAATATTAACCATGACATACCTGACCGTAAAACCAGTCTCAACGAACAATACCTGTAGAGACGAATTCATAAACGCCTGCAGGGCAATGGTCCGTAACGGAACGCCCAAAAAATATGTGGGGAAAATCGCAGACCCATCCTCATTAAATGCCGAATTCGCAGATTTCTGGCTGGCGTTTGACACGAAAGGTGAGGCGATAGCAAGACAAATTATTGAGATCTCCGGAAAATCTGTTGAAAAAGGAAAATATGATTTCCCCGGGTTGGTCCATCTATTTGAACATACCGTGCCAGACCCACCGAATGAGGGTGATATAAAACCATGGGTCAGCCTGCTTGCCAGTCAGTTAGAGCCCTGGAAAGAAAAGATCAGAAAAATGCATTCGAAGAACTCCTAATCAGAGATGATATTAGACCTCTTGCAAAAGTATTTTTAGCCACCAATTTCACGGATTTTTTCAAAAATCCGTGGCAAAGAACTGGATTGAGCCTTTGTCTTACAGACTTATACAAGAAGTCTATTCAGATAAAACACGTCCCCGCTTCAAATGAAGAGCGGAGCCTCCAAATATTCTTCAATAATTTCCCCGTATAATCAATCGCACCATGGAAAAATCCCGCCTGGAAGCCTTTAGCGATGGCGTGTTTGCCATCGTGATCACCTTGTTAATTCTCGATATTCGTTTCCCCGAAGTGGAATACAGTCAATTTTGGGCGACGCTGATTTCTGTGCTGCCGCGGATTCTCGCATATGTGATGAGCTTTATCATCATCGGGCTGTATTGGGTGACACATCATAACTCCATGCATGCAATGAAAAAAACTGATCGTGGTTTCCTGTGGTTGAATATCCTGCTTTTGTTGTGCGTGAGTTTTATTCCTTTTCCAACTTCCCTGTTAGGTCGGTATCCCTACCAAGCGGGACCCATCATGATTTATGGCATCACGTTGATCACCTGCAACGCTGTTGGGTATGTCATGCTGGTCTATGTTCACTACCATCCGCATTTAGCCGCTCCAGAGTTCAGCGCCAAATATTTACGGCGGCACACGCCGGTCTATGCGGTGGTCAATGGCGCGTATCTTGTTGCAATTTTGATCGCACATCGGTTTCCGCTTGTGAGTTACGTGATATACATTGCCGTGGTCGTACTGGTGATCATTTTCCTCCCGAAAGTGGACGATGGAATTAATTATCAAGTCAAAGATTGACCAATACAGGAGCATTAGTCCGAACAAAAATCCCTCGTTGCAAGATGAGGGATTTTTTAAAAGTTGAATGATCAATACCTAAAACTCGTAAATCACACCTGTCAATTCTTCAGAGACCTGCCAGAGTCGCTTTGCCAACGCTTCATCATAGGATTTACTGCTGGACATCTCCTTGGCAGGAGAGCCGCGCATCCCGCCCTGTGGACCAATATAGTCACAGCCATTGACATCCGG
>Ga0070699_100004281_pt1 | contig 12617 bp, 21 predicted proteins | sample KBSK1503metaG_FD_65473 | JGI IMG/M metagenome (GOLD analysis project Ga0070699, IMG submission 65473) | Corn, switchgrass and miscanthus rhizosphere microbial communities from Kellogg Biological Station, Michigan, USA - KBS K1-50-3 metaG | ecosystem: Host-associated > Plants > Roots >...
ACATTATTGAGGTTGCCGAGCGTCCCTACTGCGACGTTAAAGATATTGGCTAGCTGCGCCTGCGCGATGCTAGATAGCGTCGATAGCGAGTCTTTCACGGAGAGGAGCTTCTGCTCCAGGTCCGTTCCCCAGAAATTCGTATAGTCATTGACGGCTGCAGTTATGTTAGAGGCCACGTCTGCTATAGTCGCAAAGGCCTGGTTAAGCGCGGTCGCTAGCTGCGTCTGAATGACTGCAATAATGGCGTTAGTGACTTTTGTAGTATCAATGCTGACAGTTGCAAAGGCCTGGATCACGGCGTCCCTTATGCTGTCGAGCGATGGGAACACGCCGGCGATCCCCTTTGTCACCGCGTCCACTATAGGCTGAAAGGCAATATTCCATAGAGCGTTGCCGAAGGCAAAGGTCTCGGCAAAAAAGTTGGATAAGGACGCGTCGATTGACCTGGCTAGCTCGCTTTTCGGAAAGAAGGACGCCAGGGGCGGAAAGGTGAGGTTGAGTAAGGTGGCTATTGGGTCGACTAGCGTCTCTCCGACCGTCGCGACGACCGCGCCGGCCATTTAGAGATTCACTTCGCGGTTAATGAACCGCTTTTGCTTTTCATAGTCTGCCTTTATCGCCAGGTCGACTTCAGCCTCGGTGGGGTCGCGCTTCGGTATGATAACGGTGAATTGTTGGCCGTTATTCACCGCGTAGATGGCAACAAAGTCAAACTGGCCTATTCGCTGCGGGTCTTGCGACGGCGCTAAAAGATGCCGGACGATTGTAGCTTTGAGGGGTTGCGGCGGGTTTGGATAACTCATGAGCCTAATCAATGAAAGGCTAGAATAAAGGGTTAGCTGGCCCGGGCTGAGTGACCATATAGACGGTGCAGACGCCTACACTGGCCTGCGTGCTTACCCTCACGCGGATGCTATACGGATATTTGAAATCAAAACCCTGGAATTGTCCCAGGCCAAACGCCTGCGATCCGTCGCCCACATTGCCAGCCGTGAAATTGTAAGTCGCCATGTCATACCAGGTATTATCATTCTTTTGAAATTCAAGCTCGAATACACCGTCATAGAGCGCGGACGAATTAAAGAAGAATTGAAAGGCTGCCTTGCGATCCGCCTGCAGTATTATCTCATTAACCAGATTAGTGTTATCGATTATCGCTTTCAAATACTGCGGTGAATAGGCGGGCGCGCTATAGCTTCCCAAGCCTGATCATCCTCAAAATAGCGGGTTTGCAGGCGGCGGCGTCGCGATTAGATATACAACCGCGTTCCCAACTGTGGGTTGGTTCTCAGATCGGACGCGTACCACCATAGGATAGCGGCCTACGCTGGTCCCGGTGTTATATGATGGGTCTTGTGCAGGCAGGAAATAGAGTTGATCGGCGTGGCCTGAATCGTGGACGAAATTATCCCAGGTTCCGTCTGGCTTTTGCACGTCCAGGTATATGTCGCCGTCCCATAGAGGCGATGACCTAACAAATATCTCCGCACTGACGCAGCGCACCGGACCGATAAGGATCGTGCCGTTTGGCGTCGTCACGTCCTGAATAGCTTTGTAATAGCCGAGTGCAAAGGCAGGCGCGCTATAGCTTCCCAAACCCTAGCGCCTACTCCGTATAGTCGAAATACACGATGTCTGTCGCGTTGGCAGCCACAAACCAAACCTGCGATATGTCGCCTATGTCTAGCTCCTTACCTGCGCCCGGAGCCAGCGGAAAACCGTTGTCTATCGTGACGTGCGGATTATAGCCGTACCATATTGACGCGGCATTTGTGGACCGAGCCAGGATGTCAAACGATAGGCAGGGCAGCTTTGTCGCATTGAGCTGTCTGGCTACTATGCCGGGCGCAAACGCTCCGGTAAGGCCTGGGCGCCCTCTTAGCGACTGGCTAAGCGTTGAGCCTTGCGGCGGGTTAGGGATCGTTGAGCGCGGCGGCGTCTGCGGCGACGGCGGATAATACAGTTGTGCGCCAGATCCGCCGGACGCCAAAGGAACCCATGGCGGCTTTATTGGCGGGTTGTCATAGTAGCCGATAGCCTTCGAGTAGACTTTAGGCGCCTCAATGTTCTTGACGTAGTGCTTTGGCGTCTCTGGAAAGGTCAGTGAATACCACTGCGCGAATACTCTAGCCGTTATGAAATTGCCTTTAGCTTCTTGACGCGGCCGTGCGCGTACGCGCGCCCTTTGCCGTTCATAGAGGGCTAGAGTAGGCATTAGTATTCAAAGCCGGCAAATACAAAGCCGAGTTCCGCGACTGTCGCGACGGCTGACGATTTAGCGGCTACCGATATTTTCGCTATCTTTTTCCCGTTGGTTAGCACAAGCGGGAGCACCGTAAGATAGTTAGTCATGTTATCAGTAACGCCGCTTATTGCATCGAACCTCAGGCTGTCCTGGGTGTTACCCCAAACTCCGTAGTCATGGTTTGTTATATTGCCGTCCTCGTCTGTTATCTGTATGTTACCCTGGATGCTCTCACCGACAGCGATCGCGCCACCCGCGTCCGCCTCCAAAACTAAATTGGTGGGCAGGATGTAGTCGAGCGTCGGCGGCGTAATATCTACATAGGCACCAAGCACGCCGCTAACACCAGGGATTACGTGGGTAAAACCCATACTGAACGGTAAAGGTGCATTTGAGATCACATTCGGCGCTAATTTCGTTCCCGGAATAATGCCGTCCTTTATCTGCTCGCTTACGTTAATCCTGGAGCCGCCTGCCATGTCTAAGCACCTGTCTGCGGCGATTCTTCGACTATCACAGTAACCTTGACGTCGCCGCCTGCGCCGCTATCGTCCGACGCGAACACATGATAAGCGTGTGGTTGCACGATGTCGAGCGCGACGATGTGCGGCTCTGTATGCTGATTCACGTCTTCCTGATAGATCGTGTGGTATTTCTCCGTGTCAAAGTAGCCGTCAACATGCGAGGCCATCGCGTTTTCAACCCTAAGCTCTACTATGGTCCACTTTATGCCGGAAGGCGGCGATATGGGCGAACCTGACAGCTCGGTGTTAGCGTCCCCGGCGCCTAGCGTTGCCGAGCATGTGAATATCCTAGTTGCCATCTGCCATCACTCCGCGCTTAGACGTACTCCCGGATACCGATCAGGAATAGCTTTTGTGTATGTATTGCCACCGCGTTAGCGCCGTCGTATGTCGCGTCGAGCTTCACTGATATGGTCCGGTTAGGCTGAAAGACGTAAGGCTCGTCTAGCCAGAAATAGCCCGCGATGTCGAAATCAAATGCTAATTCGTTAACGATATTCTCGTCCACTAATAGCCCTTGATGTCCCTCGGAAGTGAATAGCTCGGTGAACTCGTCAAAGATGTGTATTCTATCAGCGTGCGAGCCGACATTCTTCGGAAAGTTTCCAGCTAGGGCGTATAGGGTGAACCGGTTGTTCGCGGCCATCCTCATGTTGTCGCTGAACATGGATAACCCGGTAGGCATGTCCTGATGTGAAAGGTCGGTTGTGCCCGTCGCGCCGATTGCCGCGGGGTTGTCTAGGTTGAGGATAAAGGGGAATTTCTTGCCCTGTGATCCGCCTGGCAGTGCGTGATTCTTCACGTCGCCGCCCTGGTCGTCCGCCCATCGCGCGGTAAGCATGTCTGCGGCGCTGTCGCGGTCAAAGGTCATGTCCTCGTCCTCGGCTACCGTAAATTGGGGAAAGTCCTTTATCATCTCTTCTAACCACCAGAAAAAGCCGTGGTTCTTGTATCTGATAGCCTGGCTTTTGATTAGCTGCGCCTGCGCCAAGTTGTCGTAGATCCTCATTAGCTTGACGTTGCCGACGCTAATATCGGTAAACCCGGATGCGCCGTCTTTCACAAAGTAGTCTAATAGGGTGCGGCGGTGCCCATTCCTTCTTGCGACGACTAGCTGAGCAGCAGCCGCCGCGTAGCTGTTTTGCAGGTGCGGCGGGATGTCTAGCGGCTGGTTGACGACTGACATATCAGATCATTTTTCTCCTAGCCTACGGGACCGGCGCGGTTAAACGCCCGTCGCGTATGCTCTTAACGCGTTGTCGATTACTGCTACTCTCTGAAGGTTAGCCGGATCTCCTGTCGCTCCCCTTGCTGGCAAGCTCAAGCCCTGGAGGACGCCGATCACTCCTTGCATCCCTGATTGGAAGGCTGCTTTTCCTGCGGTGATTCCGCCGGCATATCTGACGGCGCCTTTAGTCTGAACGCCTGTCGAATATTTCCCTGCGCCTGCCTGCTGAACGCCTGTCTGGTACGCGTTCCTGGCGATCCCTTGCTGCACGCCTGCGTTATAGGTGGGTCCGGCTGCGCCGGCGTTTGTCGCGTACTTTGTCGCCGCTGCGATAGCGCCCTGGGTGTAATAATTAGAGGCTGCGCCGGCGTTTGTCGTCCATTTTGAGACAATTTGGTCTAACGGTTTTACGTCTACCATATGGTTAATCTATCTGACGCTGACCTTGCGCACTCTTTTATAGAGGCGCGGCAAATACCCTGATGTGTCCAGATCGTCCGAAAAGCCCGTTTATCGTCGCCTCATTGACCGTGGACGCATTAACCTGCCGGCCGACGTCGTGAAAGATTGGGGTTTGAGCGACGGCGACTATGTTCAAATGTTGCTGTCGCGGGCCGGCGGCGAATTGATAATCCGGCCGGTGCGCGCCTGATGTCTGCTCGCAAGCCCTACGAGCAGCGAGAGCGCCGGTATGTGGTCGATTATGTAAGGACGCGCTATCCAGATTCCTACGTCATTTATCAGCCAAAGCTCGGATCTATCCCTGAAAAGTATATGGGCGTGGACCTTAGCGGGCTATCGTCGAATATCTTTGACGTGACAAAAAGGTACGCGGATGCCCTGGTTAGCCTACCTGATAGAAACGTGCTCATTGAGGCTAAAATCCTGTTCAAGATAGGCGCTATCGCGCAGCTCCGGCATTATGCTACGCTTATCCCTCAGACGGAGATCCCAGGCATTGACACTAGTAAGCGGCTCGAGCTTCAGATAGTTACCGTGTCGGTTGACGCGCAGGACGCCGCGTATGCGTCGACGGAAGGCGTGGCCGTGGTCGTTTATCAACCACAGTACGCGGTGGAATACTTATCTAGCCTGCTAAAATAGGAAGTATGTTGGAAGTAAGTAGGAAGTATCTGTAATGTCTAGCCAGGATCCCCGCGTGCCGGTCGACCGGTCCGAGACCACCAGGTCAGGGATGTATTACGCTCATGTCACAAAGGGGAATTGTAGCCGACACGGAATAACAGCCTGCGAGTGCATCCACATGGCCGCGGACGCCAAAGAGGGGGACCTGATACTCGAGTGCCTTATCTGTCGCAGTGAACAGGCCTTCAAAGAGGAAAACAGATAATTGTCAATAGATAACGGCGTGGTGGTCCTGCCTGACGGTCTACCGGTGAAGGTGCGATTCTCGGCTATGCGCCTGGTGGATGGAAGGCGGAAAGATCCGGACACCGGTTTTGAAAGCTCGGTTAAGCGGTTCGTAGGGCAGGTTATTGATCTAAACGGTCAGCCGGTAATGGAAATATTTGATAGCCTGAGCGAGAACCTATGGCAGCAACTAATGCCTTACGCGGATGACGCCAACCTGTCGAGCAGACAGTTTACCATAACCAAAACTGGCAGCGGCTATTTGACCAAATTCACAGTCGCGGTGCAGTGAATAAACCACTTGGAGGAGTATCCCTCCTCCACTCCTTGCCGGAGGTTCTGCTAGACTGATAGCCCCTCTGAAGTCTGGGATCATAAGGCGATTTTCTAAAGAGCTTTTGACGAGGCCCGGTGACCGGTGCTCAATTTTAGGCTGGCTGGCTGGCGGGCAAAATTTTGATACCCCCTCCCCGTAAATCCTTCTAGCTTTTCAAGTCAAATTTTCAATGTTTTCACTATAGACCTTATGCAGCGCCTGATATCCGTGCTTCAGGCACCACGTATGACAGCCGACCTCGTATATCGCTCCGCGCCTGCACCCTTGCACCTGGCAGCGGTCTTTCATCATGTGGTGCCCTTCTTTGCCGCCTTTATGACCGGGACTTTTTCCACAGGGAAATCATTGTGCTTAATCCGCCGCCCGAGCACCGCCGCAAAGGGCGGCTGGTAAGGGTCCGACGTCCAGGGTCCGCAGCTCTCGCAATACTTTGTAAGGAACTCTGCAAAGTGTGCCGGGCACATGAAAAGGTCGTCCACCTGGGCCGGTCCTTCGTCCTGGCACTCTCCGACGGCGCACCGCGCCAACCCGTTACTCCGCGGGGATGGGCGCGCTCCGCTGCGCGTTGTCCTTCACGTGGAGGTATCTATCTATTCCTGCGAGTGTCGGGATTGCTGCTATTATGGGCGTGATTAACGTCGTATCTCTTCCCGTCGCGATGATAGCGACCGCGATTGCAGCTAGCGCCAGCATGCCTATAGTCGCCGGTTGGCTGAAAGTCGTATCATACGGCATCGACATGAACATTCACCGCTAACAAATCGTAAGTAAAATGTATTGTGTCCGGCTGGCTCACATACTAGGTGTGCCTAACCGCTCCTTTAGCCGCTACTAACTTCTGGACCGGCCGGTGGCTTTGCGAGCTGTTCTTGATAATAAGTCCGGAATCGGGCGTAGGCCTCCGCGCAATTCTCGCAGTGCGCAACCGGGAACATGGCCGTCGACACTTCGGCCAGGCACATGGCGCATCTTGGTAACACGACCTGCGGCCGGCCGGTGGGTTCAAAGACGTAGCCGCCCGGCTTGGCGTCGATATCGGGATTCAATAACTGAATTACTCGAGCTTTAACCTGGTCCTCGGTGTAGTGCCAACTCACGGCTTGCGTTGCCAGCGCAATCGCATCAACAGAATTTTCAATTTGAGCGATGTGAAACGCTGCCATAACTCCCAGGCGTCCGTATTTGAGATGGTCTTTGATTTCTGGAGCAAGCCTAGAGATCGCAAGCAGCCGTTTAAAAGTAGTATCAGCAAGTCCCAGTTTGAGTTTAACTTCTTTATCATTCATGTGCTCATTTTCGATTAGGTCCCTCAGGACTTCTGCCGTCTGCGCCGGGTTTTCCTTCCCGCGGTGGCGCGCAGTAATCACGTTTGCTATCTGGACGTCCTTCATCGTCCCCATTTTGACTAGCGCCTTGACCGTCGTAATGCCAAGTTGCCGCATTGCAACCAGGCGATTCAAGCCGTCCGACAAAACTAGCCGTGAGTCGCACCAAACCAGCTCTACAGGGAGCTTTTGCCCTTCGCTCAATAAAGAGTTTTTCAGTTCCTCGAGCTGGTCCGGCGAAAACGTCGACGTGACCCGGAGGTCCGGCACGCCAATGAGGTCTAGCGGGAGTTGATAGACCACGCTGGCGTCTGGTGTGCCCTCCCCCCAAGGCCACTGACTCGGCGTTGACATGATACTCAGGTTAACTGTTGCGTGCTCGCCTTTTTAGACTTTGTCTTGAAACCTAGAACGGTAAGGACGATGCCGGGAGCTAGGTAAGCAAAGATTGTAGGGTCGCTAGTATGCCATTTTAGATAAGCATTGAGGGCGATGTACTGCAAGTAGATGGCAGGCAGCAATACCATGAATCCAAGAGTGACTAACCACTGTCTCATTTTTCAGATCGGGATATGGCTTAACCTTGAGCCACTATGAAAGCAGGTTGTCCATAATCTACAAGAAAAGAGATGGAACCGGCCGGTTCCTTGGTAATGTAGGGTAGTCCTTTCAGAAAACCCTCGCTAGCTTGATTTCCACTCCACACACGCCCTATTATGGGTAGCTTTGAATTGGAATACCATTAACCAATTAACTAATTAATTAGGATTAAAACAGGTTTATTTAGTACTATAAGGGTAATCTGGAGTGGTAATGTAGGAGTGGGTAGAACACCAATCCGTAATTTAACCAAAGGTTTCCACAAGAGCAGAGGGACCAAGCCATATTTTACACACTTGGACCTTCGAGACGGCTTGATAGTGGAGGATGCAGCCGAAGAACTAGGACTAGGACAAGGCACATTATTGAGGATGTGGATTGAGGAGATCACGCGGAACGAGGACTTTTTGCGCCTGTTCAAAGACCGTGCCAAAGAGCGCCCTGAGACTGAGGAATACATGAAGAAGTCGGCAGAGTTCAAAATGTCAGCTCGCAAAAGTCTGCAAAGAATCCCTTATCAAACTTTCTCCGGCAAGCGTGTCCGGTGTGCCTACTGCGACCGTGAGATGTCAGAATTTGCAGTCCCTATGCACCAGCTCAACGCGTGCCCGAAGGCTCCAAAGTTGAAGGCCTTACCACACAGGATAGCGGCGGTGGTGGGCGGCGATATGGAGGTCGACCTTTAGAATGACCTACGCTGCGCGCTGTCTCTGCAAGGGCTGCGGCTACCTTGCTACGCTGCACTCAAAGCAAGCCGTCATCAACTTCTGGATAACTCACTTTGAGGGCTGCGATGATGGAATACACATAGACATACTGCACCAAATACAGGTGCAGGACGTTCCGACCATCCTGGAGGTGGAATAACCTAATGCCTCAGACATTTGACAGTGTGTTTGAAGGGGTGCGTATCCGTCGTTGCAGCGGCTGCAAGCATCCCTTATTACAGCATGATCACGTCGGCGATGTGACTATCTGCCGGCTATGTGACTGCGAGCGAGCGCGGTGGAAGCTGACCCGTCCCGTCAAGGCGTGGCCGCCGCTCTTCCAGCTGGAGGCCTGCTAAATGAAGTGGGATCTAGTATGCCAGGAATGCGGCGAAAAGATATGCACGCTCGAGACTGAGGACGAAAAGCAGATCGTCCGGCTGACGGGCGTCTGCGACGGCTGCATGACTACAAACGACTACTCCAAGCCAAAGCGCAAGGTCGACGAGCTCTTGAAGTTTGACCCGAAGCAAAAGAGGTTGGCGGCGTGATGCGCGGTTATTTTGGGATTGGTCCGCGCGGCCTGAGGATGCCGGAAGGCCACTGTACGTTTGTCTCTGAAGGATGGTACGCGCTGCCAGTCTGGGCGTCAGAGAACAATGGCAGGGACGTGATCATGCGCATCTATCACGCGATGCTACGGTTTGGCGAACTGCGGCCGGTCATCCACGTTGGAACAAAGCACAACAGGCGCTTTGTGGTTTACCTAGACCAGGGCGAGACCTAATGCTGCACGAGATCACCTTCAAAGAGAAAAAGCCGGATTACTTTTACGCGACCAGGGACGATAAAGGCCAGTTAGTCGCAGTCGCAGAGCCAAAGCAGGGCGAGAAGGTCTATGAAGTCGCAATTGTAGCAGGTGGCCGCCAATGATAGGGCAGAAATATCATCACGTCATTCTTGAGCTGCCTGTCGCGCTCTGTGACAAGCACCTGGAAAAGCATAAGGAGCCTTTTCTTGTGCGCATGTGTTCCGGCATGGAATACATGGCATACCCCGCGAAAGGGACGGTTTGCAGAGAATGTCACCAAGCGTGGAACCCGTCAGGCGTCTACCTTTCCAGAGCCAACCTTTCCGGAGCCAACCTTTCCAGAGCCAACCTTTCCGGAGCCTACCTTTCCAGAGCCAACCTTTCCAGAGCCAACCTTTCCAGAGCCAACCTTTCCAGAGCCAACCTTTCCGGAGCCGACCTTTCCGGAGCCGACCTTTCCGGAGCCAACCTTTCCGGAGCCGACCTTTCCAGAGCCTACCTTTCCGGAGCCAACCTTTCCGGAGCCAACCTTTCCAGAGCCTACCTTTCCGGAGCCTACCTTTCCGGAGCCAACCTTTCCAGAGCCTACCTTTCCGGAGCCGACCTTTTCAGAGCCAACTATGACAAAAACACAAAAGGCCTGACTGTCGAGCAGAAAAAAGTCATGGGGATGAAGGAATAATGAGTCTAGACAACTACAAGCCCGGGATGCTGCCGACGCCAGCTAACCCCGACCAGGCGATAGTAGAGATGAAAAAGCACATGGCCTTTTTCGAGCGCATCAAGAAGGAAGTATTGACAAAGGACGACGTCATTGAAATCGACCGACGCCCGTACATCAAGCGATCAGGCTGGCGAAAAATTCAGATGCTATGCAACGTGAGCGACAAGATAATCGACGCTCAAAAAGAGGTTGAAAAGGACGCGTCTGTAACATGGCGCATAAGGGTCGTCGCGTTCGCCCCTAACGGCCGGGAAAGTGAGGGAATAGCAAGCTGCAACACGAAGGAAAAAGGGTTTGTGCATAAAGAGCATGACGCATACGCGATAGCCCACACCCGCGCCAAGAACAGGGCGATAGCTGACCTGGTAGGCCTTGCTGAAGTCAGCGCGGAAGAGATGCAGGCCATGAGGGTCGTAAAATAGATGTTTGACCCCGACTTTGTAAATGGCATGTTCGACGCCCTGATCTGCTATCTCGAAGCTGAGGGCGTCGGACACTATGAGGTCAAAGAGCGCGAAGGCTGGAAAATAGTATTAGACCGGCGTAGGTCCATAGGTCGGCGCGTTGATTGCTAGCAGCGTCATGGCGTCCTGTTCGGTATAGCCCTTCTGTATCAGGTAGGCTAGCGCGTCGTCGTAGGTTATCAGGTTAGAAAAGAGCGCCTTGTAGACATCGGCCTCTCGCAGCTGTTTAGGCTTGGCTGCCGTGCCGGTCTTGGCAGGCCTGGACGCGTTAAGGTCAGCCTCTTTGTAGTATAGCTCTTTGCGGGCGTCAGATAGTGGCAATTCTGAGATAAGCGTTTTGGCGTCATCGGCCGAGATCTCACGGAAGGTGATAGCCGCGACTAGGAATTTTGCCCACTCGTTAGCAAGTGCTATCTCGGTCTTTATCGCCAGGGCCTCCGCGTCTGCCTGGGCTTTCTGCGCGGCGTCAGCCTCCCGCGCCGCTATCTGCCCTTTGTGTATTGTCAGGATAAGAACGGCGTCCTCCGGAGTGTAGTTAAGTTGCACTAGCCTGGCTAACGCGACGACGTCGGTGAAAATCTGATAGTCATAGCCCTTTAAGACCTCTGCCACTGATAGCCTGGCCTGCTTTGTCGCTTTTCGCGCCGCCGCCGTTGTGCGCTTTCTCGCTATCTCTTTTTCGATAAGGTTTTGAGCCTTCGCCGGGGTGAGGGGTAGTTTGTAAATTTCGTCCTCGAATGCCTGCAGCGTGAGGTTATCGGCGCGGAACGCGGCCACGATGATGTCAATGTCCTCTTTCAATCGGGCTGTCTCTTCCTTGCGGTCGGCGGCGTAGATAGCCCATAGTATTTCGCTGTCGGAGCGCCCGATAGACTGCAGTTGCAACTTGTAAGTGTCCCGGTCCACGTAGCCGGTAATATACGCCGTTTCGTACGCGCTCTTTAGCTCGGCAAACTCGTCCATAAGGCGCTTGCGGTGGGCGTAGCTAACCAGGATTTCAACGTCGGCCTCGCTGTAGCCGTGCCGGCGCAGGACGTCCCTTATCCATTCGGTGTCGATACCCGGCGTCTCTATCATGTTTAGCACTATTCTCTGACTGGGGACTTCCCAGATCGTCTTTGTTATCTGTTCAATGTACGCGTCCGCGTAGCCGTGCCGCCGCAAGCCTAGCTCGAGATCCGCTAGGCGGCTGCGGTCCCAGTAAAACCAGCGTTTTTCCTGGTCCTCACTGGGCAGCGTAGGCCGGAAGAACTCGTTTAGCCCGTAAATTAGCGGCTTCAGCGTCGACGCGTTATTCAGCGCGCCCAGGACCGATCCGCCGACTGTCTTAAAGTCTGCCAAGTCCCAAAAGTAGGCAGCCAGCCGGGACATGCCAAGCTGCTTTAACGGCGATATTAGTTCGCCGGCCATAAGCGATAATCCTAACCCGCCGCCGACGCCTATTACGCCGGTAAGCGAGCGCGATATCAGGTTGAAGGGGTCCGGCAAGCCCTGGGAGATGTCGCGCTGGCAGTCTTTACCACATAGCGATTGTATCCACGTGCTTATTTGCTGAAATATCCCGCCGAACCAATCGGCTATAGCGCCTACGTCGCAGGCAAGCGGCGCGAAAAACCCACGTATCTTATCTGATATCCCGCCGAAAAACCCGCCCATTGCAGCCGCCGCCGGACCTAAAACGTCAGTCTGAAAGCCCGCCCAAATACCACCGAGCGTGGTTTGTATCGACTGGTTGAAGGAGATCCACCCATCAGATATTTGCGTCCCTAGCGACGTATAGTAAGCCTGGTCCTGCGCAGCGAGCGCGGCAATGTCGTTCTCTAGCGTGTTCACGCCTTGCAAAACGACGTCGGTTATGACGCCAAAGTTCTGCTGCTGGCCGCGCAGCGACGATATGATATACTCGGCTGCTTCGCCAACCCAATACTTGAACTCGGTCGATATGTAATACTCTATTTCGCCTAGCTGGGTAAGGGTTGAGCTAACCAGGTTTGACACGGAGCTAAACGACTGAGTTATCAGGCTGTTGAGCTGGTCAGACGCGCCCGTCAGGAAGGTTCCAAAGCCGGCGATTATCTGCGGCGTAAGGGTTGCCAGCGAGTCGGTGATCACCTGGTTTAGTGATATGCCTATGCTGACTACCTGATCATACACGCCCTTTAGCGCGCCCACGATATCCCCCCCTAATGCTGTTAGTATAGCGTCGAGCTTTGGCCTTATCACATTATTGAGGTTGCCGAGCGTCCCTACTGCGACGTTAAAGATATTGGCTAGCTGCGCC
>Ga0070699_100004282_pt1 | contig 12617 bp, 7 predicted proteins | sample KBSK1503metaG_FD_65473 | JGI IMG/M metagenome (GOLD analysis project Ga0070699, IMG submission 65473) | Corn, switchgrass and miscanthus rhizosphere microbial communities from Kellogg Biological Station, Michigan, USA - KBS K1-50-3 metaG | ecosystem: Host-associated > Plants > Roots >...
GAGTCGGGGTCGGAGTCGCAAGATCGATGACGCGGTCTGCCCGGCGGGCGAGGTCGAGCCTGTGGGTGATGACGATCGTGGTGCGGCCGCGCATCACCGACTCGTAGCCGTCGGCCATATGGCGCTCGGATGTCGGATCGAGCGCGGCGCTCGGCTCGTCGAGGACGAGGACGTCCGGATCCGACAGCAATGCGCGGGCGATGGCAATCCGCTGCCGCTCGCCGGCCGACAGCGCCATGCCGCGCTCACCGACCACCGTCGCGAACTTCTCGGGCAGCGATTCGATGAACGCCCCGAGCGCGGCGCGATCGGCGGCGCCCGCGACCTCTTCGTCCGACGCGTCGGGACGCGCGTATCGGATGTTCTCGGCAATCGTCGCGTGCAGGATGCACGGCTCCTGCTCGACCAGCGCGACGCGACGGCGGAGATCGGCAAGCCGCAGGGTTCGCAGATCGTGGCCGTCGACGCGCACGACGCCGGTATCGGGATCGATGAGCCGCAGCAGCAGATCCGCAATCGTCGATTTTCCGCTGCCGCTGGGACCGACGATGGCGAGCGTCTCTCCGCCGCGCACGGCGAACGAGAATCGCTCCAGCACCGGCCCGCCGCGGCCGAATGACACCGTCACCTCGTCGAACTCGACGTCGCCGCGAACCGACGGCAGGTCGATCGCGTCCGCCGCCTCGATGACGTCGATCGGTTCGTCGAGGATCTGCGCGACCCTGCGCAGCGAGACGCGAACGGTCGCGAGGTTCGCGTACATGCCCATCAGCGCCTGCAGCGGCGGGAGGAACCGCATCTGGTAGGCCATGAACGCGACGAAGGTGCCGATGGTGATCGATCCGTTGATGACCCGAAGCCCTCCGTACACGAACACCGCGCCGGATCCTGCTGAGAGAAGGAGCCCCGGCACGCCGCCCGACAAGTACGAGAGGAGCTGCATCGACATCAGCGCGTCGACGAACGCCGCGTTCCGCTGGCGGAAGCGCCCGACTTCGCGCTCCTGCGCGTTCGACGTGACGACGAGCTTCACCGCCTGGAGCGTCTCGATGAGAAAGCTGCCGATGTCGGCGCTGCGCTGGCGCAGCTTTCCGATCTCGGCCTCGAGCCGCGTGCGGTAGCGGACGAGCGCCCAGATACCGAACGGCGTGGTCGCGACGGTGACGAGGAACAGGCGGATGTCGAGCCACGCGAGCATCGCGATCGTGCCCGCGAGGAACAGCACGTTGCCGACCCACGCGAGCGCCGTCTCGGCGGCGATCCGCTGAATCTCGCCGACGTCGTTGTTGATGCGCGACATGATGTCGCCCATCCGCGTTCGCACGTAGAAGCGCGGGGAGAGCCGCTGCAGGCGGCGGTACAGCTCGAGCCGCATGTCGAACAGGATGTCGGCCGACACGCGCGTGTACCGCATCCCGCTGACGACGTTCACGACGAAGCTGGCGACGCTGACGGCGGCGAAGAGCGAGACCACGCGGACGAGCGTCGCGAGATCGCGGCCGATCAGGGCGCGATCGAAGAAATCGCGCGACAGGAGCGGAATGTACAGCGAGAGCGCGGTGCTGAGCGCGCTCAGCGCGAGGACCAGGGCGAGGCGGCGCCAGTACGGGACGATGAACGACAGAGCGCGGCGGAGATCCTTGTCAAACATCATTCAATGCTCGCGGGGCCCCACCCCCGCTCGCTCTCACTCGGCGGCCCGGCTTCGCCGGGCTCCCCTCCGGCGGGCCACCCCAACGCGGCTGCCGCGTTGGGGACCCCGGCGCCTCGCTCGAGCCGCAGGCGCTCATCACCGGCGCTTCGGGTGTTTCGTGGGCTTCAGGCTCCCTGTCGGTCAATGCTGCGAGGGCGTCGTCGTAGCTGGTGGCGTGTTGAACACGAACAGCTCCGTCGTCATGTCGCCGTCGAGCGTGATCGTGCGCAGAAACTGATACGTGTCGGCGTCGTAGAGATCGATCGTGTTCCCCGCCACGTAGATGTACAGCACCTTGCCGTTCGAGCTCGTTTTCAATCCCATGCGCGGCCGCCCCTTGAACTCGACGCGGTTCGCCAGCCGGTGGTGCTCGAGGTCGAACTTCCAGAACTCGTAGCGTCCGATGTCCTCGAACAAGCCGAAGCCGCTCTTGCGATCGGGCGCCAGCGTGAAGCTGACCGGCGTCGACGGACCGAGCGTGTAGAAGTCGACGGTCTTCGCCGCCAGGTTCACGCGGCCGATGCCCATCGTCCGCCGGTGCTGGACCGGATCGGAGACGTTGAAGATCGCCGTGTAGAAGCCGGGCTCGTCGTTCATCACGTCGCGCGGTCCGAACTCCAGGCGGCCGAAGCCTTCCTCAATCGGTTTGGACAGTTCCCACTTGTCGACCTGCGTGAACGTGTTGGTTTCGTAGATCAGGACGTCCTGATCGGTGAACAGGTACATCAGCTTGCCGTCGGGCGCGAAGAGGATGTTCGCGTTCTGGCGCTCCTCGTTGTTCGGCCACGGAATCGTGCGCACGACCTTCTTCTGCTGCAGGTCGTACTGCACGAGCGTCGGGTTGCCGATGTCGAACCGATCGATCAGCTTCGTCGCCGACGCGGTCACCATGACGACGAAGCGATTCAGCGGGTCCGGCTCGAGGCTTCGGATGCGAACCTTCTTGCTGCCGTCGCTGAGCGTGAAGGTGTCGATCGTCCTGCGCGCCGCGATGTCGAGGACCTCGACCTTCTCCATCTGCGCTTCGACCGTGTAGAAGCGCTTGCGGTCGCGCGAGATCGACGTGCGGCGCGGGATGCCCGACTGATACGGGATCGTGCCGACGATCTTCTCGGTCGCCTCGTCGATGATCCAGAACTGCTTCGGATACGCGCCGATGATCAGCGTGCCGTTGCCGGCGCTGACCTTCTTGTCGGCGGCATGGACGATGGCCCATGCCGCGAGCGCGAGAGCAAATGCGAATGCATGTTTGCGCATGGAGGCTACGGGAAAATGAGATCGATCTTCCGCCAGTCCTTCTGGGCCGCGGCGCACTTCGCCGTCCAGTCGGGCGCGTGGTTCAACTGGTCGGGCACCTGCGCGGGCCAGTAACAACCGATGTGGCAGTCGAAGAGATCGCGTTCGACCGGCTGGCACAGTCCCGCGGTGCCGCCGGTGCGATCGGCTTCCCAGCCGGGCGAGAAGATCAGCGAGCAGCCGAGCGGAAAGTGCGGGTTCTGCGGAATCCCCGTCCGCTGCAGCGCGACGACGTCGTGGTCAGTCGACTGCTCGACGCGAACGGCCTTGCGGTTGATCGCCTTTAGATGATTCACGAGACCATCTCCTTCGTATCCTGATCATCGAACTGCGCGAGAAACTGGGGATTGCGAACGGAAAGCTCCCCGTAGATCCGCAGGCAGACGTCGGTCCAGCCGCGAATCCATTCGCAGTAGTGCAGGTTCGCGTGGCCGGTATCGCCGTACCGCGTGTGCGCTTCGTGATAGCAGCCGCCCGAACACAGCGGCCGCGCCCAGCAGACGGTGCAGTCGGTCTTGTTCGCGATGTGATGCTTCTCGAGAAACGCGGCCTGCGCCTGACGATCGATGCCGGTCGTCACGCTGCCGACCTTGTGCGCATCCGATCCGGCGAACCGGTGACAGAGCGCGACGTCGCCATCGGTCGCCACGCCGAGCAGTCCGAGCCCGGCGCCGCAGGGGTACGCCTTGCTGACGCCCTTGTGCAACTCCTCGAGCGTCTCCTTCACGTTCGAGAATCCGTGATGCCGGTTCGCGACCGACGTCTCGAGGAACTCGTACGCGAGCTCGCGGAACTGCGACAGCATCCGATCGTAGCCTTCGTCGGAAATCGCGTGGCCGCGCGACGCCGACGTGGTCACGGGCGCGAACCCCACTTCCCAGAATCCGATCTCCTCCGTCAGGTGACGGTAGATCCGCTTCACGTCGAGGTTCGCCGACGTCAGCGTCACCCGCGCGCCGATCGGCCGGCTGCGGTGACGCTTCAGGAGCTCACGAATCTTCGGCGCCACGATGTCGTAGCTGCCGGCGCCGTTGTTGAAGACGCGAAACTTGTCCTGCACCTCGCGCGGGCCGTCGATCGAGATCGTGACGCCGATCCGGTTCTCCGCCAGGAATTCGATGATGTGCGGCTTCAGGAGCGTCGCGTTCGTCGTCATGCTGAAGTCGACGTCCTTGCCCTCTTCCGCGGCGCGACGGCGCGCGTAGGCAATCGTCTTGCGCAGCACCGGAAAGTTCAGCAGCGTCTCGCCGCCGAAGAACGTGATGTGCGCGACCTTGCCCGATTCCTTGAGCAGGAAATCGACGCTCTGCCGCGCAGTCTCCTCGGTCATGAACTTCGGCTGCCGCCCGTTTTCCGTGTCGACGATCTTGTCCTCGCCGTACTCGTAGCAGTACGTGCAGCTCAAGTTGCACTGGTTGGTGACGTTGAGCACCATCGTCGTGAGCGGAAACGGCGCCAGCGGAATGACCTTGGGCGGCGGCGCCACCGGCACGCTCACCTCGCCGATGGCCTGCACCCGCGCGAGCTCGGCGATCGCGGGCTCGGCATCGCCGAACTCCGCCATCAGCTCCTCGCGCGTGCGGGGCCGCTCGCTGAGCGTGCGAAGCACCGAGTCGCTCGCTTCGTCGAGCTCGAAGATCGCGGCGCTCGGGACCAGATACACGAACGGCCTGCCCGCCGCCTCGAAACGATGATGTTCGCGCGCCGCCCACGCATTCATTGTTTGGTTTCCTTCTTGGTTTCCTCGGTGAACCAGTTCATGTAGAGCGGCACGGTAACGAGCAGGTGCGCCCGTCCGCGCAGCGGCTGCGAAATCGTCGGACCCGACGATCCATTCGATCCATTCGAGGAACGGCCGGCGGCTTCGGACAGCTCCGCGACGACCCACACGTCGCCGACGTTGTTGCGATTGCCGCTCCGCTTCGGGTTCGGGCCGTCGACATTCGGTGTGAAGAGGCCGTTCTGATCGAGCGTGCCGACGAACTGAATGTCGTCGTCTCCGAAGGTCGCGGGATACTCCTCGAGCGACCATTTCACGTTGACGAGCCCGAGGTTCAGATCGTCGGCGGTGCCGGGTTTGCCGTCGGGTCCGTTGTTGATGCCGATTGCTTCGAACTGCTGCAGCTGTTTTGGAAACACGGCCCCGCCGACGCGCGCCATGCCGGCCACCGGCTCCACTTTCACGGCGTCGATCTTGTCGTAGACGACCAGTGCCGCCGGCTTCACGGTGCCGGCGACCGACACGTCGCGGGCGCCGATCAAGGCAGATGCCGCGACGTCGACGTCGATGGCGATCTCCTCCGGCCTCGCGCTGACGACGCGCGCGACCTTGACGCCTTGTCCGAGCCCGATGTCCTCGGCCCGAACGGTCGCCGGTAAGCTGGCGCCGTAGATCTTGATGTTCTGTCCCGACGATCCCTTCTTCAGCGCCGTCGCGCTCGTGCCGAAGACGGTCGCGTCGCTCGAGAGGCGCGTCAGCTTGACGTCGACGCCGGTCTCGTCGTACGCGCCGCTGAACCAGCGTCCCCACATCTCTTTCCAGTCGCGCTCGATGAACAGCACCTCGCGCCAGTCGTTGCCGCGCCCGCGCCACTGGTACCCGGTGTAGACGAGCGCCTTCCCGCTGCGCGAGATCGATTCGCCGGTGCGCGCGACGGTGTAGCGAATCTCGGTCGTGAACGCATCGGGCGCGCCCGGATCGGCGGCAATCGTCACCTGACCGTAGATCGATCCTTTACCGAGCTGCGATCCGACGACGGCCCATGTCCCCGCGAGCCTCGGCGGCTGCATGGCAGCCGACCACGCGGACCATTCCGACGTGTTCAGCGGAAACGTTTTCGTGAGGTGCTCCAGCGCGCGCTCGATCGGGTGGCGGTTGTCGGGCGGACGGCCGTCGGGTCCCGGCTCGGTTTCAATCGGACGCGTGCGGCGGAAACCCTGCGGACCGTTCAGCGGCTGGTTGTCGACGAGCGGGTAATAGCCGCGATGCATCGCGACGAGCAGCTCCCATTCTTCCTTCGTGCGGCGCTCGCTCATCGCGCGCGAGACCGAATGGCACGACGAGCAGAGGCTCGCGGTCGTCTCGTCGGCCTTGTAGGCGTACTCGATCGCCCGCCGCTCGGCTTCGAACTCGATCGGCCGTACTTCTTCGGGCGCGAGCCCCTGGCGATCGGCGAGGTACTTGAGAATGGTGCGCGCGTCTGCGGGCTCGAGCGTCGCGTGGTTCAGCGTCACCATGCGCCGAATCGTGCGCTCCCAGTTCTCCACCGTCGCGCGCCTGTACGAGATGCGCGACATCCGTCCCTTGTCGTCGGCGCGATGACAGCTGCCGCACCGCGATCGAACGAGCGCGTTGTCGACCGGAATGCCTTCGTCCGTCGACTGACCGTGTGCGGGCGTCGCGCCGGCGAGCGCCGCGAGGAGCGTCAACGCGAAGGCCGTTTCTCTCAGCATGGTCCGATGAGTTTCCTCTGACGGGGCCGGTTCCGCAACAGTTTTTCACCGGGATCGCTCGCCTGAAAAGGCTCGCGCTCCACATACACTGTGCAACGTAAGCACAAGTCCCCAGAATGACGCACAATGACCGTCGATTCATTCGCGAAATGAGTTTCTTCTCATCGAACGACCGTGGCCCAGCTGTTCGCGCCGTCGACGCCGGCGTGCTGGCGCTCGCGGCACTGGCTGCGCTCTGGCCCGTCCTGCTCGACGGATTCGTGAACTGGGACGATCCGTCCGTTCTTGTCGATAACGAACACCTCGCCGCGCCCGGTACCTGGTCCTGGGCGTTCACCACCACGCACATGGGTCACTACCAGCCGCTCGCCTGGCTCGCGTGGTCGGCAACGAAATCGCTGTTCGGTCCGTCGCCGACGCCGTTTCACGCGTTGAGCCTCGCGGGGCACGTCATCAACGGGTGGCTCGTGTACGTCGTCACGCTTCGCCTCGCCGAACACGCGGCGCTCGACTCGGGAAGCCGCCGCATCGCCGCCATGACCGCCGCGGCGTTGTTTCTCGTGCATCCGCTGCAGGTCGAGACGGTCGCGTGGGCGAGCGCGTTTCCGTACGTGCTCTCGCTGACCGCGCTGTTGCTCGCGTTGATCGCCTACGTGAGCGGACGATTGATCGTGTCGATTGCGATGTACGGCGCATCGCTGCTCGCCCGCGCCAACGCCATCGCGTTTCCGATTGTGCTGCTCCTCGTCGACATCTATCCGCTGCAGCGGCGCCGTCATGAACGCTTCGGTCGGCTCGCGATCGAGAAGATACCGTTCGCCGTCCTCGCCGTGACTGCCGCGATCGCGGAGTCGCGCGCGCGAGAGATCGCTTCAGTACAAGAGGTAGGGATTGGCGCGCGCCTGACGATGGCGGCGACGGCGCCGTTCAGATATCTCGGACGGATGGCGTGGCCCGTTCGGCTGTCACCGCTCGACCCGCTCGCGATCGCGCCCGGCGTCGACGTGTTGCCGCTGGCGATCGCGACGGCGGCGCTCGCATTGGTTGCCGTCGCCGCGTGGCGGCTTCGCGCGCGCTGGCCCGCGTTGGCCGTCGCGTCGCTCGCGTACCTGCTGATGCTTGCGCCGGTGGCCGGGCTGACGCCCAGCGGTCTGCAGGCGACGGCGGATCGCTACACCTACATGCCGGGCGTCATCGTCTGGATTGTCGTGGGCGCTGCCGTTTCGTGCCTGTGCCATCGTGATGTCACGTCCAGATCGCCACGAAGGCACGAAATCACCAGGAAGATCAACTTTGTGGCGGCACTTCGCTTCCGCCGATCGGCGGTCGCGATCGCGGCGCTCGCGCTCGTCGCGGCCGCCGGCGCGATCGCGTTTCGTCAGACCGCATACTGGCGCGATTCGATCGCGCTGTGGACGCGCGCGGTCGACGTCGAGCCGCGCAACGACGTGGCCACGTACAACTTCGCCGTCGCCCTTGCCGAAGCGGGCCGCGAGGACGAAGCGATCGGACGATATGAAGAGACGCTGCGCCTCGTGCCCGATCACGATCTTGCGAGGAAGAATCTCGCGATCCTGCAGGCGACGCGGGCCGAGCGAGAAGGCGATCGGCTGGCGCAGGCGGGGCGCTTCGACGAAGCGGGCGATCGGTACGCCGACGCGATCGCGCTCGATGGACGGCGACTGCACGCTCACGCGGCCCGCGGGATGCTGCTGGCGCGCCGCGGCCGTCTTCGCGAGGCGGCCGACGACTTGCGCGTGGCCTTCGACGGCGGCGTCGCCGATGCGGAGGTGCCGAACACCCTCGCGTTCGCGCTGGCGCAAACCGGCGACAGCGCGCAGGCGGCGGCCGTGCTCACGCGCGCAGCCGCGGCGCAGCCCGACAACCTCAATCTGAAACACAATCTCGCCCGGCTTCTGGCGACGAGCGACGATCCCGACGTCCGCGACGGGGCGCGCGCGCTCGATCTGGCGTCAGAGGTGTGTCGCCGGACGGGAGATCGCGATCCGCGCGCGCTGGATACGCTCGCCGCGGCTTACGCGGCGGTCGGCCGGTTCGACGAGGCCCGTGTCACCGCGTCGCGCGCGCTCGCCCGCGCGCGCGAGCAAGGCGATGCCGCCATGGCGGCGGAAATCGGCGCGCACGCGCGGAGCTACTCTCGGTAGTGAATGGTCGCGTGCTGCACGCTCACCAGGAAACGTGTTTCGCGACGGCGAGGCGTCCGCGACCCACCGTGATCGACGGCGCGTTGCGTGCGTGCTGCGCTCCGAAGTACAAGAGCGCGCCGCCCGCTGCGGCGACGGCGAGGCCCGCGCCGCCGAGTCCCGTCTTCGATTCCTTCGACACTTCACCCGACACGAACTCGCCGCCGTTGGTGTGCAGGAAGCCGTACACGGCCATCGACATGCCGGCGACGAAGAGCGCCGCGCCCGGCCAGAGGTACGGGTTGCTGTTTCCCGATCGCTGCTCGGTCTGCTGTCCGGCGGCGTCGCGCGCCGCCTTCGCCACGCTCTCCTGAAAATCGCCGGCGAAGCACGACGTGCTGATAGCCAGAATGGCCAGTGTCGCGACGAGGACGCGCATGAAACCTCCATGACTGTGTCGCGGGGCCCCACCCCCGCGACCTGTACCTCGCGGCTTACGCCGCTCGGCAATGCCTGGGGCAACTGTCTGCTTGAAGCTGCCGCCAGCCGTGACTACTGAAGCCCTTCAACCTTATACGCTTGCGGCTTTCGCCGCTCGACGTGACACGCTATTCGGCTCCTTCGGTTGGCGCAGATTCTACTGAGCGTCTGAAGCTCCGGCAATCAAGAAAGTGTCTGTTTTTCGCATTCGTTACAATGTCGCCGTGACGAAGCACGCGGCGGCCACGCGCAGGACGTCTGCGACCGCCCTCGTCGCGCTCGCGTGCGGGCTGGCGCTCGCCTCGATCGCGTTCGGATCGTGGATCGCGCGCGCGCGCCGCGATGCCCGAATGAACCTCCTCATCGTCACCATCGACACGCTGCGCGCCGATCATGTCGGCAGCTACGGGTACGCCTCGGCGCAGACGCCGGCGCTCGACGCCCTCGCGGCCCGCGGCGTCCGGTTCGCGCAGGCGGCCACCTCCGCGCCGCTGACGCTCCCCGCGCACGCATCGCTCATGACCGGAACCTTCCCGGGCTCGCATCACGTGCGCGACAACGGCGGCTTCTATCTTGGCGAGGAGCAGGAGACGCTCGCAGAAGTCGTACGCGCGCGCGGGTATCGCACGGGCGGGTTCGTCGCGGCGTTCGTCCTCGATCATCGTTGGGGTATCGCCCAGGGCTTCGAACGGTTCTTCGACGACTTCGATCTCGGAAAGTACCGCATGGACGTCGGACTCGACGCCGTGCAGCGGCCCGGCAGCGAGGTCGTGGCGAAAGCCATCGAATGGCTCGATCTGGATCGGACGCGCCCCTTCTTCGCGTGGGTCCATCTCTACGAGCCGCATGCGCCGTACGATCCGCCCGCATCGATCCGCGAGCGCTTTCCGCCGACGATGATCGGCGCGTACGACGGGGAGATCGCGACGGCCGATCTGCAGCTGCACCGGCTGCTCGATCACCTCGCCGGCGACGGCCGCCTCGATCGCACGCTCGTCGTCGTTCTCGGCGATCACGGCGAATCGCTCGGCGAGCACGGCGAAGAGCAGCACGGGTTCTTCGTGTACGACGCGACCGTCAGAATCCCGCTCATCGTCGCCGGTCCCACGCTGCCGTCGCGCGTCGTCGCCGACCAGGTGCGCATCGTCGACGTGATGCCGACGGTGCTCGAGCTGCTCGGCATCGAGGTGCCGAAGGCGGTTCAGGGAAGCAGCCTGCTGCCTCTCGTTCGCGGTGAACGCCTGAACCTCGTCGCGCTGGCCGAGACGTGGTACCCGCGCCATCACTACGGGTGGAGCGAGCTGACCGCCATTCGCGACGGCCGCTATCACTTCATCGCCGCGCCGACGCGCGAGCTCTACGACACCGAAACCGATCCCGGTGAAGTGCGCAACGTCGCGGAAGTCAATCCAGGCCGCACCGACGTTCAGGCGAACGCGCTGCAGGAGCTCGTCGCGCGCACGTCCTCCACGAGCGCGCCGGCCGCGCCGCGAGCGGTTGACCCCGATGTCGAGCAGCGCCTCCGCGCGCTGGGCTACGTCGGCTCGAGCATCAGCCCGCGCGCGCTGGAGACACGGCGCCGCGGCGACCCGAAAGACAAAATCGCGCTGTACAACCTGATGAAGCAGGCGGCGCTCGATTCGGTGGAAGGACGCATCGACGAAGGGATCGCCAAAGTCCGTCGGGCGCTGGCGGCGGATCCGGAGATCGTCGAGGCGTATCTGATGCTCGGCAACATGAATACGAAGGCGAAGCGGCCGACGGAGTCGCTCGCGGCGTACCAGAAGGCGCTCGCGCTCGATCCCGACAACCAGACCGCCGCATTCAACCTGGCGCTCGCCTACAAGGCCGACGGCAAACGCGAGGCGGCCGAAGCCGGCTTCGAGCGGGTCCTGGCGTTGAACCCGCGCGACTCGAAGGCGCGCTACCAGCTCACCGACATCTGGATGCAGCGCGGCGAATTCGAGCGCGCCGAGGCGGCGTTGAAGCGGGCGGTCGCCGACAACGTCGAACGTCCGTCATTCCTGACCAAGCTCGGCGAGTGCTACATCGAGATGAAGCGGTACGACGACGCCGAGCGGAGCCTGCTCGACGCCCTGAAGGACAAGGACGATCAACCGATGGCGCATTACGATCTCGGGCTCGTCCACGACGCGCGGGGCCGGACCGACGCCGCCGCGCGCGAGTACGAGGCCGAGATCGCGCGCAATCCCGACGCGTATCGCGCCCATTTCAACCTCGCCAAGATTCTCATGGCCTCGGGACGCGCCGCCGATGCGGTCCGCCACTTCGACGAAGCGGTGCGGGCGAATCCGGACTTCGGCAGCGGCTACCTGTATCTCGCGAAGGCACGACTCGATGCGGGCGATCTCAGCGGCGCCCAAGCCGCGGCCACGACAGGAATGGCCCGCCACCCCGACGCCGAATTCGTTCCGCTCGGGCACTACGTGCTCGCCGACGTGTACTCGCGCCTCGGTCGCGCGAATGACGCGGCACGCGAAGCCGCCGCCGGAGAACGTGAGGAGGCGCGCGCGAAAAATGCGCGAAGCACCAGCACACAGAGATGAAGTCGAGAACACAGAGGTAATCAACCACGGAGACACGGAGACACAGAGAAAACCAAAGACCGCGATCGCAAAGCGCGCAGAAAGTGAACGCCGATCGGTTCGGCGGCCGGCCTGCGCAGCAGACCGGCATGCGCGGCCGAATCGGACGGAAACGCGAGCCAGGGTGGATAGTGATGGCTCGCGTTTCCGTCCGACTTCGGTCGCGCGCGGCGCTTCGCGCCGCCGCCGAACCGAGGCGTCTCCGTGTCTCCGTGTCTCTGTGGTTCCCGTTCCTCTGTGTTCTCTTTCTCTTTCCTCTCTGTGTCGTCGACTGCGGGCGCGCCACGCCGCCGCGTGCGTCCACGGCGGCGCCCCGACACGTTCTCATCGTCACCATCGACACGCTTCGCGCCGATCGGCTCGGCTGCTACGGCAGCCGCAACGTCGCGACGCCCAACTTCGATCGCGTCGCCCGCGAAGGGGCGCTGGCGCTCGACGCGATGGTGCACGCGCCGATCACGCGGCCGTCGCACGTCTCGATCTTCACCGGCCTCCTTCCAGCGCAGCACGGCATCCGCGACAACATCTCGCGCGCGCTGGCCGCCGATGTGCCGACGATGGCGGAAGCGTTCAAGGCCGCAGGATTCGATACCGCGGGGTTCGTGTCGTCGATCGTGTTGTCGTCGCAGTCCGGTCTGGCGCGCGGCTTCGACGAGTTCTCCGATCGGTTCGACCTCGGCCGAGACGCCGCCGACGAGGCGCGCTTCCTCGACATCCTGGAAAAGCGCGGCGACGTCGCGGTCGCCGACGCGTCGGCCTGGCTCGAGCGGCACCGACGTCAGCGCACGTTTGCGTGGGTCCATCTCTACGATCCTCACGCGCCGTACGAACCGCCGGAACCGTACGCGTCGCGGTACGCCAGTCGCCCGTACGACGGCGAAGTCGCCTGGACCGACGAGCTGATCGGACGCCTCGACCAGACGCTGACGCGCCTCGGCATTCGCG
>Ga0070699_100004284_pt1 | contig 12614 bp, 10 predicted proteins | sample KBSK1503metaG_FD_65473 | JGI IMG/M metagenome (GOLD analysis project Ga0070699, IMG submission 65473) | Corn, switchgrass and miscanthus rhizosphere microbial communities from Kellogg Biological Station, Michigan, USA - KBS K1-50-3 metaG | ecosystem: Host-associated > Plants > Roots >...
CGGCTGATCCGGCCGGACGCGCGCTACGTCGGCCCTGCGGAGCGCGACCTCCCAGGCTGAGGCCGCCGCCGCGCCACTTCAATCCCGCCGGGAGATGCCGACGTCCCCGCGAGATCCAGCGGACATGCCCGAGACGTAGACTCCGGCTGGAGGTGAGGTAATGCTGGCTCGCCTGCTCGTGCGCGCGATGGACGCCCAGGGCGTCTGGACGAAGCCCCTCGGGGATCTCGCCCATCGCGTCCTGTTCTGGCTCTTCCAGGGGCTCCCGGCCCTGCGCGATCTTCTCGTCGGCCGCTGGCTCGGCCATCCGCTGCACGCGGTCCTGACCGACGCCCCGATCGGGATCCTGTTCCTCGTCGTCGTCTTCGACGTGCTCGGCAACCAGGGCGCCGCGACCGTGACGCTCGCGGTCGGCATCCTGACCGTGCTGGCCGCCGCGCTCGCGGGGTTTGCCGACTATGCGGACACCGACGGCAAGGCGCGCGAGCGCGTGACCCTCCATTCCTCATTGATGCTGGTCGCCCTGGTTATCTACCTGATCTCGTTGGTCCTGCGGCTCGGGAGCGCGCCCGCTGCCTCGACCGCCGGGGTCTGGCTGTCGATCCTCGGCTTCCTGGTCCTATCCGCGGGCGCCTACGTCGGCGGTGACGTGGTCTACGTCCTCGGCAACATGGTCAGCCGCCACGCGTTCCGTGGCGCAGGCACGAAGTGGATCGCCCTCGAGCCGGCGGAGACGGACGGCAACGGCGGAATTCCGGAAGGGAAGCTCCTGAAGGCGAAGCTGGGCCTCAACCAGCTCGTGCTGGTGCGCCAGGGCGAGACGATCCTCGCCCTGCACGACACGTGTGCCCATGCCGGTGGCCCGCTCAACGAGGGCAAGCTGATCGACGGCAAGCTCGTGGAGTGCCCGTGGCATTACTCGCGCTACCGCCTGTCGGACGGGCTGGTAGTCCGCGGCCCGTCCGTGTACGACCAGCCCGCGTACGAGGTCCGCCCGCGGGAGGGCGGTGGCTGGGAGGCGCGCCGGCGCTCCTAACCCGCGCGAGGCACGGCGCGGCCCACGACAATTCGCGGCGCCATGGTCATCGACCTCCCCGAGCCGTGCCTCGTCGTTCTCGTCGGTGCCGCGGGCGCCGGCAAGAGCACGCTCGCGGCGCGCCTCTTCGCGACGGACGATGTGCTGTCGTCGGACGCGCACCGGGCCCTCCTCACAGGCGATGCGGCCAACCAGGCAGTGACGAAGCGTGCGTTCGCGATCCTCCACCGTCGCCTCGCGCAGCGCATGGCCGAGGGCCGAACGACCGTGGTCGACGCCACGAACGTGACCTCGTTTGCGCGGCGCTCGCTCACCCGCCGCGCCGCCGCGCATGGCATACCCGCGATCGCGATCGTCATCGATCTCGAACCGACGCTCGTCCTCGCCCGCAACGCCACCCGGCCGGGCCGGATCGTGCCCGAAGCGGCGGTGCGGCGCCAGCTTGCCGACCTCGGGCGATCGCTGCGCCGCGATGCCTTCGCGACCGACGGCTTCAGCGCGGTTCATCACGCGCGTACTGCGGCCGAGCTCGACGGCCTCGAGCTGGCTAGGTCGCCGAGCCCCCGGCGATGAGCGCGACCGCGACGCCCGCCGCGACGATCCCGGCCGCGTGCGCCGGCGTGACGCGCTCGCGCAGGACCACGGTCGCGAGGACCGTCGTCACGACCGGATAGAGCGAGCTCAGGATCGCGGCAATCGCCAGCGGCCCCACCGCGATCGCCGTGAGATACAACGCGGTCGCGGTCATGTCGCCGACGCCCACGGCCAGCAGGGCGGGCCAGAGGCGACGCGGGACGCGCCAGGCCGGGCGCCGAACGAGGATCCAGCCACCGATGAGCGCGATCGAGGCAACCCGGATCACGATCAGCGGCGAGATGATGAAGGCGTCGTCGAGGCCCGAGACGACGACCGTGAACAGCCCAAACAGCGTCCCGGCGCCGACCGCATAGGCGAGGCCGCTCGGGCGGTCATCGGCGTGGTCGGACGGCCGCGATACGAGCACGACGCTGGCTGCGGCGGCGCCGATGCCGACGAGCGCGAGCAGCGATGGCAGGCCCTCGGTGACGAAGCCGAAGACGACGGGAATGGTCGCCGTGAGCACGGCGGCAACCGGCGCGACGACGCCCATCCGCCCGGTGCTCAGGCCTCGATACAGGAGCACGAGGCCGCTCGAGCCGAGGATCCCGCCGGCCACCGAGATCCCGACGTCGAGGGGACGCATCGTCGGCTCATGGACGACGAACAGGAGCGGGATGCCGACCACGAGGCTCGCAGCCTGGCTGCCGCCGAGCACCCCGAGGACGGGGGCGTGGCGACTCGTCAGGCCGCCGCCGAAGTCGCTGAACCCCCAGCCGATCGACGCGAGGAGGCCCAACCCGACGACCGCGAACGTCGGCGGGAGAGAGAGGTCGGGCACGTGCCTATCATCGCGGCTGCCCATGACACGCGCGGCCCGCACGTCCGTTCAGCTCGCAGCCGCGGTCCTCTTCGCGCTGACATGGCTGCTCGGCGCGGCGCTCGCCGCGGGCATGACGCTGCCACCGAACCAGTCCGGCGTGTACGTCTACGACTTCGCGAGCATCTGGTCCCGTCAGACCGTCGCCCGCGCCCAGTCGATGGCCGAGGCGATCCGGGAACGGACCCAGGCCCAGATCGCGGTCGTGTCCTGGCCGAGCGACGACTCGGACGTGTCGACAGGCACGGCCAGGGCGGATGCGATCACGATCATGGATGCCTGGGGCGTCGGCCGGAAGGGCGTCAACGACGGCCTGGTCGTCCTGTTCGACATGGACGCCGGGAGCACGCGCCACGGGCAGATCTACCTGTATGCCGGCAGCGGCTACCTCGAGCAGTACCTCAACGAGGATGAGGCGGCGGGCATCGTCAACGAGACGATGCTGCCGAAGGCGAAGGACGGCGACCTGAACGCCGCCCTCCTCGACGGCCTCGCCCGCGTCGACCACGTCACCCAGCCCGGTGGCAACCCGGATCGACGGTTCCAGCCGATCATCAACGCCCTCCTCGTGATTCTCGTGCTGGGGCTTGCCGCCCTCGTCCTTGGCCTGTTCCTGCGAACGTGGTGGGAGCGGGGCCGCGACGCGAGGGTGCCGCTCATCGACGACTCGGTCCTGCTGCCAGATCCTCCGCCCGGCCTTACCCCGGCCATCGCGACGGTCCTTCGCAAGGACGGCGTCGACAAGGACGCGTTCACCTCGGCGCTCGTCGACCTCGGCCACCGCGGCCTGGTCACGTTCCAATCGGCGGACGGCGACGACAAGCACGTCGACCTCGTGGTGCCGCCGAGCCCGCTGGTCGACCCGAGCTCCCTCGAGGCGCGGCGCCGGCCGCTCGGCACCGCCGAGGCCAGCCTCGCCCGGGACATCGACGGGCGCGCCTCCGGCGGGGTGCTCGAGTGGTCGAGGCTCAAGCGCGGCACCGGCCAGGAGCTGTGGGAGGCGTTCAAGAAGGATGCCGGGCAGGCGGCCAAGGCCGCAGGCTACTTCCGGGGCGACCCGAACCGGCTGACCGGGCGCTGGCTGGGGATCGCCGCCGGGCTGGTCATCGCCGTCGTCGTGTTCGGCTTCCTGTTCGCATTCGACACGAGCGGGGACTCGAACCTGTTCCGGCCCGGACGCGCGTTCCTCGCCCTGCCGATGCTCATCGCCGGCGGCGCCGGGATCGCGATCGCCATCTTCAGCGGCAAGCTCGCCGCGCGCACCGCCGACGGGGCCCGCACGTTGGCGATGTCCCTCGCCTACAGGAACACGCTCAAGTACGAGATGGCGGCCTCGCAGACGGTCGACCAGGCGGTCGAGAAGACGCGCAGCCGCCTGCCCTGGATCACGACACCGGACCTGCTCACCGTGTGGGCCGTCGCCTTCGGGCTGAAGGACGAGATCGACGACCTGATCAAGGCGACCTTCGCGGCGGCGCAGGCGTCGGGCGCGGTGGCGTGGTCGCCTGCCTGGTACGCGGGCACGTCACTCGACAGCGTCTCGAGCATGGTCGGCTCGATCAGCACGACCGCCGCCTCGTCCTCCGGCTCCGGCTACGGGGGCGGGGGAAGCGGCGGCGGCGGCGGCGCCGGAGGCGGCTTCTAGCCCGCGAGTCTGATCCGGGCCGGCTGAGCCTCGCGCGGGCCGATCGCGGTCTAGGTCGCGGCGGCCTCGACTGGGCTGAGCGCGGTTGGGCCATCGAGCTTGAGCACCGCGTCCGCCGCCTTGTCGTAGCGGTTCGACGTCGTCAGGTAGATCACCTGGAAGTCGGCGCTGACGTCGCGCAGCAGCTCGAGTGCCCGCTTGGCTCGCTCGTCGTCGAGGGTCACGAACGGATCGTCGAGCACCAGCGGCGGCCGCCGATCGCCGGTCACCAGCCTGACGAGGCCGATGCGCGCGGCCAGGTAGACCGTGTCGAGGGTGCCTTGGCTGAGGGTCGACACGTCGACCCAGTCGCCGCGCTCCGGGGCGTAGACCTTGAGCGAGAGGTCCTGGTCGTCCACCTGGACGCGCCGGTAGCGACCGGCGGTCACCCGCTCGAGGTCGGTGACCATGCGCCGCTCCAGGTAGCGCGTCGCCGTCCGGATCGTGGCACGCTCCGCGCTGTCGAGCGCCCTGAGGGCCGCCTCGTACACGCGGGCGCGGCGCTGGAGGAGATCCAGCTGCTCGGCGAACGACGCCGCGCGCTCGGCGTGGCCCGCGACATCCTCGGCATCGACCGCGTTCTGCTCGACCCGCGCCTTGGCCTGCGCTTCGGTGTCCCGCGCCAGCCCGAGCGCGCGATCCGCGTCGGTCACGGCGACCTCGAGCCGCTCCCGCGCGCGAGGCTCGCGAGCGATCGGCCCCAGCTGCTCCAGCGCGCCGGTCTTCTGCTCGACGTCCAGGGCGGCCTTGTCGCGAAGATCGGGCAGGGTCTCGGTCGGCTCGCGGCCGACGAGTCCCTCGAGCTGGGCGCGCAGTCGCAGGATCTGGCCGATGTGGGCCTCCTCGGCGGCAACGAGCGCCTCGACCGCGGCGAGGTCCGGCAGCTCCAGAGCGGCGAGGAGGTTGGTGAGCGTGACCTCCTCCATCGACAGCTCCTGCTCGAGCATCGACCGGCCACGGAGCCGCCGCTCGATCTCCTGCGAGCGCATGTCCTTGTTCTTGCGCACGTCCTGCGCGCGGATCCGCTGGCGGCGTCCCACGGCGGCGACGATCGCGCCGACGAGCACGAGCAAGGCGGCGAGGAGCCCGGCGCCGGGCAGCACGATCGCGCCCGGGCCACTGCCGATGCTGATCCCGGGCAGGCCCGTGGGCAGGACGTGCAGCTGGTCCGCGAGGGCGATGCCAACGCCGGCGAGGATCATCACGACCGCCGACACGGCCGTCGGGCGCCAGGCGCGCGGCGTCGGGACCTTCATCTCGAACTGGACCTCGACCTCGCCGGCCAGCGCGGCGCGGATCTCGCGAATGCGCATGTCCGAGGCCCGGACCTTGGTCAGCGCCTCGCGCAGCGCCGGCAGCCCATTCGACGACGGGTGCGACGCTTCGAGCTCATCGATCTGGCTGCTCACATCGACCGCGGCGCTGTACCGCTCGAACCGCTCCTTGGCCTGGTCGCGCTCGGCGACGAGGCGCTCCGCGAGCCGCGCCTTCTCGAGCATCGAGCGCTGCTCGGCCAGCTCGGCCTCGGCCGCCGCCCGATCGTCCCGCGACTGGGCGAGGAGGTCCCGATCCTTCTCCAGCTGCTCGAGGGCCGCCTCGCCGTTGCGCTGCGCGGCGGTGGCCATGGCGAGGCTCGCCTCGGCGGCCTTGAGCTGGCCCGGGTTCTTGTCGCCCTTCGCGTTCAGGACCTGGATGGCGCGCTCGAGCTTGCGCCGGGCCCGGCTCGTGCCGCGGTCCCCGCCCGAGATCGACGCCTGCAGCCGGTCGCGCAGCGCGCCCTCGTCGCGGGCGAGCCCGTCGAGCTCGTGGTGCCGGACCGAGGCGGTCGATCGGAAGAAGGATTCGCTCGGGATCCCGGTCAGGTCGGCGAGGAGCTCGTCGGCCCGGGCGGGATCCGTGATGGTCTCGCCGTCCGCCTCGAGCCTGACCGTGCCCTTGTTGCCGCGGAACGCCTTCTCGAGCGAGCCGGTGCGTGTGCCGTTCTCGATGTCGTCCTGCTCGAACTCGATACGAACCCAGGGCCGGTCCTCGTCGCCCGCAGTCCACGAACGCATCCCGTCCATGTCGCCGGATCCAGAGGTCACCCGGCGGGTGAGGGCGAGCTCGAGGGCTCGCTGGATGGTCGATTTGCCGGACTCGTTCGGGCCCCGGATGATGGTCATGCCCGGGGCGAGCGCCAGGTCCAGGTCGGCATGGCGCCGGAAGTTGCGCAGCTGGAGGCGGGTGATCCTCACAGCGTCAGCTCGGCGCCGGACAGCAGCAGCCGGCCGAGACGCAGGGCATCACGCAGCTCGTTCGCGCCGTCGTCATCGTCCGCCGCCTCGAGCTCGGCGATCTGGGCCTCGAGGTCACGCACGAACGAACCCAGGACGGTCTCCGGCGACGCAACCGGGCCCTCGGGCAGGGGCGAGATCGCCTTGTCCCGGACGCGGAGCTTCAGGAACCTGTCCTGGAGCTCGTTCTCGACCTCGTCGACGAGGACGTCCAGCTCGTCCGGGCGGACTCCGATGAGCTCTGCATCGAGCATCAGGTCCGGATCGGCGCGCTCGGCGAGCTTGGCGACCAGGCTGGGTTGCGATCCGACCGTGGCGGCGTCGAGCTGGAGGCGTTCGAACCGGGTCCGGCCGACCTTGCGCTCGTCGACCATGACCCGCTTCTTGGTCTCTGTCTTGTCGAGCGTGACCAGGAGCACGTTGCCGGCCCGGTCCTGGTCCAGGGCAACGGGCTCCGGCGCGCCGGAGTAGGCGTAGGTCGTCTTGCCTGCCCAACCCTTCGAGGTCGAGTGCCAGTGGCCGAGCGCCAGGTAGTCGAGATGACTGGCCTCGATCTCCTCGCTGGTGATGACCACGTCGTCCCCGTCGGTCTTGCCCTCGATCGCCAGCGCGGCGTGAAGCAGCCCGACGTGCCAGGTCGCGCGGTCGTCCGTGCTCGCGTCGAGATCGAGGAGCGGCGAGTGCGGGGCGCGCTTCGTCGGGAAGCAGCGGCCGTGGACGACGACGTCGAGCGACCGCAGGAACACGTCCGGGTGGTCGGGATCGAGGACGGTCACGAGGTCCGAGCCCACGGCGCCGGCCAGCGCCGGCAGGTCGTAGGCGCGGTAGATCGAGGAGCGGTCGTAGACGTCATGCGTGCCCGGCGCGATGACGATCCGGATGCGGGCGTCGACGAGCCGCTTCAGCTGCGCGGCCGCGCGTTCGACGGACCTCCGCGGCTGGACGTTCGAGTCGAACAGGTCGCCCGCGATGAGGACCAGGTCGACCTTCTCGGCGAGCGCGAGATCAACGGTCGCCACGAACGCCGCGAACTGCCGCTCCCGTTGTGTCGCGGCTCGGTCACCGAGGTCCGCGTGCCTCGCCCCGAGGTGGACGTCGGCCGTGTGGAGCAGTCGCAGCACCCTCTGAGCGTCCTCCCCCAGCGCCCCGAGGACCGGATTTGCCCGGCGAGCGGGGCGCCCCCAATTGCTCCCCGCTCGCCTGTGCGAACGGTCGCGGGCAATTGTGACAGGTCGATTGTCACGGTTCGACCGGCTGACGGACCCATCGGGAGATCCCGTGTATTCTTCGGCGCGAATTCACCCGGTGCGCCCCGACCAAGGGACTCCAGAACGGCACCAAGGGTCGCGCGGCGCCGGCTCCGAAGCCGCCTCCGCGTTGCCGACGGTTCCCCTCCGGCGCACCACGACGATCTGACCACGCGCTCCGGAGGACCTCGTGACCTACGCCGATCGAACCCTGACCTGTGTCGACTGCGGCTCCGAATTCATTCATTCGGCTGACGACCAGCGCTACTACGTGGAGAAAGGGTTCGCCTCGGACCCGAAGCGGTGCGTGAGCTGCCGCGCCAGCCGCCGCGCCGCGCGCGACACCGGCTACTCCGCCTCTGATCTCGGTGGCCCACGCGGCTATGAGCGCAGTGCCCCCACCCGCGAGTACTTCGCCGTCCTGTGCTCCGAGTGCGGCAACCAGGCCCAGGTGCCGTTCCGGCCACGCATGGATCGGCCGGTCTACTGCTCCGACTGCTTCCGGAAGGCCCACCCCGACTGATCTCGGCAGCTGAGCCGCCATCGAGCGGCGGCTCGGACCCGAGCGCTTTCCTACACTCGCGCCGATGACGAGGGCGCAGCGCGGGACCCTGATCGCGGCCGTTCTCGGCTCGGCGATCGTGTTCCTCGACGGCACCCTCGTGAACATCGCCTTGCCGCGCATCGGCGAGCAGCTGCCGAGCACGATCCTCGGGCGCCTCGAGGCGCAGACCTATGTCACGTCCGGCTACCTCGCGACGCTGGCAGCATTCCTGGTGCTGGCCGGCGCCCTCGGCGACTACTACGGACGGCGCCGCGCGTTCGTCATCGGGCTCATCGGCTTCGGTGCCACGTCCGTGCTGTGCGGACTCGCCCCGAATCTCGAGCTGCTCGTGGTCGGGCGCGTCTTCCAGGGCATGGCCGGCGCGCTCCTCGTCCCGGGGTCATTGGCCATCATCACGAGCACATTCGAAGGACCCGAACGCGCCCGCGCTTTTGGGCTCTGGGCTGCCGTCACAGCCGCGCTCACCACGCTCGGCCCGCCCATCGGCGGGATCTTCGTCGACACCTTCGGCTGGCGCATCCTGTTCCTGGTCAACGCGCCGCTGGTCGCGATCGCCGTCTGGTTCGCGCTTCGGTACATGGCCGAGTCGAGGGACGAGGAGGCAACCGGCCACTTCGACTGGCTCGGCGCCGTGGTCGTCGTGCTGACGATCGGCGGTCTCGCGTTCGGCGCAACCCGGGGCGAGCAGAACCAGTGGCGCGATCCCATCGCGTTCGTCGCGATCGGGGTCGGCGTGCTCGGCTTGATCGCCTTCCCGATCCTGATGTCCAGGCGCCCGCATCCGCTCGTGCCGCTCGGACTGTTCCGGATCCGACAGTTCGCGACGGTCAACCTGTCGACGCTGTTGATCTACGGCGCGCTGTACACGAACTTTCAGGTCACGTCGCTGTTCCTGCAGGGGACGCTCGGGTACACCCCGCTCGGCGCGGCCATCATCGGCCTGCCCGGCGGCATCCTGCTGACGTTCCTGTCGACGCGTGTCGGGACGCTCGCCGGGAGAATCGGGGTCCGGCCGTTCCTGGTGGGCGGGCCGCTGATCATGGCCCTCGGGCTGCTGTGGTGGGTGCGGGTCCCGCCGACGTCCCAGGCCTGGGCCGCGTCGATCGCGGATTCGTCAACGCTCGTTCCGCCCGCCAGCGTGTTCACCGATCCGCTGCCCGCCACGATCCTGTTCGGCATCGGCATCTCGCTGGTCGTCGCGCCGCTGACGACGGCGCTCATGGGCTCCATCCCGGTGCACAACGCGGGCATCGCCTCGGCGATCAACAACGCCCTGTCGCGGGTGGGCCAGCCGCTCGTCGGGGCGGCGGTGTTCATCGTGGTCACCGGTGCGTTCTATTCGACCCTGGCCGCCGCGGCCCCGGGCACGGATCCGAGCTCGCCCGAGCTGCGAGCCCAGTACGAGGCCTTCCATCCCCCGCCGGACGACGCACCCCCGGCGCTCGCAGCGGCGGCGAAGTCCGCGTCGACCGACGCGTTCCACCTCGCCATGATCGTCGGCGCGACGCTGATGCTCTCGGGCGCCGCGGTGAATGCCGTCGGCCTGCGCGACCCCTCGGGTGCTGCTCGAGCGAAGTCGACGGCGACGGCGAGGTCGATTTCGGAGACCACCGCGCAAGGCGGCTGACAGCACAACGGGCCGGGATCACTCCCGGCCCGTTCGCTTGGGCGTCGTGTGTGCCTCGTCGTCCGGGTGCTGCTCCCGGGTCGGGCGGCGGTGTTCGATCAGGCCGCCGGCGGCGGTGGCGGCGGGGCGGCCGTCTTCGGCATCGCCTGGTAGTCCTTCCAGGCGCCGTAGGCCATCATCCCGCACCCGATCGCGTTGAGGATGATCGACAGGGAGTACAGGTTGATGCCGATGACCGCGATCCAGGTGACGAGTGCGATCACGGCAAAGAACGCGGCTACCGCGGCGATGCCAAGCACGATCGTCTGCGGCGGGATCGGCCAGTTGATCTGGTTGGGCTGGTATTTCAGCCAGTAGACGACGGCCACCGCGACCGCGGCTGCCAGGTCGCCGGACCCTGAACCCAGGAAGCCGTACCCGCTGATCGCGCCGACCAGGAAGGCCACGACCACGATGATCGCGCCGTAGATCACCTGTTTCTCGTTCACGTTCAGCTTGTTCATGAACTGCTGGGCCATGCGTTGACCTCCCTCGGTTCTCGACTGACGTCGGTCGAGCGGTGCGGCAGCAGCCCGCCGCAAGTTGCACGCGAGAGCGTAGCGATGTGGATGCCGTGCCGAAAGGGGTTCGGAACGCCTATCTGCGCCTGATCCGCTCCAGATCCCCGGCGGTGTCGACGTCGAGCAACGTGTTCGCGCCCGGATCGAGGGGCAGCCAGACCGCGGGTGGGATTTCGACGTGGGCAAGGCGCTCGACGAGGGCCTGCAGCGACCGATCGCCCGAATCGATGGCCTCCGCAGCGGCCCTCGTGGCGGCACGGACGCGAACGGCGAGCGGCAGGACCGCGCGGCGCGGCGGCTGCCGCTCCCTGTCGACGAGCGATTGAGGTCGGCCGAGCAGCGCGGCGTCGATCGTCGGGTCAGCCGCGAGCCGATCGAGCATCGAGCGGAGGACGGCCGGCACGAGCCGGGGCATGTCGCCGCCGACCACGATCGCCAGATCGGCCACCGGATCGGGATCGACCGCCGTGTCGAGCGCGTTGGCGAGCCCTGCCAGGGGACCCGCGAACGGATCGCGGTCGTGGACCAGCGTCACGGGCACGTCGGCTACGGCGGCCTCGAGGAGCGACTCGGGAGGCCTCGGGGCCGCGACGAGCACCCCGTCGACGAGGGGCGCGACCGCGGCGACCGCGCTCGCGAGCAGGCTCCTGCCGTCCAGCTCGGCGGCGAGCTTGTCGCCGCCGAACCTCGACGATCGGCCGCCGGCGAGAACGATCCCGGTCCTCACCGGGGAGCTGCCGTGGCTGCGGCGGCTTCCGCGTCGCGCCGCGGCGCGCGCGGGCCGGGGATGTGTCCGTCGGGCGTTCGCTCGAGGATCCCGCGCCGATCGAGATCCTCAAGGATGGCGAGCACGTACTTGCGGCTCGTCCCGGTCGCGTCGCGAAACGCGGCCGGCGTGAGCGGCGCGACTCGTGCCCCATCGAGCGCAGCCGCGGCGAGGCGGTGGAACGTCGCCGCCGACCACGCGAGATCCGGCCCGACCCGGACGATCCGTCCGTCTGCCTGCAGGGCGCGCACCCCTTCCGGCGGGCAGCCGGCGGCGCTCGCCGCCTCGCTGAGGGCCGGGGGTGCGGGCACCGACAGCGCAGTCTCGAGTCGATCCATCGCCGCCAACAGCGGGGCAGGCAGGGCCTCGCCGCGTGCCGGGTCGTAGAGCGCGTCGCCGCGTCGTGCCAGCCGTCCGTCGACGATGAGCCCGTCGAGCACGCGCGAGATCGAGGCGGCGACGGTGTCCTCGTGCCGCCGCTCGGCCGTGGCGACCGAGCGGAGGCGGCGTCGAAGGGCGGAACGCGCTCGCGACATGGGCAGGCCCGGGCTCAGCGGCGCGTCCCGGTGATGGTCGGCCACCGCCTCGACGGCTGCCGCGGAGAGCAGGGCCGACACATCCGCCGCGAAGGCGGCCGATCGGGGGCCGGCTGCCGCCTCGTCCTCGGCGCCGTCGCGCACCAGCAAGCCGTCGCGCACCGGCGCGCCGTCGCGCACCAGCGCGCCGTGCAGCTCGACGCGGGCCGCCTCGATCGCGTCGACGGAACCTGCGTCGACCGCGGCCGCGAGCGCCTCGAGCCGTTCCGGCGTCATCCGACGTCGGGAGATCCCGCGCGGCGGGCTCGCGTCGAGGACGCGGACGCCCCCGATCACCTCGCCCCGGCCGGGCTCGCGCAGAAGCCCGCGGTCGCCCGAAAAGGTCGCCGTCGGCCGATCGAGAACCAGGATTGCGAAGCCCTCGACGGCCCCGATCCGCCGGACGCGCGCATCCACCTGGTCCGTGCCCAGATGAAGACGGAGCTGGCTCCCGGCGTTCGGCAAGGTCCACTGGCTCGCGGCGGGCGCCAGGGCAGGCCGCGCAACGAGGATCCTGGCCGATCCTCGCACCTGCGGGCCGAGGGTCAGGACGTCGCCGCGGTGGAGCTCCTCTGCGCCGACACCTGCGACGTTGAGGGCAGTCCGGCCGCCACCGTGGCTCCCCCGCGCAGCGCCGTGCACCTGGAGCTCGCGGATTCGCACGGCCCGGCCGCCCGGCTCCTGCCGGAGCGTCTCGCGTGCGTGCAGGGAGCCGCCACGGAGCGTGCCTGTCACGACGACGCCTCGACCCCTGCTCGTGAACACCCGATCAACCGCGAGCCTGAGCGGGCCTCGCGCGCCGGCCTCGTGGACGCGATCGCGGAC
>Ga0070699_100004285_pt1 | contig 12611 bp, 10 predicted proteins | sample KBSK1503metaG_FD_65473 | JGI IMG/M metagenome (GOLD analysis project Ga0070699, IMG submission 65473) | Corn, switchgrass and miscanthus rhizosphere microbial communities from Kellogg Biological Station, Michigan, USA - KBS K1-50-3 metaG | ecosystem: Host-associated > Plants > Roots >...
CGCCCGTCGTCCAGGACCTGGAGGAGCATGTTGAAGACGTCCGGATGAGCCTTCTCGATCTCGTCGAAGAGCACGACCGAATAGGGGCGACGCCTCACCTTCTCGGTCAGGAAGCCGCCCTCTTCGTAGCCGACGTAACCGGGAGGCGCCCCCAGGAGGCGCGACACGGAGAACTTCTCCATGTACTCGGACATGTCCACTCGGATGAGAGCGTTTTCGTCCCCGAAGAGGTACTCGGCCAGCGCGCGGGCCAGCTCCGTCTTGCCCACTCCCGTGGGTCCGAGGAACACGAAGGAACCCACCGGCCGCCGGCTGTCCTTGAGCCCCGCCCGTGACCTGCGGATCGCCCGGGCCACCGCCATCACCGCGTCTTCCTGCCCGATGATACGTCCGTGCAGGGCGTCCTCCATGCGGGCGAGCTTTGCCGATTCCTTCTCTTCGAGCTTGGACAGGGGAATGCCCGTCCAGCGCGAGACGATGTACTCGATGTCGTCCTCGCCGACGGTTTGGGGCCCCTTGCCCTTGCGCTTGTCCCACTCGCGCTTCATCTCGTCGTCGCGCCCGCGGAGCAGCTTCTCCTTCTCCCGGAGCGACGCGGCCTTCTCGAACTCCTGCGCCTCCAGGTACATGTCCTTCTCGCGGACGACGCGCTCGACCTCCTTGCCGATCTCCTTGATCTCGGGCGGCGGGGTGAGCGCCATGAGCCGGGTGCGCGAGGAGGCCTCGTCGATGACGTCGATGGCCTTGTCGGGCAGCTGCCGGTCGGTGATGTAACGATCGGCGAGCTTCACCGCCGCGTCGATCGCCTCATCGGTGATCTTCACCCGATGGTGGGCCTCGTACTTGTGGCGCAGGCCCTTGATGATCTCGATGGACTCCGGCACGGAGGGGGCGCGGACGATGACGGGCTGGAAGCGGCGCTCGAGGGCGCCGTCCTTCTCGATGTACTTGCGGTACTCGTCCAGCGTCGTCGCGCCGATGGTCTGGATCTCGCCTCGCGACAGCGCGGGCTTGAGCATGTTCGAGGCGTCGATCGCACCTTCCGCGGCGCCCGCCCCGATCAGCGTGTGGAGCTCGTCGAGGAACAGCACCACGTTCTCCGACTGGCGGATCTCCTTCATCACGGCCTTCAGCCGCTCCTCGAATTGCCCGCGGTATTTCGTGCCGGCGACGAGGGCGCCAAGGTCGAGCTGCAGGAGCCGCTTCTGCGCCAGCACGTCGGGCACCTCGTGCCCCACGATGCGCTGGGCGAGCCCCTCGACGATGGCCGTCTTGCCGACACCGGGCTCGCCGATGAGCACGGGATTGTTCTTGGTGCGCCGCGCGAGGATCTGGATGACCCGCTCGATCTCCGTCTCCCGACCGATCACCGGGTCGAGCTTGCTCTCCCTGGCCAGCTGCGTGAGATCCCGGGCGAACTCGTCGAGGACCGGGGTCTGCGAGCGCTTCTTGGGCCGCGGGTAGTACTGGTCGCCCAGGAGCGCCAGCGTCTCCTGCCGGACCTCGTCGAGGCGCGCGCCGAGGGATTCGAGGATCTTCGCCGCGATCGACTGCCCCTCCTTCATGAGCCCGAGGAGGAGGTGCTCGGTGCCGATGTAGTTGTGGCCGAGCTGGCGGGCCTCTTCGATGCTGAGCTCGAGGACCCGTTTCGCCTGGGGCGTGAAGGGCACCTCGCCGAAGGTCAGGGTCTTGGGGAAGCCGGCCAACGCCCGCTCCACCTCCGCCTTGACCGTCTCGAGCCTGAGGCCGAGTCGCTGGAGGACGGCGGTCGCGATACCCTCGCCGTCCCGGATGAGTCCCAGCAGGATGTGCTCCGTGCCTACGAAATCGTGACGGAAGCGCCCCGCCTCTTCCCTCGCCAGGATGATGACCCGCCGCGCTCTCTCCGTAAATCTCTCGAACACTTGGAGCCCTCGCAACTTCGGGTTCGCTGCTCCAGAGGGGTTCGCTGCTCCAAAGGGGTTCGCTTCCCCAAAGGGGTTAGAACTGCCCCTAAGCCCCACCCCCGCCTGACGAAAGTATACCCCCCAAGTCCACGGTCGGCCCAGCGTTTTCTTCGTTCCGGCTCCTCGGAAGAAGTCTAAGTGTCCGAATTCGATGACACGCGGGAAAGGCCTCGGCGACACTCAGGACCAGGCGATCGCCCGACCTTCCACGAGCCGGTATCCGTGATCTGCCTTGCGCGCCAGATCGTGGTTGTGCGTGGCTATGACGAAGGCCAGCCCTCGCTCCGCCTGCAGCTTCAGGAAAAGCTCCCAGATCACCTCGCTCGTCTTGGGGTCGAGGTTGCCCGTGGGCTCGTCGGCCAGGACCAGCCGCGGCTCGGCGACGAGCGCCCGGGCGATGGCAACCCGCTGCTGCTCCCCGCCCGACAGCTCGCCCGGCCGGTGGGCGAGTCGGTCGCCCAACCCGACCTCGTGCAGAGCGGCCGCTCCGCGCTCGCGGGCCTGTGGGGTCGGGAGACGCTGGAGCAGGGCCGGCATCATCGCGTTCTCGAGAGCGGTCATCTCGCCGAGCAGATTGTAGAACTGGAAGATGAACGCGATCTCGGTGCGCCGGAGGCGTGCCAGTGCGCTTTCGGAGCGGGCGTACATGTCTTCACCCGCGAAGAGCACCTGTCCGGCCGTGGGGCGATCGAGCCCACCGAGCAGATGGAGCAGCGTCGACTTGCCGACGCCCGAGGCCCCGATCAGCGCCACGCTCTCCCCCGCGCCCACCGCCAGGGTGACCCCCCGCAGCACGCGCACCGTCTCGGGGCCGACGCGGTATTCCCTTTCCAGCTCGCGCGCCGCGACCAGGACCTCACTCATATCGGAGCACCTCGACCGGATCGAGCCGCGAAGCCCGGCGCGCCGGGGACAGCGTCGCCAGAAACGAGATCAGCAGCGTCGCGCTCGTGACCAGGGCGAAGTCGAGCCCGGTGAGCTTCATGGGAAGGTAGTCGATCTGATACACGTCACCGGCCAGCCGGATGATCTTGTAGGTGTTCTGGACCCAGATCAAACCCAGGCCGCAGAGGCTGCCCGCCGCCGTGCCGACGAGGCCGATCACCATTCCCGTAGCCAGGAAGACGCTTCCGATGCTCCGCGCGCTCGCGCCCATGGCCTTGAGGATGCCGATCTCCTTGCGCTTCTCCGCCACGAGCAGGACCAGGTGGCCGATGATGGCGAAGCCGGCGACCAGCACGATGATCGTGACGATGACGAAGAGCGCCAGCTTTTCGAGCTGGAGCGCCGCGAAGAGGTTGCGGTTCATCCCCATCCAGTCGCGGATCCAGAGTCCCGGCCCGACGGCCGCGGAGATGCGCTGCCCGATCGCCTTGGCGTCGAAGGGATCGTCCAGCTTCACCTCCACCCCCGAGGCCCGGTCGCCGAGCGCGGCGAATTCCTGAGCGGCCGCGATCCCGGTGTACGCGATCGAGGCGTCGTACTCGTACAGCCCCACCTCGACATAGCCCGCCACCTCGAATCGCCGCATCCGGGGAACGAGGCCGACGGCCGTCATGGCGCTCTGGGGCGAGATCACGGTCACGTAGTCGCCGGGCACCACGCCGAGCGTCCTCGCCAGCTCCCGGCCCAGGAGGACAGCGGGCTCGCCGGAAGCGCGCAGCAGAGGGTCGAGGCTTCCTGTCTTCACTTCCGACGCGATTTGCGCGCGGACGCCGGGAGAGGCGAGATCGACGCCCCGCAAGAGCGCGCCGGTCGCCCCCCGCCCCTGCCCCGTGAAGAGCGCTTGTTGGACCACGAAGGGCGTGGCCGAGTGGACACCGCGTAGGGCACGCACCCGGGCGGCGACCTCCGAAGCATTGGATACCCCGCGGCCGCCCGGGTCGAGGACCAGGATGTGCGGGTTCGCGGCGATCAACCTGTCCTTGATGCCGTCCTGGAATCCGGTCATCACGGCCAGGACCACGATGAGGGCCGTGACGCCCAGGAAGACTCCGCCCACGCCTATCCAGACGAAGAGCGAGAGATTGGCGCGCTGGCCGCGCGCGCGGAGATAGCGGAGCGCCAGGAATAGCTCGAAGGGTAGGCCGCGCCCGGCCATCAGGCTTCCCCGTCTTCGTCGTCGCCCACTGGCTCGTCGCCCGCCGGCTGACCGGCCGCGCGGCGCTCGGGACGCAGGTGCGGGAACAGGATCACGTCGCGGATGGACGCGGAGTCGGTGAAGAGCATGGCCAGCCGGTCGACACCGATCCCCTCGCCCGCGGTCGGCGGCATTCCGTACTCGAGAGCGCGCACGAAGTCCTCGTCCATCCAGTGCGCCTCTTCATCGCCTCGCTCGCGCTCCCGCGCCTGCTCTTCGAAACGGCGGCGCTGGTCCAGCGGGTCGTTGAGCTCCGTGTAGGCGTTGGCGATCTCCCGCCGGCAGACGAAGAGTTCGAAGCGATCCACCAGCCTCGGGTCGGCGTCTTTTCGCTTGGAGAGCGGGGACAGCTCGATCGGGAAGTCCGTGATGAACGTGGGCTGGACCAGGGCCGGCTCGACGAGGGTGTCGAAGACGTCTTTCCAGAGGCCGACGGCGCCGCCGCCCGGCCCGGGCTCGGGCACTCCCGCGGCCGCTGCCGCCTTTCGCAGGACCGCTTCATCGGTCTCGGGGCCGACGGCGCTTCCGACGGCGGTGGAAATCGCCTCGAAGAATGGCAGCCGTGGCCACGGCCCGGCGAGGTTGACCTCTTCGCCCTGGTACCGGAGGGTGGTCGCGCCTAGTATCTCGCGTGCCAGGTGAGCGAACATCTCCTCGGTCAGGACCATGAGGTCCGCGTAGTCCGCGTAGGCCTGGTAGAACTCGAGCATGGTGAACTCGGGGTTGTGCTGCGTCGAGATTCCCTCGTTGCGAAAGCTCCGGTTGATCTCGTAGACGCGGTCGAGCCCTCCGACCACCAGCCGCTTGAGGTACAGCTCCGGCGCGATGCGCAGGTAGAGCTGCATGTCGAGGGCGTTGTGGTGGGTCACGAATGGCTTGGCCGCCGCGCCGCCGGGAATCGGCTGCATCATCGGGGTCTCGACCTCGAGAAAGCCGCGCGCGTCCAGAAAAGCGCGCATCTCGCGGATCAACCGGCTCTTGAGCGCGAACGTCTCGCGCACCTGCGGGTTCATCACGAGATCAACGTAGCGCCGGCGGTACCGCGTCTCCACGTCCTTGAGCCCGTGCCACTTCTCCGGGAGGGGCCGGAGCGACTTGGCGAGGAACTCGAAGCTGCGGACGGCCACCGTCAGCTCGCCCGTTCGCGTCCGGAAGAGCTCGCCGGTCACGCCGATGAAGTCCCCGACGTCGAGGTCGGTAAAGAGCGCGTAGCCCTCCCCCAGACCGTCCGCGCGGGCGTAGAGCTGTATCTGCCCGGACTGGTCGCGGAGATGCGCGAAGCAGGTCTTGCCGTGGTGCCGGAGCGCGACCACCCGCCCCGCCACGGCCACCGGGCCGGCCTGCTTGAGCTCGTCCTCTCCCGCGGCGTGACAGCGACGGCCGAGCTCGCCCGCCCAGTGCGTGACCGGGAAGCGGTGTCCGAAGGGGTCGACGCCCCTGGCCCGCAGCGCCTCCAGCTTCTCGAGGCGCCGCCGGATGAGGTCGTTCGCCTCGGGCCGGGGCACCGGCGGCGGGGAAGCCACGCTAGGCCGGCTTCCCGGCGGCAAGGTACGCCTCGATGAATGGATCGATCTCGCCGTCCATGACGGCGTCCACCTTGCCGACCTCGACCCCGGTCCGGTGGTCCTTGATGATCTGGTACGGGTGGAAGGTGTAGGTCCGTATCTGGCTGCCGAAGGCGCTGTCCTTCTTCTCGCCCGTCAGCTCGGCCAGCTCCTCGCGCTGCTTCTTCTCGTAGATCTGGTACAGCCGCGCCTTGAGCACCCGCATCGCCGTGTCGCGGTTGCGGAGCTGGGAGCGCTCGTTCTGGCAGGCGACCACGATGCCCGACGGCAGGTGCGTGATGCGGACGGCCGAGTCGGCGGTGTTGACTCCCTGTCCGCCCGGACCCGAGGAGCGGTACACGTCCACGCGGATGTCCTCGTCCTTCACCACGACCTCGACGTCTTCCACCTCGGGGATGAGGGACACGGAGGCGAACGACGTGTGGCGCCGCTTCGAGGCGTCGAAGGGAGAGATCCGGATGAGCCGGTGCACGCCGATCTCGCTCTTGAGGTAACCGTACGCGTACTCTCCGGAGACCTCGATGGTCGCGGACTTGATGCCCGCTTCTTCGCCCGGCAGCAGATCCACCACTTCGGCTTTGAAGCCCGCCCGCTCCGCCCACCGCAGGTACATGCGCATGAGCATCTGCGCCCAGTCCTGCGATTCCGTGCCGCCCGCGCCCGGGTGAATCGAGAGAATGGCGTTTTTCCGATCCTGGGGCCCGGAGAGGACGACCTTGACCGAGAAGGCCTCGAGTTCCTTCTTGAGCGCGGCGAGCGCCTGGTCGATGCCCGCGGCCTCGGCTTCGTCGCCCGCCTCGGTCGCCATCTCCCAGAGCACTCGGAGGTCTTCGGCCTGGCCGGCCAGATCCTTGAAGCGACCGGTTGTCCGGGCCAGATCGGCGCGCTCCTGCACGAGCGCCTGGGCCTTGCGGCTGTCCTCCCAGAAGGTCGGGGCGGCCATCTCCTGGTCGATCACCGCGATGCGCGTCTCCTTCGCCTCGAGGTCAAAGATGCCCCCGGAGGTCCAGCACGCGCTTTTCGACCTCGACGAGGTCGCGCTTCAGGTCGCTTAGCATGCCGCCGGACGCCTCCTGACGGACGCCGCGGACCAGGCGGCGACGCAGAGCCCGAGGCAGAGGTAGACGAGCCAGTCTCCGAAGCGCGTGTACAGGGTCGTGCGCGATCGCAGCGGAATCGAGGCGGAGAGGATGCCGCGATCGAAGAGCGGCAGGGTGGGCCCGACGCGCCCGTCCGGACCGACGAAGGCCGAGATGCCCGTGTTGGCCGCCCGGGCGATCGCCACCCGATTCTCGACGGCGCGGAGTGGGAGCGTGCCCAGATGCTGCGGGGGGCCGCTCGTTCGCCCGAACCACGCATCGTTGGTGATGTTGGTCATGAAGCTCGCGCCTCCCACCACGAAACCCCTGAAGAGACCCGGGGCGATTACCTCGTAACAGATCACGGTGCCGAAAGGCGCCCCGGGCAGCGGAAACACCGTCTGTCGGCTGCCGGGCGCGAAGTCCGAGATGAACTCCGCCCACTGCCTCACGAAGCCGAGGAGCCAGCCGAGGGGCACGTATTCGCCGAACGGTACGAGTCGAATCTTATCATACTTGGCCGTAATCCCCTGATCTCCCAGTAGAAAAGCGCTGTTCAGGAACTGACCGTTCGGGCCGGGAAGACGATCGATGGAGCCCACCAGGAGCGGTGCCCCGACCTCCCTGGATAGCGTCACCAAGCGGGCGAGCAGGGCGGGGTCGCCGCGAAGGAAGATGGGCGCGGCCGTTTCCGGCCACACGATGAGGGCGGGCTTTTTCCCTGGAGGTTGCCGCGCGGCCTGCCGGGTGAGCTGCTCGTAGATGTCCATCGTGATCTCCCGGTTCGCGGGGTCCTCCTTGACGCTCTGCTCGATCGAGGGCTGGATGACGGAGACGCGGACGAAGCGCATCTCCCGCTCGGCCGCGGGCCCGAACTCGTGGGAAAGCGTCCACCACCCGAAGGCGAGCGAGCCCAGCAGCAGGAGAGCAGCCGCCGCCAGACCGGGGGCGGAGCGCCGCAAACCCAAGACCAGGAAACCGGCGATGCCGGCGTTCACCGCGACGAGGAGCAGCGAGACCGCGTAGACACCGCCGAGCTCGGCGACCTGGATGATCGGGAGGGCCAGGTGCTGGGAGTAGCCCAGCAGGCCCCACGGGAACCCGCCCATGAGCCAGCCGCGTACCCACTCTCCCGCCACCCAGAGAGCAGGCGCCAGCGCGAGCGCCCACCCCGGCCCGAGTCGAACGCGCAGGGTCGCGATCACCACGCAGAGGAGTCCCGTGTACAGACCGCAGTAGGCCGCCAGAGCCGCAATGGGCAGCCACGTCACCGGCCACGGGATCGCGCTGTAGTTCTGGAACGTGTGGTCGAGCCAGCGCAGGAGCAAGACGAAGAACACCGTGCCCGCCAGCCATCCGTCGGCGAGGGCCTGTCTGGGTGGACGCGTCAGGGCGCACACGAGGGGCAGCACCAGCCACACCCAGGCGAGGACGGACCAATCCGCCGTCGGAAACGCCAGGGCCCCGGCCGCTCCCGACAGCGCGAGCGCGATTCGGCGGGCTCCCGGGCGATCGAGAAAGGGCAGTGACCTACATCCCGTGCGCGAGGCGGTCGGCGAGCGCTCGCGGCAGGCCGGCCCGGAGGATCTTGGCCGCCGCCGCCTTGTGATCGTACGTCACGCGACGAAGCGTGATGCTTCGCTCGTCCTCGTCCCACACCACGTACGCGGCCCGCGGATCGCGGTCGCGCGGCTGCCCGACACTGCCAACGTTGACGATGTACCGCCGTCCGTCGTGGAAGGGGATACGGTGATCGTGCCAGGCCGGGCCCCCAAGGTCCTCGTGTGCGGGCCCGCTCGATCCCAGCGACCAGACGCCGGGTCGATGCGAATGCCCGACGAAGCACAGGCGCGTCGCGAAGTCGGCAAAAGCTTCGAACCCGTCCTCCGCGGAGAGCAGGTAATCCCACTCCTCCGGGCGCCGGGGGCTTGCGTGAACGCAGGTCGCCTCCCCGAGGGCGGAAGAGAGCGGGAGCCCGGACAGATACCCCTGGTGGTCCGCGCCCAGCTGCTCGCGCGTCCAGAGCGCCGCCGCGCGTGCCGCCGGGTTGAACCAGCGGAGGTCGAGCAGGCCCAGCGCGCCGTACTCGTGGTTGCCGGCGACCATCCCGGTGGAGCGCTCTCCCAGGAGCTCGATGCAGGCGACCGGATCGGCGCCGTACCCGACGGCGTCTCCCAGGCACAGGACTCCGAGGGCGCCCTCGGACGCCGCGTCGGCCAGCACCGCCGAGAGGGCCTCCAGGTTGCCGTGCACATCGGAGAGCACCGCGTATCGCACGCAGGCCTCAGCCGGAGGGCCGCAGCTCTTTGTGGATGCGGTCGAGGATGCCGTTGATGAAGCGGCTCGACTCCTGCGTGCTGAACTTCTTCGCCACCTCGAGCGCCTCGTTGATGGCGACCTTGGGCGGCACGTCACCGGCCCAGAGAATCTCGAAGATGCCCTCGCGCAGGATGTTCCGGTCCACCACCGCCATGCGCTCGAGCTCCCAGTGCTGCGCGTACTGGGAGATCAGCTCGTCGATCTTCTCCTCGTGGAGCTTGGTACCGCGCACGAGGGCCTCGGCGAAATCCCGTACCTCGACGTCCACGGGATGGCGCGTCCAGAACTCGTCGAGGTGAGGCCCGGGCGAGCCCTCGCCCTGGACGTCCAGCTGGTAGAGCAGCTGGAGCGCCAGCTCGCGGGACTTGCGGCGCTTGCCCATCAGCGCCGGCGCTTCGCGGCGCGCCCGGCCCTGAGCTCCCGCCTCCAGGCCACCATCTCGAGCACCGCTCGCGCCGCTTCCTCGCCGCGGTGCCCGACGGCGCCGCCGGCGCGCTCCCACGCCTGCGCTTCGGTCAGCGAGGTGATCACGCCGAAGCCCACCGGCACCCCCGTCTCGAGCCCCACCCGCGACAGCCCGTGGGCGGCTTCCGCCGCGATGTACCCGAAGTGCGGGGTCTCGCCCCGGATCACCACGCCCACGGAGACGATGCCGGCGTACCGGCCTGTTCGCGCGAGCGCCATGGCCGCCTGCGGGAGCTCGAACGAGCCGGGCACCCAGTGGATCTCGACGCGGTCCCCCGGCACGCCGCCGGCTTCGAGCGCGGAGGCGGCTCCATCGGCGAGCTTCTTCGAGATGGCTTCGTTGAAGCGCGCCGCCACCACCGCGAAGCGGCCCTGGGGCGACTGGTGGACCGCCCGGTCGACGCTGTGCGCGGACCTCTCCTGCAGCCTCTTGCGGGGGGCGGCGCCGGCCATCTCAATCAGGCAGGGAAGAGAAGAGGTGGCCCATCTTCTGGCGCTTGGTCATGAGGTAGCGCTTGTTGCTCTCGGTGGGCGGAATCTCGATGGGCACGCGCTCGACCACCTGGAGGCCGTAGCCCTCGATGCCGACGATCTTCTTCGGGTTGTTCGTGAGGATGCGCAGGCGCTTCGCGCCCAGATCCACGAGGATCTGCGCGCCGATGCCATAGTGGCGCAGATCGGCCTGGAAACCCAGGACGTGGTTGGCCTCGACGGTGTCCTTGCCCTGGTCCTGGAGCTCGTACGCGCGGAGCTTGTTCAAGAGCCCGATCCCCCGTCCCTCCTGACGCATGTACAGGAGGACGCCGCGCCCCTCGCGCTCGATGATGTCCAGGGACTTGTGCAGCTGCGAGCCGCAGTCGCAGCGGCGGGAGCCGAACACGTCGGCGGTCAGGCACTCGGAATGGACCCGGACCAGCACCGGCTCCTCGCCGCGAACGTCGCCCATGACGAGGGCCAGGGGGAGGCGGTCGTCCACCGTGGTCTCGTAGGCGATGCAGGTGAACTCGCCGTACTCGGTCGGCAGCTGCGTCGTGGCCGCCCGCCGCACGAGTTTTTCCTTCTGGATGCGATACTCGATCAGGTCCTTGATCGTGATGCACTTGAGCCCGTGGCGCTTCGCGAGCAGGAGCAGGTCCTGCACCCGCGCCATGCCGCCCTCGTCGTTGAGCACCTCGCAGATGACGCCGGCCGGCGCGCAGCCGGCCAGCCGGGCCAGGTCGATCGCCGCCTCCGTGTGACCCGCGCGCCGCAGGACACCGCCCGGCATCGCCCGCAGCGGGAAGATGTGCCCGGGGCGCGTCAAGTCGTCGGGGCGCGAGAGAGAATTGACGAGGGTACGGATGGTGACCGCGCGATCGTAGGCCGAGATGCCGGTGGTGACACCGCGCCGCGCGTCCACGCTGACCGTGAAGGCGGTCCCGAGGGGTGCGGTGTTGTCGTTGACCATCATGGGGATCTGCAGCTCCTCGAGCCGCTCGCCCAGCATCGGCATGCACATGAGGCCCCGCCCGTGCACGATCATGAAGTTGACGGCCTCGGGGGTGGCCTTGTCGGCCGCCATGAGGAAGTCACCCTCGTTCTCGCGGTCCTCGTCGTCCACCACGACGATGATTCGCCCGGCGCGGATGTCTGCTATGGCTTCCTCGATACTCGCGAACTCGCGCTTGCTCTCGGTCGTCACCGTGGCTCCTCCCTCAAGCTCAGGGCACGCAGCACGTACTTCCCGATCACGTCCATCTCCAGGTTGACCCGACGGCCCGCCTTGAGGCCGCCCAGGGTCGTCCGCTCCAGTGTATGCGGAATGACCATGACCTCGAAAGCCCGCACCTCGAGCGCCGCTACCGTCAGGCTGACCCCGTCCACCGCCACCGACCCCTTCAGGATGACGAGGGGGGCCAGCGCCGGGTCCTGCCACTCTACCCTTAACCGCGCCGTCTCGCTGGCATCCCGTTCCACCGCACCGACAATCCCAACGCCGTCGACGTGTCCAAGCACGAGATGCCCCCCGACGAAGCCGTCGAGCCGCATGGGGCGCTCGAGATTCACCTCATCCCCGGTCGAGAGATCCCCGAGCGTGGTCCGGGCGAGGGTCTCGGGCCCGACGTCGAAGCCGACGCTGTCGCCGTGGAGCTCCACCGCCGTCAGGCAGACACCGTTCACGGCGAGGCTCGATCCGACCTGGCTGCCCGCGAGTGTCACACCGGCGCCCACCACGAGCCTGGCGTCGGTGCGGCGCAATACCCGGCCGGTCTCCTCGACGATTCCCGTGAACATCTCAGCGTCCGCCGCCCGCATGCCCGCTGCCCGGATGAACGACCTCGGCTTCCACCATCAAGTCGGCTCCCACGGAGCGGACGGTGACGCCCTCGAGCCGGATCGCCTCCGGCAACAGCAGGCCCGCGCCCCCGACGGCTCTGGGAGAGGCCGCGCCCCCGAGGAGCATGGGGGCCGTGAAGGCGACGAGACGATCCACGAGGCCCGCCTCGAGGAAGGCCGAGGCCAGCGTGCCACCTCCTTCGACGAGGATTCCGCTCACGTCGAGGCCGCCGAGCCTGGACACGAGGTCAGTCACGTCCACGTGTCCCTCCTGCGACTTGCACCTGAGGACGGTCACGCCCCGCGCCTCGAGTCCTCCCACCCGCTCCGCGTCGGCGGCGTCCGTCACCGCCACGAGCGCCCTCTCGGGCCTCCCCGCCTCGATGAGGCGCGCCGTCACCGGCAGACGCGCGAAGCTGTCGACGACAACCCGAAAGGGCTCGCGCGGCCACGGACTGCCGAGTCGCACGTCCAGGGCCGGGTCGTCGGCGAGGGCCGTCCCTATTCCGACGACAACGGCATCCGCTCGACTCCTCAGGCGATGCGCCTCGAGCCGCGCCTGTGTCCCCGTGACCCATCGCGAAGAGCGCCTGGAGTCGGCGGTCGCTCCGTCGAGCGTTGCGGCCCACTTGAGGGTGACGTGGGGCCGTCCATGACGGGCCGCGGTGATGAAGACCTGGTTGAGCGCGATGGCCTCGCGCTCGCGACAACCCATCGCCACCTCGACGCCAGTCCCCGCCAGCGCGTCCGCCCCGCCCCCCGGCACCCGGGGATTTGGATC
>Ga0070699_100004286_pt1 | contig 12609 bp, 9 predicted proteins | sample KBSK1503metaG_FD_65473 | JGI IMG/M metagenome (GOLD analysis project Ga0070699, IMG submission 65473) | Corn, switchgrass and miscanthus rhizosphere microbial communities from Kellogg Biological Station, Michigan, USA - KBS K1-50-3 metaG | ecosystem: Host-associated > Plants > Roots >...
TTAGGTGCCGCCGGTTCTTGCTCATGGTCATGATCTGGCCGGTACTTTCCCAGGAAGGCTCGCCAGCCGTTGGCCGTCAGATAGAGATAACGCTCTTTGGCTCTTTGTGCCGCTTCGGCTTGGTTCGCGCTTCCCAGAGCTATAGTCATCCGTCGGCCGGCATACTGAAATCGGGCAAAATAGAACGCGGTTTCGTAAACCCTGTCTCGCTGAACGCTCCTGGGCTTGAAAACTCTCTTAAGCCAGTGGCGGCTGTCGTTCTTAGGGAGCTTACTTGCCATTTTATTGCCACTTTTCTTGTCCATAATTGCCCGTAAATATGCGGACCATTATGAACACGATTTAGACGGGAAGCAAGTCTAGTAGCTGATTACATGTGGTTTAATCTAGATTATTGTGGACAAAACAGACACCAGAAGCCTTAAACTTCGGATCATAGGGTTGCAGGTTCGAGCCCTGCCGGGTGCAATTCAAAATCTCGTTTGGTTCGCCGGACACCGTAACCATTCTTCAAGAGCTTCTCTGGTAAACTCGCGTGGAACGCGGCCTCGTAGAACGGCGCGTCGTCGACGTGAGGTCGAGGGTTACAGCCGCTCGTACGTAATTCTACGTATTGCGGGCGCGCGCTGAAAAAGACATCGTACGAATCGCTATGCAAAGACCCGACAGCGCGGCGGGTGTGAAGCAGCTTCGCTTCTGGGGTGAAAAAGAAATGCACAGGGTACTGAGCGAGCCGGCGGTGAGAGCTCCGAGCACCGAACGCGTTTTTACGGCCCACCTCGAACTGATTGTCACTGGGTCACCCGCATGCTCTGAGACCCGGTCGCACAATCGAATTCCAAGCCCAGAAAGGTAACAGCAGACGGCAAGCTCATGGCCACGATACAATATTGGATTCAATTGGAAAACCACCCATGGGACGCGTGTCCGAACAACATCGACCGCATGTCTGGGCAGGACCTCAAGACCATCACCGGTAAAGACAAGGTAAACGTAACGTTGAAATCACCTGGCACCGGTGTCACCACGACACGCACGATGTTTGCACCATTGCGAGACGACAAGGGGAATGTCATCGATGCACTCATTTTACGCCGCTACAAGCCACCTCAGAAACCGGACGGCAGTGACGCCTGGACAGTTCCGGACGATCGAAAAGTGAACCCTTGGGATCTCAATGAACAAGACCCAACCGATATGGGAACGATGGGAACGATCCCTGGACCTGTCATAGAGTGCAACGTTGGCGACTCGGTGGTCGTGCATTTTCGCAACCTGGATATGCGCGCGACACTTGTGACCGTGGAGCAGTGTTTCGACTTCCCACTGATCGGCCGCATCTGTTTTCCAGTGCCGACGCTCCAGCCACTTCAAATCGAGGATCGGGTCCACAGTCTCCACCCTCACGGATTCGTTTTCGAACCTACGTCCGATGGCGCCTACCCACTGTCGCCTCCGGATCCCGCCCAACCGGTAACGGGTGGCCCGCCGCCTGGAGGCGGGCCGCCCGTGCCCGATGAGTCCGCTGCCTGGGCTAGCGTTCCGGGATTCAGCGGCTCTCTGAAGCAGGGAGACCGCGTCCCTCCCGGCGGCACCTTTACCTACACATGGAACACCTTCGGCTGGCCGACCACCGCTGGCGTATGGCTTTACCACGACCACTCGATCTGTGACACGGAAAACGTCGCACTCGGCTCCATTGGCATAATTGTCATCCACAACCCGAACAACGCAGACGAAGAAGTTGATATCCGCGCAGGCGACCCAAATGACCCGAGCAAGCTCGACCCGGCATTCCTGCCCGGTGGCTCACCGAACGGTTCACCTACCCAGATAATTTGCTTTCCGCTCCCCCTGGCGCGAGATTTGCCGTTTCGCGTTCTGCCGGGAGACTTGGCCGGATTGGGAATGATCGGGGAAACCGTCTCCGTGACGCCGATGGGAGGCATGGAGGGAAGCGAAATGCCCGAGACCGGCAAACGCAAGCGCGCCAAAGCAGCCGAGGCCGAGCAAGAAATCGGGCCACCCATCGAGGCTCGCACGCTTCGACGAGACAACCTCCTTCTGGAATTGGACGAGAAGCTGGCGAGGATCATACGGATCTGCTTTTTCACTTATCGAACGCCGCCGACCAAAGGTTTGTATCTGCAGCTTTTTCATAGCCTGACAGGGGCTCCTCAGACGACCATGGGCGGGAGCATGCTGATCAACGGACGTTCGTTTTTGGGAAACACGCCCACAATCGTGACTGGGACCGGCACGCGGATGCGCTTCGGCGTAGTCGGCATGGGTAGCGAAATCCACACTTTCCACATTCACGGACACCGTTGGATTATTCCTGGACCACACGGAAATAGCCCTAATACAATCCAGGGCAGCGTCATGGACACGCCGGTGTCGCAATTTGAAGACACCCGGATTTTTGGTCCGGCTAACTCATTTGTGTTTACGATCCCAGGTCAGTCCGGCAGTTTCATGCGGGCTGGGGGACCAGGGGCAACAGAATCAGTCGGCGAATGGCACATGCACTGCCACGTGCTCCAGCACATGATGACCGGCATGATGGGGTCGCTTTTGATAGTTAACGGCGGCGAACTGGCATTCCAGCTGCCGCGTGGCGTCCCTTGTCCCGCGGAAATGCCTACTGGTGGAGGAGGTGGCGGTCCGCAGACCGTTACCGTGCATATTCAGGACTTCAAATTCGTTCCTGACCCTGTATCAATCAAAGTTGGTGATACAGTCCACTGGGTTTGGGACAACGACAATCACTCTACCACCGCTGATGGCGGAGCGTGGGACTCGGGTGTCCGTAACACCGGTTCCACATTTGACCACACGTTTCCATCGGCAGGCACGTTTCCATACTATTGCCTTGTCCATGGCGGGCCTGGCGGCGCAGGAATGCACAGCTCGGTAATTGTCAGTTAGAAAGGGAGAGATGCCAGCCCCAAAAAAAACGAAGGGTGCGGCCGCTGTTGTTCAAAAACGTGAGACGAAAACGTCTTCCGTGAGGCCACCACAACGACCTGCGATGGACATAACTTCACTCACTTTCGCGGGCGAACTCAAGATGATGCCGCTTCCGCTGCGCAAGCGACTCAAGCTGCCACCTTGGCTCTTCGGTTTGCTGACTGAACGGAAAGATCAGGCGAACCTCACTGAAACAGAGCGCGAACGTTTCCTGTGCGCGTTCAACGTTCTAAACCAAAACGGAACGTTTGGACCGCTCGTTTGCATTCACGCCGACATGAGCCACATGATGCACAGCAACCCTCGGTTTCTGCCGTGGCACCGCATCTATCTGCTGAAATTCGAGCAGGCGCTCCAATCGATTCACCCCGATGTGACTATTCCATATTGGGATTGGACGCAGGCCGCTGAGCAGGCGTTTCCGAGCTGGTTGCAGAACGTCACACCGACGGTAATCGCGCCATGCGAAACGGTAAGTGTCGTTCGATCTCCCGGGACACCGCAGGGCCTGCAATCGATTGTGGCCGGCACACCGTCGGTCATGCAGTCGACGGATTTTGTGAACTTTTGGACCGGGCTAGAAGGTATCCACAACGGGGTGCACGTGTGGGTGGGAGGCTCGATGGGATCGATTCCGACTGCGCCAGCAGATCCGATTTTTTGGATGCATCACGCCAATATCGATCGGCTGTGGTGGCAATGGCAGATCAGTGCTCAGGGCCAGGGCAAAAACCCGAATCTAACCGGCGCCGCTGCCGTGATGGATCCGTGGGCGTACACAGAAACTGATACACGGGACATAACAACGTTAGGCTACACGTACGTCTGACGATAATGTGAGCCCTTTTTTGTTCATGCGAATGATTTGAACGCAACGGGGCCAACAATGGCCACTCGTGACATCTATCTAAAGATCGAAACAATTCCGGGCTACTCTCCGGTAGAACCGGACGACCATGTGTCGCCGCCAATCCAGTACAGGCGCGACTGCATGCGCAACATGGGACATGAGGACGGGACGGTCCCCGACGACGAGGTGGCTGCGCGGCGGTTGACGGCGCTAATCTACCGCGAGTATCTTGACCCAGGATACCTCGTTCCGAAGCCGGACAAGCTCGTCGCTGCTGATGTGAACGAACCAGCTTTCACCCGGCGGGTGCCCGGGACCGTCATCTATGGTCGGCCCGGCGATTGGCTACGCATCCATGTCAAGAACGTTGATAGCGCTCCGCATAGCTTCCACCTTCACGGAGTTCGCTACGGCATCGACTCGGATGGCTCCTGGCCGTTCGGCACGCAGAGCGATGACGGACGTCGCTCCGATGAGATCTGCCCGGGCCAGACCTGGACGTACACTTTCCAGGTCACGGAGGAAATGCTCGGGGCCTGGCCGTTCCACGACCACTATCGCAACATCGGAGCGAGCGTGAACCGTGGCCTATTCGGTGGTCTCGTTATATTGCCGGAACACGAGCACGAATATCTGCCACGCTTCCCGCTTCCGCCCAATTTCGAGAAGCGCGTGCAAGAGGTGCTTAAGCGCCTGGAGGGCAAGCCGGCCTCCGCGCATGAGCCGCAGCGCTCGGCTGCGGCGAGGGATGAGGAGGCAATGAAGCCGTTGGGGATTTCCATGTCAGGCCGGATGCCTATGGGTGGACAACCGATGCAGGGCCAGGGCGTCAAACTCAGTGAGACCCCCACTGAGCTTTTTCCTTACTTGGTCACGTTGGACGAACTGGCACACGCTCCCCAACCGCTCCCGCCGCGTGACCATGTACTGCACGTGCCGCTCTTCTTCCATCAGATGACCGGGGTGCGCGGAACCCCGGTTTTCCAGAGCGCGCCACTCAACGTCGGGGGTTCTTATACCTCGCCGACGTTCACGCTCGCAGCGACCTACAGTTACATCTGTGGGATCCACGGCGCGACGATGAGCGGCTCTGTCACTGTGCAGCCCGGCGGCCCGAGCACAATCACAGTGACCATCGTCGACTTCGCGTTCAATCCAGCAAACGTGACGGTCGGGATCGGTGGTCAGGTCACTTGGATAAACAATGGTCCTAGCCAGCACAGCGTCGTCGAGCGCGGAGGCGACAGCCTGCCCTCCTTCTGCTTCAACGGGCGCTCCTTCGTTGGGAACAGCCCGACGATCGTCGCACACGCTGGACAACGAATTCATTGGTATGTGTTCAATCTCGACCTCGGGATGACGTGGCATAATTTCCATCCGCACGCGCAACGCTGGCAGTTCGCGAATCAGACAGTTGATGTGCGCAGCATTGGACCGGCCGAGTCGTTCATCGTCGAGACCGAAGCGCCGCCAGTATTGCTACTACCGCCCGGTTTCGAGCACTGCCATAAACCGCACGAGGGCGCGAAGACCTACCACCTGCGTGGCGACTTTCTTGTCCACTGCCATGTCGAGATGCACATGATGCAAGGGCTCGTTGCGATCCTTCGCTCTCAGCAGACGGTCCATCTGACAGCGGAGGAGGCACAGGAGCTCAAAGCACAGGTCGGACTCCCGCTCGATCCGGGCGACAATTCCTGCCCCGCGGTGCAGCTCGACCGCTGCGCGAACGCGGTCGGCGGTCGCTGGGAGGAGTTGCCAGGTCTTCCCGAGATCACGTTTATGCACGCCGTCTTGCTTCCGAACTCAAACCGCATCCTCTATTGGGGTTACGGTCAACGCCCGGACCAGTCGCGGCTTTGGGATCAGGTGACTGGACTTTACACCCAGCCTGCGAATCAGCCGATCGCCATCCATGCCGACGAGAACATCTGGTCGGGCGCACACGCGCATCTCGCCGACGCTACCGGTACGATTCTGCTTCACGGCGGCTTCATGACGGGCGGCGGTGTCAGTGCCGACACGGAGCGCCGTGCCTTCCTATTCAACCCGACCACCAACGCCTTCACAATTGCATCCGACCTACACATTGGGCGCTTTTATCCGACCACCATCGCACGCGGCGACGGAACCGCGCTGACTCTCTTCGGGGAGGATCACGCTCACGCGGCCGGCGCAGGCGTCCAATCGCTCGAGATCTTCACTCCGAACGGCGCCGGAACCTGGAGCGCCCCGAAGGTCCTCCCGTTCAACTATTTCTATTACCCATGGACATACCTGTTGCCGGGCGGTGACCTCTTTGTCGCCGGCCCGCAGAAGCCGGCCCGTCGCTTCGATCCGACCGCCACACCCGTCGTCGATAAGCAATACAACCAATTGACGCCCCAGCAGCGCGGCGTCAACATGGATGGAACGGCGGTGCTGTTACCGCTTCGGCCGCCGAACTATGAGCCGCGCGTACTGATAGCCGGCGGAACCAGCGACGGAGCAAACTGGTCACCCACAGAAAAGGACCCTCTGCAGAGCGCCGAATGGATCGACCTGTCGGTCGCGGCACCGGCGTGGCAAGCACTGCCGGACATGAACGTCGCGCGCCGCCACGTGAACTCTGTGCTACTTCCGGACGGGCGCGTTCTGATCCTTGGTGGCGTCGAGCTGCCTCCGGACGGTGGACCAGTCGAGATCTTCGACCCCGAGGATCCGATGTCTGGATTCCAACTCGGGCCCAACATGAAGTACCCGCGCGGCTACCACTCGACGGCGATCCTCCTCCCAGACGGCAGCGTTATCATGGGGGGCGACCCCAATGGCGGTACGACTCCGAACGAGCGCTATCGGCCTTCGTATTTCTTTAAGCCACGCCCGACGATCAGCGGCTCGCCAGCGACGGCGGCACACGGGGCGGCGCTCTCAGTTGACACACCCACACCCGGCGCGATCGCCGAAGTCGTGCTCATGAGCCCGAGCGCGGTAACCCACGGCTTCAACCAGAACCAACGCTACGTCGGCTGCGCGATCACCGGGACGACTGCGGCAACGGTCGACGCAACTGTGCCGCTGGACCGGAACATTGCTCCGCCTGGCTACTACCTGCTTTTTCTCGTCGACCACGATCGAGTGCCTTCGATTGGGAAGTGGATCCGGCTGACTCCGTGACACCTGCAAGAGCGCCGAACGAAATGAACCCCAGAAAAACAAACACGAGCGCAATGACCACCCATAATATCTCAAAGCCGAGCAAGTCCCTAACTACCGCGCAGTTGCGCGAAGAAAAAAGTTATGAGCTTCCGAAAGAACAGGATCAGCTAGTCCGCAATCTATCTCCCGCCCATCACAAACGGATTCTAAGATTTATTAATGATGCTGGAAGTCCATTTGATCTGATGAACAGCCCTGTTCGTCCAATGTCGGCAGACCAAATGGCTGATATGCAACCCGGCGAAACAGGCATGCAGAAACAAATCGAGTTGATGGATGCCAAATCAGCTCATGCGATGTTCGACTTGCGTCAACGGGAGTTTCCTCTCGGCTTTACGAACGTTCATCAGCTTACAAAAATTGCTAACATCAATATCCTCGGGCTGATTGAATGGCTAAGCGATTCAATGTTTGGGAGTTGGCAGACGTTGCCATATATCATCCCAAGACAAGGAGGAGGCAGCGTAAGCATTGTTCATGCAGCGTTGCTTCACACCGGCAAAGTTCTTTTTCTCGATGATGGGCCTACCCCCATCTGGGATCCGAATGATGAAGTAAATCCACAGTTCGAATTTCCCGTTAATAACCCCGACTATTCATTGACGTGCAGCGGCCATAGTTTTCTTTCCAATGGAAATCTTCTTGTGGTCGGCGGTGGTGGCTTCGGGCCCAGGGCTGGTGCAAACAAGGGATTTAAATTCGATCCTGTCGCCAAGACCTGGACTAAAACGTCCGGCGATATGAGCAAGGTAAGATGGTATCCGACCGCCGTAACCACTGGAGATAACCGCATGCTGGCGGTTGGCGGCTGGAATGAAAATGCAATCTTGCAGAATGATATTGAGGTATATGACGAAGCGTCAGATTCTTTTGTCCCGATAAGCGGCGCCACTCTAGGATTTCCCAACCTCTATCCCGGTCTTCACCTTCTCCCGAACAATATACTTTTTTATACGAGGACAGGCTGGGGACATGCTGGCGGAGCACCCCCGGCCTCTCTGGATAGCTCTTCGTATTTTCAATTTAGCGGACCCAGTGTCGGAACTTGGTCACCGATTGCGCCCTCTACCATCAATCGCTGCAAAGGAATGTCAGTGATGATTTATAGAAATACCTGTCCACATACGCGTATTCTGGTTGTCGGCGGCTGTGATTCGTCAGGTGGTGGAATAAATTCTGCCGCAGAAATTATTGATGCTTCGTTTCTTTCTCCGGCCAGTGCGTGGGCATTCACTGCGCCATTGCCTGACACAGACCTCCGGCGACAATGCAACGCAGTACTGCTCCCTGATAATACCGTCTTCGTTGCCGGAGGAGTGAGCACACCGAGCTCCCCATGCATCCTTTTTGATCCTGTGGCAAATGCGTGGTCGCCAATGGCTGATTTGCCTTCAACAAGAATGTATCACTCCGTAATGATTCTTCTGCCGAATGGAAAAGTCATGATGTCGGGCTGGGCTAGTGATGCGCCAAGTGGAACGATCGAATTATATAGTCCGCCCTATTTATTTAAGGGAGCACGACCAACCATTTCAAGTGCTCCGGCGACGATTAACTTCGGACAGCAGTTTACGGTTGGCACACCTGATGCCAATTCTATCGCAAAAGTGACCATGGTGAGGCCCATGGCGGTCACCCATCAAACCGAATCGAATCAGCGGGTAATAGAGTTATATTTTCTGCACGATCACGTCCATCCGAACAACCTGATCGTTACAGCGCCCGATGGCGGGAGTCCGCATTCATTCGCTCCCAAGGGATACTATATGCTTTTCATCCTGAATTATGCGGGGGTTCCATCGGCGGCTAAATGGATCTATCTACAATAATCGTCGCGGGGTCAGCGAAGTATACCTTCTAGACCAAAATTAACTTCAGCCATTAGACAATCTCGTATGGCGGCTATCGCGTTAGTCAAGATTCACCCAGCAATCGGCATCGGGCGGATCGGAAACAGCCCGAACGAATTCTACATTGGCCCAGAACAGCTTGGCGCACATTCCGTGCCGAAGGGTGGCTATAAGGATCCACAGGGCCGGATCAAAAGACAGGCGGCGCGTTTCCGACTGTTCGCCTACGACCATAATGGGAACCTTGTTGAAGAACTTACGACGAAGCATGCCCATATCAGTTGGAGCGTGCACCTCGCCAACAAGAAGGCTGCTTGGAATCAATTCGACGGTTTGAGTCCAAATGCCCCATTGAGAAACGCCGGCGTCACGGATCGTAATAGCCTGATCATTGACCCGGGTCATCGCTCAGTCAGTGGACCTAACAAAGTTGCGCACTTTGATACAGGCAGGTTTCTTGGGCAGGTTGTACCGCTCGGCGAGATCCGAACGGATAGGCAGGGACGCTTGATCGTCCTTGGCGGTTTCGGTCATTCAGCTTCACCAACCAACACACCTCTCACGACGTTCGCCAATAATGATGGGTGGCATGACGATGTCTCAGACGGCCCCGTGACCGCAACTGTCACGCTCAAAGGCAATGGCAAAACCTTTGCAGCAGTCGGAGCGTGGGTGATTTGTCCTCCGCCAAAGTTCGCGCCGCCGATCGACAGCATCATCACTCTTTATGACACCCTTTTGCAGGTCGCGGTGGACAAGCTGGGGCTCCATCTGCCCACGAAGCCATCATTTAGCAAGGATATCTACCCATTGCTACGACGAGCCATTAACGTCGGGTGGGTCAGCGGCATGGTAACTTCACAACACGCGCACGCTACGTTGGGCGCGGTCATCCCGCCACCGGCCTCTGCCTCTGCCCGCTTGGCCATCTTCAATAAACTGAGGGATCCGACTCTTCTGCCAAACCAGGATGCCGGTGACGCTGACATGCCGATGATTTGGTCTGACTACTATACAGATGGAAAGAACCAACCTCTGACCAGAATTCAATATGATGCCATGATGAAATGGCGGGACGGCAGTTTCATCGACGATTGGTCGGGTCCACCGAAGCCCTCCAGGAAGATCACACCTGAGGGGCTGGACCGAGCCGCTTTGGAGGCGTGCGTAGGTGCCGCTTTTTACCCAGGTATCGAAGCTAGTTGGCTGTTGCGTGACACTTACAAATTCTCAGAACCTTTTCGTCTCGACGCTACTTCGCTCGAGCCAGGGGACATCACCAAGCAGATGGCGGTGCCGTGGCAGGCCGACTTTTATGATTGCTCTCAAGACGGCGATTACGCTTGGTGGCCCGCGCAACGGCCTGACGACGTTTACCCCGATGGCAGCACTACCCAACAGCCGTGGATTCGCCAACATGTTAACAGTCCAACCGATATGGTGAACAATTGGTATAAACTCGGTTTCGTAGTGAAAAAACGGGCCAGGTATGTTGAGACGGAACGGAATCCGTGATTTCGACGTGGCGGTGCTCGGCGGTGGGCCTGCGGGAACTGCGACGGCTCTGGCGTTGAGCCGCGAGGGGTACTCAGCGGTTGTCATCGAGCAGTCTCATTATCGAAGCGCTCGGAGCGGTGAGATGCTACCGCCCACTGCTCGGCCGCTTCTCGCAAATCTCGGGGTTTGGGATCGGTTCCTAACAGAAAATCATTCGCGATCCTTCGCCGTCCGATCGGCCTGGGGGCAACCGCATCTGTACGATAACGATTTTATTTTTAGCCCACACGGTTCTGGCTGGCATCTTGACCGGGTCCGTTTCGACGCTATGCTGGCACGCGCCGCACAGGACGCCGGGGCCTTTGTTTGTAAAGGGGCGCGTGTGATTTCATTAGAAGAAAATAGCAAGGATTGGCGGCTTGAAATCGCTTCGAGCGAGCCCTTCATCTTCCGCAGCAAGCTCGCGGTTGACGCAACGGGACGAACCGCTTGGCTGGCCCATCGGCAAGGGGCTAAGAGAATCGCTCATGACCATTTGGTGGGTGTAATCGCTACTTTCTCACCTGACTCACGACATCGGGAAGCGGGTCATTATACAATGCTCGAGTCGGTCGAAGACGGCTGGTGGTATTCAACTTTCCTGCCAAACTCAGATGTCCTGACAGCTTACATGACCGACGCCGATTTGTACGCCAAGGGCTCGAGAGCTGAAGCCAATTACTGGCAACGGAAGTTGCAGAACACAACACATACGTCGCTGCGGGTTAATGGGTTAGTCCTCACATCCGGTCCGTTAATCGTCGCCGCGAACAGCTCTCAAATCGACCAAGTCGCGAAGGACAATTGGCTCGCCGTTGGCGATGCGGCAATGGCCCTTGACCCACTTTCCGGGCAAGGTATAACCAAGGCTTTGGCCTCGGGTATGAGGGCATCACACGTTATTCGCGCCTATTTTTCTGGGAGAAAGTCGTCTTTCGAAGACTATGCAGCTTTCATCGAGAAGAGTTTTTACCACTACGTGACGATGAGAAATAATTACTATCGAGCCGAGAACCGATGGCCTGAATCTCCTTTCTGGAAACGCAGGCATTCTCTAACTGACAAAAAGATTAGGCGATCGGCCGGCTAGGGGCCGAGCATTTGCTCGAAAGAAACCTCAAGAACTTCGTTTGGGCGCCATTCTGGGATGATGCGGTTAACGAGGAACGCTTTCAGGGATTTGTTGTCACCATCCGCGCCGCTGGCTTCGATTGTGTTCGATTGGTTCCGGTAAACACTCGGCATGGGCCGCAGATAAATCGAGCGTTGCGCCGTAAGTGGGTGATTCGCGCCATTCGATCATTGGGTTATCCTCTCGGTATTTTCTGTTACAACGACTGTGTTGCAGCCGATATAGTTGATGCCTGCATCGAGTCCGAGATCCGAATCCCTGATCAGGTTGCGGTTCTCGGGGTAGACAATGACCCGATGATTTGCGATTGCGTGCAGGTGCCATTGTCGAGTGTTCGACATGATTTGGAAGGTATGGCTTACGAGGCGGCAGCGCTGCTCGATCGCCTGATGAACGGCGAGCCACCGCCGCAAATACCAAAGCAGATTGTTCCAAAGGGCGTGGTCACACGAAAGAGCACCGAGGTTTTGGCGGTCGAAAATCCTGATGTCGCCAATGCGCTCGGCTACATTCAAAGCAATTTTGCCAGAGGCAATTTGTCGGTGGACGACGTAATTGCTCACAGCCGGATGCCACGGCGATCACTGGAACGCGCCTTTCGCGACGAACTGCGACGCACAATACTTCATGAGATTATCCGCGTAAGGGTTAATCATGCGCAGAAGCTCTTGGAAACGACATCGGAACCCGTAACCGATATCGCCGTTCGGTCTGGGTTCGCCAGTCTGAATCATTTTTATCAAGTGTTTCACGATCGGACCGGTTTGACCCCGAGGGCGTTCCGGCTCGCGCGACAATTGGCCCGGTAGCGGATGGGGCGGAATAAGAGAAATGCGGAACGCGGAATGCGGATTGCGGATCGCGGATCGCGGAACGCCAAACGCCAAACGCCGAACGCGTAGCGGACCTTGACTTGCGATACCTCAGCGCTAGTTTTGCGGTCTTCGCCGCACCCGTAGCTCAATTGGATAGAGTATATGACTTCGGATCATAGGGTTGCAGGTTCGAGCCCTGCCGGGTGCAACTCTCTTAATATCAATAACTTAGATCTACGTTAAGTGAGACTGTATAGG
>Ga0070699_100004290_pt1 | contig 12600 bp, 15 predicted proteins | sample KBSK1503metaG_FD_65473 | JGI IMG/M metagenome (GOLD analysis project Ga0070699, IMG submission 65473) | Corn, switchgrass and miscanthus rhizosphere microbial communities from Kellogg Biological Station, Michigan, USA - KBS K1-50-3 metaG | ecosystem: Host-associated > Plants > Roots >...
GGCATCACAGGATCGACGATCGCGGGCGGTCACGGCACCACCGCCAAGCAGGCGGAGATCGCGGCCGCGTTGGCGGCGAACTAGGCGACGATCCAAACATTGCGGTCCGCGGCGTCCGGTGATGAGCCGGACCCCGCGGCGAGCTAGCCCTTGTTAGAGGCAGGCGGGAGTTCGGATTGCCGCAATGGTCGCTCGGCACGTCGACCTATGCTTTCGCCGGGCCGGAGCGGATCGTCTGCACCTATTCCCAAGGGGGACTCGGCTGCCTCGCGGTGCTGGATCTGGCAAATGAAACGCTCACGCCGGTGGCCACGCCGTTCACGGAATTCGGCTCGATGCGCGCTGTGGGCGATCGTGCTGTATTTCGGGCGGGTGCGCCCGACCATCCCGCCAGCATCGTGGCACTCGATCTTGGGTCCGGTCGGCACTCCGTGCTGAAGAGGGCGACCGGCATTCTCGATCGTACCGACCTGCATCTCGGCGACTACCTTACGCGGGTCGAAAGCGTGGAATTCCCGACCACGGGCGGGGAAACGGCCTTCGGCCTGTTCTACCCGCCCCGCAATCCCGACTATGCGGCGGCAGCGGAGGAGCGGCCTCCGCTTCTGGTCAAGTGCCACGGCGGGCCGACGTCGGCCGCATCGAGCACGCTCAATCTGGGCGTTCAATATTGGACCAGCCGCGGCATTGCGGTGCTCGACGTGAACTACCGCGGAAGCACCGGATTCGGCCGCGCATACCGCGACCGTCTGCAGCTGAACTAGGGCGTGATCGACGTCGACGATTGCGTCGCCGGCGCGCGGTTCCTCGCAGAGCAAGGACGGGTCGACGGCAAGCGATGCGTCATCAGCGGCGAGGCCAAGTGCATCCGCTTCGCCTATCGGCGCTCCGGCGATACCGCCGGCGTGCCGCTCGTTTTCAACCAGCACTTCACCGGCACGAAAGATCATTCGGAGAGCCTCTTCCGGGGCGGCAATCAGCGCGCCTACATCGACTTCGCGCTTACGGCGAGACCGAGCAAGTCTTCGCCGAGTACTCGAGCCACACGAAGGCAGCGCGCACCGGGCGTATCATCCATCACTTGTTCGCGGGGCGACTTGTCGCTGAGAAGGGCAAGATCACGCTACTCCGTGAATCGCTCAACACTGTCGCGGCGGCGCAGGCGCTGAACCCAAACGGCGTCGCTGACCTCCCGCCGCCCGAAGGCGAGATTTTCGCCGTTCCACCCGACTATTTGAGCTGAGTGTGGATCGATGAATTTGAGCTGAGTGTGGATCGATGAACAAACTTCTGGAACTGGCCGTCGCCGCACATGGTGGCCTCGATCGCTGGCATTCATACCGCACCGTCTCGCTTGAATTGTCGGTTGGGGGCGCGTTGTAGTACCTGAAGGGCCAAGCTAGGCTGTTCGCTAACGCGACCTACGAGGCCGACATTCACAGGCAGGGCGCGACACTCGGCCGCTTTGGCGCGCCTGACCGGCATGTCCGCTTCACGCCGGACAGACTGGTTCTGGAAACTGATGCGGGCGAGGTGATCGAGAGCCGTGACAGCCCGCGGACTACATTCGCGGGCCACGTCAACGAAACGCCCTGGGATCGGCTTCACGCTGCATATTTTAATGCGTACGCGCTGTGGACCTATCTTACTCAGCCATTTCTCTATGCCTATCCGCGTTTTGTAACCGAAGAGGTCGAGGCTTGGAACGAGAACGGCGAGACTTGGCGACGCTTGAAGGTCACCTTTCCCGATCACATCGCCAGTCATACGCGTCAGCAAGTGACCTATTTTGGTACCGATGGGCTGATGCGGCGGCACGATTATGCTGTTGATGTGCTGGGCGGCGCTCGCGGTGCCAATTACATCCACGGGTACCGAAAAGTGAACGGCATCTCGGTCCCTCACCAACGGCGCGTTTATGGGATTGGCGCAGATAACCGGCACATTCCGGAAACACTGCTGGTCTCAATCGACATTGCAGAGGTGCGCTTCAGTTCTGCTTGAATATGCGGTTTGATTAGCTTCAGCGCTACGCACATCGGACCGAAGAGACAAAGATGAAGATCGCGGTTCTAGACGACTACCAAAATGTCGCCCTCAAATTGGCGGACTGGTCGGCTCTTGCCGAGAGAGCAGAGATCACCGTCTTCAACGATCACGTAAGCGATCCCTCCGCCTTAGTCGAAAAGCTTCTTCCGTTCGACATCGTTTGCGTCATGCGCGAACGAACACCGCTGCCGCGAAACATTATTCAACAGCTCCCGCGGCTGAAAATGATCGCCTCGACTGGACTCCGCAACGCCTCGATCGATGAGGCGACCGCAAGGGAACGTGGAATCACCGTTACCGCGACTCGGTACTGGTCGGCGCCCACGATTGAGATGACCTGGGCCCTTATTCTTGCGAGCATGCGCCATATTGTTGAGGAAAATGGTGCAATCCGCGGCGGCGGCTGGCAACGATCGATCGGCGAAGACCTTAAGGAAAAAAAGGGCTCGGCAATATCGGCCGCGAGGTCGCAAGGATCGGTCTCGCTTTTGGAATGAAGATTATTGCGTGGAGTCACAACATGACCCCGGAAGTCGCTGGCGCGGGGGGCGCGACACTGGTTTCCAAGGACGAGTTATTTAGACAGGCGCACGTTGTAACAATCCATCTCGTTCTAAGCAGCCGCAGCAGAAGATTCGTCGGAGCTGCCGAACTTGAGCGCATGAAGCCGACCGCTCGGCTGATCAACACGTCGCGCGGCCCAATCGTCGATGAGGCAGCACTGATCAAAGTCCTGCAATCACGTTCGATAGCGGGAGCCGCGCTTGATGTGTTCGACCAGGAACCTCTGCCGGCCCAACATCCCTTCCGCACTCTGCCAAATGTCCTTGCAACACCGCACGTCGGATATGTTGCCGAAAGCCTCTATCGAGCATTTTATGAAGATACTGTCGCCAGCATTACAGCATGGCTCGACGAGCAAGCAACCGACAAAGGCAGGGTTGACCTTTGAAATTCCTAACTGACGGTCAATACCGTTGCCATGACCGTGAAGCCCACTGAAGCAATTCAAACAAAAATGGGAATGCACAAATTCCGAAGCGAGGGTACTGAAATGACCGAACCTGTTTCCTATTCAATCCATGAGGGTGGGGATTTTTCTCCGGTGCCGTTCCGTGTGGTGGCCTCCTGGCCCGCACTTGCTTTCGTCGAGAATGTCGCCCTCGGACCTGATGGTTCGGTCTTCGTGACAGTCTATTCGAGCAACCGGATCGGCCGCTACGATCCCTCGACGGGCGCGATCAGCGTCTTTGCAGAATTCCCGACGCCTCCGATGGGGTTGGCTTTCGACGAATCTGGCACGCTTTGGGTCACAAGCTGCACGATGCGGACCGCGCCCGGCTATATCTGGAAGGTCGGCGTCGAGGGCAAGATTCAGCAATGGGCCTATCTTCCCGACGCCACCTTCATGAACGGCTGCACTGTCCACCCAAATGGCCGCAACCTTCTGGTCTGCGAAAGCCGCTCCAACCGCGTGTTATCAATCGACCTACAGCAGTCCGGCGAATGGTCGGTCTGGCTTGAGAATGAGTCGATCGGGCCCGGCGAGTCGTCGTTCCCGGGCGCTAATGGCATCAAGATCCGCGACCGTGAGGCCTGGCTCACGGTGTCAGGCCGTTACCTCATCGTTCGTGTGCCGATTCTCGCCAATGGTTCTGCCGGCGAGGTCAGGCCGGTGTGGGAGAAAGTCCTTGGTGATGACTTCGCCTTTGGTGCATCCGGCTCGCTTTACGTCACGACCCATCCGGCACAGACCCTCGTTAGGATCGACCCCTCAGGCAAGCGAACGACGATTGCGGGTCCCGACCAGGGCATGGTGGGCGCGACCGCCTGCGCGTTTGGGACGGCTCCGGGTGATGAGCATGCGCTCTACGTCTCCACCGGCGGAGGTTTCGTGGCGCCGCATGAGGGCGCGGTCCAGGATGCCAAGCTCGTCCGCCTGGAGGTCGGCGAGGCCGGCTATCCGCTTTTGGGCGAGCGCTGAGCCGGATTCCCGGCAATCCTTTTGTCCGCGGAAGTTCATTTTGGTGGCCATACTCATGGGCTTTGCCACCGTGCATGGGATCCGTCGATACGTGGACCTCGGGAAACCCAGGTGCTTACGAACAAAGTCAGACCAAGAGTCACGGCCAATTGCACCCACGCAAGTATCAGCGCGTCGGGATGGATGCCGAGAGGTGGCCGCATCCCCAGCCGAACTCGAGTATCACGGCGATGCCGAGATGATGCCGAACAGGTTTGAGGACGACGCGGCGGCGGTCGGGCTTAGGACCGCGCCTGTGGCTGTGCTTTGTTGTCTCGTTGGTCATTTCTTGGGTCAAACAGCAGAGCGTCTCGGCTGTCCTGTAACTTCTGCTGGCGGCACCTCGAAGTAACCGAGCCTGCGGTTCGACATGTCGGTAGCGGCCCGTGAGCCATGCCTTGCCACAGGGCGCGCACCACAGCGCCTCGCACGACCGCAGCCCGCGGTCACGTCCAGAGGCTGTGACGAGGGTGGCGATCGGCCCATGGCATCGCACGCTCCAGTTGCCCCGCTAGACGAAAGAGGATCGCTTCCTTCCCGAATCCTGCGCCGAACATCATCCCGATCGGCAGTCCGCCGCGGGAGGAGTGCAGCGGCAGTGTCACCGCTGGCAGGCCCGACGCGTTATAGATTGAATTGAAGCGATAAAGTTCTGAGAAGCGTGTCACGAGCAATCCGACATCCGAAGAGCTCGAATCCAGATAGCCGAGCAACGGGGGCAATCCCCCCATTGTTGGAGTGAGCCAAACATCATGGGTTTCGAAGAATGCTGCGAACGAACGGCTGACGGCATTGACCTTCTTGAGGGCGCTCATCAAGTCTAACGCGCTCAGCTCGCGGCCCTGCTCCAGCAAGGTCAAATTTGAATATTCGAGCATCTCGGCCGACGGAGCAACGCCAGTTTCTCTTTCGCGCTGTGTCACCGCTTCGCTAAGCGCACATGCGGCAATGCACCCGATGGCCTCGCCCATCAGCGCGGAGTCCCATGTGGGCGAAGCCTCCTCGACCTGATGACCGAAATCGTCCAAAGCACGCGCGGTCCTTAAGAGCGAAGCGCGCGTTTCCTGCTCGAACGGCATCCCCTTCGGCCCTTCGGCCGTGAATCCTACCCGCAGCACGCCAGGATCAGTCGTGACTTCGGCCAGGAAAAGCTGTCCGGGCAATGGAGCAATGTGGGGATCACCTGACACCGGCCCAGCGGTGCAATCGAGGATTCCGGCGCAATCGCGCACCGAACGCGAGACGACATGCTGGGTCGCCAAGCCGTTCCAATGCTCTCCTGCATCGGGCGCGTAGGAAATGCGGCCCCGGGTCGGCTTAAGGCCGACGAGCCCGCACCATGCCGCCGGCCCGCGGATTGAGCCGCCCGCATCGGTCGCGTGCGCCGCCGGGACAATTCCCGAGGCGACGGCCGCGGCGGAACCGCCGCTGGAAATGCCAGGAATGCGCTCTAGATCCCACGGATTGTGCATTGAGCCAGTCGCGACGGTGTCGGCCGAGCAGGATGTCCCAAGCTCGGAGCAATTCGTCTTGCCCACGATGATGAACCCTGCTTGCTTATACCGGCGTACAATCTCACTGTCGTAAGCGCGCGTATAATCCTTAAAGTAGCGACTGCCGTATTCTGTTGGCACACCCGATAGACTGACACCGGTATCCTTGAGCAGGAACGGAACACCGGAGAACGGCCCTTCGGAAATGGTCTCACGCGCAGTGCTCTGTGCAGCGTCGGCGAGAACACGAACCACAGCGTTGAGGCGTGGATTGAGACTCTCAATCGCGCTGAGCGCGCACTCGACAAGTTCCGCAGCTGATGTCTCTCGCCGTCTTACGAGATAGGCGAGGCCCATAGCATCGTGCTGGTGGTATTCTTGGAAGTTGGCCATTTGGTCCCCTCCAACAATGGCGTGAGCGCGTACAACGAGGTCGTCAAAGCACCTTTGAAAGGAAGGAGTTCAGTCGCGGATCTGATGGACGATCGAAGAATTCCTTCGGGGGAGCCCGATGCAACAATGTGCCATCAACCATGAACGCGACATGATCGGCAATTTCGCGCGCGAACGCTATCTCGTGGGTCGCCACAAGCATCGTAATGCCGGTATGCGCGAGCTCGCGCATGACCTCAAGCACCTCCTGCACCATTTCTGGGTCGAGCGAGGACGTCGGTTCATCGAAGAGTAGTACCTTGGGCTCCATCGCGAGCGCCCGGGCGATCGCGACCCGCTGTTGCTGTCCCCCCAGACAGCTGGCTGGGGTACTTGTCGATCTGATCGAAGATCCCTACTCGTGCAAGTAGCCGCTCGGCCCGCATATTCGCCTCAGCCCAAGACAGACCCCGCGCACGCACTGGTGCAAGCGCCACATTGCGGCGCACGGTCATGTGTGGGAACAGGTTGAAGCTCTGGAAGACCATGCCAACTTCCCGCCTCACCTCCAGAATTTCGCGGTGGGTGCCGGGGAGTTCGATTTGATCGACCCGTATACGGCCAGCGTCGAATGGCTCAAGCCCGTTGAGCGTGCGCAGGAACGTAGATTTGCCGCCGCCCGACGGTCCGATGATGCAAAGTACCTCACCGCGTGCCACTTCGAGACTGACACCCTTCAAAGCCTCGAACGCGCCGAAGGACTTACGCACCCCCTGGCAGATAATCATGTGCGGCGAACTGCGACCGGGGAAGAAGTCACCTATTTCTGTATTCAAGATCACCAGACCTTCGCCAATAATCGCCGCTCCTGCCGCTGTACGACCACGCTGAGCGGCAAGATCATTAGGAAGTATATGACTGCCGCCACCGTCAGGAATTCAAAATAGTGAAAGGTTTGACCACCGAGCACGGTTGCTCGATAGAACAATTCCTCGACACCAATCGCGGAGACCAGCGCGGAATTCTTGATAAGAATAGTGACGATTCCAAGTATCGGAGGAATCATTATGCGTAGAGCCTGTGGAGCCACGACATCCCAGACGAGCCAAAAGGAGGGGAGGCCCAGCGCCCGCGCGGCCTCAATCTGTCCGCGCGGTACTGCTTGGATGCCCGCTCGAAAAATCTCGGCTAGATAAGCACCAGACGGGATTGCGAGAGCGATGGTCCCGCTCTCGAATGCCGAAAGTTTGCTGTTCAGAACCAAGGGTCCGCAATAGTATAGCCAAAAGATAATAACCGGCTCAGGCAAGGCGCGAAAAAGGGCGACGTAGCCAATGCTCAGATGATAGACGAATCCCCTGCCCAGCAGCGTTCCAGCACAGACCAGCAGGCCGATAACAATCGCGACAGCAAGTGAAAGAAAAACGATCACGACGGTCAGCCATATGCCCGCCAGCAGCATGGGCAGATTCTGCCAAATGACTGATGTGTCAAACCTCATCTCAGGTCTGTGTTCCCTTGAAGAGCTTCTCCAGCCGGAAGGTGAGAAAGCTAAGGAAATAGCCTAGGCAGAGGTAGACAATTCCGATGGCCGTAAACGTCTCGATCGGCTTGAATGTGTAATTGCTGATGCGAGCAGCGACCGTTGTAAGTTCCCCCACGGAGAGTAAGGCAAGGACTGAACTTGCCTTGAAATAGCCAAGCGCGATGTTGGCGAGCGGTGGGATGATGATCTTGAAAGCTTGTGGCAAGATGATATCAAACCACTTCCACATTCGAGAGAAACCAAGCGCATCAGCGGCGTCCCACTGTCCTTTGGGTATCGCCTGTATTCCGGCGCGTACTACGTCGGCCAGATAAGCGCTCGATTGCAGCGCCATCGCGACAAACCCGCTCTCGAACGCTGTCGTCGTGATTCCGGTGACGACCGGCAAGGCGAAATGGATCCAAAACAGCGCGACAACCAGCGGCGTGTCGCGTAGGACCTCGATATACACCGCGATTAGCCAGCGCAGCGGGGCAAAGGGAACGTAAGCGAGACACGCGAAAGCAAATCCGAGGGCCAATCCAAGCAGCAGAGAGAAGAACGTGATCAGGATCGTATTAAGGAGACCCTGGAGGAGGGCTATCCGATATTGGTAGATGACAGAAAAATCCAGGTCGCGGACGAAAGACCAATTCACACCGACGATAAGCCACGCTATGAGCGCCACTCCCAAGACCGTCGGCAGGACCCAGGATAGCATGAAGCCTGCGGTCGAGCCTGGCGCTCGTGCTCGTGCGAGCTCCGTACCGCTCACCATTCCTTACGGCTCCAGTCCCACTCCTCTCAAATTTCAGTCGTCATTTGCTCCATTTCGCAAGAATCTCCTTGAGCTTGCCATTCTCCTCCAGGTTCAGGATCACGGCATTGAGCCAGTCGCGGAAGAAGTATTCGCGCGGGGGCACCGCATATGCGATTGACGTCTTGCTGAGCGGTTCATCAGAGAGCGCTTTCACCTTTACGTTCGGATTGGCCTTCAGGAATACAAGATTTCCGTAATAGCCACCGGCACCAGCATCAGCACGACCCGACGCAATCTCGAGCGTAATGATCCCGGCTTGGTCGGCAGTGAGGGTCTTGACCGTCGCCTGTTTGAAAAGGGCTTTCGCGACGCCTTCCTCAAATCCGCCTGATCGCACGACGATAGTCTTTCCTGGTTTGTCGAGATCTTCCACCGTCTTTGCCGGAGAGGTTGCCGAAACGAAGAGTGCTATCCCGTCGGTCGCGAATGGCCGCGTGAACGTAACCAGCTCGGCCCGGGGAGGGGAGATATAAAGGCCCGCTGAAGCGAAGTCACATTTTTGGGTCGTCATGCTGGGAATTACCGTTGCCCAAGTCGCATCTACGTGCTCGAGCTTCACCTTCAGCATCCCCGCAATAAGATCGGCAATGTCGACGTTGACACCCTCCCACTGGTTGGTACCGGGATTCTTTACGTTCCAAGGCGCGTAATCGACGTCGCAGACACGCATCATGCCTCGGTTCTTGATGCTCTGTAGAAGGTTGTCGTCTGCGGCTCGCGCTGCAGGTGCCGCTACAGCCGTAACAAGCGCGCCCAATGCGCCCACCATCAATATTCTGTTCAGCATCACGCTTACCTCCTTTTTTTTCAGCGCATCGCTGTCATCAGCCCAAAGCGTTTGCGAAGAAACGTTAAATTCGCTCGACGCAGAACTACGCTCGCAGAAGTCGCTGTTGCTAAATGACGTTATCATAGAGCGTTGTGTTTGGAAAACTCCGGAGTCGGTACCGTACGGTGCAGGAAAAATAGTTGGTCAAGCGACCGGCCCGACTGGCGCCTGATCTCGCCGAGATCAAGCATAGAATGATCAGGTATTGAGGCTATTTGCCGCTTTAGAAAGTGAAAGTGGGGCCGCGGCTCGAATCTCCTCATCATTGAAGTCATTAATGCGCGCGACAAGTGCTGTCGTGTAAAGACGCTTGAGATCCAGCTCGCGGTGAAGCGTACCGGAACGAAGCAGGAAATCCTGCCAAGCCATCATCTCTTCAGCCGGGATTGCGCACCAGCGCGGATCGGCATCTTGCTTATCGATTCGCATAGGTTCGAGGCATGCCTTGAGAACCTCCATGTCGTGTCGCAGCACCGCATCACGCAAGCCGGGTGGCGGTTTCGTCTCGGAATGCGTTTCCCACATGGCTTCAAGTGCTGCTTGCGGGTTGATGAACGAGAACACGAGGCTCTTCTGGATAGCTCGCAGAGCGCGCGCCAGCACGTCCTCGTCGTCGGCAAATGTCACCTCCGTGGTCCAATAGCAGGATGAAACCCTTATCCGCTCCAAGAGCTTCGAGCGGAGATGGCGCAGTTTCAGACCTCTCGCAATTGCATCGCCGTCAGTCCAGTCCATCAGAAACAGCGCATCGACTTCACCATGACGCAAGGGCTCGATCATGTCTCGAATATGCATACCCGAGCCGCGCCAACGAACCCATTTGAACTCGCCCGGTGGAACCCCTTCCTCGGCGAGGGCGGCCTCTGCAAGCGGCTGAATATGAGGGAAGTCGCAGGCAATCGTCTTGCTGCGCAGGTCGGAGAGCTTCGCCACCGGGCTCTCGGGTATCACTGCGAAATATCGGTGCGCGCGCCGCGCCTTGCTGCCAACTGCGATCATTGGCAAGCCTTCGGCACGGCCCATGAACCCCACGATCGTATTCAGACAAGCAATGTCGCAAGCCCCCTGGCACAGGCTACGAGCTGTCGAGCCAGGCTCGCCACCATAAAAAAATGCAAATTCAAGTCCTTCATCTCGGTCGTAACCCAGGGCCACGGCCGGCGTGAAATACGCATAGGGCGCGCCCATGCCCGTCGGGGTTGCGACTCCGATGGTGAATTTCCGTCTGCTCATGTTCAGCTACCTCAAGATTGCAAGAAATGCATCGATTCATTAGGTGCGGTGACCTCGCGCCTGTGCCTTGGTTCCTTCGACATCGAACTGATTGTAATCATCGACAAACATGTTGGTGTAGAAGACCTTTGGATCGAGCCGCTTCTTGATCGCACCGCTGACGAGCAGAAAATTCTGCCATGCGACGATCTCGTGTTCTTCGATTGTGCCCCAGCGCGGATCTTTGTCCGCCGGATCGATGCGGAACGATTCAAGCCGTGCCTTCATGATTTCCTGATCCCGGAGCAGGATACGGTCCTCATCATGTGTCGATGGACGCGTTTCCGGACTTTGTTTCCACATTAGGCGGACCGTCGCTGTGAGATTCTCCAATGCGAATACCGTAGCCTTGGCCAAAGCGCGTCCGGTGCCGACAATCGCATCGGGCTCATTGGCAAGATAGGATTCAGAGACCCACAGACACGAGGACAGTCGGATCCGATCGAGCGCCTTGGACGGCAAGCGCCTCAATGGCAATTCCTTGGCAACGAAGTCGCCGGCGTTCCAGTCAATCAGAAATACCGCGTCGACATCGCCGCTGCGCAACGGCTCTAGCATCCGACATGTTTCCATCCCGGAGCCACGCCATTGAGCCCAACGATATGTCCCGCGTCCTCCTCCTGGTCGTAGCCCAATGCCGACGCCGCGCTAAAGTAGCCGTTTGCCGCTGTCATGCCTTGCGGAGTGGCGATGCCAATCCTGACTCTGTCAACCACCAATTGCCTCTCCCAAAGTTGAAGATGCGCCGTTCACGGCCTCACGCCGGCGCTGGCTCGATGAGATCGTCACCGGCAAGGTCACCAGTGTGGAGCAGATCGCTGCGCGCGACAAATGCAGCGTCCGGCAGGTCAACATGACGATCTCGCTCGCCTTTCTCGCACCGGATCTCGTGAAAGCCGCCGTCGAGGGTCGATTGCCACGGGGCATCGGCATTGCCCGCCTGCGCGATGCACCAGTCGAGTGGTCGCGCCAGCACGCGATGCTCGGCCTGACCTCATAAGTTTCTGGCTTGCATCATCGCGAGGCATCGTGTCGGAGCGCTCTCGTTCGTCCGTGAGGTTGCAACGCAAGGCAGCCCCGTTGCTTGACCATCTCAAATCGAAGGCTGCACGGCGATGTCCGCGCGGCGGTGCGCTTACTGCCAACGCTTTCCTGGAGGCAGAGTGAAGCGCCCGAGCGAAGCCGTGTCAGGGGTTTTCACCGTGACTTGCCAAGAGAATGAGTTAGTTCGCGGGTGTAAACCTTGATGATCTCTTCGGTCATGGCGATCTGCTTGCTGTCGTCCGGTTTGAGGCTCGCACGTCTGCGCTTCCAATTCGCCAAACTTCTAGCGAGTTGCCTTTTTATTCGCGCCGGATGTCCATGACTTTGACGCGCAGCCGCTGCGGGTAAACCCCGGTCACCACATAAGGCCTCCTGATGTTCGTTCCGTACACGTCACGCTGGGCCGCCCACAACGCGGCGGCGAGAGGCTTCTGCCAGTGCTTATCCAGCATCCTCACCACAACGGCGGCAGCTTCGCTCGGGGTAATGGGAAAGAGCGTTCCGATATAGGCCCGCGCGTTTGCGAACATGAATGTCCCGGCCAATCGATGCCAGGACAGACATGCGTTATTGATGATGATCGGCGTACCTTCATCGGCGAGGGAACGCGGCATGACGATGTAATTTCCATCGGCCATCATCATCGCGGAGGAGCCGACCACGCGGGGGACAGTCTCCCTCTTTACGGGCTTCAACTCGTTTGGCCCTGACCTAATCAAATTCATGAAATCCCACATCGCCGTTCCGACATGCAGCTTGGCTTTTTCCTGCGGATCATTCCGATCCACGCCATCGACCGATATGTACCGCATGAACTGAGTGACTGAGAGCACTTCCGGATCATCCGTGTGTGCTAAACCGACAGCAATGTCCACGACAAAGGTCCGATCTCTGCCTTCGGAATCCTCGAACTCATAGGTCCACCGATATTCAGAACTGTCACCGCAATGCGTCGCGATGATGAGAAGGTCGTACGGAAAGTGATCGATCATCTCGGATACGTGCCGAACGTTGGCGGCGCGGTCCTGATAGGTGCGGATGAACGCCCGCCTTGGTCTAAGAGTCTGTCCGAAAACATCAGGCGGGATTACAAAGTTTTCGGAGCATGAGGCGGATTGAGGCAAGCCGCAGGAACGCCAGCGCGTTGCGATTGAGGTTCTCCCAATCCTTGGC
>Ga0070699_100004291_pt1 | contig 12600 bp, 14 predicted proteins | sample KBSK1503metaG_FD_65473 | JGI IMG/M metagenome (GOLD analysis project Ga0070699, IMG submission 65473) | Corn, switchgrass and miscanthus rhizosphere microbial communities from Kellogg Biological Station, Michigan, USA - KBS K1-50-3 metaG | ecosystem: Host-associated > Plants > Roots >...
GGGAATGACGGCAAGCGAAGGCAGCGCGGTCATGATCGTGTAGCCGTCGGGCTCGGCGCGCGCGACGTAAGCGTGCCCGATCCCGCCTCCCGCTCCACCCTTGTTCTCGACGACGACCCTCTGTCCCAACGTGTCGGCGATATGGGCGGCGAGCGGGCGGGCCGCGAAGTCGGCGACGCCGCCGGGCGGGAACGGGACCACAATCGTGATCGTGCGCGTCGGCCACGGTTCTTGCGCGTGGAGCGGATCCGGCCCGAGCGGCAGTGCTCCCGAGGAAAAAGGAAGCCCAAGCGTCAGCTTCAGGAATTGCCGGCGGTTTGTCATGCCCTCCTCCCTCGTCCGGATGAGCTTACTTTCGAGCGCACCGCGCCGTGCCACGATGTGCTATTCATGCAATGCGATCTGATGCGAACGAAGGAGCTCGGATCATAACCAAAGCTCCAAAGGATGCCACCGCCTTCTTGTCGGTCGCCGACTTGCTCTCTCGTTATCGGCGCAAAGATCTCTCGCCGGTCGAGATGGTTGATGCCGTGCTCGATCAGGTCGATCGGCACAACGGCGTGGTGAACGCCTATTGCTGCGTGGATCGCGAGGGCGCGCGCAGGAGCGCAAGAGAGGCCGAGGCCCGTTGGATGGCGGGCGCGCCGAGAGGTCTCGTCGATGGCGTTCCGGTTGGCATTAAAGATAACCTCCTTGTCGCCGGCATGCCCGCGCGGTTCGGATCCAGGCTCACGTCGGATGCGCCGTCGACGCATGATGCGCCGGCGGTTGCCCGCCTGCGCGAGCAAGGCGCGATCCTCATCGGCAAGACCACGATGCCCGAGTTCGGCTGGAAAGCCGTCACCGATAGCCCGCTGACCGGAGTGACGCGCAACCCGTGGGACACGCGCAAAACGCCGGGCGGATCCTCCGGCGGCGCCGTGGCCGCCGTCGTGCTCGGCATGGGCAATATCCATCTCGGAACCGACGGCGGCGGGTCGATCCGAATCCCGGCCGCGTTCGGCGGCAGCTACGGCATCAAGCCGACGCGCGCGCGTGTGCCGGCGTGGCCGGCCTCGCCGCTCGGGACGCTTGCGCATGCGGGCTGCCTCACGCGATCCGTTGCCGATGCGGCGCTCGCTCTTACCATCATGGCGGCTCCCGACATGCGCGATGTCTATGCCTGGACGTCGCCCACGCCCGATTTCCGGACCGGCCTCGACGACGGCGTCGCTGGCATGCGGGTCGCGTACTCGCCGCGCCTCGGATACGCCGAGCGCGTCGACGGAGAGGTCGAGACGGCGGTGATGGCTGCGGTGCGCGTGTTCGAGGAGCTCGGCGCCCGCGTCGATGAATCCGATCCGGACCTTGACGGAGACCCGATCGCGGCCTGGAACACGTTGTGGTGGCCAGCGTTCGCGATGCTCCTGCAGCCCTATGGCGAACGGGTCCGCGACCTGGCCGACCCCGGCCTCGTCGCGGCGGCGGCGCAGGGGCGCGAGACCTCGGCGATTGACCATATTCGCGCGCAGCTCAAGCGCGCGGAATTGCATGCCGTGTTTGCCCGCTTCTTTCAGCGCTACGACCTCCTCCTGACGCCGACCATGCCGCTGCCCGCGTTCGAGGCGGGCCGTCTGATGCCACCATCGGGCGACTGGGGCGAGGCGTGGACGAATTGGTCGCCTTTCACTTGTCCATTCAACCTGACGCAGCAGCCGGCGGCGTCCATTCCCTGCGGAATGACGCGCGACGGGCTCCCGATCGGGCTGCAAATCGTCGGCGCGATCGGGGCGGACGCCCTTGTTCTGCGGGCAAGCCGGGCGTTCGAAGCGGCGAGACCGTTTTGCGCGCTGAAAGATCCTTGCACGCACTGAATTCAGCATTCCACGGGATTGATCGTGCGCTCGGCCGCCGACCGGCCGTCGCCGCCGTTCACGCCGCCGCCGCGTTGGCCTCGAAGCGAAACAGGCGGAAGAAGTCGGTCGGATCGACGAGGACCTGCCGCGCTTGCGCGAAGCCGGCCTCGCGGCCGAGCTCGCACCACACCGCCGCCGTCTTGGGGAAGTCGCAGGTGGTGACGTGGTGCCAGATCTGGTCCCATTCGGCGGGCGTCAACGCCGTCCACAGGGGTTTGTTCGTGCGCAAGAAGCGGTCGAGAAACGCGGCGCGATCCTCATTGTCTCGCCGCGTCGGCTCGCAGAGCAGAAAGATGCCGCGCCCGCCCGTTGCGCCGCGGATCGCCTTCATCAGGCGCAGCTTGTCGGCGCTCGACAAGTGATGGATCGACAGGCCGCACCAGGCCGCGTCGGCATGCTCGGGCCTGCGCATCATGGCTTCCACGAAATCGCGATGGTCGAGATCGACTTCGAACGGCGATCCCGCGAGATTGGCGGCGGCGAGCTCGAGCGCCGGTTGCGACAGGTCGATGCAGTGATAGTGGCGGACCTTGGTTCCGCGCAGCGCGGTCTTCATCATGCTGGCATCGCCGCAGGCGATGTCGAGGAAGGTAAACGGCGACGCGAACATCTCGTTGAGCGTGTCGCGCAGGATGCCGCCGACCTCGCGGTGCGAGAGGCAATTGCTCGCGATGAGCTTGCGGTAGGTGGCCCACTGCTCCTGGAATTGCGCGAGCGCAGCGGCGTCGGCCACCGCGCCGCCGCGTTTGAATTGATGGATATGAACATTGACCACGTTCGCGGCCTCCTCACCGAATGCCGAACCGTGGATCAATCGAGGCCGAGGCGCAAGCCTACGTCGGTGCGAGGTCATGCGCGGCGGTTCGCCGCCAATTGCACGCGACGTTGCGAACGTGCGAAAATAGTGCGCTGTCCAACTGCGCCGTTGTCGGAAGGTGCCCCCGATGACCGACATCACCACCAAGCCGCGCACCAAGGTTCGGCTCAAGACTGAACGGCCGCGCCTGCACAAGGTCATTCTGCTCAACGACGATTACACCCCACGCGAATTCGTCGTCACGGTGCTCAAGGGGGAATTCCGCATGAGCGAGGATCAGGCCTATCGGGTGATGATGACCGCCCACCGGCGCGGGGTATGCGTGGTCGCCGTCTATGCCAGAGATGTTGCCGAGACCAAGGCCACGCGCGGAACGGAAGCCGGCCGCCGCAAGGGCTATCCGCTGCAATTTACCACCGAGCCGGAGGAATAAAGTACCTCCGGGTGCTTGCGTGCGGTGCTGCGGCACGCAAGCCGCCGCGCCGTCGTCGGGGCAGGGGGGTGCTTTTGTGAATCGCGAAAGGTCGAGCCTCACATCAGCGTGATGCCGCTCGCGGTTTTGTGTCTGGCCCGCGAACGACGAACCGGCGACTCTCCTCCTGTTCAGCACGGCTCCACCGCTCATTCCCGCGAACGCGGGGATCTATGGAATCTATTCTGTGATCCCCAACTTGGGTCCCCGCGTTCGCGGGGACGAGCGGAGTAGAGTGATTCAAATTCCTGTGGGCGCGAAGCAGGAGAGCGCATCATGGCGAGCTACGGTCCAGAACTCATCCAAACCATGCGGGCGGTCCTCGACGAGGTGATGACCAAAATTCCCGTCGATCAGGTCACGCCGGGACTCAAAGCACACATGGCCCAGATCATCTTGAAGGCTGCCGCGGAGGGCCAGACCAGCTACGACGGCCTGTTGGCCTCGGCGTCGGACCAGATCCAGACGATTCTCTCCATGCTGACCTGATCCCAGCGGCCGTTGTTCTGGTCATGCCCGGGCTTGGCGCCGCAAGTCGGGTTTACCCGACTTGCGGCGCTTCACGTGCAGAACTCGGGCAGGCCCGAGTTCTGCGGCATCCATAAAAAAAAGCGCTTCAATGCTGCTGTTCCCCAGGCGGAACGAGGTCGGAATCGCACGCAGCTCCGCCACCGAAAGGCGGCCGCCGGAGGACGCGGCCGTGCTACGCTCGCGCGCCGACCGACACGAAAGGCACGACAATACGATGCTGCCGTCGCAACGCGCGCTGTTCGATATTCCACGCGAGATTTGTTATCTCAACGCCGCCTCCTGGAGTCCCTTGCCCATTGCCACTCAGGACGCAGGGCGCGTCGGCGTCGCCCGCAAGGGACAGCCTTGGCTGATCGATCCGGCGCATCCCGCCGCGCAATATGAACGCGCGCGCCGCGCGGCGGCGCGGCTGATCAACGCCGATGCCGACGACGTCGCGTTGATTTCATCCGTGAGCTACGGCGTGGCGACTGCGGCCAAGCTCATGACCGTGCCGACGGCTTCGCGCGTGCTGGTGCTGGAGAACGACCATTCGTCGGCGGTGCTGGAATGGATGACCCGCGCGCCTTCTGGACGGTTCACCGTCGAGGTCGTGCCGCGGCCCGCCGACGGCGATTGGACCGCGGCGGTGCTTGCTGCCATCGAGCGGCCCGGCGCGTCTCCCGTCGGCCTCGCCTCGATCTCGTCCGTGCACTGGTCCGACGGCGGGGTGGTGGATATGGACCGCGTTGCCGCGGCGCTGCGCCGGCAAGCTGCGATGCTGCTGGTCGATGCCACCCACGCCGCCGGCGTGATGAAGATCGACGTGCGCAGCCTCGATCCCGACTTCCTCGTCTTCCCCACTTACAAGTGGCTGCTGGGGCCGTACGGGCGCGCCTTTCTCTACGTCGCGAAACGTCGCCAGGACGGCGTGCCGCTGGAGCAGACCAGCTATGGCCGCCGCGCCATCACGTCCGAGCGCGAGAGCTACTATCGCGATACCGAATTCGTCGCCGGCGCGCGGCGCTTCGACATGGGCGAGCGCGCTCATTTCATCTCGCTGGAAATGGCGTCGGTCGGAATGGAGATGATGGCGCAGTGGGGCTGCGATGCGGTGCGGGGACGGTTGCGCGTCCTCACGGCTCGGCTCGCGGACGGACTGGGCAACGGCGGTGTGACGATTCCCGACGCCGCGGTGCGGGTTCCGCACATCCTGAGTTTGCATTTTCCCACCGGCATGCCGGAACGCTTGATCGAGCGGCTGGCGGCGGAGCAGATCTATGTCGCGCCCCGCATCGGCCGCGTGCGGATCAGTCCGCACGTGTACAACGACGAGGAAGACATCGACCGCTTCGTCGCAAGCTTTCGCCGACTGGCGCGCGCGTGAGCTGGTCTCGTCTCGATCACAATGAGGTGAGCGACGGCGAAATCGATCTGAATCGTCCCTGAATCGTCGTGAAAATGTGACTCCCATCACAGCGCGGCGACGCCGGCGGATACATCTTCCGCCCCGCAGGCGCGGATCGATCGGTCCTGCGCCGATGCAAATCGAGGATGATGGCCCAAACATGGAGAGATGTCATGAAGGTGCTTTTCGCTGCTCTCGCGTTGGCCGCGCTGATTGCGGTCCCGACGTTCACCCCGCCCGCGAACGCGGCGCCGGTATCCCCGGCGAGCTCATCGTTCGGGTCTAACGGCTACTGATCGGCGACACATCGCGATCAGCAACCGAACGTCTCCGATTGGATTTTACCTGCTTGATGCACGATGCCGCCGCACGCGCGGTGCGCTCCTTCTCCACGGGGAGAGGGTTGGAGTGAGGGGGTTCGAGGCCTATCGGCAGACCTTAACCTCACCCCAACCCTCTCCCTACAGGAGAGGGAGCGGACCGAGTTTGCTGCCCGCAGTGCATCCTGTCGCGCGCCATTGGGGAGACTTGTACGCCGATCCAATTCCACAATATGGTTGCCGCACATTTATCCGCCGCGCCAAATGACGCGGTCATCAGTGAAGAACGGGCGGACGATCAGCAGTGAGCTGGACTGAAACTTACATCTCTTGGCAGCCGCGCGTCTTGAGCGTGCTACGCATCATGACCGGCCTGCTGTTCCTGCAGTATGAGATGGCCAAGCTGCTGAAATTTCCGGCCGTGCCGGCGTTCAAGGATGTGACGCTGTTTTCGCTCTATGGCCTCGCCGGAACGCTCGAGCTCGTCGGCGGCGCTCTGATGATATTGGGCCTCTTCACCCGTCCCGTTGCATTCATTCTCGCCGGCGAGATGGCGTTTGCCTATTTTCTCGGACATGCCCCCAGGGGTTTCTTGCCCATCCTCAATGGCGGCAATCTCGCGATCCTGTTCTGCTTTGTGTTTCTTTTACCTGTCCTTCGCCGGCGCCGGGCCCTGGAGTCTCGATGCCTTGCGCAAGAACAGAGAAGGGCAACTCGCCGTCAGCGGCCGAGCGCTGCAGGATTGATGTCGAACCCGAGCGTCGCCGAGAATGTCGCGCCCCGCATGGGCCGCGTGCGAATCAGCCCGCACGTGTACAACGACGAGGAAGACATCGACCGCTTCGTCGCAACCTTTCGCTGGCTGGCCTGTTCGTGAGCTGAAACCTCGTCGCCGCGGGACTCGGCCGAGGAGAGACGAGCGAAAGGAGCCCGATGACAGAGGAGAATTGGCCGGCGCTGCCGCTCGAGGCCTGGGAGCCCACCCGCGCGACGCTGCACATGTGGACCCAGGTCGTCGGCAAAGTCCGGTTGGCGCTCAGCCCGTACATGAACCATTGGTGGCACGTGCCGCTCTGCGTCACCGCGCGCGGGCTTACGACGTCGCCCATCCCCTACGAGGGAGAAACGTTCGAAATCGTGTTCGATTTCATCGAGCACAACCTGCTCATCCAGAAGAATGATGGAACGGCCAAGACGCTGCGCCTCGCGCCGAGATCGGTGGCCGAATTTTATGCGGAGGTGATGGCCGCACTGCGTTCGATGGGCATCGCGGTGAAGATCTGGACGATGCCGGTCGAGATTCCAAATCCGATCCCGTTCGACCAGGACCGCGCTCACGCTTCGTATGATCCCGACCACGCCAACCGATTCTGGCGGATCCTCGTTTCGGCGGATGCGATCTTCAAAGAATTCCGCGGACGCTTCATCGGCAAAGCGAGCCCGGTGTATTTCTTCTGGGGCACCTTCGACTTGGCGGTGACGCGCTTTTCCGGTCGCCGCGCGCCGGAAATTCCCGGCGCCGATCGGATCACGAAGGAGGCCTATTCGCACGAGGTGAGCAGCGTGGGCTGGTGGCCGGGCGACGCGATGGTGAAGGAGCCAGCATTCTTTTCCTATGCTGCGCCGCAGCCTCCAGGATTTCCCAAAGCGCCCGTTCGCCCGGCGGCGGCGTCCTACAATACCGATCTCTCGCAGTTCCTGCTGAGGTATGACGATGTGCGAAGCGCCGCCTCGCCGCGCCAGGCGCTGCTCGACTTCTGCCAGAGCACTTACGAGGCTGCGGCGGCGCTCGGCAAATGGAATCGCGCGGAGCTGGAACACAACGCTTAGCGGGCGTGATCGACTCGATGTCCGGTTCGATCTGCGCGCTCTTCGTCAACGGCCGAGCGTCGCAGGATTGATGTCGAAACCGAGCGTTGCCGAGAACGTCGCGCCGCACAGGCCCGAGCGCAATCCGAAGGGATTGTTGCCGGGATTGCTTATGCCGCCCGGTATGGCCCCGAGGTCGCCGGTCAGCACGTAGCAGTTCTCTTTCGAGAGGTTCGTGTCGGTATAATTGAGGCCGAGCTTGAACACGCGGTAGCTGAACGTCAGGCCGGCGTGCCAGTTGGTAAAGTCCGGCAGCGGAAGCCCGCCGCCTGCCGCGCTCACGCCGCCGCCGCTCGAGGTCGGGCCGAACAGCCAGCGGCCGAGATCGAGGGACAACGTCCAGCCCACATCGGCGGGAAGGAGCTCGCTCGGCAGATCGAGCGAGAGCGTGCCGGCGAAATAGGTGCCCCAGGCGCCGGTCTGCCAGACGTTGGGCGCGTAGGCGAGGGTCGGTGTCAGCGTGATCTTGTCCGTCAGCTTGTACGACACCGTCGCGTGCGCCTCCCAGTAGTTGGACAGCTCCGGCCCGAGCTCGCCAGGATAATAGTAATACGCCGCGCCGATATCGAACTCGAACGGACCGAGCGTCGGGCGCGCGCCGGCGGCCATCGTCACCTCGACGGCCGGGCTGGTCGAAAACCGCACGCTGTTGAAGTTCGTATAAACGTAAAGCCAGCCCCGTTGGGCGTCGACATAGGTCCCGACCGACGGCTGGTGCGCCGAATAGCTGATGCCGCGATAGATGTAGTCGGTCATCAACAGAGAGCCGACCGTGAGCTTGAACTGATCCGCCGTTCCGCTTGCGGCCTCCGTCGCCTCGCCGGCGTGCGCTGCGCACGCCGTGGCGAGAAGCCAAGCGAGGACGTGCGTTGGGCGCGGGGCAAGACGCAGCATGGCGGGCTTCGTTGCGGTTGGCGCGGCTTAAGCGTCGTAAGCCATCTCACAACGATCCAGTAGACCGTGATCCGTCCGCCACAGTCAGTACCAATGTGGGTGAGGAGATGCAGAGGGGAGCGTTGCTGCTGGCTGCTGGCGGCGCGTTGTCTCCATCGTTTGCGCCAGTTACCTTATCCGCGACCTGTCTATGCGAGCCGGCTGCGAACAACGCGCCCCCAGCGAAGAGGCCGGTGCCGAGCTACATCACGGCCGACCGCTCGCAGGTCGTCCTCGCGGTGGTATTGCTCGATGCTCTTTGCGGCGGAAAGTTTGTCTGCTACCTGTAGATTTGACTCGATGTTCAAATCTCGCTTGCAAATTGCCGCTGAGGCGCTGGTGATCGCGGCGCTTTCGGCAAGCGCCGCCGCTCAGAACCCGCAAGCGCTGATCGGTACGCTCACCGATCTAGAGGCGGCGCTGCTGGCATGCTGGGTTCCGCCGCCGATGGAGCAGTCGCGGCTAGGCATGCAGATCACGGTGCTGATGAGCTTCAAGCGCAACGGCGAGCTATTCGGAGAGCCAAGGATCATATTTCAATCGAGGGAGGCGTCGGAGGCGGAACGCTCGGCATATCGCATCGCCGTGACGCAAACGCTCAAACGATGTGCGTCTTTGCCGTTCACGGAGGCGCTCGGAAACGCCGTGGCCGGCCAGCCGCTTACCATGACCTTCATCGATGATCGGGAACAACTCCCTGACTCATCAAGAGCTGGTTCGCGACCGGGAGAATAGACCTGGATTCCCGCCATCAGCGCGTTTACGCGCGTCGATAGCCCGTACCTAAAGGGCGTTTACGCCCGTCTTCGCGGGCTATGGACGGGCGTCAACACCCTTGAGGGCGCGCTATGCGCGGGAATGGGCGGTGCAAAGGAGTAATGCGTAGGACGCCCTTAAGGCTCAACCCATCCTACGCGACGTGCTTGCTGTTCAAGTCGTGTCCTCGACGTCGGTGTCCGGACGATCGCTGCCGGCGGCCGTCTCCGTGTGCCAATGGCCTTTCTCGTCCTCGTATTCGATGATCTCCGTGTGCCCGGGCACGCGCTGCTCGGCCGCCGCCGTGCGGGCTGCCGCAAGCGCCGCCTCGTGGGTCGGGAACGGCTCCGAGAACACGCCGTTGACCGTGTAGGCCCAGCCCTCGTCGTGGCGGACGATCCGATAAGTGACATGCGACTGCACCTGTCGATGGCAGCGTAGCATATGGGGCGGCTTGCCGCAGCATTGATCCGCCATCCGTCGTGTCTCAGGTCAAATGAGACACGTCGCGCGCACGGCAAAACTCCGCTCATTCCCGCCTCGCTTTCCGGGGGTGAACTCAAGCAGGAATCCAGGCCGAGGGCTCAGCTCCCGCCGCGCGAGCGTCGCCGGCCAAATGGAGGCGCGGCGAGGCCCGGACGTGGCTTCGATCATCCGGACTTCTGCTCCGCGGGCGCCGGCGCGGTCACGGCCGCATGGATCGCGTTGCAATGGCGCACGAGATTGGCGCAGGAGGAGACGAACTGCTTGAGCGGCGTATCGATGTCGTAGAAATGGATATTGGCGATGAAGCCGTAGATGCCCGCGTCGATGCTGGTCGGTTTCTCGCCGTGCAGGTAGCCGCTCGCGGGCAACAGGTCCGCCAGCACCTGCAAATCCGCGACGCCGCGGTGGTAGGCGGCGTCGGGAGCGTAGCGCCCGATTCCCTGGAAATAGTAGCGCTGGGCGTTGTAGTCGCGCGCCTTGCGCAGGGCTTCCGGCGTGAGGCTCGGATGCGTGCGCATCAGCGCGTCGGCGAACAGCGGCCAGAACCGCTCGTCCTTCCAGCGCGAGTACGACATCACCCAATAGAGGTCGTCGAGCATGCGGGTGATCAGGTGGTCGGTATCGCGCTGCGCGCCGGTCAGTTTCTCGTCGATCGTCAGCCGGTACTTGGCGATGAGGTAGGCGATGATCGTGTCGCTGTCGCCGATCGTCTCGCCGTCGTCGACGATGTAGGGCAACTGGCCGCGCGGCGCCGACGAGGCGTCGAAGACGTGCTCGTGCCGGAACGGGGCACCGGCGAGCCGCAGGAATGCGAACACCTTCAGGCCATAGCCGTTGTTGTCGGCGACGCCGAACAGCTCGGGATAGGAGTAGAGGGTGAGCATGATATCGCCACTGCACGAGGCCGCGAGCATAGCAGAGGAAGAAACGACCCGTAGCCCGCATGAGCGCAGCGAAATGCGGGAGCTGACATGGGCCGGTGACCCCGGATGTCGCTTCGCTCCATCGGGGCCACTTGCTACGGCAAGGCCGTGCGCGAGGCGCGCGAGGCCCCCGTCGCCGTCCGCGGTCGGGCGAACTGGCCACCGGCGTGGTAGGATACGGGTTGCGCGATTTCGGAGATGAAATGTCACAGGGAAGCATGACCGGATATCTCCCGGGCGAGCCTCGGTATGGATTGAGCGGGGAGGCGCTGCGGAACTACTACCGCACGAAGCCGGCCCAGTGGGCGATCTATTGCTGGGACAAGCCGGGGACGGAAGCCACGCGGCGCGCCTTGTTGCAGAATCAGAAGAGCTACGTCAAGAATTTCGGCGAGCGCGTCATCGGCTACGGGCATTTCGTGTCGGATGATGGGCGCGACACGCTGGGCACGTCGTTCTTCATGCAGCTCGACGACCGCGCGGCCGCGGACGCATTCGTCGCGGGCGAGCCCATGAGCAAGGCCGGCCTCTACCAGCGCATCGAGATTCACCGCTGGTCGAACAGCTTCCAGAAGCGCCAGGCCGACTATCGCCGCAAGGGCATGCAGCAGTTCCTGTGCATGGGACCCAAGACCGGCACGCCTGAGTTCTTCCGCGAGCACCTCCACGCGCACGAGTCATACTTCGCGTCGTACGGCGACAGCTTCATCTTTCGCGGACCGATCCGCTCGGCCGACGGCGCCGACAACATCGGCACCGCGCTGCTGCTCGAGCTGCCGGACCGGGCGGCGGCGGATGCGTTCTGGAACAACGAGCCGTTTGCCAAGAACGGCGGGTATCAGAGGGACGCGCGGATCACGCGGTGGGTCTTTGGGGATTGATGGCGAAGAGATCGATTGTCGGTGGCAGGAAAGATTCTTGATGTGAGCGACACGGCGATTCGTCTGCGGGACGCCTTGAGCGTCAGGCTCATTCGATGCTGCTGCTTCAAATGCTATTTTGCAATGCGTAGCCGTTCGACCAGCGCGATCACCGCGTCGCAGCCCACGGGCAGCCCCAGTAATCGAATAGGCCGAAAGAAGTCTGCCACAGCCCTGCGGTGGCACGCGCGTCGTATCCACACACGACCATCGCGCCGGTGCCCGCTTCGCTCCTCATGAGCCTCGCGAGCCAGGCGACGAAGCCCGATGCGTTAGTCCCTTCGGCGAAATGGAAGGCGAAGATGCGATAGGCGCCCGCTGCGTCCGTCGCGGTAGGCACCAGAGCAGCCCATGACTCGCCGTCTCTCACGACCGCGATCGCGCTTGCGGGCAGCGGCGCGGATCGGGCGAGCGGCTGCCAGGCATGCGGCTCGGGGAGAACCGTGAAGCGAGCTCGGGCAATGACCCCGCACAGACGCTGGTTCATCTGCTCGGGAGACTCGCTCACGGCAGCGATCTCAGGTGCTGTGATCGCCGCAGCGGCGACGACCCCGCGACGCTCCTCCTTCATGCCCAGCGGGCCTCACAACGCCCTATTGCTCTCCTTCACCGCCGCCGCGTCCACGTAGACCTCGCTGCCGAGCTGCCGGAATTTCTCCGACATCTGCGCCATGCCCTGTTCCTTGTCGTTGAGCGTGGCGGCGTAGTCGCGCACGTCCTGCGTGATCTTCATGGAGCAGAACTTCGGCCCGCACATGGAGCAGAAATGCGCCACCTTGTGCGCCTCCTTCGGGAGCGTCTCGTCGTGGAATTCGCGCGCCGTATCAGGGTCGAGCGAAAGGTTGAACTGATCGACCCAGCGGAACTCGAAGCGCGCGCGCGAGAGCGCGTCGTCGCGGATCTGCGCCGCCGGATGGCCCTTGGCCAGGTCGGCGGCGTGCGCCGCGATCTTGTAGGCGATGACGCCTTCCTTGACGTCGTCGCGGTCGGGCAGCCCGAGATGCTCCTTGGGCGTGACGTAGCAGAGCATGGCGGTGCCGAACCAGCCGATCATGGCGGCGCCGATCGCCGAGGTGATGTGGTCGTAGCCCGGCGCGATGTCGGTGGTGAGAGGCCCAAGCGTATAGAACGGCGCCTCGCCGCATTCCTTGAGCTGCTTCTCCACGTTGACCTTGATCTTGTGCATGGGCACGTGGCCGGGGCCCTCGATCATCACCTGGCAGCCCTTGTCCCAGGCGATCTTGGTGAGCTCGCCCAAGGTCTCGAGCTCGGCGAACTGGGCGCGGTCGTT
>Ga0070699_100004292_pt1 | contig 12598 bp, 12 predicted proteins | sample KBSK1503metaG_FD_65473 | JGI IMG/M metagenome (GOLD analysis project Ga0070699, IMG submission 65473) | Corn, switchgrass and miscanthus rhizosphere microbial communities from Kellogg Biological Station, Michigan, USA - KBS K1-50-3 metaG | ecosystem: Host-associated > Plants > Roots >...
ATCGTCTTCGGACCGCACATGCAGAACTTCAAGGAGATCGCCGACGCGTTTCTCAGCAACGATGCGGCGTTGCAGGTGCAGTCCGATCGCGAGCTCGACGACGTGCTGCTGACGCTCGTCACCGATCCGGTGCGCCGCGCGCGGCTTGGCGCTGCGGCGCGCGCGCTGGTCGAGGCCAACCGCGGAGCGAAAACGAAAACGCTCGAGGTGATCGCCGAGCTGCTGCCTCCCGACGGACATCGCGGCCGGGCGACCGTGCGTCCCTTCCGACGCGTGCATTGAGACGGTCTCAGAGGACAATTGCGACACACGCCGCCGCGAGCGATCGCGCGGGCGGCGAAGCGCCTTAGGAAGTGTTTCTGTCAACCCTCTCAGCGGCTTACGGTGCGGCGGCGGCCTGGCGGCGCCGGTGGCACGACCGCGATCCGTCGCGGCGCAAGTACCTGGACCGGCCTGTCATCAGCGTCGGGAACCTTCGCGTCGGCGGCAGCGGGAAGACGCCGATGGTCGAGTACATCGCGCGGCTGCTCGTCGCGAGCGGCGAGCGGCCGGCGATTCTGACGCGAGGCTACGCGAGGCGTAAGCCGCTCGACGGCGTCACCGTCGTCTCGGACGGTTCGAACGTGCTCGCCGGCCTCGACACGGCAGGCGACGAGCCGCTGATGCTGGCGCGCGCGATCAAGGGCGCGTTGGTCCTCGTCGGCGCGAACCGCTATCTGTCGGGACGCCTCGCTGAACGCAAGCTGCGCGCGACGGTCCACATTCTCGACGATGGGTTTCAGCACGTCGAGCTGGCGCGGGCCGTCGATTTGATTCTCGTCTCCGAAGACGATCTCACCGATCGGCCGTTGCCCGCCGGCAGGCTGCGCGAACGCCTGTCGGCGGCCGGCATCGCCGACGCCGCGCTCGTCACCGCCTCCTACGACACCGCGGCTGAACGGATCGCCCGGGCGCTCGACGTCCACACGGTCTTTCGCGTGACGCGGACGATCGGCGCGCCGCGGATGATTGCGGCCTCGCGCGATTCGGTCGTCGTCCCCGGCGGATCGCGCGTGTATCTCGTCACCGGAATCGCCCGGCCGGATCGGTTCGAAGCGGATGCCGCCGCCGCTGGATGGGAGATCGCCGACGTCATGACGTTCCGCGATCATCACCCGTTCGACGCGCGAGACGTCAAGCGGATTGCCGCGGCGGCGCAGGCGGCCCGATCGGCGATCATTCTGACGACGGAAAAGGACGCGGTGCGGCTGGCGGCATGCAATCTCGGCGACCTTCCGATTGCCGCCGTGCCGCTCGTCTTCGGCGTCGAGCCCGCCGACAGATTTCGCGACTGGCTGTTCGAACGGATCGGGCGGACCGGCGCTTCGCCCGCGGCACGATGATGTCGCTGCGCCAGCGGATCGAATACGGCCTCGTCCGCGCGACGCTCCTGCTGGAGCGCGTCATGCCCGACGCGATCGTCCGCCGCGCGGGCACGATGCTCGGCCTCGCGCTCTACGCGGTCGACGGGACGCACCGCCGCGTGGCGCACGAGAACCTCGCGACGGCATTTCCGCAGCGCTCCGAGCGCGAGCGGCGCGCCATTGCCCGCCGCGCGTTCGGCCATTTCGGCCGGCTTCTGATGGAGCTGCTGAAATTCGCGACGCTGTCACCGGACGCGATGCTGTCGCGCGTGGAGATCGACGGCGAGGAGCGCGCGAGAAGCGCATATGCCCAGCGCAAAGGGGTGCTGTTCGTCACCGGCCACTTCGGGTTCTGGGAGCTGCAGGCGCTCGTGCACGCGCTGCGTGTGGAACCGGTCGGCGTCATCGGCCGCGCGCTCGACAATCCGTATTTGAACAGGCTGCTCGAAGACATCCGGCAGCGCACCGGCAACACGGTCATCTATCGCAAGGGCACGATGCGGCGCGTGATGCGGATGCTGCAGGCAGGACGCGGCGTTGCCGTGCTGATCGATCAGCACATCATGAGCCGCGACGCGATCTACGTCGATTTCTTCGAGCGGCCCGCGGCCACGACCTCGGCGATCGCCGCGCTCGCGCTGCGCACCGGCGCGCCGGTCGTGCCGGTGTTCGCGCTGCCGCTCGCCCGGGGCCGCTACCGGATGGTGTACGAGCACCCCGTCGATCCGCCGCGCGCGGATGCCCCCGATGCGGCGCTGGCGGCGCGTGAGTTCACGCAGCGCTGTACCGACGTGCTCGAAATGTACGTGCGGCGCGACCCGCATCTGTGGCTGTGGATGCACCGGCGCTGGCGGGATGCCGCGCCGTCGACGCAACCGGAACGAGGACTGTTTCCGTCCGCCGATCTCGATCAGGAACCGCTCGACGAGGCGTGAGCGAGCCACCGACGCAACCCGGCGGTGCGACTTCTGTTCTGGATACGCGCGTTCAAGAACAGTAGCGCGTTTAGGGCTGCAACACGGGCATGCCGAGCGACTGGCGTACCTGCTCCTCAATCCACACGTAGGTGCGCCGCAATCCTTCTTCGAGCGAGACTCTCGGCTCCCACTTCAGCACTTCGCGCAGCCGCGTGTTGTCGGAGTTGCGGCCGCGGACGCCCTGCGGACCCGGCACGTGGTGCTTGACGAGCTTCACGCCCGCCGCCCCGCACACGATGTCGGCGAGCTGATTGATCGTGACGAGACGATCCTGTCCGAGGTTGAGCGGCTCGCGATGATCGGACGCCATCAGGCGCGAGAGACCGTCGAGGCAGTCGTCGATGTAGCAGAACGATCGCGTCTGCTCGCCGTCGCCCCAGATCTCGAGCTCGCGCTCGCCGGTCAGCTTCGCCTTCGCGACCTTGCGGCACATCGCCGCCGGCGCCTTCTCGCGTCCGCCGTCCCAGGTGCCGAGCGGACCGAAAATGTTGTGGAAGCGTACGATGCGCGTTTCGATGCCGTAGTCCTCGCGGTAGTGTCCGCAGAGGCGTTCGGTGATCAGCTTCTCCCATCCGTACGCGTCCTGCGGCTGCGCCGGATACGCGTCTTCTTCCCTGAGCGGCGTCACGCTCGCCTCGGTCTGTTTGTACTCGGGATAGACGCACGCAGACGAGGTGTAGAGGTATCGCGCGACGCCGTTGGCGCGTGCGCCGTCGAGGGTGTTGAAGTTGATGATCGTGTTGTCGTGGAGGATGCGCGCGTGGTTGGACGAGATGTAGCCCATGCCGCCCATGTCGGCGGCGAGCGCGTACACGTGATCCACTCCTCGCGTCGACGCGAGCGCCGCAGCCGGATCGCGCAGATCGCGGATGACGAACTCGTTCGCGTCGGTCGCGGCGTATTCCGGATGCTTGATGTCGACGCCACGGACCCAGTGTCCCTGCTTCCGCAGATAGGACACGAGATGGTGTCCGATGAATCCGCCGGCGCCTGTGACGAGGACCTGTGTCATGTTCCTTCCGTGATCCGAGCCGCGATTGGCATCCGCCATCCGGTTCCGAACGCGCGATCGGTGACCTTCAATCCCGGCGCGGCCTGCTTCCGTTTGAACTCGGCGAGCCGGACCAGCCTGAGCACCCGCCCGACCGTCTCCGCATCGAATCCGGCCGCGACAATCTCACGCGCCGGCTGATGCTGCTCGATGTGCCGCTGCAGGATGTCGTCGAGCACGTCGTACGGCGGCAGCGAATCCTGGTCCGTCTGATTCGGCCGGAGCTCGGCCGACGGCGCTTTCGTCAGGCTCGATTCGGGAATCAGGGGCCGCCCGGCCGTCTGGTTCCGCCAGTGAGCGACGCGGTACACCATTGTTTTCGGCACGTCGGCGATTACCGCCAGCCCCCCGTTCATATCGCCGTAAAGCGTGCAATATCCGACCGATAGCTCCGACTTGTTGCCCGTCGTCAGCAGCAGGGCGCCCGTCTGGTTCGACAGCGCCATCAGCAGCGTGCCGCGGATCCGGGCCTGGATGTTTTCCTTGGCGACCTCGCACGATCCCGTCGAGAACGGCTCGCGCAGCGTCTCGTCGAACGCGCGCATCGGCGGCTCGATCGGCAGCGTCATCGTCCGGATGGCGAGGTTCGCCGCGAGCAGCCTCGCGTCGTCGACGCTGCCGCGGCTCGAGTACGGAGACGGCATCAGGACGCCGAGGACGCGATCGGCGCCGACCGCATCCAGCGCGATTGCGGCGGTGAGCGCCGAATCGATTCCGCCCGACAGGCCGAGGACGACGGAATTGAAGCCGCACTTTCGCACGTAGTCGCGCGTGCCGAGCACCAGCGCGCGCCAGATCTCCGATTCGGGCGTCGTGTCGGTGGGCGGCGCAATCGGCCGCGCACAATCGATGTCGCAGATGACGACGTCCGCCTCGAAGCCGCGGCCGCGGGCGAACGGCACGCCGCCGGCGTCGAACGCGCAGCTGCGACCGTCGAACACCAGGTCGTCGTTGCCGCCGAACTGATTGACGTACACGACCGGCACGCGATGCTTCTTCGCCATGCTGCCGATCATCTCTTCGCGGCGGTGGTGCTTGCCGGCGGTGAAGGGCGACGCGGAGAGGTTGATGACGCACGTCGCCCCGACGCGCGCGAGCTCGTCGATCGGATCGTGGTGATATCGCCGGCGCTTCCAGTAGTCGCGATCGTTCCAGATGTCTTCGCAGATGCTGACGCCGAGCCGGCGCCCGCAGATTTCGAGGATCTGCGGTCCGTGGAACGGCTCGAAGTAGCGATCCTCGTCGAAGACGTCGTAGGTGGGGAGCAGCGCCTTGCGGAATCGTTGATCCACCGATCCGTGGCGCAGCAGCACGGCGCTGTTGAACAGCGGACGCCCTTCGTCGGATGGATTCGGTTCCGGCAGCCCGACGAGCACCGGCGGCAGCGAGGCCGCGGTTGAGGCGAGCTCGCCGATCGCGCGCCAGCTCGCGTCGATGAATCCAGGGCTGAGCAGCAGATCGCGTGGCAGATAGCCGACGAGCGCCAGCTCCGGCGTCACGGCGAGATCGGCGCCGAGCCGCGCGGCCTCGGTGAGCGCGTCGACGATCAATCGCGCGTTACCGGAAAGGTCGCCGACCGTCGGGTTGATCTGCAAAAGCGCGATCTTCATCGTCGCAACGGGCGGCCGCGGTCTCTGCCGTGCGGATTCATGGGTTCGCGCCTACTCGGTAAAACGGTACTTCAGCAAGACCCACAGCGCGCCGAATCCGGCGCGCCACGTGATCTTCTTTCCCTGCTCGTATCCGCGTCCCGCGTAGGTGATCGGCACCTCGTAGACACGGTAGCCGCGTTTGAAGATCTTCGCGGTGATCTCGGGCTCGATCCCGAATCCGTTCGACTTCAGCTTCATCGATCGCAGCACGTTGATCCGCATCGCTTTGTAGCAGGTCTCCATGTCGGTGAGCATCGTGTTGTACAGAACGTTGGTCGCGAAGGTGACGAGCTTGTTGCCCATGTAGTGGGCGAACATGAACGCGCGATGGCGGCCGAGAAACCGCGATCCGTAGACGACGTCGGCTTTGTCGTCGCAGATGAGCTCGATGAGCTGCGGGTATTCTTCGGGCGAGTATTCGAGATCGGCGTCCTGGATGACGACGAGATCGCCGGTCACTTCGGCGAAGCCGCGTCGGAGCGCCGCCCCTTTGCCGGCGTTCTTCTGACGCAGCAGCTTGAACCGGAGCTCGCGCTGCAGCTGTTCCAGGATCTCTGTCGTCCCGTCTTCGGATCCATCGTCGACGACGACGAGCTCGATGCGCAGTGGAACGGCGAGCACGCGGCGAACGATTTCGTCAATCGTGGTACGCTCGTTATACACGGGCATCACAACCGATAGTAGAGGGTCGACGAGCTTCGGCATCGGAAAAGGACACCGTAGCACATGAACAACCGGCTGGTCATCATGGCGCCGAACTGGTTGGGCGACGCGGTGATGGCGCTGCCGGCGATCGGCGACGTGCGGCGCGGTGTGCCGGCCGCAACGGTCGCGATCGCCGCGCGTCCTGCAATCGCGCCGCTCTTCGAGCTCGTGCGCGGTATCGACGAGACGATCGTCCTCGATCAGCAGACATGGCGCGCGGCCGCCGCGGAGCTCGGTGCGCGCGCGTTCGATTCCGCGCTGCTGCTGCCGAACTCGGTCCATGCGGCGCTCATCGCGTATCGCGGCGGCATCGCGCAGCGATGGGGCTACCGCACGCAGTTCCGCGGGCCGCTGCTGACGCGAGCCATCGATCCACCTGCCGGCGTGCATCAGGTCGAGTACTACCAGCAGCTGGTCCACGCGCTCGGTTTTCCGCACGGAGACATCGAGCCGCGTCTCGCCATCGCGGACACCATTCGCGATGCAGGCGCGCGCCTGTTGATCGAATCGGGCTGGAATCGGCGGGCGCCGCTCGCCGCAATCGCGCCCGGCGCGGCGTACGGCGGAGCGAAGCGGTGGCCGCCCGAGTACTTCGCCGACCTCGCGCGCGGCTTTGCTTCTGACGGTGTTCGGACGGTGATGATCGGCAGCGCGGCGGATGCGGCGACCGCGCGAGAAGTCGTGAAGGTTCCTCGCAGCCCCAAAGGGCTGCGCCACAGTGGACCTGCCGTGGAGCACGGCTCTGAACGTGTGGCGCAGGGCTTCAGCCCTGCGATCATCGACCTGGTCGGCAAAACCGATCTCCCGACGCTTGCCGGCGTGCTGACGCACTGCCGCGCGCTCGTCACGAACGATTCCGGTGCGATGCATCTTGCCGCTGCCGCCGGTGTGCCTGTTACCGCGGTATTCGGTCCGACGAACGAGCTCGCCACCAGACCGATCGGCGACGCGCACGCGATCGTCACCAACGACGTGTGGTGCCGGCCCTGCATGCTGCGCGAGTGTCCCCTCGATCATCGCTGCCTCCGCGGCGTCAGCGCCACATCGGTTGCCGCGGCTGTCCGTCGAACGTTGTGACGTTTCGATCTGGCGCGGGGCGGGTTCCGGCTGTCTTCCTCGATCGCGACGGCACGATCATCGAAGACGTCGGCTTCCTCCGCCATCTCGATCAGATCGTATTTTTTCCGTGGAGCATCGACGCGATTCGCGCGCTGAATCGCGCGGGGCTGCCGGTCGTCGTCATCACCAATCAGTCCGGCATCGCGCGCGGCATCCTGACGGAGGCGTTCGTCGACGAAACGCACCGCCGAATCGACGAGCGCCTTGCAGCGGGCGGCGCCCGCATCGACGCCTACTACTTTTGTCCGCATCATCCCGAGGGCAAGGTCGAGCCGTACGTGCAGACCTGCGACTGTCGAAAGCCCGGCTGCGGCATGATCGAGCGGGCGTCGCGGGACCTCGGCCTCGATCCGTCGCGGTCGTTTGTCGTCGGCGATACCTGGCTCGATGTCGGCGCAGGCCGCGCCGCCGGCGCCCGGTCGATTCTCGTGCGCCAGCGCACGACGACTTCACGCGACGAGCTGCCGCCCTTGCCTTCTCAGCCGCCTCCCCTGGAGGCCGACGCCATCGTGGATAATCTTGCGGCCGCGGCGAGCTGGATATTGACGCATGTTGATCGCGCGTAGCGTGCATCCCCTTCCCGGTGAGGGAGAGCGCCGGGAACGGCTGCTCGGGCTCGTCGACGGCTTCTCGAGCCGGCGCATCCTGGTCGTCGGCGATCTCATCGCCGACGAGTTCATCTACGGCGACGTCGCCCGCGTCTCGCGTGAAGCGCCCGTCCTCATTCTCAAGTACGACACGACCGAGATCGTCGGCGGCGGCGCCGCCAACGCCGCCAACAACGTCGCCGCGCTCGGCGCCCGCTCGCGGCTCGTCGGCATTGTCGGCGACGATGTCGAAGGGCGGCGGCTGCTCGCGAGCTTTCATCGCGCCGTGGAGCGGACGCACGTCATCAGGACGCGCGGCTATCGCACGCCGGTGAAGACGCGGATTCTGGCCGGCGGCGTCCACGCCGCTCGTCAGCAGGTGGTCCGCATCGATCGCGAGACCGAGTGGCCGCTCCACCAGTCGGTCGGCCGCGAGCTCGCGAAGAAGATCGCGCCCACTATCGACGGCTGCGACGCGGTGCTGTTGTCGGACTACGGATCGGGACTCGTGACGCCGGCGCTCGCCGCGTCGGTGCGCAGGGCCGTCGCGCGCCGCGGCCGGCGGCGGCCGATTCCGGTGCTCGTCGACTCGAGGTACCGCCTGCTCGACTATCGCGGCCTGACGACGTGCACGCCGAACGAGTCCGAAGTGGAGCAGGTGCTGGGCACCTATATAAAAGATGATGCGGATGCCCTCGAGCGGGCCGGCCGGCAGCTGCTGGCGCGAACGGCGATGCAGGCGGTCCTCATCACACGCGGCAGCCGTGGAATGGCGCTGTTCCAGCCGCGCCAGCCGACGATCCACGTACCGATCTTCGGATCCGACGAGGTCGCCGACGTCACCGGCGCGGGCGACACCGTCATCGCGACGTTCGGGCTGGCGCTTTCGGCCGGCGCATCGTTCTACGAGGCGGCGCGCCTCGCAAACTACGCCGGCGGCCTCGTGGTGATGAAACGCGGCACCGCCACCGTGTCGCCGCAGGAGCTCGCGGACGCCATCACAACCGATCACGACACGACGGTCGAACCGCCGCGCTCCGTTCGTGAGACGGCAGAGCGCCGCGCTCGCGGCTCGAGTGAGCGCAGCGCCCGGGCGAGGCGAGCGCGGGTTGCGCCCCCCAAGTACTGAAAAATGTCGTGGAAAACGTGGGCTCGACGCCGATAAGAGAAATGTCTGGTCTACTTCAGGGCAGGCGCCAGTGATTCTTTCAGAGTCCGAGCTTCTTGACGCGGTTCAGCGGGACCGTGCGACAGCAAAGAGAATTGCTTTCGCGAACGGCTGCTTCGATTTGCTCCATGTGGGACACGTGCGATATCTGCGGAGTGCCGCCGCTGAAGCCGACCGGCTCGTCGTCGCAATCAACGACGACGAGTCGGAGCGGAAGCTGAAAGGTCCGGGCCGTCCAGTCCTGACGGCGTCCGATCGCGCCGAGCTCGTCGACGCGGTTCGGGGCGTCGACTACGTGGTGATCTTCGGCGACGCAACCGTCGAGCGGCTGCTGACGCTGTTGAAACCGGACGTGCACTGCAAAGGAACCGATTACACGCTGGAGTCCGTACCCGAGCGCGCGACGGTTTCGGCGTACGGCGGCCGCACGGCCATCGTCGGCGATCGGAAGACCCATGCGACGCGCGACCTGCTGAAAAGGATCGCGCGCGCTTGACTCGTTTCCTCATCGTCCGGCTCGGCGCGCTCGGCGACGTCGTGCACGCGATCCCGGTCGCCGCGGCGCTGCGCCGCGCCTTTCCGTCGGCGCGCATCGACTGGCTCGTCAGCGCGAAGCACCGTGAGATCCTCGATCTCGTGCCGGTGATCGACCGCCGGCTCGTCATCAACGATCGATCGGATGCACGCGGCGGCGCGTCGCTCGCCGGCGCGGTCGGCGAGCTGCGCCGCGCGGGCTACGACGTCGCGATCGATCTGCAGGGCCTCATCAAGTCGGCGTTCCTGGCGCGAAGCTCCGGCGCCGCGCGCGTCGTCGGCTTCGCGTCGAGCTACGCGCGCGAGCGGCTCGCGCGGCTGTTCTACAAAGAAACGTTCGATCCGGGCCGAGGCGGCCTCTACGATCCGCGCGAGACGCGGCACGTCGTCGACATCAACCTCGCGCTGCTGCAGACGCTCGGCATCATGTCGGCGTCCCCAGAGTTTCCGATCGAGGCGGTCGATTCACCAGCGGCCAGACACGCGTCGCAGCTGACGCGCGGACGGTACGCGCTGCTCAATCCCTGCGCCGCGTGGCCGAACAAGCGGTGGCCGCCCGCGCGCTTCGCCGCCATCGCGGCGATTCTCCGCGAACGCTACGCGTTGACATCGGTCGTGCTGTGGGGGCCGGGCGAGCAGGCGCTCGCAGGCGAGGTGGCCGCCGCGGCGAACGGCGCGGCGATCGTCTCGCCGCAGACGACGATCGCCGATCTCGTAGCGCTGGCGCGCGGAGCGGCGCTGATGATCTCGGGCGACACCGGGCCGACGCACGTCGCGGCCGCCGTCGGCACGCCCATCATCGGCATCTACGGGCCGACGCGGCCGTCGCGCAACGGACCGCTGTCGCCGCGCGACGTCACCGTGTCGCGCGATGCGTCGTGCCAGTGTCATCATCTGAGGCGATGCGTCCGCGATCGCATGTGCCTGCTCGACATCGACGTCGGCGAGGTCGCCGCCGCGATTGACCGCCGTCTCGCGGCAGAGCCGACCCGTGTCTAACGCGCGCATCGCCACGCGGCTGCTCGCGCGCTTTCGCGTCGCCCTCGGGTGGGTCTTCGGCCCGCTCGTGCTGCTGGTGGCGGAGCCGACGATGGGATCGTTCGCCGTCGGCATCGCGATCGCCGCCGCTGGAGAAGCGCTGCGTTTCTGGGCCGCCGGGCATCTCAACAAGGCGCGCGAGGTCACATCGTCCGGTCCGTACCGCTGGTTTTCACATCCGCTGTACGTCGGCTCCTCGATCATCGGCCTGGGCGTCGGCGTCGCGTCGCATAGCATCATCGTCATCGCGATGATCGGGCTGTACCTCGGGCTGACGATCACCGCGGCGATCAAGACCGAAGAGGCGTATCTGCGCACCGTGTTCGGCGAGTACTACGATCGCTTCAAGCGCGGCGAGATCATGCGCGACCGCGACGCGGGGCGGCGATTCAGCTTCGCGCAGGCGATCGGCAATCACGAGCATCGCGCGGTCGCCGGATTCGTCGTGGCGTGGTTGCTGCTCGCGTTGAAGGCAACGTATAATGGCTCTCTTTGGCGGTAAGGGCGGTTAGCTCAGTGGTAGAGCACCGGCTTTACACGCCGGCTGTCACAGGTTCGAATCCTGTACCGCCCAATCTTCGCTCGACGCTTGCCGACGTGCCGTGAGTGTTCGGTTGGTAAGCCATGCGAAGATTGTCCACCATCGCGCGCAGCGACGGTGGATGACAACAGCAACATCGGGGTCGTAGTTCAGTTGGTTAGAACGCCGGCCTGTCACGCCGGAGGCCGCGGGTTCGAGTCCCGTCGACCCCGCCAACATCTCGCTTAGTTCCAGTATGTTGGCGCTCCCCAATTTTTTGTGACGCACGCCTGCCGCGCACTGTGCCGGTAGGTGTGCCATTTTCGCGTTCCTTCCTCGTCCGTTTCCCTCGAAACAGCTCCGTCGCAATCAAGTTCACGGTCAACGCGCGCAACTCGGGTGTCAGGTGCTGATAGCGTTCGAGCTCACGTGAGCGGTGTCCTGTGACTTTGCGGACGATCGGGTCCGGAACACCGAGCGTCATGAGGATCGTCGCTCCTGCGTGCCGCAGGTCGTGAATGCGGACGTTCTGGACGCCGGCCGCCTGCGCGAGCGCGCGGAACTGCTTCCCGAAGTCCCAGCGATACGGCCGGCGCGGCTCGGGGCAGCGTGCGGTCGGGCGTGACGGGAAAAGGTACTCGTGCGTGGCGAAGGACGGCAACGCTTTCAGCGTCTTCACGATCGACTGCGGGATTGGAACGTGTCGCTGATGTCCGGTCTTCGTGCGAACCAGAGTCGCGTAGGGCGCTTCCTCGAGATGAACGCGTTCCCACCGCAACGAGAGAATCTCGCCTTTCCTCATCGTTGTCGTTCCAGCGAGCGCCAGGAACGCGCGCATCTCGCGATCATCCTCGGCCTTGTCCCAGAGCAGGCGGAATTCCGCCGGTGAGACGATGCGATCACGACCAGGCGGCTCGGGCCGCTGCTTCACCGCCGCGACCGGATTCCTGTCGAATCGTCCGCGCTTTACAGCGAAGTTGAAGATGCCGTTCACGATCGTGCGGTGGTGATTCACGCTCGATGCTGAGAGCTTCCGTTCGGTGGCCAGATGATCTAAGAACGCGTCAACGGCGTCCGGTGTGATATCGCGAGCGCGTTTTTCCGCGAAGTACTCGAGGACACGCGGATAGAGATACTCGAACTGGCTGCGTGTCTTTGAGCCGTGCGATTGCCACCAGTACTCGGCGAGCTCGGCGAACGTGACGGCATCGAATGCGCGCGTCGGGAAGTGCACGCGCATCGCGACTTCGGTTTTTCGCTTGGCGAGGATGTCTTCGGCGACCTTGGTCGATCGCTGCTTCGTGCTCTCGCGCACGTCGACGCCTCGCTCATCCTGGAATCGGATGTACGCAATACCGTCGCGGAAATACACTCCCTTGGTTTTGGATCTCCCGCTCATCGCGCTCGGACTGTCCGTTGTCGCAGCCAACGAAGAAGCTGGTTCCGGGAGAACCGAACACCCGACCAGCGACCTCGCTGCGGCAATCGAATATACGGAACGAGGCCCTCACGCGTCCACCGCTCGAGCGTTCGCGCGGAGATCTTCAACAGCTGCGCTGCCTCGTCGTAGGTGAGGATCTCGTCATCGACGACGGCACCAGCCTCGTTCGTATGCCGATGTGTGCGTTCGTCCCGAATCGGATCTTGTCGACTCGGCGAACCCTTCGCTGCAAATGGCGTCTGTTCATCGGCGTGCATTCTGCTTCGCTCCTCACGAACACGGCACCAAGGAATTTCCAAGGCCATCACGTAAGAGCCGGTGCCGGGCTCGACCGAGCGTTCCGTCAAGACCGCCAGCCCAGCGTAGCTGGGTCGAGCGGAGCGAGAGTCTTGGTGTGCTCGGC
>Ga0070699_100004293_pt1 | contig 12598 bp, 8 predicted proteins | sample KBSK1503metaG_FD_65473 | JGI IMG/M metagenome (GOLD analysis project Ga0070699, IMG submission 65473) | Corn, switchgrass and miscanthus rhizosphere microbial communities from Kellogg Biological Station, Michigan, USA - KBS K1-50-3 metaG | ecosystem: Host-associated > Plants > Roots >...
ACCGAGCTGTCGCGCGGCATGAAACAAAAGCTGATGATCGCGTGCGGTTTCATTCATTCGCCCGAGGTTCTGATCTTCGACGAACCGCTGACCGGCCTCGATCCGCTCGGCATCCGGCGGATGAAGGAGTCGATCATTCGCCGCGCGAAAGATGGCGCATCGGTCATTCTCAGCTCGCATCTGCTGCACCTCGTCGAGGAGCTCTGCGACACGGTGCTGATCATTCAGAAAGGACGCCGGATCGCTTACGGCACGATCGAAGAGCTGAAATGGCAGATCGCGCAGGGCCGCGGCGACGTCTCGCTGGAGGAGGCCTTCCTTCGCATTACGGCCGCAGGGTCATGACCAGCGCTGCGTTCTTTCTCATCACTCGCAATTTCAAGAATCGAATCACGCGCTGGTTCTTGCGCCTGCGCCAGCCAAGGTATGTGGCGGGAGCGGTGGCGGCGGGGTTGTACCTCGCGTCGTTTGTGTTTCGGCGCGGAGCGCGCTTCGGATCTGCGTCCATGACCGGCTCCACGCACGAGCTGCTGGCGATCGTGGTCAGCTTCGTGGTGCTCGTGATGCTCGTCGGCGCATGGGGGATGCCGGGCGATACGCCGGGGCTGCTGTTCAGCGAAGCGGAAATCCAGTTTTTCTTTCCGGCGCCGATCACTCGGCGGCAACTGCTGGCCTACAAGATCGCGCGCACGCAGATTCAGATCCTTCTGTCGGCGATCATCATTTCGTTTTTTGCTTTTCGTGGCAGCCGCTACCTCGGAATGTGGATCGGCCTGGCGGTGCTCGATGTGTACATGACGTTCGTGGCATTCGCGCGAGCACGTTTGAAGCTGGCCGGCATCGGATGGTGGTGGCGGGTGCTGATCGTCGGAATCCTATTCACGGCGTTGATCGCGGTGATGGCGTCGCAGTTTCGAGGCAGCAGCGATGTCATCCGCGATGCGCTATCGCGGCCCAAAGCGGGCAACTATGTGGAAGTCGTCACCTCCATCCTTCAAAAGCCGCCTCTCGGAACGATTTTGTTCGTGCCGCGGCTGTTCGGTGAGATGGTCTATGCAGCCAACTCCTGGATGCTGCTGCGCAACGCTGCCATTCTGATGGCCGCAGCGTTGGTGCTCTTCTTCGCGACCGTGCAGTTCGACATCGCGTTCGAAGATGCGTCGATCGTCGCTTCCCAGCGCGCGCTCGCCCGGCGGGCACGGGTGCGCTCGATGCGTTCGGGGATGAGCACCACCGCCGTCCATCGCTTTCCGCCGCCGTTCAAGCTTGGGCCGCACGGACGGCCGGAAGTGGCGGTGCTCTGGAAAAATCTGATCGGCGCGATGCGGTTGTCGTCACTCCCCCTCATCGCGGTGATCATCCCGATCGCCCTGATCGCATCAGCCAACATTTTTCGGCGCGAAGGCGACGCGCTCGCTTCCATCGGCATCGGAGGATTGATCGCCACCTGCGTATTCGCCTTGATGGGACCGCAGACCATCCGCAGCGATCTCCGCCTCGACATGCTGCGGCTCGACGTGGTGAAGACTTTTCCGCTGTCGGCGGAATCGCTTGTGGCGGCGGAGCTCGGCGCGCCGCTGGTCGTGATCGCGCTGTTCGAGCTGCTGATGCTCACGATCAGCCTGGTGATTCTCAACTTCGCGCACGTGAGGATACCTTTCCTGACCCGGCCGGAATTCGCGGTCTGCGCATTGGTGCTGATCGTTCCGATTTCAGCAATTCAGTTGCTCATTCAAAATGCGGCCGTGATTCTTTTCCCGGCGTGGAACATGAGCGCCGATGCCGCACGCGGGATCACCGCCCTCGGCCAGCGTCTGCTCTTCCTGCTAGGCAACATCTTCACGCTCCTGATCGCGCTTCTTCCCGCGGCCGCCCTGCTGCTCGGATCGTTTTTCGTGATTCCACGCCTGCTTGGCAAATCACCGGCGGCATTTCTGGTCGCGACCATCCCGGCCGCGGCCCTGCTCATCGCCGAGATCGCGATCGCGCATAAATTGCTGGCCGCGCAGTTCGACGAGCTCGACATCGCGAATGACCTCGAGAATGCCACGCCGTAGCTAACCGTCAGAACTTCGCGCCAAAAGAGACTTGAAAAGTGCGGGGTGTCTGGTATGACGCCGGGCCGTTGGCCCGGCCGAAATCTGCCGAAAGACGGTAATGCACTCCTTCAACCGGCAGCTCCGTGAATGGATTGAACGCCCGCAAGCCCGACTCGGAACCGTTGCGAAGCCGAGTCAGAACCTGCGTACTCGCCGCGACGACTGCTCCGTTGTCGAATAGGTTGAGTACATCGGCCTTCACAAAGACATGCAGCGGATGAAGGGAGACGTCATAGTTCACCGCCAGGTCGGTGCTGAATACCGGTTCGGTTCGCAATGCACCCCGCCCGCTGAAAAAGTAAGGTCCCGTACGAACCTGGTTGAACATGTATCCGGGATTCGCCGGGACTCCAGCGTAAGGAGTCAGTTGACCGGTGGGATCAATGTCTCCGACGACGGAGTATGGACGCCCTGAGTCGAACCATTGAACGATCAACTCGCTCAGCGAGCCGCGACCCAGCGTCGATTCGTATCCGAGCCACGCCCGCGCCTTGTGCCGTTGATCTTGTTTGAGATACCCGATGGGCCGCCGCTGCGGATATCCGAGAAACTCCGGGTAGTACAGCCGCAGCGGAAGATTGCGAGGTGCACTACCGGTCGTACCTTCTTCTTCTTCGTCGTTGCCGCGCAATTTCGACCATGTGTATCCGCCGCCAGCAGTCATGTGGCCGTAGCGCCACGATCCCTGCACTTCGACAGCGCGGTAGCGGCGAACGGTTTCGGGATCATTGATGATCCGCGCCACGTCGATTTTGTTGCCGTACGAGTCGATTCGTTGTCCGGTCGTGGTATCGACGCGCGCGGCGTAGAAGTTTCGCCAATCACGACGGATGTAATCCGCTCTCACAGACCCATGTTGCAATTGATGCGCGTACATAACAGACCATTCGTCAACTGATGGTGACTGAAGCGAGCCATGAAACTCGCTGCTGTAGCGAGGATCGGAGATGAACGAGAGGTACTGCCGGTTCTGCAACCCGCCGACGGTCTCGAACCAGGCGAAGAGTTGTGCCAGAGCGATCTTTGTTGGAACTAGCTCGGAAGTCGCGGCACCATTAATCTCCGGCCCGCGATAACGCCAACCGAGCTCGCTGAATGTGCCGACCTGCTGGGGAGCGCCTCCCCCTTCCAGGATTTTTGCGCTGTAGCGTCCGTATGCACCTTGAATGCGATGCCGTCCATCAGTCGTCACGTCGTAAGTAGCGCTGAGGCGCGGACTGAAGCCGGAGTCGTCAGAAATGAGCCGGCCAATGGCGTCCGCGGCGTGATTGCGGTCGTATCGCACTCCGAGATTCAACGCCAGGCGGCCGGTCACATCCCAGCGATCATTGATGTAGGCGCTTCGAGTGGTCATGTCCGTGGTACGCGTCTCGGGCAAAGGTGCGGTCCACAAAATGAGTGTGGTCGAATCAAACTGAGGGTAAGCGTTCGTGCCGGCGATCGATCCGGTCTGTACATTGAATTCACTAGACGACCGGGTGCCGCTGTTGATGCGCTCCTCGTGAAACGTCTCTGCGCCTGCGACGGTGGTGTGATTTCCAAATCGCGTGTTGCTGTAGTGTGAGGCTTTGGCGGTCCATGAATTGTTGTCGCGGCCGTCGTCGCCACAGATCCCGCAGCCGAATGGAGCATTCATGTTGGCGGATACACCTCGCACGACGATCAGCGTGCCGAGGATGCGATCGGTCGATCGCCCGCCGTTGCCGCGAAGCGCATATCGCTTTCGCGAGCCGTGAGCCTCGGCGAACGTATTTTGCGTGAGCAAACCGTCGTACGTAAGGGCGAGCAGGCTTGCCGGCTGCCATCGCCGGGGAATCAACGAGGCAAGGTCCAGCACACGGCCTGACGAACGCGTGTCCCTGACGTTGCTCTCGTCGAGCAATGTGTTGATGTAAGAAGCGATCATCGAATCGCGCGCTGTAATTTGATCCGTCAGTTTCGCTTCCCATCGCTCGTCATGCACGGCACTGCGAAAGGGGATGTTCGTTACATCGGTGAAGCTGGCGAGTGTCGACGGAGCGTTCCGTCCTGCGGCGAAGAACCACAGCCGGTCGCGCAACAGAAATCCGCCTAACGTCGCCTCCAGCGCGTGGTTCTTGTGATCGAATGAGTCGGGCTGATCTGGCCACGGCGTTCGATTCGTCCATGCCGCGCTGGTGGCGGTGTCTCGCAGCGAGCCATGAAATTCATTGCCGCCGGACTTGGTCAACGCGCTCACCACCCCACCCGTGAAGCGGCCGTATTCGGCAGAAATCGCACCGGTGAGCAGCGCCACTTCCTCAATGGAATCTTCGATGAACAAATTGTGCGGCTGACCGGTGAGGTACTCGTTGACAACCACGCCATTGACCAGAAAAACGCTGTCCCATGAAGGTGCTCCGGCGATGAAAAGACGTCCGTTGCGAATCATTGCGCTGGGTGAAAGCAGAACGGCGGCGCGGATGTCGCGAGCACCCGGAAGCTGCTGCAGCAATGATCGGCCGATACTCGTCATCCTCGAAGATTCCGGCAGCCGAGCACTGGCAGACTCTACGCTGATCGATTCGCTTACCGGAGTCACGCTGAGCTCAACATCAAGTCGCGCCGTCTCGGCGAGCACCACGGAAACAGATGTGTCGAGCGTAGTAAACCCCCGCAGTTCGAAACGCAGGCGGTAATCGCCAGGCGGGAGAAGGCCAAAACGATATCCGCCGTTCATCCCTGTTTCGGTCATCCGACTCGCCTGCATCTCAGGGGACATCAGGGTCACATTGACACTCGGCAGCGCCTGTCCCGCGCTGTGAACTCTTCCTGTCAATTCGGCCGTCATTCCCGGTTGCGCGACGCAGGGCAGAGCTCGCAGCACCAACAGCGCAATGGCGAGCTTCTTCAGGGTTTCAACTCCCGTAGCCGGCGCGCTTCAGCAGCGCGGAAAATCGCGGATCCGAGCGCAGCGGGTCGAGGAGCGCATCGGTTTTCAACCCGAATATGTACGTTCGCTCGTCGACCCCTTTTTCTAATAGGGGAAAAACTTCCTCGCGCTTGCCCAATGCGATGTACACGACGGCCAGTGGAAAGGGCGAGAACTTTTCTTTCTCGAAACGCACCCGAAGGTCACGCAGAATCTGATTGGCCTCATCTTTTCTGCCTGATCGGGCCAGCGCGTAACCGCGATACGCCAGTGCAGTTGGATTCCGCCCGCCACTTCTTGACCCTTTTTGCGCTTCCGCAATCGCTTGGTCGTAATGACCTTGTAATGCGTAAGAGCGAGAAAGAGCCATGTGCGCCTGCGCGAACTGCGGGTTCATCGCCAGGACAATCATGTTTTTCTGAATGGCACGGTCATATTGCCGAGCGGCATAATAAGCACCAGCGAGTCCGAGATGAACAGCGGGACTCAATGGATCAATCTCGATCTGTCGCTCGTGAAGTGTGATTGCCTCATCGAAGCGTCCGACGCATTGGAGCAGGAATGCGTAATAGCGGAGCGCGAGAATGTTGCGCGGGTCGAGCTCCAGCGCGCGGAGAAACTCCCGTTCCGCACCAGCAAAATCGAGAAGCCAGAACATCTGGACGGCGCCGATCGCGCTGTGGGATTCCGAAAGGTCATTGTCACACTGCAATGCCTTCTGCGCGGCAGTCTGCGCGTTTGGCCACGCCACTCGGGGCGGCATTTGATTGTAGACACCGAGTCCGGCGTATCCATGCGCTAATCCAGCCCAGGCCAGTGCATATGCAGGATCCCTCTTTGTAGCCCGTGAAAAGAAATCGACTGCTGTTCTTCGCTCGCCCGCTTCACCTTCAATTGCACGCTGCAAGTGGTAGCGGCCCTGCAAGTAAAGTTCGTACGCTTCGGAATCGGCGGTGTACCGTTTGCCCAGACGGATCCTTTCGTTCGGGCTGAGGCGCACTGTCAGTGCGTCGGCAACTCGCGCCGAAATCTTGTCTTCGATCGTAAACATCTGGGCGCGTTTTTCATCGAATTGTTCCGCCCAGATCGGCCGTTGCTCGCGAATATTCAGAAGCTGCACAGTGACCCGGATGTGATCCGCCGACGTGCGGATACTCCCTTCGAGCACAGCATCGACTTTCAGCTTCCGGCCGATCTGTTGAGAGTCGCCGCGGCGGTCCTCGAATTCACGCACGGCACTGGTCGGACGGACGACGAGGTGGTGAACGTTGCTCAGACGGGTGATGAGCAGATCGGGAAGACCAAGACCGAGGTGCTGGTCGGCAGGATCGCTGCCGCGGGTGTCAAACGGCAGGATCGCGAGCGTTTGAATTGGCGGATGCGGAACGGCGCGCGTCGGTGTGCTTCTCAGCCAAAGGGTCAGCATGATTCCTGCTGCACCAACGAGTGCCGCAACAGCAGTGGCGTTCCGACGCGTTACGAACCAGCTCGGGTCTTTAGCCGCCGCGGCAAACGAGTACCCGAATCCATGGACCGTTCGTATGTAACGCGGTTCGCGTGCATCATCGCCCAAAGCCGATCGAAGCTCGGCGACCGTGGTAGTGAGGTTTCCTTCGGTAACGAATGTGTCCGGCCACAGGCGCTCCTGAAGATCCGCCTTGGAGAGCGCCCGCGGCTTCTCCTGAACGAGAATCGAGAGCAACTGAAACGCTTTTGGCGAGAGGTGAACTGGATCGCCACGACGCAGCAGTTGGCGGCGCGATTCGTCCAATACGAATTCGCCGAATTGGACCGGCATGCGTAACCTTTTTGAGAGAGCGCGATTATCTGTCCGTTTTGGGAAAATCCCCAGAATTTCTTGATCTCCTCTTGAGGCCTTCAGCCCCTCCCTGCCGCACCTTCAGGCTTCAACAGGAGGTGCAGCATGCGTTCAACACGGTTGGTCATGCTTGTTCTCTCGGTGATCCCGGCGATGCTCTTCGCCCAAACGGAACCTGAAAGAAACAGAGCAGAGGAGACGGAGTGGGTTGCCACTCCTCCCCAAAACCTCGGATCGGTCATCAACTCCCCCAATGACGAACCGCAGGTCGCCATCACCCACTCCGGTCTCAGTCTCTATTTTTCGAGCGATCGCCCCGGAGGATATGGGAACCTCGACATCTGGGTCTCTCATCGAAAGAGCCTCGACGCGGCCTGGGGAGAGCCGCAAAACCTCGGATCTGTGATCAACAGCAAGCTGACGGAGTTCGCTCCGAGTTTCTCGCGCGATGACCATTGGATGTTCTTTCCGGCGGCTACGAGCCTCCACCCGGGTGGCGTTGGCGGCATCGACATCTACATGAGTTACCGCTTGGACCCCACCGATGACTTGGGATGGCAAACGCCGATCAACCTCGGACCCGCGGTCAATTCGCAATTCAACGAGTTTGACCCTATCTACTTTGAAGATCCAAGAACCGGCGAGGCCACGCTTTACTTCATCAGCAATCAGGAACGTGTCCCCAACGGCCACGGTGGTTTTTTGTTCGATATTTATCAGAGCACCCGGAACGCAGACGGCTCGTTTCAACCTGCCGTTAAGAACAAGGAACTAAGCTCGCCTTACGATGACCGGCGCGTGACGATCCGCAAAGATGGCTTGATGTTGATCTTCACCTCGGATCGGCCCGGCTCAATCGGCGGCCTCGATCTGTGGGTCAGCACCCGTAGCAATACCCACGACCCATGGAGCGAGCCGGTGAATCTTGGCCCGACCATCAATACCGAAGCAGATGAGCGCGGAGCGGCACTCGCCGAAGATGGAGTCACGCTCTACTTTTCAAGCAATCGTCCCGGCGGATTCGGTGGAGACGACATCTGGGTGACAAAGCTCATAGGGCGCGATCCGCAACCACAACGCGAGCAACGACGCCAGATCCCTTGAGTGAAGGGACTCGCGCAAAGGATCTCGAGAATGCCGCGCCGTAGCGGACGGATTCACGGTGCGGCGTCGGGCGGCGCGCTGATGCTTCGCTCCCTGACCTGCTCCTCGGTCAAGCCGTAAAGCGGCGGCGTCGGGATGTTGAGCATGCCGAGGTAGATGTAGATCTGGCCGCGATGATGGATCTCATGCTCGATCATCGATCGCAGCCATTTGACAACCCGCAGCTCTGCGCCGCCTGGAGTCATGCACTTCTTTTCGAGATCAGCATCCGACAGCGATCGGAAGATCACCATCGATTCGTCATGCATTCGCCGTATGAATGCCACGGCGGCGTCGTATCCATCCGCCAGCTCGCGGCCGTGACCGGGATAGCGGCTCGGCTTTCTCTGCGCGTTTTCGGCAAACATCCAGCGCTCGGTTGCTCCGAGGTGCCGGACGATGTCGCCGAGTGTGTATTTGCCGGTTTGGTAAGTCCAATCGATTTTGTCGGGCGGGATGCAAGCGATGACGCGCATCGTGCGTTCGCGGATGCGATCGAAGTAATCGACGATTTCACTCACCGGGAGCTCTCCGCGGCATGCGATGATTCTATTCGTGTACAAGAGACTCTGCTTTCTCGCGACAATTTTTTTGGCGGGCACCGCCAGCGCGCAACAGTGGCATTCGTTCTTCGACGGCGCCGCGTTCGGGACTTACGTGACCGAAACCGGACCGGCGAAGCTGGAGACCCGCGCATTTTCGACGAATTGGTTCATCGTCGGAACAGAGCGGCCGATCGGCGCCGCCTCGATTTTCGGACGCGCGCGATTGACCTTCGAGCCGTTCACCATTCCAACACAAGGTTACCCGCAACTTTTCCAGTCCATCTCACCGTCGAGCGGCGGCCCGCTGACCGATCACATGCGCGCGCACGATCTGGTCGAGGAAGCGGCGGTGGGATTCGAATGGCGTCCGGTGCAAATCTATGTGGCCCCCGTCGGTGAGCCGCCCCTGGGGGTGGAGCCGTTCGCACAGCGATCCTCGTCGCTCGACTTTGCGGAAGCGCCGTTCGCGTACGACGTGCAGGAGTCTTTTCATGTCGCCACGCGCGTAGCCGCCGCTGCGCTGACCTCGCATTTCGCGGATGTCGAATACGGCGTCTTTCACGCGTCGAATACCACCGGGCGTCACACCACCATCGACGACGGCAACATCGATTCGTGGAGCGCGCGCCTGACGATTGCGCCCGATTCGAAACTCTCGGCGCAAGTCTCGACCGGCCGACTCACCGATGCCAAGCGCAAAGTCGACAGCGCGTCGATCTCCTATCGCGGACCGGTACTCGCGACCAGCGCCATCTGGACGAAACGCGACGATCGCAAGGCGTACGGATTGGAGGCCACGATCCGATACTTCCGCAGCACCGTGATGGGGCGGGTGGAGACCATCGATCGGCGAACGCATACCACCGTCGGATATATCTTCGATGTCTTCCGTGCGGCCACGCAGCGCGCTGGAATCGGAATCGACATCGACTACCACAGCAACACGCGCGCGCTGGAAAAGGTCTACGGTCACAAGCCTCAGACGATTTACACGTTCGTGCGTTGGCGGACGGAAGGCATCACTCGCCCAGCTTCGCCTTGAACGCGCGGAGCTCTTCCACGAGCTCGGCCACCTGCTGCTCGAGCTTTGTGAGGCGATCTGTGTAGGTGCCGGCTTCAGCCGGCACAGGCGCGCTAAAGCCCGCCACTACACCCGACAGCGTGTGCGTCCAACGTGATTCCTTCTGTCCCGGCTGGCGCGCGATCTCGCGCACCAGTGGATCGAGCCGCGGCAACGTCTCCTCGATCTCCGCGATGCTCTCAAAGGAATGCAGGCGATCGCTGCGCGCGCGCAGCTCGCCGGGTGTTTGCGCCCCACGCAGAAAGAGCAGCGTCAGGATTGCTTTGGATGGGCGATCGAGCTGCAGCGTGGCATCGAGATTGTGCTCCCACCGCACCGCCCGCCCGCCCATCACCTTCCACACCAGCTTTCGTTCCTGCAGGCGGTCGAGCGCGCGCTGCACATCGTCGTCGTTGAGCTCCATGACCGGCTCGCGATTCGATTTCTGATTGCAAGCCGCCACCAGCGCATTCAAAGTCAGCGGATAGTATTCAGGCGTGGCCATCTGCTTTTCAGCGAGGCTGCCCAGAATGCGGATCTCGACTGCATCCAGCTCGCGGTCGGGAAGCTTGCGCGGCTTGCGATCGCCATCCAGATCGGTGACGTAATGGCTCATAAAGAGAACTCCGGCGCGCGCGCGGGCCGAGGCTGGCCGAAGTAGTTGTCGACGCGCATGCCCACTTTGCGCGCCAGCGACATGAATGTAGTCATTTTTCCGCCAAATATATTGATTAGATTTCCACTGCGCTGAATGCGGTATTCGCGGCCGATGGCGCTGGGATTCGATTTCCGGCCGACCAGCGGCCGGACGCCGGAAAAAGTGGACGCGATGTCGGACGCCGCGATCTTCTCGCGCATGTGGCGATTGAAACGCGTGATGAGATACTCGATTTCCGCCTGAGACGCATGGACGTCGTCGAGCGATCCACGCTGCACGACTTCGGTGGTCCCGACCAGCGTCGTTTCCTTCCAGGGCAAAACGAAGAAAACCCGCCGGTCAGAAACCGACTGCAGGAGAATGCCGACCTGGCTCACGCGGTGCCGAAGCACCAGATGCGATCCGCGCACGAGCGACAGGCGATACCGCGAGCGGATGCGATTGGCTTTCAGCAGCTCGTTCATCCAGGGCCCGGCAGCGTTGATGACCATCGAGAAGACGAATTCATCTTCGTTCGCCGTCCGAACGAGCCAACGATCCTTCTCGCGCTTCAAGCCGGTCACCGGCGTCATCTCGCGAATGATGGCCCCGTCGCGCCGCGCGGAATCGACCACTGCCCTCACCAGCGCGGCGTCATCGACCTGGGCGTCCCAGTAGCTGAACCCGCCGCGCAGCCCGTCGCGGACCAGCGGCGCCAGGGTGGTCAACTCGTCAACCGAACGCGACCGGTGGCGGCGAATGTTTGCGCCTGCTGCAAGAAAATCGTACAGGATCAGTCCCAACTTGATCGTGAATCGGCTGCGCGGGCTGTCGTTGTAGATCGGCAGGAGAATCTCGATTGGCTTGACCAGCTCCGCGGCGTGCTCGAGCAACCAGGCGCGGTCGCGCAGCGATTCGCGCACCAGCTCGACGTGAAATCCCTCCAAGTAACGTAAACCACCGTGGATCATCTTGGTGGTTGCCGAAGAGGTTTGCTCTCCGCAGTGCCCCTTTTCGAAAAGGGTGACCTCGTAGCCCTTCCGGGCCAGCTCCCAGGTTATGCCGGCGCCGTTGATGCCGCCGCCGATGACGGCGATTTTCACCATGAATTCGCACCTTGCATCACACGCAAATCCGGGCTTGGCAAAATCTTTGAAATCGCTGAGATTTTGTGAGCATAGCGGAACTGCTTCCGGTCACCGATGAGCCGGTTGAGGCCCCCGACGACCTCGCCATCGTGCTCACCGGTGGCGGCGCCCGAGCGGCGTATCAAGTCGGCCTGTTGCGAGGAATCGCTCACCATTTTCCGCATCTGCGATTTCAGATTGTCGCCGGAGTATCCGCCGGCGCGATCAACGCCGTTTTTCTGGCGGCCAAGCAGGGAACTCTGACCGAGAAGGTCGAACAGCTCACGGATCTGTGGCGCCGGCTCGAATGCCATCAGGTTTTCAGTCCCAACTACGCGCGATTCATCCCCTTCCGCACCGCGCTTCGCAGCATGATGCCGCATCGATTCAATCGCAGGCCACATGGATTGTTCAATGCCGCCCCTCTCGACGCCCTCCTGCGAGATCTTTTCGACTGCCACATCCGATGCGCGCCGATCCACGGCATTCGCGCGAATCTGCAGACCGGACGGCTGAAGGCGGTCGCGCTCATCGGGCTCGATTACTCGACCGGGCAGAGCGTACGTTGGGTGCAAGGGCGCGACATCGACGTGTTCGAAGGAACCAATCGCCGCAACGATAGAGCCGAGCTGACGGTGGAGCACATCATGGCTTCGGCGGCGTTGCCATTCGTGTTTCCGGCGGTCTACATCGATGACCGGTGGTACGGCGATGGCGGCATGCGTCTCTCCGCTCCGCTGGCCCCAGCTGTCCACCTCGGCGCGAAGCGGATTCTGGCCATGTCGACCGGCTACCAGCGAACGGCGGCTGAAGCGAGCACGCCATCGGTGGAAGGTTATCCGCCCGCCGCGCAGGTCCTCAGTCAACTGGTCAACGCGATCTTCCTCGACGTCATCGATGAAGATGTCGTCCGCATGGAGCGGATGAACGAATTGATCGAACAGCTTTCGCCCGAGCAGCGGAACGGCTTCAAAAAGATCGGCCTGTTGGTCCTGCGTCCTTCGAGAGACCTCGGCAAAATCGCCGGCGAATTTCAGCGCAACCTGCCGCGCAGCGTGAGGCTGTTCACGAAGACGCTCGGCGCGTACGAGACGGAGTCGCCCGACTTCGTCTCGATGTTGATGTTCGAGCCGAATTACCTGCGCACGCTGATCGAGCTCGGCGAGCATGACGTCGAAGCGAAGCTCGAAGGTCTCCGCATCTTCTTTGCCCAGAACGTCGAAATGGATCGCCGTTACAGCAGCGTCCCTCTGAGGATCAGCAGCGCCACTGTGAAAT
>Ga0070699_100004294_pt1 | contig 12593 bp, 7 predicted proteins | sample KBSK1503metaG_FD_65473 | JGI IMG/M metagenome (GOLD analysis project Ga0070699, IMG submission 65473) | Corn, switchgrass and miscanthus rhizosphere microbial communities from Kellogg Biological Station, Michigan, USA - KBS K1-50-3 metaG | ecosystem: Host-associated > Plants > Roots >...
GGTAGTGCATCAGTTTGAAAATTTGACTAAATTACGCCGAAGGCGTTCGCAAATTTCAGCCCACGGTTGGAGCGCAGCGACAACCCTGGGATCAGAACATTAAATAGTTATTGAACCCTGAAAGGGTTCGCCAACCGCCCAACCCTTTCAGGGTTTGGCCGCGATTTGAAATTATGTCCCAGGGTTCTCGCGATGCTCGAACCCTGGGCTGCAATTTGCGAACGCCTTCGGCGTATTCATCCAAATTTCAAACTGATGCACTACCCAAAATGTAATGGGATTGACGCTGAAAACATTTCACTCGTGAACGTCTGCATGGTTATTTCGGTGACGTGAGGTGTTCGTTTCGCGCACTGTTGCGCTACGATGGTCTCGCTTCATTTGGGCGGCGTGCGAGATCCACTAAATCACTGCGGAGAGATGAGATGAAAGTAAAGGTTGCCGTCTGTTTCGCGATAGTTATCGCTTTGTGTGGCGTGACGAAGAGCGATTTCAGAGCGAGCATTGGTGCGAACGAAACACAGAAGTCCGTCGATCGTAGAGTCGATGCGTTGCTATCGCAAATGACGATCGAGGAAAAGGTGGGCCAACTCAACCAACTCTTCTACTTCACCCAGTTCATGAAGCCGGAAATGATTGAGCCTGACATTCGCGACGGCAAGGTCGGCTCTCTCCTGTTCGTCACTGATCCAGCCATCATCAACCGGTTTCAGAAAGTTGCCGTTGAGAACTCGCGACTGAAGATCCCGCTGCTCTTCGGGTTCGACGTCATTCACGGCTTCCGTACTATTTTCCCGGTACCGTTGGCGATGGCGTCATCGTGGGATCCCGCTCTCGTTGAGCAAGCGCAAAGCATCGCGGCCAGCGAGGCCAGGGCGGTGGGCATCCGCTGGACCTTCGCGCCGATGGTTGATATCGCGCGCGACCCGCGCTGGGGACGCATTGTTGAGGGCGCGGGCGAAGATCCTTTTCTCGGTTCCCGAATGGCCGCGGCTCACGTGCGTGGTTTTCAGGGCCAGGATCCAGCGAGCCCGGGTCGTGTGCTTGCCTGCATGAAACATTTCGCGGGCTACGGCGCGGGTACTGGCGGCCGCGATTACGACTCTGTTTATATCGCGGATCCAGAACTCTACAACGTCTACTTACCGCCGTTCAAAGCAGCCGTTGACGCCGGAGCCGGCAGCGCGATGTCGGCTTACATGGATCTTAACGACGTACCAGCGACCGGAAACGCTTTCCTCCTGCGCGATGTGCTGCGCCGGCAGTGGGGATTCAAAGGTTTTGTAGTGAGCGACGCAGACGCCGTAGGCAATCTCGTTACGCACGGCTATGCGGAGGATAAGTCTGACGCAGCTTATCGCGCGCTGACTGCCGGTGTTGACCTGGAGATGTCGCTACCCGGGAATCAGATCTCAAGTGCGTATGCAGCGAGTCTTACGAAGCTGGTCCAGGAAGGCCGCGTGACTAAAGCCCAGCTCGACGAGTCTGTGAGACGCCTTCTGGAGGCAAAGTTCAAGCTTGGTCTCTTCGACAATCCTTACGTTGATGAATCACGCGTAGCAGCGATTCACAACAACCCCGAGCACCGGCGGCTGGCGCGAGTAGCCGCTCAACGTTCGATGGTGCTGCTCCGCAACGAAGGCAACCTGCTTCCGCTCGATAAACGTGACCCAAGAGTCTCATCGGTTACGGTCATTGGACCATTAGCCGATTCCAAACGAGACATCCGAGGTTCCTGGAGCTTCGTCGACGACGTTAATAGCGCAGTCACTGTGCGCGAAGGTATTCGAGCGAAACTGGGATCCTCGATAAAAGTCGAATACGCACCGGGCGTTGATATCGCACGTGCCTACCGGTCTCCTTTCGAAATAATAAGCGGGCCGCGGCCCGCACCCTGGAATGCGGCGCAGAAGCACGCTGAGTTTGAGCAGGCCGTGTCGCTCGCGCGCTCGTCCGACGTTATTATTTTGGTGCTTGGTGAACATGAAGAGATGAGCGGTGAAGCGGCGTCTCAGTCGACGATTGAGTTGCCCGGCCGGCAGCTTGAGTTACTCAAAACGATCTCAGGTCTCGGAAAACCTGTAGTGCTCGTGCTCATCAACGGACGTCCGCTCGAGATCTCGTGGGCCACTTCCAATATTTCTGCAATCCTCGAGGCGTGGCATCCGGGTACTGAAGGTGGAAACGCGATCGCCGACATTCTCTACGGCGATGCGACACCCGGCGCCAAACTTCCGGTCACGTGGCCGCGCAGCGCAGGACAGATTCCAATCTATTACGCACACAACATCACTCAGGAGCCGGCAGCCCGAAAGAACTTCACCTCGCGCTACTGGGACATTACCAGCTCGCCTCTTTATCCGTTTGGTTATGGTCTAAGCTACACGACTTTTAGCTTCTCGAACCTGCGCGTGAGCAAACCGGAAGTAAAAGTAGGTGAGAGTGCGGAAGTGTTGGTGGACGTAGAGAACACCGGACGACGAGCTGGTGATGAAGTCGCACAGCTTTATATTCACCAACGGTACGGAAGCGCATCGCGCCCGGTGCGCGAGCTCAAAGGCTTCGAGCGCGTATCGCTTGCGCCGGGCCAAAAAAGGACGGTTCGTTTCCGGTTGGGTAAGCAGGAACTGACGTACTGGAGCGGTGCGGCCAAAGCATGGGTGCAGGAACCGGCGGTCTTTGACTTGTGGGTTGGCGCAGACGCCACCGCTTCCTTAACGACGACGTTACGAGTGATTGGCGCTAAGTGATTTCACGCAAAGGCGCAAAGGTTACGCAAAGGCGCAAAGCGCTGCCGCGCTTCCGGGTTCTCTTCGCGTCTTTGCGTAACCTTTGCGCCTTTGCGTGAAACAAAACAACCACTTTGCACACGCTTAAAACCGGAAGCGGACGCCGCCTTGCACCGATGAGTACTTCACGTTGCTGCCCGCACTAAAAGTGTGAAAGTTGTACGAGCCTTGTACGCCGAATCTCGGCGTCACTTCATATAAAACTCCGCCGCCAATATTCCCGCCAAAATGAATCGTCGCTGAGTCAGTTACATAGGCTCCAACGCCGCCGTTGATGAACGGACGCAGCTTGGTCGACTCGTCTACAAAATAGAACTTCCCATTACCTGACAACTGGTAAACGTTGGTGTCATCGCCGAAGAAGGTCGAGAACCGGTGATAGCCGAAAGTACCTTCAGCCGAGAACTGCTTAGTGATCATGTATTCCAATCCGGCATTTAAACTGAAGCCCGGATTGAGGAAAGTAGAAATGTCCCCGTGTGGCGCAGCTACGCCCGCATTAACAGAAACTGCGAACTTGCTTAAGTCTGGATCAGGAGTTGTCTGGCCCATCGCCGAAGCTGCAAGCAGGGAAGTGAAGAGCACAAGCAGCAGAATGTGAAGTATCGGGATTCTCTGTTTCATAAAGTATGTCCTCCAGCTTTCGGAAGTAGTGAGCGAGGCGAAGCTTTTGTTATACCCGTGGTGCTCTATGCCGTTGAGAATCGGTAACGAGTTAATTGCGAGGGCAGTAACGTACTCTCAAACTTTCTGAAGGTCAACCTCATTTGCTGTGGCCTTTTGTTCTCCAGGTCCAGGAAAGCCACACGCCTGCCACAACTATTAACTGCAAAATACTGAACCTTGCACACGTCAATGCTGGCATATCGGTTGCGACGACCTTACCGACCAAAAACCACGATTACAAAAGGGGTGCGAAGTTTTATGGAAGTGAAATCCTTTCGGCAGCGTCGCTCACCACGTGTGACGACGTTGGCTTTATTACTTTGTGTGAGCGTGATGGCAATGGCCGCGCTCGCTTATGGGCAAGCGGCAACTGGTCGACTCTCGGGAACCGTCTCAGGTCCAGACGGTCTCCTTGCAAATGCCACCGTGGCCGTAACCGACAATCAAACCAAACAGTCACATACCGCAATGACCAACGCGCAGGGAGCCTTCAGCTTTCCCCAACTTGCCGTCGGCATTTATACCGCCAGCTTTTCGGCTTCTGGTTTTAAGACACTCAACGCCACGGAAGTGAGAATCGACGTCGGCAAAGAATATGTTTTGACACCCACGTTGGAAGTCGGCGCGATTCAGGAGAACGTAAATGTTTTCGAAGGCGCCGATATCGTTAACTCGACCAATGCTGAGCTCAGCAACACCGTAACTGAAACGCAGTTGCTTGGTTTGCCGATCAACGGCCGCGATCCTTCGAGTTTGATTCAGTTACAACCCGGCGTGAGCCAGGGCGGTGAAGTTGACGGAATACGCACTTCGGCGCAGAACATTACGCGCGACGGCTTGAACGTCCAGGACAACTTCATTCGCGAAGGCAATTTCAATCCGGATCGTCCGCGCATCGACGACGTTTCCGAGTTCACCATCGTGACGCAAAATGCGAACCCCTCGTTGGGCAGCGGCGGCACGTCGCAGGTGCAGTACGTCACCTCTCGCGGTGGCGCAGATTTTCACGGCGCTCTTTACGATTACAATCAAAACGCCGCACTCGCTTCCAACGGTTTCTTCAACAACCGCAATGGAGTCGAAAAACCTCCGTTCAATCAGAATCAGTTTGGCGGCAAAATCAGTGGTCCAATTTGGGGTCCCAAATTCGGAGAAGGCGGCCCGTCATTTGGACATCTGTCGAAGGCGTTCTTCTTTTTTGACTACGAAGGACTGCGCTTGCCCCAAACAACTTCGACCACGCGCACGATCCTAACGCCCTCGGCAAGACAGGGCATTTTTACTTACGTCGACGACAACGGCGTAACGCGACAGTTTGACGTTCTTGGAAGTCAGGGCTTGAACGTCAGTCCACTGATCTCGAGTCGAATTCTTTCCGGTTTGCCGGCAGTCGGTAATAATAATCAGGTTGGCGATCAACTCAACACGACCGGCTTCACTTTCAATCAGCGAGCCGACTTGAAGATAAATCTGTCGACGACGCGTATCGACTACGATCTCAGTCAAACGAAAACTTTCAATTTCGTGTGGCACCGTTCAACTGACAACTTCCTGCGTCCTGATACTGACACGGGAGGGTTTAATGCGACGCCTTTCGGATCGCAAACATCAACCACAAATGAACTGGTGGGCGCGTATAACTGGTCCATCAGCAACCAGTTTAACAACGAGGTGCGCGGCGGCTATCAGAAGAGCAATCCGTTCTTCAACACCAGCGGCCTGCCGTCTGACTTCTTCATCTCGTTGCCGCTGACCGATAATCCGGAAAACAGTTTTCTGCCACAGGGCCGCACCACGAAGCTCTACAACATCCAGGACAACGCGGTCTACTCGTGGCGCAATCATTCTTTCCGCTTTGGCGGCCAGGACAACATCTACCGCATTGTTTCTTTCGGCGGCTCGTCACTGCCGACTTACTTTCTCGACAACTCCAACTTCCCCAATTTCGGATTCGTACCGGCGAACACGCGCGGCGTGCCCGCGTTGTTCACGATACCGAATCTCAGCGATCCCAATCAGGTCGCCGTGGCGAACGCGCTGCAGTCTGAACTTGCCGGACTCGTCGGCGAGTCAGAAAACACATTCAACGTGACGAGCAAAACCTCGGGCTTTGTGCCCGGCGCTCCGGTTATCAACACCTTGAACTACAACAACCTGTCGTTCTACGTCGCCGATCAGTGGCGTGTTCGGCCGAGTCTGACACTTAATTTGGGCGTACGTTATGAGCTGTTCACCGGTATCAAGGATCCGAGTGGTTTGCGACTCGAGGTTGTGACTGGTGGACTCGATCCGAACGCCGCGCTGCTGAATCCAAATGGCACCTTTGATTTTGTTGGCGGCAACGCCGGCTCAGCGGGCCAGTTTTTCAAGTCAGACAAAAACAACTTCGCGCCGAACTTTAGTTTTGCCTGGGCGCCGGACTTCAAGTCGAAATTCGGTCACAGGCTCTTTCCCGGGGGGACGGTGATTCGCGGCGGCTTCAGCGAGAGTTACATCAACGATGAATTCGTTCGTTCACCTGATAACGCGTTGCAGAATCAGGGACTCTCAGTGACGCCGATCAACTTCGGGCTGACTTCGGCGATCGACAGTCCGCCGCCAGTGCCGACACCCGCGTTTCAGTCGCCGCCGTTGACGTTTTCCAGCATCAGCGCGTTAGCGCCCGGCGCGAACGTCGCGTTTCTCATTGATCCGAATCTGCAATTGCCGCGAGTCGAGCAGTACAACTTTGGTATCCAGCGCGAGATCGGATTCAAGTCTGTGCTTGAAGTGCGCTATGTCGGCAATCGCACTCATGAGCTGATCCGGACTGTCGATCTCAACCAGGTCGACATTCGCAATAACGGTTTTCTCGGCGACTACAATCGCGCGCGCGCGAACTTGTTATTGACGGGTGACCCAGCGTGTACATCGGCGGGGTGCCAGACACTGTCGGTGTTCCCGTCGCTCGCCAACGGCGGTTCATTGAATACCGCGGCGGTGCAAAACCTGCTGCTGAATGGTTCAGTAGCTGATCTCGCGCGCCGTTACGTGACGCTGGGCCAAACCGGATCCGTGCAGATACTTCCCAACCCGAACATGGGAATTCTCGACTTGCTCGGCAATCTCGGTGAGTCCAACTACAACGCCTTGCAGGTTGAGTTGCGGCGCCGGTACTCGCACGGGTTGTTGTTGCAGGCGAACTACACGTTCCAGAAAACTCTGGACAACATCAGTCCCGGCAATCCCGGCATTAACAGCGAGGACCAGACTCGAGTCGCGACTTTCCTCGACAATCAGAATCAGCATCTCGACTATGGTCGCGCGGATTTTGATCAGACGCACGTCTTCAATCTCAACGCGGTTTACGATCTGCCGTTTGGAAAAGGGAAGGCGTTTTTGAACGACAGCGGCGGCGCGGTTGATCGGTTGGTAGGAGGTTGGCAGTTGGGCGGCATTCTGCGCATCAACACCGGCACACCGCTGACGATCGTCGATCCGCGAGGTACTTTGAACCGTGTCGGCAGATCGGCAAACCAAACCGCGGTCACCGATCTTACGAATACTCAGATCAGCGACTTGATCGGCGTTTTCAATCAGAACGGGATTGTCTATTACATCAATCCTTCGGTGATTAATTCAGATGGTCGCGGAGCGGCGGCGTTTGGACAGCCCGCGTTTTCGGGTGAGGTGTTCTTCGACAATGGTCCCGGTCAGTTCGGCACGTTGGCGCGGAGCACGATCAATGGTCCAATGTTCACGGAGCTGGACATGTCGCTGACCAAGAGCATCCGGTTGACTGAAAAGATGCGATTCCAAATCCGCGCGGACGCTTTCAACGTTCTGAATCACACGAACTTCCTGACCGGAATTCTTACTCCCGGTCTGGGACTAAACGGAACGAGCAACACGATCTTCAACGTCAACAGTCCGACGTTCGGTCAGATCACTTCGGCGAACACGATCGGCGGCAGTGGTCTTAACCGCGTCATTCAGGTTGCGGGTCGATTCGAGTTCTAAACCCCAATCACTCTTTCAAAACGAAGGGCGGCAACTGACGTTGCCGCCCTTCTGTGATCAAATCTGCAACTCATGGGAAACAGTACGGGTTAGCGTCAATAGAAACGTGAGCCTGACTTCTGCGCGAGACTATAAAGAACCTCGGTGAAACTTGTTGCGAGAAGCAAATATTCCCTCTGAAGATGACCTTGTACTTGTCGAGGTCACAGCTATCAGAGCGAAGATCGTGGTTTGTGTTCAGGATGAATCCGACGTTGTAACTGCCGTCCATGTTGGGAGCATAGCTGAAGTTGGTGAGTATGTTGAACCCTTTCAGGGTTGAAACGATTGTTGTTTTAGTTTCCCAGGGTTGTCGCTGCGCTCCAACCCTGGGCTGAAATTAGCCAACGCCTTCGGCGTATTTAGCCGGCGTGACAGATTACAAACTTCGGAATTACTTACGTGATCGCTTTCGTCCTCTTAGCGCCAACATGCCGCCAACGCCAAGACTCAACAAAAGCATCGAGGCGGGGTCGGGGACTGCAGTCGCTGTGAACTGCAGGTTGTCGATTCCCTCTGGTCCATTCTGTTGAGAAGGTATAAAGATGATGTGACTGATACGGTTTGCGAAGTCGACCAGCGCTGAGAAACTCTGATCCGCTGTACCGACGATATGCGATGTCAGCCCGGTCGTCAGATCTGAAAAGTCATGGCTGGTCTCGTCAAAGACGAGCTGCGACGGTGAGAAAAAAGGAGTTAGCTCATTTAGGCAATGACTTCAGTCGCCATGTTTTTTTGCAGGTCGTCGATCAGGTGCTTGTCTTTGTCGTAACGAGAGGTCGAGGTCGTCAAAATAATTTCATAAACGATACCGACTTCTCCGTCAGCTTTTCTAAATGCAAGCAGCACCTCTCGCACTTCGGAAGTATCTGCGGTTTGGGGCTTCATTAAGAAAAGTATTGCTTTGAGTCTGCCTAATACCGCAGGTGCTTGCGCAACTACACTGACCTCGCCGCCCACGTCGTCTTTGAAATACTCCTTGTGAGCCTCGATCGCTTCCTCGAACGAGTTCCACAGTGCGGCATTGTAGCTGGCGTCCACCGCAAGCGTTGCGTTCGGATGATCGGATAACTGAATTACGAATCCATGATTAGGAAACGGTGAGGGTGATCGTGAGCCGGTCAGTCCCTTTGGAATCCGCACCGCATAAGCATAGTCGTAGTTCGAGTACTGATCCTTCACCACGATGTGATCGGATTGCGCAACGACACAACTACCGAAAACAAGGCAAATAATTGCTATTTGCGAGAACGGTGATAGTATTCGCACGCCTTAAACACCTCAGAAAAACTACGCACGCTGAGGACCAGTCCTGCCTCAAGGAGAAACCCTCATGGACTTCAAGCCGTACATCGCGGCCGCTCACGATGCTGCCAAACGAACCCGGACCATAACAATAGTCTTAGTAGTGGCTAGTGTCATTGTTTTTGTTGGTTTCTATAACTCGCTGGACAGCGCCTGGATGCTCCAACGAATCAGAGCTGCCTATGACCCTCAGTCACACTTCACCGATAAAAAACTCCACGCCGCGACGAACCTTAACGCACAAAGTCAGACTAACGAAGCAGCCCAAAATCAGAACAACGAAACACCAGCCAAAAGCTTTCGCAAGGATTTTCAAAGTTCACTGGTGAAGGCGTATGTCGACAGCACGTACTTCATCAAAGCCCCATTTTTTGGAATCGTGCTGGATGTAAACGATGTCGGTTTCATCGGCGGCATCGGACTCTTTTGTATCCTCGTGTTGCTGAGGTTCAGCCTTTCAAGAGAGATCAAAAACCTGAACTTTGTTGTCGAGGAATCGGTTACTCACGATTGCGAACATGAGTCGTACTATGAACTGGCGATGCTACAGGTGTTCACCATACCGGAAATGCGTGGCGAAACGCGGAATCGACTCCTGTCGATTGCTCCTCGCATCGTTTGTCTTTTGCCGGCCCTCGTGTACTTGTTTGGAGTTGCCTACGACTACTACACGATCTTCTGGTTACACTTGTTTGAATGGAAAGAGAATCTTTTTCTCGTTGTCTTCGAAGCCATCTGTTTGATTGCGTTGTCATGGCTGTCAATCAGATGCTGGGAACGGCTCAGCCACATCAACGACATCTGGGACCGATTTTGGTCGCGATTGAATGGCACAAAATCAAGAGTCATTCGACTGGATAACGACTTAATCGAGGATTTTGGAACAGATAATCTGGCGAACGGAGCGCTCAGGGAAGTTCTAGCCCGAAAAATGATCGAGGTATAGCTGCCTGCTATCCGAAAAGGCCGCTGGCGTAAATTCCAGCGGCCTTCGTCTATTTAAATCTCGACATGGTGGTTTGCGCAGGCGGTTCTCGCGTTTAGTAGTAGCAAGAATAGCACGCACCACTTTCCACCCTCCGGTGCGTAAACAAAGGAGTCGAAAAGATGACCTACAACGCGAACAATGTCGATCCGGTCCCGTCCTCTGATTATCCAACACTTACACCTGCACCGGTGACCACCGCTCCCCTCGTACCGTCAGTTTGGGAGTGTTACGCTCTGCTGCATCCATTTAGCCCGATTCAATCGAACAGCACACCGGCCGATAAGGCCAATCCCTTCTTCGAGCTTTGCATTGCCTATATCAATTATTCCGAAGGCAACTTTCTTTCGGCCCAGATTACCGGGATCTCCGGCAGGAAGTGGTGGTATCTGATCGATAAGACCGGAACGTATGTTTCCACCAACGGTCAGTCGCCGACCACTCGCGTAAATATGGGCTGGACTTTGCCCGGTACCAACTGGTTCGGGAACGAGTCGCAGAACGCAACCTGCGCGGGAGTATCTTTCCTGAACTGGATGGAGGCGCAACAAGTCGCATGGTGGAAAATGCCTGTTGCCGGCACGAACCCTCCGGCCGCGACGTGGTTGTGGTTGGACCAGACCAGCGCCTTTCCGGTTCGCATGATGTTCGGACAAGGCCCGCCCTCTCCGTCCATGGGCGACCCGAATCAACTCGCCCTCTTCCAGATGTTTTCGTTTACTTACTTCCCGCGGTTTCAGGTTCTAAGCGAAACGAGTGTACCCACGTCGTTTGTAACTCCGCAGATCGCAGGCTTCTCATTCGGCAATCCGAACAAGTACGACCTGTTCACGTGGAACACGAATTTCGGTATGACGGTATTCATGACTCCCGTGAACGAGCAGTTCGATCCGCTGCCGACGAGAGTGCTGTATGTGTACAAGCCTGACGACGAGTACAAGGTTTTTTCGGACCGCGCGCAGAACACGCTCATGCTGTACACCGAGAATCCGAGCAACCCCTTTACGTCGCAGGTTGCACTCCTGACGGGCGCCGCTCCAGCGGGCGTCACGCCGCCTCCGAATAGTGACAGCGGGTTTCTCATAAACTATGAGGGTGATACCGTGACCAACTGCGTTTCAGGCAGCCAATTCCCGTTTCCGCAGGAACCGCCAAACTGGGTCTCGATCCCGGGCGTCGACGGGACCATCCAGGCAACTGTCGACAACAATTCGGTCCTGTGCCCCGACCAAACGGTCACGATCTTGTCCGTGCTGTTCCCGCCCGCCGCGCCGAATTACCCGGACTCGACCTATTTATGGACCTGGTACAGTCCACTCAATGCCGACGGCACGAGCAGCCGGCCGGTCACATTCATGCAGTCACAATCGGGAGTGGGTGTGGGCACGAGCCTCGCGCTGGCTGATTATTTTTATTATGAGGAATTCCAGCAGCCGATTGACCCGGCGAACTTCAACATTCCGTCGCCGTGTACGAATGGCGGGCGTCCAAAGTGAAGCAAAGAGGAGGGCCATCGGAGTTAATTCCGGTGGCCCTTGTAAAATCCTTGGTTGGACCACTGACTTATCGCGCGACAAAATTATAGTGGATCACGCCCGTGACTTTTACAGCCATCCCCGAGAGCGTTGTGGGTGTAAAAAGAGAATTCTTTGCGGCCGCAACACAAACGTCTTGTAGCAAAGGATCTCCACTAACAGCGTTGGCCGCGATTACTTTCCCTGCTTCCTCACACCCAGCAACGGTTATGTGTGTTACCGCACGGACTCGCCCGAATCACAGTTGATATAAGCCGACTGTACTCTCAGTTACTCAACCCTCAACCTCGGAGACTCACACAATGAAAAAAAGAGTTTTATATCTCGGGCTCCTTCTATCTATCGGCGTTTTCAGTGGTATTAATTCGACCCTTGCCCAACGTCAGATGCCCACCGGCGACGAAATCGCGAGAGCAGCCAAGGCCGCCAAGCTGAACCCACGCGATTCTGCCACCTCTAAGAAGTACGGCATGACGGTCAAAGTCACGCCGATGGATCTCTCTAATATCAACACTCCCGAAGACATCGCAAACGGTCAGGTCGTTGCCGTGGTTGACGTTAAGGGCGTTCGTGACCTACCTGACGGTGAGTACAACGTATTTGTGGTGAAAGTGAATAACGTTTGGCAGGAGTCTTTCGAATTCGACGGTAAGATCGTCGGGCAGGCCAAGCGTCTCGAAGTCAGTTCAACGAAGCCGAGCGAGCGCCAAGCAGGTACCGGACCTATGGTCGTCTTGTCACCAGGTGGTTGTTGGTGTGTGTCCTATTGCCCTAACGGCAATTCGGGGTTTTGTTTGATGTGCCAACGGTGTAATTGAACGGCCCAACGGGTGTGTAAAGTGCATCATTCTTTTAGTCCGGCAGGTTAAACCTTATCATCGACAAACCAAAAGGCCAACACTCAGATCGGCCTTTAGTTACCTCACGACCACGATCAACGTGAGAGAAGACGCGAGTAAGTTTTAATACCAGTACGCCCTCGTTGGACCACCGCGACCGGCGTTGCTACTTGTTGTGTGGTTGAGCTTAAGACTGGAGGCGGCGATCGGAATCGAACCGATGAATAAAGGTTTTGCAGACCTCTGCCTTACCACTTGGCTACGCCGCCGTATTTGGAAAGAATAAAGGATGAAGGCGGAAAGATGAAGCAGCCCTTGCTTGAAAGCCTTACAGCTTTCGTCCTTCATCCGCCCGCCTTCATCCTGATTTCGTGGAGCGGGAGACGAGATTTGAACTCGCGACCCTCGCCTTGGCAAGGCGATGCTCTACCACTGA
>Ga0070699_100004298_pt1 | contig 12591 bp, 10 predicted proteins | sample KBSK1503metaG_FD_65473 | JGI IMG/M metagenome (GOLD analysis project Ga0070699, IMG submission 65473) | Corn, switchgrass and miscanthus rhizosphere microbial communities from Kellogg Biological Station, Michigan, USA - KBS K1-50-3 metaG | ecosystem: Host-associated > Plants > Roots >...
CGGCGCACCGCCTCCTCGCCGGCCAGCGGGTCCACCGATCCGAACGGGATGAGCACGTCGGCGTGGGCGGCGGCCCGGTCCGCCATCTCCTCGCTGGACAGCGCGGGATGGCCGGTCGCGGTGGTGGCGTCCACCGTGAACACCACGGCGGCGAACCGGCGCTCCCGGTAGTAGTCAGCGATCTGCTCCACCGTCGGCGCCCGGTCGTTGTCGGCCTTGAAGTACCTGGCCGACGCGGCCAGCAGCTCCTCGTCCAGGGACAGCCGGCCGTGGCCGTCGGACTCGACGTGCACGTGCACGTCGATCCCCTGCAGGGCGGAAAGGTCGAGGCCAGGCATTTGAAGACACCATATACGCCAGGTTGGCGCGCCGCCCGGCCCGCGTGGCTGGCTAGCATTTCCGCAGGGCCCATTTGTGCGGTGACCACATTGCCGGGACGGCCGGGCTTGTGGCACCGTCTGCGATGTGGAGCCGCAACGCCAGGTTCGCGAGGGTGACCTGCTGTGGACGCCGGGACCGGACCGTATCGAACGCGCCAACGTCACCGCGTTCATCCGGTGGCTGGCCCGCGAGCGGGGGCTCGACTTCGACGGCTATCCCGCGCTGTGGCGCTGGTCGGTGACCGATCTCGACGGCTTCTGGCAGGCGGTCTGGGACTACTGCGGCATCGAGGCCTCTGTCCCGCCGACCGCGGTCCTCGGCCGCAGGACCATGCCCGGCGCCGAGTGGTTCCCCGGCGCCAGGCTGAACTACGCGCAGCACGTCCTGCGGCGCGAGCGGCCCGGTGAGGACGCGCTGTACCACCAGTCGGAAACCACGCCGCTGGCCGGCCTGTCCTGGCCCGACCTGGCGAACAGCGTCCGCGTGCTCGGCACCCGGCTGCGCGCCATGGGCGTCCGCCCCGGCGACCGGGTCGCCTCCTGCATGCCGAACATCCCGGAGACGGTCATCGCCATGCTGGCCACGACCAGCATCGGCGCGGTGTGGACCAGCTGCTCCCCCGACTTCGGCGGGCGCGGGGTCAGCGACAGGTTCGGCCAGCTGTCACCGAAGGTGCTGTTCTGCGTGGACAGTTACCGGTACGGCGGCGTGGATTACGATCGCAGCGCCGAGATGGAGCAGGTCATCGCGGGACTGCCCGGCCTGGAGCAGGTGATCCACGTGCCCGGGCCCGCCGGGCAGGCGATCGGATCGGCCCGGGCCTGGGACGAGCTCATGGATCACCCGCCGGTGCCCGCGTCGGAGTTCGAGTTCGAGCAGGTGCCATTCGGCCATCCGCTGTGGGTCCTGTTCTCCTCTGGCACCACCGGGCTGCCCAAGGCGATCACGCACAGCCACGGCGGCATCCTCATCGAGCAGCTGAAGCTGCAGACGCTCAACATGGACCTTCGTCCCGGCGACCGGCTGTTCTTCTACACCACCAGCGGCTGGATGATGTGGAACTTCCTGGTCAGCTCGCTGCTGCTCGGGGTACAGCCGCTGCTCTATGACGGCCACCCGGCGTTTCCCGACCCCGGCGTGCTGTGGGAGATGGCGCAGAACGCGGCGGTGACGATGTTCGGCGCGAGCCCCGCGTACGTCGGCATGCTGTCGAAGGCGGGCGTGGTGCCCGCCGCGAAATACGACCTGTCCGCGCTGGCCTCCGTCATGCTGGCAGGCTCCCCGGTGTCGGCCGAGGTGAACGCCTGGTTCTACCGGAACGTCAAGGCCGACCTGTGGCTACACGTGGGCAGCGGCGGCACCGACGTGTGCTGCGGGTTCACCGGCGGCGCGCCCGTGATGCCGGTGTACGCCGGCGAGCACCAGGCGCGCAACCTCGGCGTGGCCGCCTGCGCGTTCAACGACCGGGGCGAGCCCGTCACCGGCGAGGTCGGCGAGATGGTGATCACCCAGCCGATGCCGTCGATGCCGGTCCGGCTATGGAACGACGAGGACGGCGAGCTGTACCGGCAGACCTACTTCGCCGACTTTCCCGGGGTGTGGCGGCAGGGCGATTTCTTCAAGGTCAACGAGCGCGGCGGCTGCTTCGTGCTCGGCCGCAGCGACGCCACCTTGAACCGGTACGGCATCCGCATCGGCACCGCGGAGATCTACGCCGCGCTCGAATCCGTCCCTGAGGTCGCGGACGCGCTCATCGTCAACCTGGACCTGCCCGGGGGCGGGTTCTTCATGCCGCTGTTCGTCACGCTGGCCGAGGGCGCGGTCCTGGATGACGCGCTGCGCGGCAAGATCGCCGGCCGGCTCCGTTCGGAGTACACGGCCCGGCACGTGCCCGACAAGATCATCGCGGTACCCGCGATCCCGGCCACCCTGACGGGCAAGAAGATGGAGGTGCCGGTCCGCAAGATCCTGCTAGGGGTCAGGCCGGACGACGCCGCCAACCGCAACGCCATGGCGAACCCGCAGGCCCTGGACGCCTTCGCCGAGTACGCGAGCAGTCAGCAGGACTACCGCCCCGGCTGAGGCTCGTACCTGATCATTCCCTGGCGTCAGGCTTGACGTAGCCGAAGAACCCGCGGCGCTTGATCAGCTCGGCGCACTGCTGGGGGACCATGTCCTCCCAGGAGTCGTCGTTGGCGGCGATCCGCCGCAGCACGTCACGGCTGAAGATCGGCAGGTACTCGGGCCGGTAGTTGTCCAGGTTGACGAAGCTGCCCCGGCCGGCCAGGTAGTCGTACAGCGGCTGGAGCTCGGACTGGACTTTGATGTCGTCCACAGTCTTGAGGTCTTCGTCGGGGCCGGGGCACAGCGGGTAGACGTAGAGCTTGAGGCCGTTCTTGAACAGCCGGCCGAAGCTCTCCAGGATCCCGCCCGGCAGCTGCGCGTGATTGCGCTCGTCGAACAGGTCGATGAGGCTCGGCACCCCCATCACGATGCCGATCCGCTCGGTCGTCCGCTCCGCGATGTAGGCAGCCAGGCGGTAGTAGTCGAAGTAGTCGGTGATCAGCACCGTCTCGCCGCACGCGGCGAGCAGCTCGGCCCGGGCCAGGAAGTCCCGCCGGTCGACGTCGGGCCGTTCCGCCAGCAGGTTCCGCATGGTGATCTCGGTCAGCTGCAGGATCGGCTTGCCCTCCACCGCGGGGTCCTGGGCGAACTTCTCCTTGGCCGTGGCCAGCATGTCCAGGTTCACGTGCGTCGGCGGCCGGAAGCTGCCCCGCTCGACCAGGACCGCCTTCTTGCGCAGCACCTCGCTCGGCTGCAGCACCTCGCGGTCGGGGCCGAACATGGCCACGCCGCTCAGCCCGAGCTGGACGAGTTTCAGCGCCATCAGCCGGTTGTCCACGCCGCGGAACTCGATGCCGCGGAACTGGATCATGTCGATCTCGATGCGGCCGACGGTCAGCTGGTCCAGCAGGCTCTCGATCAGCTGCTCCGGCTCGTGGTGGTGGAAGAACGCGCCGTAGAGCAGGTTCACCCCGACGATGCCGAGCGCCTCCTGCTGCAGCCAGGCCTCGACGTCGAGCATCCGCACGTGCATGACGATCTGGCTGGGCTCGTCGTGCGCCTGGGCCTGGAACTTGACGCCCATCCAGCCGTGGCATTCGTTGCCGCCCCGGAAGCTGCGCGCCACCACCGTGTCGGCGAAGGCAAAGAAGCAGTTCGAGTCGCCGCGCTCCTCGTTGAGCCGCTCGACGTTGAGGTCGAATTCCTTATCGAGCATGCCCTGCAGCCGGCCGACGGAGACGTACCTCTCGGCCTTGCCGTAGACGGCGTCGCTGACCGCCATGTCGTAGGCGGAGATCGATTTGGCGACGGTGCCGGCGGCGCCCCCGACCCTGAAGAACCAGCGCACCACCTCCTGGCCGGCCCCGATCTCCGCGATCGTCCCGTACCAGCGCGGGTCGAGGTTGATGCGCAGCGCCTTCTGGTTCGTATCGGACTGATGCGCGATGAGCTCGGTCATGCCACTCCCAGACCCCGTCCGATGCCGGCAACGCTCGGATTGTACTAATTTCGCAAGACCCGCCGCCAGCCGTGAGCAGCCCTGATCTCAATATTCACCTGATGCGGGACACGCCGCCGGCCCATGTCCGGGTGTGGCTCGGGAAGTGACAGCATTGGAACCGTGAGCAACCTGGATCTTGCACCAGAGGCCATCAACCTGACGCCGGGAGTCGCCCCTGCGGGGGGGTCTGGGGGGGATCAGGGTTTCGTCCCCCCGGGGAGATACCGCGCGGTCGACGTCGTCGAGGCCCGTAAGGCGGCCATCGGCGACGGCGCCGAGGTCCGCAGGCTGCTACCGCAGCGGACGCTGCGCACCATCGGCGCCTGGTGCTTCCTCGACCACTACGGCCCGGACGAGGTCAGCCGGGGTAGCGGGATGCAGGTGCCGCCCCATCCGCACATCGGCCTGCAGACGGTCAGCTGGCTGTTCCAGGGCCTGGTGCTGCACCGGGACAGCCTCGGCAGCCGGCAGCTGATCCGGCCGGGCGAGCTGAACCTTATGACCGCGGGCCGGGGCATCACCCACTCGGAGGAGTCGGCCGCGGGCCGGCCTCCGGTGCTGCACGGCCTGCAGCTGTGGATCGCGCTGCCCGAGGCCGAACGGCACGCCGAGCCTCGCTTTGCTCACCACTCCGACCTGCCGGTCGTGCGCGACGGCACCGCCAGCGTGACCGTGGCCATCGGCGAGTACCAGGGCGAGCGGTCCCCGGCCGAGGTATTCAGCCCGCTGGCCGGGTACGAGGTGGCGGTGCCCGGCGGGGACGACTTCGTGCTGCCGGTCCGGGAGGACTTCGAGTACGGGGTGGTCGCGGTGGACGGCTCGGCCGTGGTGGGGGGCGCGCTCATCGCCCCCGGGCTGCTCGCGCACCTGCCGCCCGGCCTGTCCGAGATCCGGCTGTCACCGGCCGGCGGGCGCAGGCTGGCCCGGTTCTTCGTGATCGGCGGGGTGCCGTTCGGCGAGCGCCTCCTGATGTGGTGGAACTTCGTGGCGCGCAGCGGCGAGGAGATCACGCGGGCCCGCGCGGACTGGGCGTCGGGCCAGTTCCCCGCGGTACACGGCTACCCCGGACTCCCCCTCGCCGCACCCGCACTGCCCCCCGTGCCCCTGCGCCCGCGGTGATGGCGCAGTCCACCGGATAGCAGGGCGTGCGGCGGGTCCGTTCGGTCCCAAAGATCCGTCACTGGCGCGGGACCGGCTGGTTGATCGCCGGCACCAGCGGGGCAGGGTGACCGACACCAGTCCGAAGTCCGGCTGGGCGAGGTAGATCCGGCCGCCCGGCCCGACCGCGATGCCGCCCGGGTTGCCGAGGTCGCCGTGACCAGCCTGGGTTACGCCGAACGACCGGAGCCCGGGCGGCACGGCGTGCCGAGCGCGTACTGGCCGGATACGCTCAGTCTTCATGGCAGCAGATCAGGAGGTGCCCCGGGTTCCCGGGTCGCCGACGCTGTACCGCAAGGTGGCCGAGGACATCAAGGCCGCCATCGCGGCGGGCGGCTACGTGGCCGGCACCCGGCTGCCGTCAGAGCACGAGCTGGCCGAACGCTACTCGGTGTCACGCGGCACCATCCGGCAGGCGTTCGCCGCGCTGCGCGCCGACGGGATCATCGCGTCGCGCCGCGGCGCGCGCCGGGTGGTCGTCGGCGGGCCCCGGGTACAGAGCTTCGGCGAGCTGCTGTCCTTCTCCCGGTGGGCGCGGGCCATGGGCGAGGTCCCGGGCGGCCTGGTGATCGCCATGCGGCGCCGGGGGGCCAATCCGGCCGAGGCCGAGCGCCTGGCCCTTCTGCCCGGCGCGCAGGTCTACCACCTAACCCGGGTCCGGCTGCTCTCCGGGCACCCGGTCATGATCGAGCGCGGCGTCTACCCGGACCGGGTCGGCGTGCTGGTGGCCGGGATGGAACTGGAGAAGGACTCGATCACCGAGCGGCTAGAGGAGCTGGGTGTCGTGTTCGCGGACGCCGAGCACGTCATCGACGCGGTGGCGGCTACCGCCGAGGACGCCCGGCTGCTCGGCGTCCGGCCGCGGGTGCCGATGCTGCGCGAGCGCCGCCTCACCACCGACCTGGCCGGGACGCCGGTCGAGTGGTCCGACGACCGCTACCTCGGCGGCGCGGTGGCGTTCAGCGTCCGCAACTCGATCGCGGTCAACGCCCTGTCCCGCACGCCTAGATGAGTAATTCCAGGGGATAGACACCGGTTGGTGATCAGTCGGCCCGGCCGGTGCAACGACGTTTGCCCTGCGGGCTGGACCCGGAGGCGCGCACTCCGTTGAGGCTGATAAGCAGCGGCTCGAAGTGCCCGAACGGCGGCGGGGTGACCGAGGGGTCCTTGGCCGCGTCGTCCCAGCGGCGCACCGCCACCGCGTCGGGCGCGTACGGCATCGCCGCGAACGCCGCGGCCTGCTCGGCGGTCATCGGGCCGCCCTGCAGGGCCAGGGTGCGGACCGACTCCGCCGACAGCAGGCCGAAGTAGCCGGGCTCGGTGGCGCACAGGTAGCGCTTGGCCGCCACGTGCAGCCGCACCGGCTCGGTCACCGCCGCGCTGAACCACTGGCTCAGCCACCGCGCTCCCCCGGTGCCGTGCCGGGAATCGGTCTCGCTGCGCAGATGCCCGACGTCGTGCAGCAGGGCCGCGGCTACCAGCGGCGCGGCCGCCCCGGCCGCCTCGGCCAGCGCGCCGGCCTGCCGCATGTGCTCGCCGATCGTCACCGCTTCGCCCAGGTAGTCCCGGGCTCCCGGCCCGGCGAACAGCTCCGCGATCGTCTCGATTCCGGTCATCGGCTCTCCTCACGTGTCAGCACGGCCAGGGTGCTGGCCAGGCCGTCCAGGTCGGCGTAGCAGCCCTGCAGGTGCCGCCCCGGCGAACCCGCGCTCATGCTGAAGGCGGTGCGGGCGTGCAGCACCCGGGTGTTGTCGAAGACCAGGCAGTCCCCCGGCGCCAGCCGCAGGCCGAGTTGCCGTTCCGGCCGCGCCAGCAGCGCGGCCCACCGCCTGTAAGCGGTGTAGAACGCGATGACCTCGGCGTACGGCCGCCGCAGCGGCCGCATCGACCGGTTGTTGAACCGGACCCCCCGGACCCGGCCGCGCGGGCTGAGCTGGATGAGCGGCAGGCTGGCCCGTAGTTCGGTCTCTTTATCGATATAGCCGAACGAAATGGGCATTCTCGCCAGCGTGTCGAACGATTCCGCGTCGGTGGCACGGAGCTCGGCCGCGGCCGCGAAGCCGTCCATCAGGCCGGTGTCTCCCCCTTCGCCGGCCGCCCGCAGGCAGTGCAGCAGCTGAACCGTCGGCGCCGGGTCACGGTACGGGTTGTCGGTGTGTGGCCGGATCGCCTGGCTGGTGAAGGCCAGGTTGCCGGGGGTGGAACCCTGATGCTCCACCCGCACGTCGAACAGCCGGCCGTAGTTAGTCTCCCGGACGTAGCCGAAGCTCGCCGCGACCTCGAGCACCGTGCCCGGTTCGGCGGGCACGTCGCGGAGCAGCACGAAGCCGAGCCGCAGCACCGCCTCGAGCGCCCCGGCCTTCCCCCCGGCCAGGTAGCTGGGCCAGCTCATGGCGGGCAGCCCAGCTTCCGGGTCCAGGTCGGCGGGAAGCCAGAGCTCCTTGTCGTCCTCGGTCCGGCCGTCGCCGTCCGCACCGTCGCCGAGCGTGTGCTCGGCCAGCCAGGAGCGCGGGAACGCGGACCGGTGCTGGTCGGGGGCGAACGTCACCAGCACGGACTCCCCCGCGTCCTCGGTGCGCGCGATGGCCAGCCCGTTCGGTATGTCGGTGATGTCGCGTCGCCTCTGGCCGGTGCCGGGAGCCAGGCATTCCGGACACGGGCAGTTGTCCCGCAGCCACACCGCGGGGTACCGCACCGGCCGGCCGCCGATGACCAGCTCCAGGTCCGGGCTCTCCGGGGCCATGCCCGCCTCCCAAGCTCCCAAAGTTGGCTATACAAGTTTGAAGTTGACTATACTAGGATCGTGGCGTCAAGGACACGGGTGGTCATCGTCGGGGGCGGCGTGCTCGGCACCATGCACGCGGTCATGGCCCGGCGGCGCGGCTTCGAGGTCGTCCAGCTGGAACGCGAGGCGGAGGCACGCGGCGCGAGCGTGCGGAACTTCGGCCTGGTCTGGGTGAGCGGCCGGAAGGGCGGGCCCGAGCTCAGCCTGGCGCTGCGCGCCCGCGAGCTGTGGGCGGACCTCGGCGCGCGGGTGCCCGGGCTCGGCTTCCGGGCCGCGGGCTCGCTCACGCTGGCCAGCGGGGACGCCGAACTGGCCCTGCTCAAGGAGGCGGCGGCGCTGCCCGACGCGGACCGGCGGGAATTCGAGCTGCTCGACCCGGCGGCCGTCCGCGCGGTGAACCCGGCGCTGCGCGGCGAGTTCGCCGGCGGCCTGCTCTGCCGGGCCGACGCGATCGTCGAGCCGCGCCAGGTGCTGCCCGCGCTGCGCGGCCACCTCGCCGCCGGTTGTGAGGGAACTGCCGGGTACGAGTGGCTTCCCGGCCGGGAGGTCACCGAGATCGCGCCGAACGCGGTACGCGACCACACTGGCGCCTGGCACCAGTGCGACCTGGTCGTCCTGTGCCCCGGCGCGGCGCACACCGGGGTGGCCGGCCGGTACCTGGCCCGCGGCGGCCTTGCTCCGGTCAGGCGGGTCCGGCTGCAGATGATGCAGACCGCGCCGCTGGCCGAGCGGATCACCACGGCGCTGGCCGACGGTGACTCGCTACGCTACTACCCCGCGTACGACCTGCCCGGCCGGGCCCAGCTGCCGCCGCAGGCGGCGGCGGCCGAGCGGGCCCGCGCGCAGCTGCTGCTGGTCCAGCGGGCCGACGGCGGGCTGACCATAGGGGACACGCACGAATACGCCGAGCCGTTCGCGTTCGACCTGGACGAGGACGCCTATGACCACCTGCGCGCCCAGGCCGAGACGCTGCTCGGCGGGCCCATCCCCCCGGTGCGGCGCCGCTGGGCCGGGGTCTACAGCGAGGTGATCCCGGAGACCCCGGAGTACCCCGCGGTAGCCGGTCACGCGCTGTACCACCGGGCCGAGGCCGAGCCAGGGGTGATCCTGGTTACCGGCCCCGGCGGACGCGGCATGACCTGTTCCCCGGCGATAGCGGAAGAAACATTCATCTAGAGGTACAGGTCCGCGAGGCCCGTCCCCGACATGAACAGAGCGGAAGTTATGCCCAGGACCCACACCCCCCCGGCCTCGATCGACGGCAGGAAAGCCCAGGCCAGAGAGCCCTCGCCGCATTCACCCGGTGGCAGGTCACCGGGAACCCGCAGGAAGCCCCGGTGCTCCTCGGCCGCCTGACCGCCGACCTGGAGCCGATCCTGGCCGCCGTCGAGGAGGCCGGGCTGTGAGCGAGGACAACGACGGTAGGTTTCCCGACGACTCCAGGGTGGAAGTCCTGCTCGGGGGCGGCCCAGCTCCGGCACTCCATGCTCACCCACGAAGCCATAACGGCACCAACACGCCCACCTTGCTCGCCCGCTCCCGGCACGCCTCCGTCCGCTCCCCCGAACGCTACGCCCGGCCCGGCCCCGAAGCCGTCGCCCCGTCACGTCGCCGCCACCGACCCCGCCGTCCGGCGCCGGCCGCCAGCCCGGTTACCAGTCCCCGCCCTGGCGTCTGACCGTCCCCGCTGCCACCGGGTGCCGGGGATTCGTGACATCACCGGCGCGCGAGCTCGCGCCCGCCGGCAACCGGGAGCCATCCGCCGGGCTATCGATGCAATCACCGGGGGCGCTGCGGCGTCTTTAGACGGCATCCGCCGGGATCGCGCCCGGCGGTGCCCGGCACCCGTGCCCGGCAGATGGCAAACAAAAACCAGAGGTGAGCGAGATGAGTGACGCGGTTCTCACCCGCCCGAGAACCATCCAGGTCCCCCGGCTGGCCGTGTATGGCGCGCTGGCGGGGCTGGCGGGCGGTGTCGGCATGGCCCTGTGGCAGATGATCCAGTCCGCCGCCACCAGCAACGGGTTCTGGACACCGCTGAACCTGTGCATGGCCTCATTCGTGTGGCGCGGGCAGGCCAGCATGATCGAGCGGGACATGATGATGCACCCGGGCATGAGCATGAACATGCCCGTGGCGGCAGGCCACCTGGCCGTCGGGATAATCCTGCACCTGGCGTTCTCCGTGCTGGTGGGGATGGTCTTCATCACGGTCCTGTTCGCCCTGCGCCGCGCCGGGCTGGGCCTGCTGCGGACCGTGCCCGGGTACGTGGGCGCCTCGGTAGCAGGCGCGGCCTTGCTTTATGTGGTGATGATCTACCTGGTGCTGCCGTGGGCGAACCCGCTGATGTGCCGCATGACCCCCCGCGGGCCGTTCTTCATCGGGCACCTGATCTACGGGCTGGTGTTCGGCCTGGTGGCCTACCCGCTGGCCCGCCGCGCCACGGCAGCCGGCACCTGATCTGCGGCCCGGGTGGCTCGGATGATTATGCGAAACGGATGGCGCCGGGGAACCGCTAGCACCTGCCTCGCCGACCGCCCGGCGAGGCAGGCCGGGCACCGGACGCGGCGGTGCCGTAGCCGCCATGGTGCAATCAAGGTGAGCCGCCGGGCGTCGTATGTGGGTGTGAGGTGCCGTGGACGGTGACCATCGCGCGTTCCTGGATGCCACGCTGCCGTACGTGGACGTGGTGTACCAGGTCGCGCGGCACGCCGCGCGGGACGGGCAGGAGCCCGAGGACCTGGTCCAGGAAACCTACCTGCGGGCCTATGCCGCGTTCGGCTCCTGCCGGGGCCAGAACACGCGGGCATGGCTGGCCGCGATCTGCCTGAACGCGGCCCGGTCGGAGGCACGGCGGCGGCGGCGCCGGCCGTGGGAGGTGCCCGCCCAGGCGCTGCTCGACGCGCTGCCCCTGGCCCGCGCGAGCGCTGGGGAGGGGACGCCTGATGTGGCCGATGTGGTGATCGCCCGCCTGGACGCGCAGGCGGTCTCCCGCTGCCTGGCGCTGCTGCCGGAGCCGCAGCGGCTGTGCATCGTGCTGATGGATGTGGCCGGGTACACCGCCCAGGAAACAGCGCAGGCGCTGGGATGCCCGCGGGGCACCGTGCTGGCCCGGGTGCACCGCGGCCGGCGCAGGCTGGCCCAGCTGCTGGACCAGGCGGGGGTGAGCCATGGACGGCCATGACCGGGACCACCGGCTGCTGGCCGGGTTTTTGGCCGGGGAGCTGGGCCCCGCGGACGCGCGGCGGTGGGATGAGCACCTGCTGGAGTGCGAGCAGTGCTGGCGGGCAGTGCGCGAGGACCGGGCCGGCCGCCAGGCGGCGGAACTGCTGCGCCGGCCCGCGCCTGCCGGGCTGGCCGACCGGGTCGCCTTCACCGTCGAGGTGGCCGCCGCCAGCGGCCCGGCCGACCGGCCGCCGGGCCGCCCGGGAAGGCGGCAGGCATGGTGGCGGCTCGCAGGCGCCGGGACGCTTGCCGCCGGGCTGGCGGTCACGCTCCTGATGGTCCTGCTCCCTGGCGGGCGCCAGACCGGGAGCATGCCCGCGGCCGTCACGGCGGTGGCACGCTACGCGCAGGCGGTCCCGCCCCCAGCCCGGCAACAGCCCGCTCATCCGGGCGGACTGGCCGCGCCGGTCCAGGTAGGCCGCCCGGTGACCGTGACGGTGGGCGGGCAGCAGATCGTGATGCGGACCTGGCGGCTGGGCGGCACCGAGGCGGTGGTGGCTGTCTCCGGCCAGCCGTTCCCCATGCCGCCGGGCGCGGCCAGCATGTCCGGTGCCGGCATGGCATGGTTCGCGCGGCTGGGCAAGCTAGGCCTGTACTGCCTCAACGGCCACCAGTCCGAGCTGGTGGCGGCACCGGTCCCGATGACCGAACTCGCCACGCTCGCGGCGCGGCTGCCACCGGGCTGACGGCGCATCCGCCGGCTGCCGGTGCACTGCCGGATCTGACTGTGTCGTATTCGGCCTCCCGTACAACGGACCCGCCAGCACCGCGGCCGGATCCACGCGGCTGCCAGAGCCGCCGCCGAAGGACGCCAGACCACCTGCTACTCCACCCATTCCACTATCACCATCGGCATCCGAGGCCCCGACGCCCAAGAACGCGTCGACCAGCTCCGCCACGCCCTCGACAAACTCATCGCCAAGCACGGCTGGACGACCCGGAACGAGCCCCGCTGACCGACCCTGGCACCGCACGCAGCTCACCTGATGCCCCGGTGCCTAGCGCTCACGGTGACCAGCGGTGCGCTCGTACCTGGAAGAGTTCGCTATGACGAAGCGTCAGTTTGCCGCGTCTCCACGCTGATCCTGCTAGTGGCGGGGCGTGCAGCGCGCAGGAGCATGCCCGCCGCGACGAGCGCCGCGATCGCCCCCGAGACCAGCAGGGGCAGCTGGCCGGTGCCGTGCCACGCAAGGCCCGCCCAGACCCCGGCGATCAGCGTGGCCGCGCCGGTGGCGCCCTGGTAGAGGCCCTGGCCGGTGCCTTGGGCGCCGGCGGGCAGCAGGGTGGAGATCCAGGCCTTGCCGACCCCGTCGGTGCAGGCGTTGAACCCGCCGTAGACGGCCAGCACCGCGAACACCAGCCACGCCTGGTGGATGACTGCCAGGCCGAGGTAGCCGGCGGCGAAGAACAGCAACCCGGCCGCGTACACCACGGGCCTGGGCAGCCGGTCGGACAGGTGCCCGGCCGGGTAGGCCAG
>Ga0070699_100004299_pt1 | contig 12590 bp, 11 predicted proteins | sample KBSK1503metaG_FD_65473 | JGI IMG/M metagenome (GOLD analysis project Ga0070699, IMG submission 65473) | Corn, switchgrass and miscanthus rhizosphere microbial communities from Kellogg Biological Station, Michigan, USA - KBS K1-50-3 metaG | ecosystem: Host-associated > Plants > Roots >...
GCCCGAGCTCCCGTGTTGTTGTGTCTTTATGTTAACCGGCCGGCCACTTTTCGCAGGGTGCCGGAGACAATCAGATCAAAGGAGAACGGCGGCCGGATCAGGCCGAAGTAGGCCTGCTCGGCCTTCAGCCACTCGTCGTCCCATTCGGAGGGCGTCGTCTGGGCGCGCAGCCGCCGCAGGCGTTCCGGCTCGGGGGTGTCGACGAACACCGACCGGTCGACGAGATCCGACAGCTCGGGCGAGGCGGCGAACACGCCCTCCAGCACGATCAGCGGCCCGGGCGTTACGCGAACTATGCCGTCGAGCCCCCTACCGCGCTCCCAGTCGAAGCGGCAGAACTCGGCGGCGTGCCCGGCGCGGAGCGGCTCGAGCGCCTCGGCCCGCAGCCGGCGCCAGTCGTAGTAGCCACTCAGCCCCGGCTCGCGCGGCGCCGCGGGATCGAAGAAATCGTCGGTGTGGACCAGTGTCGCGCCGGTCGACTCGGCGACGGCCGCGGCGATCGTCGACTTGCCCGCGGCGCCGTGCCCGTCAAGCGCGATCACCAGCACCTGGGCACCGTGCCCGGCGCGCCACCCGGCCGCCGCGCTGATCACCCGGCGCGCCGCCGGCTGGCCGAGGCTACCGGGATTGGGCATCGGGAGACAGCGTCGGCCGGGGGTCGGCAGCCCCGGCGTCCGCGGCCAGGGCGTCTGCCGCCGCGGTGCCGTCGGCCGCGGCGCTCTCCGCCACGGCGCCGTGCGCCACGGCGCTCTCCGCCGCGGTGCCGTCAGCCAGCGGGCCCCGGTCACGGAGCGCGAACGGGAGCCGGATCGCGGCGATCCAGATCAGCGTCGCGTCGCTGACGTGGACCCAGACCAGGCCTGCAGGCAGCCCGCTGAAGTACTGGGCGTACCCGATGACTCCCTGCGCGCCGACCAGCGCGAGCAGCACCCAGCCCAGCCTGACCGCGAGCCGCGGCGCGCGGGTCAGCCGGAGGCCGAGGACCAGCGCGATCGCGAGCCCGGCCAGCAGCCAGCCGATGTCGGCGTGGAACTGGGTGACGCCGCTGAGCGACAGGTGGAAGCGCGGGATCAGCCGGCCGTCCGGGAGCCTGCCGCCGGCCAGGGGCCCGGTGCCGGTCACGACGGTCCCGGCGACGATCATGACGCCGAGCACGGCCACGGCGCCGAACGCGAACAGCCGCAGCTCACGTGCGACCAGCAGCCGGGCTGGGCCCCGGCCCTCGGCGCACCGCACGTAGAGCGCCACCGCGGCCGCCACCAGGGCCATGGAGAACACGAAATGGAACGAGACCCAGACCGGGTCCAGGTTGGTCAGCACGACGATGCCGCCCAGAACGGCCTGGCCCACGATCCCCGCCGGCTGCGCCGAGGCCAGCCAGACCAGGTCGGCGCGGCGCCGGCCGTCGGGGCGGTACCGCCAGGCCGCGACCCAGACCACCACGGCGATCACGAAGATCGCGACCGTGACCAGCCGGTTCCCGAACTCGACCCAGCGGTGGATGAGCGGGTCGCCTGTGGCTCCGGACGCGACGATGCTCGTGGCCGTGCACCTCGGCCAGTCCGGGCAGCCCAGGCCGGACTGGCTCAGCCGTACCCCGGCACCGGTCATGATGATCCCTGCGGAGGCCACGACGCCCGCCAGGGCGATCCGCCGCATCGACGCCGGCGACGGCGCGAGCACCGCCTGCGCCAGCCGCGCCAGCGGCCAGGCCCAGCCGCGCGCTCCCGGCGCGCGCGGGACGGCGCTGTCACGGGCGACAGCACCGCGGGCGGCGAGGGGGCCGGGCACGGATCCCATGGTAGGAGCCTGCCCTATCGGGCCGGCGGCTGGCCAGCCGCAAGGCCCCGCGGCTACGGCGGCGGTGGGGGAGGCACGCCCTCCGCCGGACCCGGCTCGGCGGCGCCGTGGGCCGGAACGCCGACGATGATGACGATCTCGGAGACGTCGCGGATGCTTGCGTCACCACGGCATCACCTGAGCCAGAGTTTTTCCGTCCCGGCTGCCTGCGAGATGATCTGCTGTACGATAGCTCGTAAAACCGACAAAGAGGCACTCCAGGCACACCAGCAACTTCAGACACTAGAAGTAGCTTGATCATCAAAAGACTCAAACGTAGCATTCTATGACAAAATACCGCGAGTTTAGTCACGATCAAGCTACGAGTGCGGCGCGGGTCTGGCACCTGCGTGGGAAATAGCGCAATCTCACTACTACATACACCGGCTGAGGCGCCCACGTGAGTCACCCGAGCGCTCGGGATCAACCGTGCCCGGACGCCTCTGCCCGATTCACAGATTGGTTTGACGATGGCTGTCCCGGTTGACGTCGCGACCGGCCCCGGGGGTCCGGAGCCGGAGCCGGCCGTGCCGGGCGAGGCCATCGAGGGGCGTTCCCCCGGGCAGACGGGGGGACACCGGCCAGGGCTGATGCGGGAGGCAGGCCTGGCCGAATCCGCAGCTCCAGCGCTCGCCCGCAGCCGACAGGGCGAGGTCCATATCGCGATACGATCTCGCGTCACGATGCTCATCCGTTGAACCCACCGATGGCGATGGAGGAGACCCATGAGATGGAGGAGACCCATGAAGAGATTTAGCAAGCCGCTGGCGGGATCGCTGCTGACCGTTGCGGTCGTGGTGGCGCTCGGTGCCTGCAGCTCGAGCAAGTCGTCGCCGAGCACCACCCCGGCGAGCACGGGCGCTAAGAGCGGCGGCACGATCACGATCGTCGCGGGAACCGCGCCGCTGTCCGCCGACCAGGGGCTGGATTTCACCACCCAGGGCACCGAGCTCTACACGGTGGTGAACACTCCGCTGCTGACGTTCAAGCGCGGCGTGCAGGGGGTCGGCGGAACGCAGATCGTGCCGGGGCTGGCGACGAGCCTGCCCACGGTGTCCAACGGCGGCAAGACCTACACGTTCACCCTGCGTCCCAACCTCCATTACTCCAACGGGACGCCGATCAAGGCCAGCGACGTCACCTATGCGCTGGAGCGGGACATCAAGATCCCGTGGCAGGCCGCCTCGTTCGTGAGCGCCTACATCGCGGGCGGGACGGCGTACGCCAACGGCAAGGCGAAGACGATCTCTGGGATCACGACCGACAACGCCACCGGCACGATAACCGTGAACCTGGTGGCCCCGTTCGCGCCGATCGTTGACATCTTCGCGCTGGCGGGCACCGCGCCGGTGCCGCCCAGCACGCCGATGAAGAACCTGGCGGGCACGGGCACCATCGGCGACGGCCCGTACAAGTGGGGCCCGATCACCGCTGGCCAGAGCTACACCCTGGTCAAGAACCCGAACTTCGACGTCCCCGGCCTGCCGCGCGGGCACGCCGACACGATCGTCTACAAGGTCAACTCCAACGTGCTGGCGGACGCCGAGCAGGTGCTCAACAACCAGGCCGACGTGTTCGACCCCGGCGACACCCTGCCTGCCTCCATCCTGCAGCAGGTCAAGTCGCAGGCGGCCGACCGGTACGCGCCGATCCCGACGAACTCGACGTTCTACTTCTTCCTCGGGCTCACCCAGAAGCCGTTCAACAACCTGTACGCCCGCCAGGCGGTGCTGGCGGCGCTCGACCTGCGCGCGCTGTCCCGGCTGGACAGCGGCTTCCTGAGCGAGGACTGCCACCTGATCCCGCCCGGCATCGACGGCAACTCCAGCCCGTCCAGTTGTCCTTACCACAACCCGGCGGGCCCGCCGAACATGACGGCGGCTAAGCAGCTCATGCAGAAGTCGGGCATGATCGGCCAGGCGGTGACGGTGTACGGCGAGGAGCGGTCCCCGCGCAGGCAGTACGTGGACTACCTCACGTCCGTGCTGAACTCGCTCGGGTTCAAGGCGACCGAGAAGATCCTCAACTCCAGCGTGTACTTCACCACCATCGGGGCCCCGACGCTGAAGCCGCAGGCCGGCTTCGGCGACTGGGTGCAGGACTTCCCCAACCCGTGGGACTTCATGCAGCTGTTCGCCGGCAACGCGGGCTCATCGCTGAACTACGGGTACGTCAACGACCCGCACTACAATTCGACTCTCAACACGCTGTTCCAGTCCGACCCGAAGAGCGTCGCCAGCCAGTGGTCCGCGCTTGACCGGTACGCGGTCAGCAAGGGCTACTACGCGGCATACGGCCACGAGGAGTTCCCGAAGTTCTACTCCAACCGGCTGAACTTCGCCACCGGCGTGATGTCGGTGGAGTACCAGACCGACATGACGAGCCTGGCGCTCAAGTAGGTAGCGGCACCGGGGCCGGGAGGGCGCGCCCTCCCGGCCCCGGTCCCGGCTGAACGGAGAACCGATGATCCCTGAGCCCGATGGCGCGCGCGGTGGGTCCGAGGTCGTGGCCGGAGCGTCACCGGGCGGCACCGCGGGCATCGTTATCACGCCCGGAGAGCGGGTCGCGGACCCGTGGGCCGAGGGCCGTCACCCTCCGGCCATCGGGCCCTGGAGGCTGGCGGCGCGCCGGCTGCGGCGCAACTATGTCGCGCAGGCGTTCCTCGTCTTGTTTCTGCTGATCGTGGTGGCGTGCCTGCTGGCGCCGCTCTACGCGTCTGACATCGCCCACATCAGCCCAAACGCCAACAACATCACCGGCACGGTCAGCGTCGCCGGCAAGATGGTGGACGTGGTGTCCCCGGACGGGGTGCCGGTCGGTCCCACCTTCGGCAGCCACTACTTCTTCGGCGCGGACTCCAACGGCCGGGATCTGGCCGTGCGGCTGCTCTACGGCGGGCGTACCTCGCTGCTCATCGGCGCCATCGCGACCGCGATCATCATCGTCTTCGGCACCCTGGCCGGCCTGCTGACCGGCTACTTCCGCGGCGTCGTGGACATGATCCTGCGGCCGCTGATGGAGCTGATCTGGTCGTTCCCGGTGGTGATCCTCGGCGTGGCGCTCGGCACCGCCCTGGCGCTGGGCGGCATCGGCCCGATCAAAGGTAACTCGCTGTTCATCCCGGCGTTCATCATCGGCGTGGTGTACATCCCCTACCTGGGCAAGCCGATCCGCGGCGAGGTACTGCGGCTGCGCGAGCAGGACTTCACCGAGGCGGCCCGGGTGCAGGGGATGGGCTCCTGGCGGATCATGCTCTCGGAGATCCTGCCCAACCTCGCGTCGCTGATCACCGTGTTCGTGCCGATGATGCTGGCGTACTCGATCCTGCTGGAGGCCTACCTGTCGTTCCTGGGCGCAGGAGTGCAGGCGCCGAACGCGTCGTGGGGGACGCTGATCTCCGACGGGCTCAACTATATCCAGACCACCCCGACGTTCTCCCTGATCCCGGGGGCCATGCTGGTGCTGACCGTGCTCAGCATCAACGTCGTCGGCGACGGAATCCGGGACGCGCTCGACCCCCGCGCCCAGGTGAGGGTGCGGACCTGATGGGCAGGTTCGCTGTCCGCCGCCTGGCCTCGGCGATCTTGCTGCTGTTCGCCACGTCGGTGGTGGTGTTCGCAATCTTCGAGGTCATCCCCAGCTACAATCCGGCCCGGGCGATCGCCGGCCGCAACGCCACGCCTACCACGGTGGCCGAGGTCAGCCACAAGTTCGGCTTCGACAAGCCCGTCTACGTCCAGTACGCCGACACGATGGAACTGATCTTCACCGGCCAGGTCATCGACTACAACGACAACCTCAACGTGGACAGCCAGATCGCCCAGCGGTTCCCGGTAACGGTCTCACTGGTGGTCCCTGCGGCGCTGATATGGCTGGCGGGTGCGATCGTGCTGGGTTCGATAAGCGCGCTGCGCGTCGGCGGGCTGTCGGACCGCGGCCTGATGGTGGCGGCGATCCTGGGCGTATCGATCCCCGTGTTCCTGCTCGCCGCGGTCCTGCTGTACGCGTTCGCGTTCAAGCTGTCCTGGTTCCCCAATACCGGCTACATCCAGTTGTCTTCCAATCCCGCGCAGTGGGCCTATCACCTGGTCCTGCCCTGGATCTCGATCGCGGTCCTGTCGATCGGCTTCTACTCCCGCGTGCTGCGCTCCAACCTGCTCGACATGGTCAACGAGGACTTCGTGCGCACGGCCCGGGCCAAGGGCCTGACGGGGCGGCAGGTGTTCGTCCGCCACGTGCTGCGCAACTCGCTGATGCCGATCGTCACGATGTTCGGGCTGGACTTCGCCACGCTGCTGGGCGGCGCCGCGCTGGTCACCGAGACCGTGTTCAACCTCCCAGGTGTCGGCCAGTACGAGGCCCAGGCGATCGGGAACCTCGACGTGCCGCCGATCCTGGTGGGCGCGATGTTCACCGCCTTCTTCGTGGTGCTGTTCGGCGCGATCTCCGACATCGTGTACGCGCTGCTCGACCCCCGGGTAAGACTTACCGGCTAGGCCCGCGGACTCGTGGAGATGACTGTTGATGGCTGAGCCGCTGCTGGACGTGCAGGACCTAGAGGTCTCGTTCGCGACCGAGGACGGACTCGTGCGCGCCGTGGACGGGGTCTCGTTTACCCTCGACCGCGGCGAGGTGGTCGCGATCGTGGGCGAGTCCGGGTCGGGGAAATCGGTAACCGTGATGACGCTGATGGGGCTGACCCGCTCGCCCAACGCCCGGTTCGCGGGCTCCGCGCGGCTGCGCGGCGGCGACCTGGTCACCGCGTCCGAGGAGGACCTGGAGCGCGTCCGCGGCCGGGAGATCGCGATGATCTTCCAGGACCCGATCTCGTCGCTCAGTCCGGTGCAGCGGATCGGAAAGCAGATCGCCGAGCAGATCCTGGCGCACGAGAAGATCTCTAAGGCCGCGGCGCTGGACCGGGCGGTCGGCCTGATGGAACGGGTCGGCATCCCCCGCGCGCGGGACCGGGCGCGGGCCTACCCGCACGAGTTCTCCGGCGGGATGCGGCAGCGGGTGATGATCGCGATGGCGCTGTCGCTGTCGCCGGCCGTGCTGATCGCGGACGAGCCCACGACCGCGCTCGACGTCACCATCCAGGCGCAGATCCTGAAGGAGATCAGCCAGCTGAGCAGCGAGAGCGACAGCGGCGTGATCTTCGTCACGCATGATCTCGGCGTGGTGGCCGACATCGCCGACCGGGTGCTGGTCATGTACGCCGGACGGCTGGTCGAGCAGGGTACCGTGGACGAGATCTTCTACGACCCGCAGCACCCCTACACCTGGGGACTCATGGGATCGATCACGCGGGTGGACCGCGACCCCCCGAACCGGCTCCCCGCCATCCCTGGCCAGCCTCCATCGCTACTCAGGGTGCCTGAGGGCTGCCACTTCCGGCCCCGCTGCCCGCACGCGTTCGATCCCTGTCGCCAGGTGCCACCGCTGCAGCCGCGCCTGGCCGAAGCTCCTGGCCACCTGGACCGGTGCTGGCTGACGCCGGCGGACAAGCGTGTCAGGCGGGAGGTCGGCGGGCGCATCGGGCTCGCCGAAGGGGACGTGATCAAGTGAATGAGGACCGCCCGGCCCAGGCCGACCCCGGGGCCAACGGGCAGCAGCCGCTGCTGCAGGCCGAGCACCTGCAACTCTACTTCCCCATCAAGTACGGCCTTCTCGTCGACCGCACGGTAGGTGTCGTGCACGCCGTGGACGACGTCTCGCTCAGCCTGCCCGAGGGGCAGACGCTGGGCATCGTGGGGGAGTCCGGCTGCGGCAAGACCACGCTGGCCCGGTGCATGGTGCGGCTGCTCGAGCCCACCGACGGCACGCTGCGGTTCCGCGGCCGCGACATCACGCACCTGGGCCGCCGGCCGCTGCGGCCATTCCGCCGCGAGGTCCAGCTCGTCTTCCAGGACCCGAGCTCGTCGCTGAACCCGCGCAAGCGCGTGGGCCAGATCGTGGCAGTCCCGCTGCTCCTGCAGGGAATGCAGCGCGACACCGCCAGGGCCCGGGTGCGCGACCTGCTCGACCGGGTGGGGCTGAACCCGGAGCACATCAACCGCTTCCCGCACGAGTTCTCCGGCGGTCAGCGGCAGCGAATCGGGGTGGCGCGGGCGCTGGCCGTCAACCCGCGGCTGATCGTGCTCGACGAGCCGGTCTCGGCGCTTGACGTCTCGGTCCAGGCACAGGTCATCAACCTGCTGGACGATCTGCAGGACGACCTCGGCCTCTCCTACGTGTTCATCGCCCACGACCTGTCGGTGGTCCGCCACGTCTCGGACCAGATCGCGGTCATGTATCTCGGCAAGGTGGTGGAGCTGTCGCCCGCCGCGGAGCTGTACCGTAAGCCGATCCATCCCTACACCGAGGCCCTGCTGTCGGCGATCCCGATTCCGGACCCGCGGGAGAACCGTGCGCGTGAGCGGCAGGTAATCGCCGGGGAGCCGCCTAACCCGGTCGCCCCGCCGCCCGGCTGCCGCTTCCACACCCGCTGTCCGTGGGCGACCAGCGTCTGCAAGGAGGTGGAACCGCCGCTGACGGAGTATCCAGGCGGGCACCTGGCCGCGTGCCACCATCCTCGCAACATCACCCCGGCGGAGATCTCCGTCGCCGCGCGCTCGCCGCTTAGCCCGCTCAGCGCCGGTCAGCTGATGCCCGACGGCCAGCAGGCGCCGGCGTCAGGCGCGGAAGAATCCCAGAGTTCGCAGGTGACGCCTTGACGGGCGGCACGGCTGATGGGCCGGAGGAAGAGCCGTGAGAGCGTCGGCCGACGATCCGCTGGCAGTCCTGCTGCTGCCGGGCAGGCTCGAAGGCCTGGCGCTGGAAGCGCACGCGCGTGACCTGCTGTCGATTCCGCGCGTCGTCGCGCTGGAACCCTCCCGGCTGCGCCCGCATCGCTTGCTGCGGGATGCGGCCCTGCTGCGTCAGGGACGTCGGCTGCGGTTTCCCGGGCGGGTGCGGCTGCTGGTCCTCTATCACCCGGCGCAGTACCCGCTCGCCCGGGCTCTGTGCGCCAGCCACGAGAACCCGGAGCTGTGGTACATCCCGCCCGGCCGCGAGGCCCTGGAAACTTCGGATCAAGCTCACGCACGCGAGCTGCTGGCTTTCGACGAGCTGGCACGGGAGCGCGCCAGGCAGGTGCTCACGGTCACCGAAGGCGGCGTCGACGCCGCGCCGCTGCGCGCACGCCTGCGCGAGCTGGATGTGATCAACCCCTACGCCTTCATTCCCGGCGCCCGGCCCCTACCGCGGTAGCGGCGGACGGTACTGCGGCAGGCACCACTCATCGTCCGGGTGGGCCATCTACTGCCGACCCGCTACGGCGCCGGCGGGAGCGCGCCCCCTGGCGCCGAGTCAGGCTCAGCGGCGCCACGCGCCGCGCCGACGCAGGCCGCCATCACGCAGGCGATCGCCGCCCATTCTCGCGCCGCGAGCGCCTCGCTGAGCAGCACCAGTCCGACGAGCGCGGCGACGGCGGGCTCCAGGCTCATCCAGATCCCGAAGACCCGCGCCGGGATCCGGCGCAACGCCTCCAGCTCCAGCCGGTACGGGATGACCGAGGACAGCAGCCCGATCGCGGCCCCGGTGCCGAGCACTCCGAGCCGCAGCACGCTGCCGTGCCCACCCGATCCCTGCGCGGCCGCGGCGGGCGTCACCACGATCGCGCCGATCACCATCGCGATCACCAGCCCGGAAGAGCCGCGGAAGCGCCGCCCCGTGGACGTGCTCAGCACGATGTAGGCGGCCCAGCCTGCGGCGGAGACCAGCGCGAACGCGACGCCGACCACTGCCGTGCCGGCCCCGCCTCCAGGCGCCCGCCCGCCGTGGGCGGCCAGGCTGCTCCAGCCGTTGCTGAGCAGCGCCACGCCCGCTCCGGCCAGACCTACCCAGGCCATGTCGATCAGCCGCCGCGAGGACGCCACGGCGACCGCGAGCGGCCCGAGGAACTCGATGGTGACCGCGATGCCGAGCGGAATCCGAGCGAACGACTGGTAGATCGAGTAATTCATGATCCCGAGCGTCACGCCGAACGCCACCGCGACCGCCGCGTCCCGCCAGGCCCGCTCGGCCGCCAGGTCGCGGAGCGAGCGGGCGAGCTCTCGGCCGCCGAACGCCGCCACGATCAGCGCGCTGAACCAGAGCCGCAGCCCGGTCATCACCGCGGGAGTCACCTGGCCGAACATCCGCCCGGCCAGGCCGGCGCCGACCTGCACCGAGACGATGCTGCTGAGGACGAGCGCCGAGGGCGGAACCACGCTCATGGGGCGTCTGCCGCTCGTGGCCCCGGCGGGCCGGCGGAACAATCGCGATCGAGTGACGGTGACGGCGGCGCTCCCGGCTATTCCCAGCGGAACAGGCGCACCGCGAGGGCGATCCCCGCTGCCGCCCAGACGGCGAGGACCAGCAGGTCACGCACTGGCAGCCCGCTGCCGAACTGCAGCACCGAGCGCAGGCCGTCAGACAGCGCGCCGGCCGGCAGCAGCTTGAGTACCGGCTGCGCACCGGCCGGGAACTTCGTCAGCGGGACCACCATGCCGCCGATCCCGAACATCACCACGTACACCAGGTTGGCGGCGGCCAGCGTGGCCTCGGCCCGCAGCGTCCCGGCCATCAGCAGGGCCAGGCCGCTGAACGCGGCCGTCCCGGCGACCATGAGCAGCACCGCCCACACGCCGGCCGCCCCGCCGCCGCGCGGGTGCCAGCCGAGTGCCACGGCCACCACGACGATCACGGCGGCCTGCAGCACCTCGACCACCAGAACGGTCAGCGTCTTGGCCGCGATCAGGCCGCGCCGCGACAGCGGGGTCGCGCCCAGCCGCTTGAGCACTCCGTAGCGGCGCTCGAAGCCGGTGGCGATGGCCTGGCTGGTGAACGCGGTGGACATGACGGCCAGCGCCAGGATGCCGGGGGCGAGGAAGTCGATCCGGCGGCCCGGCCCGTAGCTGACTATGTCCTCCTGGCTGAACGCCGTGATCAGCAGCACCGGGATGATCAGCGTCAGCAGCAGCTGCTCCCCGTTGCGCAGCAGTGTCCGCAGCTCGAGGCCCGCCTGGGCGCCGATCATCCGCGGCAGCGGCGCCGCGCCGGGCGCCGGGGCCGGCCAGTCGTGCGTCGTCTCGGTCAAGAGCGCAGCTCCCGCCCCGTGAGCTCGAGAAAGACATCCTCCAGGGTCCGGCTCTCGATCTGCAGGCTCTGCGCGAGCACGCCGTGCTCGGCGCACCAGGCGGTGACCGCGGCGACGAGCTGGGGATCGACCCGGTCGTGCACCTCCACCACGTAGTAGCCGGCCGGCGACTCCTTGGCCGCGCTGCCGGCCGGAAGCGCGGCGAGCAGGCTGTCGGTGTCCAGGCCAGGCTCGGCCCGGAACCTGAGCTGGCCCGCGGTGCCGGTGAGCTCGCCCGGGCTGCCTTCCGCGACCAGGCTCCCGTGGTCGACGACCACGACCCGGTCGGCGAGGCGCTCGGCTTCCTCCATGTAGTGCGTGGTCAGGATGACCCCGGTCCCGGCCGCGCGCAGTCCCGCGATCAAGTTCCACGTCGCGTGCCTGGCCTGCGGGTCGAGCCCGGCGGTGGGCTCGTCGAGGAACACGAGCTCTGGGCGGCCGATCACGGCTGCGGCGAGCGACAGCCGCTGCTGCTGGCCGCCGGACAGCCGCCGGAAAGGAGTGCGGACGCAGCCGGTCAGCCCGAGCCGGTCCAGCAGCAGACCGGGGTCGATCGGGCGGGCGTGGAAGCTGGCCATCACCCGCAGGTACTCTCCGGCTCTGGCTGCGGTCGGGATCCCGCCCGACTGCAGCATCACGCCGACCTTCGGCCGCAGTGCCCGGGCGTCCCGGACCGGGTCCAGGCCGAGCACCCTGACGCTGCCCTCATCCGGCCGCCGGTAGCCCTCGCAGATCTCGATCGTGGTGGTCTTCCCCGCCCCGTTCGGGCCCAGGATCGCGGTCACCTGCGAGCGCTCGGCCCGCAGCGTGAGGCCCGCCACCGCGACCGTGCGCCCGTAGTGCTTTACCAGGCCGGTGATCTCGACGGCCGGAGCGGCGGAACACACGCACGCGAGTCTACGGGGCGCGCCGCCGCCGCCGGGCGATAGCATCCCGGGGCGGGACAAGGGCGCGCGCGGGCCGCGGGAGCGGGTGCTAGGCGCGGGCGGCTTCGAGGGCGTGGTCGCGGGCGGCGGCGACCAGGGCGCGGAACAGGCTGGGGTCGTCGCCGGCCTCGGGGTGCCACTGGACGGCCACCACGAACTGGCCACCGCCGCCGTCGGCCTCGAAGGCCTCGATCGTGCCGTCCGCCGCCCAGGCGGTGGCGGTGAGCCCCCGGCCCAGGTGGTCGACCGCCTGGTGGTGATGCGTGGGCGTGGTGATGGCCGGCCCGGCGTCGGGGCCCAGGATCGTGCTCAGCCGGCTGCCCGGCGCCACCCGCACCTCGTGCTCCCCGAACGCTCCCGGGACCGGGGCGTGCCCGTCGTGGCCGACGACCTCGGGCACGTGCTGGTGCAGGCTGCCGCCCCGGGCCACGTTGATGACCTGCATGCCCCGGCAGATGCCGAGGACAGGAAGGCGCAGCGACATGGCGGCGTCCAGCAGCGCGAACTCGGCGGCGTCGCGCTCCCCGCGCACGCTCGTGAGATGCACCGACGGCTCCGCGCCGTAGCGCGCCGGGTCGATGTCGCCGCCGCCGGAGAGCATGAGCCCGTCCAGCCGGGCCACCGCGTCACCGATGCCCGGCTCGGGCGGCAGCAGCACCGGGATCCCG
>Ga0070699_100004300_pt1 | contig 12590 bp, 19 predicted proteins | sample KBSK1503metaG_FD_65473 | JGI IMG/M metagenome (GOLD analysis project Ga0070699, IMG submission 65473) | Corn, switchgrass and miscanthus rhizosphere microbial communities from Kellogg Biological Station, Michigan, USA - KBS K1-50-3 metaG | ecosystem: Host-associated > Plants > Roots >...
TACACGCGGCGCTACACTCGCGTGGCGATTCAGCACCGATGGAGTTCACATGACGAAGCGCACCCAGAGCACGACCGGACGGAATCCAATCACCGCGACGACCACTTCGTCTCGAGCGACCACCGCGGACGGGATGGAGGAGCGCGTGCTGGCATTCGCCGAGCAGCTGGGGCGAATCGCCGGAACCGTTCAAGCGAAAACGGCAGGCTGGATGGATCGCGACACGCTGAAGCAGGAACTCGCCAAGGTGCGTGACGGCGCCGCGGATCTCCTCGAGCAGCTCACTGGAGACGCGACAGCGGTCGCGACACAAAGTCGGACTGCCACGGCGGCGCTCCGGACAGACAGAGGACGCAGCGGTGGCGCGGTCGACGCCCCCGGCAAGAAACATCGTCGACGTGTGCGGTCCGATCCGCACGGGAGCGATCTGGAGAGTCAGGCGGCCAAGATGCGCGCGGCAAAGACAATGGTCAAGACGAACCGGCGCCGCGGACGCGGCTAGAGGTCCAGTCAGAACGATCGACCGGAGCCTTACCGCATCAGCTCCACACGCACCTCCTTGGGCTGTGCAGTCCGGAACAGCGGTCGGACGAAGGGATCGATACGCTCAAGCCAAGGAACTCGAGCATGCGCCCGTCTCTGCCAACGGGCGCGCCGAGCGAGGAATACGTCATGTTTGCCGACATCATGCTGCCGCTCGCTCTTACCATCCTGGTGGCGATCATCTGGATATTCAAATGCCTGAACATCATGCGCGAGTACGAACGCGCTGTCGTGTTCCGCTTGGGCCGCGTGTTGAAGCACGAGAAAGGGCCTGGCCTCGTGCTGATCCTGTGGCCGATCGACACGATCGTGAAGGTCTCGCTCCGTGTCGTCACCTGGGACGTGCCGCCGCAGGACGTCATCACTCGCGACAACGTGTCACTCAAAGTAAATGCCGTGGTCTACTTTCAGGTGATCGATGCCACCAAGGCCGTGATCGAAGTCGAGAGCTATCGCTACGCGGTGGAACAGGCAGCACAGACAAGCCTGCGGTCGGTACTGGGTGAAGTGGAACTGGACGATCTGCTGGCGCAGCGTGAGAAGCTGAACGGCCGACTCCGCATCATTCTCGACGAGCAGACGGTCGTGTGGGGCATCAAGGTGACGCAGGTACAAGTCAAGCAGGTCGACCTGCCGCAGGAGATGCAGCGCGCGATCGCCGCGCAGGCCGAGGCGGAGCGCGAACGGCGCGCGAAAATCATCAGTGCGGAGGGCGAGTTCCAGGCCGCGGCCAAGCTCGCCGAAGCAGCGGCCGTGCTCAATCGACAACCTGCGGCGATCACGCTGCGCTATCTGCAGACGCTGCTGCAGATAGGCACTGATAACAACACGACGATCGTCTTTCCGTTACCGATGGAGTTGCTCGGTGGCCTCGCCGCCGCGCGCACCAACGCCCGTTCGACGGTGCCAGTCCCACTGTTCGGTTGAGATGCGGCCCGTTTCGAGGGCCGCGCGATCGCTTGAGATCGACCGATTGTGCTTGTGTTCGCGTGACGTTCGGCGCATGCTTGCGACACCGCTTTTCTGAGCACTGGCCTTCGCGCCGCCACCCCCGTCAGCCCTCATCAAAGCTCCTCCGAAAGTTGGCCTGCTGTGACTGCCGCTCTCGCTCGGTATCTCTCCCTCATTGCCGCACTTTTTCTCGTCGTCGCGAGCGCGTCCGCACAGGGACTCGAGGACTACAGGGGGGTCCGCCTCGGAAGCTCACTCGCCGCCGTGTCTTCGCTGATCGCCCCGCGTGCGTCGGACCTGCACGTCATCCATGAGCGGCCGGCGCTGCTGCAGGACCTCTCGTGGCGTCCGCGCTTCGCCGCCGGTGCTCCGATTCCCAATCTCGATCCGGTCGACGAGATCGTCCTCAGCTTCTACAACGATCAACTGTTCAAGATCGCCGTTCGCTACAACAACACGCGAACAGCCGGGTTGACCCGCGACGACATCACGTCCGCTCTCTCCAGCGACTACGGTGTACCCACGAGGATTGCGGTTCGCGCCGGACGTCCAACCGCGCGCGAATACGACTCCTATGACACGCCCGCGCTCGTCGCCGAGTGGCAACAGGGACAGACGAAGGTGACGCTGTCGCAGGCGACGTACGGGTCCACGTACAGCGTGCTGATCGTTGCGGTCCCGGTCGAGGCGCTTGCACGCACCGCGAAAGCGGCGGCGGTGGTCATGGATGCGCGCGAGGCTCCCGCTCGTGAAACCGCGCGCGCGAAGAAAGAGCAAGAGGATGCTCGAGCCCAAGAGGAGCGGGCGCGAGCCACCAACAAAGACACATTCAGGCCGTGACTGTTGCGATCGGCTTTCCCGCAATCCGATCCGCCGGTCAGCCTCCAGCAAAGCCTTCGCCCGAGAAAGTTGGCAGCATGGCTACCCCAGCTCCGATTCCGTACCTGCGCCTCGCCGTCTGCAGCGTCTGGCTCGTCGTCGTGTTCCTCGTCGTTGCCCTGTTTGGCCAGGTCTCGGAGGCAGGCTTCGTCTTCGCATTGGCCGCCGCGATCATTCCGCCGTGCATCTTCGTGGCGCTGTGGAATGACGGTCCCTCAACGACCGTCGCCGAGCTTCTTCGCAGCACCGAGGAACGGCGTTGATGCCGGAGAAATCGACGACGCGGAGCGGTCGGTCACGTGCCGTGCACGGCGATGAATGAGGACACGTGACCCTGCCACCTCCCGAGCATGATTACGTCATCAGCTTTACGGGTTTTTCCTGGAGCGTGCGCCGCAGCAACGGCGTGGGCGCCTTCTTCAGCGTCTCCGAGGGTAATCGCGATCGAAAAATTGCCGTCGAAAAGGTGGCGTCGCTTGCTGAATCCGACCACACCGACGTGTGGGAAACCGTCGGAAATGGCACGTTCTGGCGGCTCAGACGCTTTCGACCCTGACGATTCGTGATGCGACTGGTGACGTATGACAGCGTTCGAAACAGTACATACGCGGGCATCCCAAACTGGCAGGATATTGCGTGAGAGGGATGCCATGCCGAAGTCCGCAGTCCTACATGCCGCGCGCGAAAGACAGGTGCGGCTCAAACGCGTTGAGCTGCCGAATGCGATCGAAGGCCAAATCGCGGAAATCTGTCGGGATCTCGCCGTGCAGACGAAGCGGATGCACCAACTTCAAGAACAGGCAGATGAATTGCGCGCCGTGATTCGCGAGTGGGCCGGCGGATCCGAGGCCGACTCGAGTCGGACTGACTGATCGCGGCGCGCGTCCGATTCCTGGATGCGATGTCGAGAGCGACTAAGGCACAGGGTGGGCTGGATTGATCCCGACGGTTGTCGAATCATGAGCCGCCAGGAACTTGCGCAGCTCGCGATTTTCAGGAAAGGCCAGGGCCAGCAGCCGTGCAGTCTCAACGGCTGCGGGGACTTCCTGTTCGCGCACCTGCATGTCCCATAGAGCGAACATCGCTTCGCTCCGGACGAAGAAGTCGCTGCCGCCCGTTCCGACCGCCTCGCGGACGACAAGAAGTCCACGCTTCTTGTTCCCGCCTCCGAGGAGCCAGCGAGCACCCCTTGGCACCGTCGTCCCGACGATGTAATCGATCCACGCGCGCGCGACACGCGCCCGGACATGCCCTGGATTCAGTCGCAGGACACGATCGAGCGATCGGCGGGCCTCCCAGTATTCGCTCCACCCGGTCTTGCGCCCGAGCGTGCCCAGCTGCAGCCAGACATAATTCAGGTCGACCTTTCCGAGGAAGAAGAGCGTGGCTGCGTCCTCCGGATCGGTTTTCAGCTTTTCTCGGGCAAAGGCTTGATCACGGGCCGTCTCCGCCAGGAACGCGGACATCAGTCCAGGACAGATGGCGCATCGGTTCCAGGCTATCGCCTTGTCGCGTTCTCCGGTTTCGCCGAACGCCTTCTTGATCTGAAAGAGCAGGCTGGCTGTACGCAGTTCGCACGCCTCGAGGTCGTCAAGGCGAGCCCCACAGAGCACCTGGGTCAGGGCGCCGGCCTTTTCGTAATCGGCGTTGTAGAAGAATCGCTGCGCCTCTGACAGCGTGCGAGAGTGATCGTCGTCGTCAGCCACCCGCCCCGGCGATGACGACGCATGCGTCTGCGCGTCGACGGCTTGCAGCAACAAGGCGAGGACGACTAGGGCGACAGAAATCATTACAGATTGTGACTGACGTACCTGACGAGGCGCTGTTCCAAACGGTACACGTTCGTGGCGATGGGTTGCGTGATCATTGCGGTTGCGATGAGAGTTCATGAACGGGGATAAACGCAGTCGGGCTGAACCAGATGTCACGCACTGGGCGCAGCTGCTTGGCAACGCACGCCACACCCGTGACGCGCGAGCCGCGCAAGCGACGGCCCTCCAGGAAAACGATGCCGCACGATCGACCGCGATGTCGGCCGAGCGTTGGCCGGGCATCGTCGGGGGCATCAGACGACTGGTTGACGCCTACAACGCAGGTGCGGGGCGTGTGATCCTCACTGTCGAAGAACGATCCGACGAGCGAACGGTGACGATCGCCGCCGGATGCGAAGGACCTTCTCTCACAGCAGCACTCGAGGAGACGCTCGTGTGTATTCGCGCCAGTGACGCCGGCGGTGTCTCTCGTTCGTCTGAAGTCCGACTGCGGCGCGATCGCGGGAACGATGCCACGGCGGCGTACGTTCTGCAGAATTGGATGCAGCGTCTCTGACGCTGGCCGCGTCATCGAATCACGCCGGCGAGCGCGTACGGTCGCGCCCGTTCGTCGTCCTCGGGACCAGGTCCATGTGTTCGCGCTTCGCGTAGCCTGTTCTTCACCGACCAACAAACCAACAAGGACACGATCAAATGACAACGACGCAGGTATCCAATCCTTCCGAAACGGCCTGACACCACCATCCTGTTCATAACAGAACATCGCCGGTCCTCTGCTCCGCGTACATTGGAGTGGCATCGCTGTTCTGAGTCCTGATCGTTCCGCGTTCTGCTTCCAACGAGCGACGTCCTCGGTGCTTTCCCGAAGGTGAGTAGTGTCATGAGTATCGATCTCCCGGATCCCGAGCGCGCTGCTCCGATGATCCCGGGCGCGTACGAGCGGAGAACCGCCGGCTCGCGTCAACCGGGCGCCATGGGCGGCTCCCCGTTCGGCTCGGTGACGGAGGCAATGGCTCACAACACCATGGACGCGGCGACGATTGCCGACCGGGAGCGGGAAGGCGGCGGAGGGCCGAGCCAACGACCTCGCAACGTCCAGAGGCAACCGCGAACAGGACCGGCACTTCGCGAAGCCGAGGACCAGGACTCGAGCTCCTGGCTCACACGAGGGTTTCGACGGTTCCAGATATTGCGTCTCGCCCGTCGATGAGCGTCGTCCAGCGCGTTTCCCCGAAGGAGGTTGTCGCCCGAGTGATGGCATCAGTGGCAGGTGCGGAACGCGGTGGCCAGCTGCACTCGTGCAGCCCGGCTCGCGTTTCATCGTTACCGGGCTCGGGGCCTCGTTCCGACTTCAGTTCCTCAACCCGTCGCTCTGGCCGTGAACCTGCGGCCCGTCACGACATTCATTCACGCATCCGTACTCGAAGAGCTCATAGCCATGCATCTCAGACCGCTGTACGACCGGATCATCGTCGAACGCCTCGAGGAAGCGCAGCGTACTGGCGCCATCGTCATTCCTGATTCGGCGAAGGAAAAGCCGCAGCACGGCAAGGTCCTTGCGACCGGCCTTGGCAAGCCCAATGACACCGGCACACGACAGCCGCTGGACGTCAAGGCGGGAGACACCATCCTGTTCGGCAAGTACGCGGGACAGGAGGTCAGCGTCGACGGCGTCGACTACCTGATCATGAAGGAAGACGACGTTCTCGCGATCCAGGAACGGAGCCTCTGATGGCGAACCACATTACCTATGGAGATCCTCGCGCAGCGCTTCAGTCGTGAACGTCGCGATAGCGCACTGGCGTGGTAAATGGTTGCCGAGCGTCGCGAATCGCCTGACCGGATCCGCTCTCCTCATACGGTTTCCCGATTCACTGAATCAGCCGCCGGCGGAGACACCGATCGCTCGAGTTCGGCAATCCGCTTCAACGCCGCGCGGCGCAGTGCCTGGGCATCGCGCGCGATCTCACGCTCCCCCTCGCGCTCGAGGCGGGGCACCCGGCGATCGAGTGCGGCGACGAGCTCGAACAGGTCGTGCATGAGGGTCTGGTCTGGTTTCGCTTTCATGGCGTGTTTCTGCGGCAAAAGGTGCTGTCTCCGTTTCGTGCGGGCAAGGAATTCGGGTATGACACAAAGATCTTGATGAGAGGTCCGTCCTCACAACTCGGTTCGACACCTGAAAGGTAATCGCCAAAGCATACGTCGCCGAGTTTGGCGCCGCTGTTCAAACCGGGACAGACGCGCGTCGTGCACCGCGTAAACTTTGACAATGAATTTCGATCGTGATGACTGCGCTGCGCTTCAGGCGCGTTGACCGGTTGGATGGCGTTCACTGAATCGCTTCGAACGTGGTGGCGTGGGGACAGGCCTCTTTCGCAACGTCCATTGGCGCTGTCTCGCGTGGAACAGAGCGCTCCGGGCGTGCCGACAGAATACCTGTCGCTCTACACCTACCTGGAACGTCGCTACGCCTCGACCGTCGTGCTCACCTTCGAGCAGATGGAGGCGTTGCTGGGATTTGCACTGCCGGCGCCGGCATCGATCGAGCGCGATTGGTGGACGTCCGATGCCGGGCGCGCGCGCGGGCACTCAGAAGCGTGGCTGGGAGCGGGACGGACGGCCACACCGAATCTCGCTGCCCGAACCGTCGCCTTCGAGCGTCTGCCGTGACTCAGTGAGGCGCGCGGTTCAGGCCGCTGAGCAGGCTGATTGATGGAAGAAACGCTCAGTGCCCGACCTGCTCGACTCCGGGCAACCGCGACACCTGCCAGCGGCATTCGCACCGGTCGCACATGAAATACCGCGTCATTGACGTGAGGAGGGTCATCGTCGCGCCAGGCGCGCCACAGCGCAGGCAGCCGTCACCAATCATCTGCGTCTTGTCCGGGGCGTCGACATCAAGAGCGGCATCCCTGGCCACAAGCCTTGCTCCTTGTCTCATCGATCAGTCCGCGGAATTGTGCCGGCAGCGGCTGCCGTAAGACGCATGCGAGTGGCGTCGTACTCAACAGCCCAGGCGGCATATGCGGCTGGTGTTCGCGTAATTCCTCTCACGGTGCTTCAACCTCGAAGATGTTTTCGGCCGCGCACGAGGAGGATAAGAGCTGCGGATGCAATTCCCAACCCCCGCGCGTTCATGAATGACTCTCAGCGTGACGTTCTCGAGCATGACAGGCTCGGTGATGCGCGTCTGTGCCGCATTGCACACGCCGGCGTGAAGTCGAGTCCTACGGCGTGTGCCGGAGTGAACAGCGTGATCGCCGTGCGCAGGGGCAAGATGGAGGGATGATTCCAGGAACTGGCCAATACAATGGAATGCCAGACCGCGCCGCCGATCAACGGTGGGTGGTTTGGGTGACTAAAGGTGTCGAACACGACAGACGGGTCAAGTACCGCGCGATGCTGGCCGCCGCTGGTGTGCTGTGCGCCGCAACCGTGTGGGCGGCGACCATTCTGTTTCGATGACGCCGGTCTCGCGATTGAAGGATGACCGGCTCGGAAGGAAAACTGCAACGATGTGGGAACCACGATCGAATCAAGCGGTCACACGACCGACGCTGTGCCCGTCTTGTGGGAGCAAAGCCATCGACACGCTCGCAAAGGTCATGACGGTGACGACCTTGTGGCGGTGCCGTGGCTGCGACGAAACATGGACAATCGCCGGCCGTGCCGCAGCGCCGGCACGTCCGCTTTCCACAACGCGATAGGGAGGTCCTCCCCACTCCCGTTCGACAGCGTGCCACGTCGGTCACAACCGGCCGACTCCAGTGCATGCATTGTCAGTACAGGCAGCAGGAGGTGGAATGGATCCGAATGAGATTCAGGCGCGGGCAACGATCGCGGCCGCGCTGATTACGAGCCACGCTGTGGAAATTCCGCGGATCCCGACAAGCGGGGAGTGGTCGCAGGATGCGGCTGCCCTTCGCTTGCGCGATCTGACCGACTACGTCTATCAGATGATCACGGCGCCGCGTACTCGGTAACACCCGCTGGCACCGGCGTTGAAGAGCCTGCCAAATAGCCGGCCCCGGCTATTGTCAGAGGCCGAGGCGTTCGAAGTGTCCCCGGATGACTTCGTAACATTCGCACGACGAACGCTCGAGCCGTGTTCGTTGCAATATCCGAATGTGTCCGTACCTGCTGCTCACGAGCCCTGAGCGCTGAAGTTGTCCCATGACGAGTGTCACCGTCGGACGCTGCACGCCGAGCATGATGGCTAAGAATTCGTGCTTCAGGACAAATTCTCGTGAGCCGACACGATCCTGTGTCTGCAGCAGCCACCGGCAGCAGCGTGCTTTGACGTGATGCAGGGCGTTGCAGGCGGTGCACTGCATGATCTGAAGCAGGTTGGCCTGGGCGTAGCGCGCGACAATGTCCCGGAACGGTCCCTTCGCGGTTTCTTTCGTGAAACGCTGGACGCTCATTGACGGCAACAGGCCATTCGGTACTTGCTGGAATGTCTGGCCCGTCATGGTTTCATCGCCGAGGAAGACGGCGATCCCGAGCATCCCTTCCCGGCCCACTGTTGCGACCTCGACGAGCGCACCGTTGCGCATCTGATTCGTGACCGAGAACACACCCCCGTTCGGGAAATAGACATCGCTCACACGCTTCCCGTGTTCCTGCAGGGTGCGCCCGGTTGTCACCTGGTGCATGTGGAGATGCCTCAAGATCCGCCGATAATCCGCTGCCGGCAGCGCCGCAAGCAGACGATTGCGCAAGGGTGTCCCGTCGGGAAGCAGACGTCGAACAGCGGTCTGTGACGGTGCAGTGCGCATGGTGTCTCTCCGAGCGAACCTGAGCGAAGATCAGGCGCTTCGATGAGACTGGAGGGGCGCAGCCACCGCTGCGGACGCAGCTCAGAAAAGCAGATTGATCGCCAGCGTATCACGCCGGGCGGGACCACCCTGCCAAAAATGTGCGATATACTACATTTGCCCGCCAGACTGGCGCCACGCCATAGAGTGACGTCGCCTCAGCCTCCGAGCCCCGGCAGCGCTTTCGCCGTGTCAGGAGCATGACGATGTCCTTGGATCTTCCTTCCGATCGCGTTGCCCTGCTTCTCGACTGCGCCCGATCCTTGGTCTCGGGAGCACGCACGCACGAGCTGCGACCGGGCGTGATCGTCATGGACGTGACGATTCCTGTCCTCGACGGGATCGAGGTCCTCGCAACGGTTCAGCGCGCTGTCGGTGCATAAGCAGACCGGGACAGTCCCTTCGCCGTCTGAGCCCAAGACAATTCGCATAATGCGGACGCGACCGTCCACTGCCGCGCAAACCACCGGAAGGGAGTCAGCGAGCGACGATGCCAATGCTTCGAGTCGGTCGACGAGCGTGATGACGGTTCATTTGGTCAATCCGAGCCATCTCTCCTTTGGCGTGGGTGTGATCACACCGCGCTGGCTGTTTGTCCTCGCAGGCGCAACGCCAGCGTGCTACGGCACACCGCGCATCACAGACGAAACGCTGGAGCCCTTTGCCATCGACACGGTCGCACCCGGCGACGTGGTGGGCATCGGTATTCACACCGGCAACGCCCTTCGCGGCTACGAGATCGGCGCCCTCGCCAGGGCCCGCGGCGCGACGGTGGTGTTTGGTGGCATTCACGCGACCTTGTATCCAGAGGAGGCCCATTCGCTCGGGAGCGCGCACGCCGTCGTCAGAGGGGACGGTGATGTCGTCTGGCCGCACGTCCTCGAGCACGCGGCGCATGGAGCGCTGCAGTCGGTGTATGAGGCGGGCCGTGTCGAGGCCGACCGGTTCGTCGCGGCGCGCTGGGAGCTGCTGCCCGAAGGCCGTTACATGTGGGGCTCGGTCCAGACGGTTCGCGGGTGCCCGAAACACTGCTCGTTCTGCTCGGTGTGGCGCACTGATGGCCAGAAGCCACGGCAACGAGGAGTGGATGCCGTCGTGGACGAGATCGTCGAGCTTCGCCGCCGGGGATTTCGGTTCGTGGCTCTGGCGGATGACAACTTCTATCCAGTGACGCTGGCGGACCTGGCGATGGCGGAGCGACAGCAGAATTCAGCGCGCCTGGAACAGCTGCGTGCACTCCGCGCTGAACGTTTCGAGTTGATGGAACGGCTTGCGGGTCTGCCATCGGACATGGTCTTTTTCACGCAGATCACGATGGAAGCCGCCGAAGACGAAGCGTTCCTCGAGGCGATGCGGCGCGCCAACATCAAAGGAGCGCTCGTCGGTGTGGAGGCCGTCACACCGGAAGGCCTGAAGGACGTGTACAAGGGCTTCAATGAGGTCGGAGAAGCGCTCGTCACCCGCCTGCGAATGTTCCGCGATCACGGCGTGCACGTCCTCGGGTCGTTCATCTTCGGTCTGCCGAGCGATCGGCCCTCTACATTCGCCGCAACCGCTGACATCGCAGACCGGGCGGGTCTCACCTTCGCTCAGTTTGTCATGCTCACGCCCTATCCCGGCACTCTGGATTTCGCGGCATGGGAGAAGAGCCTCGGCTCCGGCGCGCAACTGGTCAACGGTATTCCCGTCACACGCCACTGGCTGATTCCCCAGGCGCATCGTCCGAAGGTCTACGCATCGCATCCGGTGATGTCGGCGGACGAGATTCGAGCGAGGACGCAGGCGGTATGGGACCGCTTCTACAGTCTCCCTCGCGTGTGGCGGCGCGCGCGGTGCACGCGGACCCTTCGAGCGCGCCTGGCGTTCGTGCTGATTTCGAAGCTCTATCGGCAGATGTACGCCAACACGGGTATCGCGACCGACAGCGCACGGGTCAACCGTGCGAATCGCTGGGCGCGACTGATCGCGCGACCGTGCCGCCGCCTGTTCGTCACGCGGCCGCTGCCGACACTCACCGCGCCGGCTGCACGCGAAGCGGCTGTGATCCGACTGACGCCCGCGATTCGGCCAACGGAGAAAGGACCGCTTCGGTCGTGAGCAGGAGCGAGGCGATGGAGGCGGCCTGCTGGAACGCAGGCCCTGTCCGGGCCTGGACGTGACCACGGCCGATACCCGCACGAGGCGTGAGGGGTTAGCGCACGTTGACGTTCTCGGCACGGGGACCTTTCGGGCCCTGCCCGACGGTAAATGAGACCGCCTGCCCTTCCCGGAGATCGTCGAATCGCGTTCCGGCGCAGGCCGACTGATGGAAGAAATACTCAGTGCCCTCCGCAGTGGCGATGAAGCCAAACCCTTTGTCGGTCATGCGTTTGATCGTTCCGTCGGTCGTTTTCATTGATGGTGTCCTTGTTGAGAGTTGTTCGGTGAAAGACGGACTAGGAGAAGCGACCGTACGGCGTGCGCCCTCCGTGCTGCAGTCGACTGGCGTTCCAGATCTGACCGCACGCGGTGCAGCGCCAGTACGTCGAGAGGTCTACGGCCTTGCTGGTCGTCATGACGTTCGGGGACTTGCAGAAAGGGCACGCTTTGGGTGCGACTGCTGGCTCGCGCTGAATCAATGGCTCCGCCTGGACAGAAGATCCCAGTCACTCTGCTTGCCAACGAAGAGCGTGGCGCACGCCGGATCAGGCGGCGGACTCGGCTCGGCTCCGCACACCGCGATCAGGTGCGGCACCGCTGCGATCGCGGCCGGCGAGAAGAACACCGCCTCGGCGACATCGTTGTCGCCCCGGCGCAATCTCCTCACTCGAGTGTGATGCGTACTGAGGAATAGGCAGGCGCCATCGGGCCAGCCAGCGGCCCCGAGCGCCTCGGCAAAGTGTTCTCCAATCATCGGGATCCGACGTGCGTTCACCAGCGCATCGCACAATACGGCTCGGTACCACAAGCGAGAGGTCATCGGGTTCACGGCCGAAACGTGGCTTTGTTGGTCAACCGGGCTTGCTCCTCTGCGCGACTCGTCATGACGCAACCTCGACAGAATTCATCGGCGCGCGAAGTGTGTCCCACACGTACCGGCACAGTGGACAGAACGAGCACTGCGTGCCGGTCCGCTCGAGCGTGATGAAGGCGTGCGGCGAGGCGCAGCGCGGGTAGCCGACGTAGCGCCGTCTGGGGGAACAAGGCCATGCCTCGAGTCTAGACGATGCACGCCCCTTGCACTGTTCCAGACTGAACACACGGGCGTGACCGGGAGCAACCACAAATCAGGCCACGGGGCCTGGTGCCGCGCCTCGCGTGAGATAATTCACTCGATTCCGATGCCAAAAGCGAAGCCACGACGGGCGGATCCCGAAAAGTCTCGCAGGAAACGCTTGCGGAGATGGTCGGGACGACGCGTTCGCGCATCAACTTCTTCATGAACAAGTTCAGGGACCTTGGTCGGTGGGTTTGTGTTGGTGGTTCGTTGCCCGGGACGTCGGGTGTCACGTCCTGGGCATCGAGGGTCGCGCTATGATCGCGGGCGATTGAACGAGGAGAAGTTCTCATGACGAAGATGATTTCATGCGCCCTCGGGATGGCCGTGCTCGCAGCCGTCGCATCGCTCGACATCTCCGCGCAGCAGAAT
>Ga0070699_100004301_pt1 | contig 12589 bp, 15 predicted proteins | sample KBSK1503metaG_FD_65473 | JGI IMG/M metagenome (GOLD analysis project Ga0070699, IMG submission 65473) | Corn, switchgrass and miscanthus rhizosphere microbial communities from Kellogg Biological Station, Michigan, USA - KBS K1-50-3 metaG | ecosystem: Host-associated > Plants > Roots >...
AACGGTCCGAACAGACCAGGTCCGAATCCCCAGCATGCACTGCAGGCTCCCCACATCACAGACGGCACGATCCGTCAAGGATGGCTCAAACGAGAAGGAAGATCACAGGCATAACATGCAGGAGTGACTGCAAGGCGCAAGGCACCGCGGGCTTCCGCGCCGTTGGGGAGCGAATGAGAGGCTAGCCCGGATCGTAGCCGGGCTCGTCGTATCCGTCCCTGCCCGGAGGCCGAGCTGCCCGAGCTGGGGCGACCGGTCCAGGCCGCTGTCGCTGATGGTCAAGCCCGTCCAGGCTCCAGCGAGACGCCCGCATATGGGCCTGGCCTCGCTCAAATGCCTGATGTGCGGTGGCTGACGGGACGTCCGTCTCGCGCTCGCGGCCGTCACGCCGGCGGGCGCATGTGTCGGCGGCGGCTGGCGGCGCGCGGGCTAGCCTTTCGCCGGCCTCTTCCCGCCCTTCCTGCGCGGATGCTCGATGATCGCGTCCGGGCCGGGGAACACCAGGCCCGTGTGACCGTCGTCGAATCGCACCAGGTAAGGCGGCTCCCCGCCCGCTCCGCGGACCTCGACGATCTCGCCCGTCCGCTCCGGATGGCCCACGATGTTGGCGTGCACGTGGAGCCGGTCCCCGACGGCTGCCTGCATGCGCCTACCTCCTCGTACGCATTCGCTCACCGCATGTCCGCATTCCCCGCGCTGCCCGCGCGCCGGAGGACACGCTCACGGTGTACCCAGACTGGCACAGGCAAGCATCCCACCCCGACGCTGCTGGCTGGTACCGGTTGCGAGGGCACCATCTTTTCTGTGGGCACCGCTACGGTACTCGTTGCTGGGACTGGGCGGGAGCCGGGTGACGGCCTGTGCCGGTCGCCGGAAAACGGCCAGCATGACACACTGCCGCCCCGAGCCGAGCAGACAACCGACCCCGGCCTGCTGCGTCGTCTCCTGGAGGCTGTGTCCAGCCCGCGTTGATCCGGCCCTGGCCGGGCCGTCGTAGTAATCGCTGTTAGGACGGTTGATCCTGCCTGTGGGGTTCCAGAACTCGGCCACCGGTCTTGACCTGGGATTCTACGCGGCCCGCTCGTATTCGTTGAGGAGGCCGCCGAGGACGGGCCGGCGCTTGATCCGTTGCTGAGACAGGCCGGCGACCGGGTGGTCGGGCCGGGGCGGGCGCAGCTGTCGTCCGCGGTGGGGCGTCGCCCGTTGCGGCGTACTCGGCCAGGACCGTCCGCAGATGTCGTTCGCCGGAAGATCAGCATCCGGTCGGTGACCTCGGTCCGGACAACCATTCCGCGTAGGCGTTCGCGCGGGTGCTTCGGGGCGGGATCTTCACGGCCTCGATACGAGCGCCGGCCAAGACCGCGTCGAACGACGCGGTGAACTGCCCGGCCCGGTCGCGGACCAGGAACCGGAAGTCCGCGGCGCGATCACCGAGGTCCATCAGCAGATTCCGGATCTGCTGTATCGTCCACGGCCCGTCCGGATTGGTGGTGATCCCGAGGATGTGGACGTAGCGGCTGCCTACCTCCAGCACGAACAAGCAGTACATGCGCTTGAGCGTCATTACGCAGTCCACGTGGAAGAAGCCGACGGCGAGCATCGTCGATGCCTGCGTGCGCATGAATAGCCGCCAGGTAGTGTCGGGCGTATCGCTTCGGCGCCGGCGGGATCCGCAGGGCCTTGAGCACCCGGCGGATCGTGGACGCGCCAACCCGGTGACCGAGCTTGAGCAGCTCACCCTGGATCCTCTTGTACCCCCAGCCGTTGTTCTCGATGGCGAGGCGCTCGATCAGCGCGGCGATCTCGGCGCTGACCGGCGGCCGGCTCCATCTGATCTTCGTCCGGCTGTGCGGCTGGCTGTTCCTGCTCGGTCGTTCGGTGGCGTCCAAGAACGCCGAGCTGCCCGTGCTGCGGCACGAGGTCGCCGAGCTGCGCCGCACCCAGCCCCGGCCCCCGCTGGACTGGGCCGACCGCGCGGTCCTCGCCGCGCTGATCCGGGTTCCGCCGGGAAGGCTGCGGATGCACCGGCTGGTCACGCCAGGAACCGTTCTTCGGTGGCATCGCCGCCTGGTCGCCAGGAAGTGGACTTATCCGCACCGGAGGGGAGCAGGCGGAAAGACACGGCAGATCATCATGCCCCACGGCTGACCCCGCTCATCGCTGCAGCTCATAGGCCAGGCAACCTTCTGGCACTCCACAGGTGCCCGCTGCAGGGCTGCACCGCCTACGGACATACGCGATCGAGCGATTGTGCCCATGGGGACCGATGAAACCGACCCGCCCCAGCCGATGCCCGCGTGCTTGCCTCGGCTGAGCCGACGCGGTCAGCGGCGTCGGAGTTCAACAGCGCCCGCCAGTCGCTGGTTCGGGCGGAGGCGGGTGACGATCCGAAGGCTACCGTGTCAGAGCAGGACGCCGCCGGGAAGGCTCATCGAGGACGGCTACGTGTTCTCCCGTGACGGCTTCGGCGAGCTGCCGTGGATCCCCGACACCGACGGCCACTGGTTCCGCGACGTCGCCGCCGCCGCTGGCGTCGATGCGACCATTGAGAGCATGCGGCACTACAACGCCACCCAGATGCTCACTGGCGGCATCGACCTGCGTACCGCCGCCGCGCGGCTCGGCCACTGGGGCGGGGGTCATATGACCCTGCGGGTGTACGCGCACCGGACCCGTCCCTCCGATCAGCGGGCTGGCGAGATCCTCGCCCGCGGCCTGCGAGGAGGGGGGTGACCGGGATGACTGAGCCTGGAAGCGGCGGCCCAGAATCCTGGCCCGGTCCACGCTGCCGCCCGCACCCGCCGGGTACCCGCCCCGTGCCGCGGGACGGGCGGCGCCACTGCGGCCACCTGGAACGTGTCCTGGTCCGGCAATGGGAGGACGGTAGCCCCGCGCCATCCCCCGCCCTGGTGCGCGCCGTCGACCGGCTCGCTGACCTGCCCGCGCACATCGCTGACCGGCTCGCCGACGAGCTCCGCGGCATCTGGGCCGGGCCCGGAGCAGTGCCCGACCTCGACGACCTCGGCCGCCTGCGCGGCGTGCCCATCAACCCGGACCGGCCCCGCATCACCTGGGACCTGGCCGCCGGCGCGTTCACTTATGGCCTGATCGCGGTCGGAAGCGCCGAGTCGGCCAGCCATGACGTGATGCTCCACGAGATCGGGCACGCACTCGATCACATCGACCAAATGTCTGCCGGGGCGGAGTTCACCACCTTGCACGCGCTGGTCCGGCCGGTCCTAGCCGATACGGTCTACCGTGACCGGCCTGCCGAGCTGTTCGCCGAGGGATTCGCGCTGGCCGCGGCGCATTACCCCGCCGGGCTGGTCACAATGATGAACGGGCACGAGGCCCGCGCCGAGGTACTGTGGGCCTACTTCGGCCGGCACTACCTGATCGGGAGGCACACGTGAGGATCGTCAAGCTGCCAGACGGGCGGCTGCGCATCCCGGTGGCGGCCGCCGGCGAGGGCTGGGCCGCCGACGGCACCGAGATCATCGGTGCCGATGACCCCCGCTACCCGGACTACCTGCCGCTCGCCCTCACCGAGGACGAGCATGCCGGCCGCGACCGCGAGAACGCGGTAACCAACGCCGACCTGCTCGCCCGCTGGGGAACCCGCTACGAAGCCCAGCACGGCCACCGGACCGCGTGACCGCCGGTCGTCAGACGGGCGCGCGGCATGGTGGACGTGACGGCTGCGGCAGCGTTCGTGCACGGATCCCGGCCAGCTCACGTTCGCAGGCGTCAGGCTCGCCGGACGGGTCCACCTAACCCTGCCGATTATTTGCTGCTCTTCGGGCTCAGGCGTTAGCGCCGCGCCAAGCGCAGATCAGACGGATCTGGCGCGTCGGGGCGTGCGATCACCTTTGCACGGCGACCGTGGTCACGCTGGTGTTCCTGACAGGAATTGATGGTGCCGGTGACCGGTCCCGCAGGCCTGATCACCCTCGGCGCCTGGTAGCGGCGGTACCGGTCGGTCTTGGGTCACCGCCGCAGGTCAGTGGCGGGGTAATTCCGGGTGGCCTCAGCCAGCTGCTCGGGTCCGGGTGTCCCAGCGGCCTGCCGCCGGCTGCCCGAAATCGAGCACCTCCGCCGCCCGGCGCAAAATCACCCCGGGATCACGCAGGTCAGCCGGGAGGTAATCGGTCGCGTCTTGCGGGGTGCTCTTGAGCAGCGCCTGGGCGTGCAAGGGTTTCTGATCCGTCGACGAACGCCAGGGCCACGTCTGACAGGAGCAGGTTGCGGGTTCTGGCGTGGCCGCGCAGGACGCTGAACGCCTGGTCCATGTCCAGGCCGAGGCGTTCGGCGAGCTTGCCCTTGGCCTGCTCGATGATGACCCGGCTGTTCAGCGCGGTCTGCAACTGCTCATTGAGGGTGTCGCTGTGGCGCATGCTGCGCTCGTGCAGCAGGCTGATGGTGGCCACGTCGGCCAGCGCCTGGCCGATGCGTATGTCCGCGGGGTCGAAGGCACCCGGGACGGCGCGGAACAGGTTCAGCGCGCCGATGACCTGATCGCGCAGCCGCATCGGCAGGGCCTGCACGGCGGCGAACCCGGCCTGCTGGGCGGCGGCGGCGAACCGGGGCCAGCGCTGCGCTTCGGCGGCCAGGTCGGCGGCGGCGACGGGCCGGCCAGCCCGGAAGCAGTCCAGGCAGGGACCCTGGTCGTTCTGCAGCTGAAATAGCTCCAGCAGCCGCGCTGCCTCGCTGGAGGCGGCGACCACGCGAAGCTCCCCGCGCGGGTCAGCCAGCAACAGCCCGGCGGCGGAGACGTCGAGCAGCTGCACGCTACGGTCGGTCAGCACGTGCAGGAAGTCGATCACGTCGAAGCCGGCGACCATGGTGTCGGTCAGCTCAACGAACGTTTCCGACAGCAGTTGTCCGTCCATTCCGGTTCACCCTCTCAGGAAACGCGGCATGATTCGTCGCGGGAGCCCGGGGCAGGCTGCGCCCGCGCTGGCGAGCGGGCGGGTGCTTCACGCCTCACCGTCCCGGGAGGGGTCAGGGTGCAGCCGCAGGCGGCGGGCCACGATGTCGCGGGCGACATCGGTCAGCCGCAGATCACGTGCATAAGCATAGGCGCGCAGCCGCACGAATGCATCCCCGATGCCGGCGCCGAGCTGCTCGGTGAGCATCCCGGTGGCCTGGTCGATCTCGGCCCGGCGCAATGCCAGGTCCGCGGGCTGGCCACCGGGGCCGGCCGGTGCCGCGAGGTCGCCCTCCGCCTGATCCTGGGCGTCGAGCAGCAGCAAGGTGGCGGCATCGGCGAAGATCAGCGCATCACCGAGCTGGAAGGCGGTCAGCGGGCCTGGCCGCTCCCGGTACAGGCCCAGCACCCCGGCGCGGATCGCCCCGATCCGCAGCGGGAACGCGAAGATCGCCGCCGCCCCCGCCTGACGGGCCGCCGGCGCGAAGACCGGCCAGCGGCGCCCGGATTCCCCGCCGGCCAGATCCGAGGCCAGCACCGGGCCGCCCGAGGCAGCGGCATCCAGGCACGGGCCCTCCCCCAGGGTCAGGTGAAGTTCGGCGAGCTGCTCGCCGACCTCATCGGTCACCCGCATCAGGTGACCCGCCTCGGCACCGCGCGCGGCACTCAGCCACGCGCCGGTGACCTCAACCGCGGCCACAGCCGCCGCGCACACATCCGCGGCCGACACCCGGCCGCCGCGGCCGGCGGCCTGAGACGCGACCAGGCCCCAGACCCTGCCCGGCCTGCTACCTGTCATCCGCGCAGCCAGCGCAGCGGATCTGGCGGCTGGATGCGGCCCGGCCGCCTCGCGGGCAGCCGACCGGAAACCCGGGCCACCCACGGTGGGCGCTGGCCCTTCTGTGCGGCTGCGGAGGGTGATCGCGCTCCCGCCCCTCCGGCCTGCTGTCGCGGGTTACCGTGCTCCGCTCCCCAGGGCTTGCGTTCCTGACCGCACGGCGGGCCGCGGCCAGCGTATCTTGCCGGGCCGCCCCGGCACCGGCACGGCCTCCCGCCGGGAGCGTCCGGCGCTGCCGACCGCCTCTTCCACGCTGGCATGGACGGAGAATTCACCGGCCAGGCGGGTGATCGCAACAACCCGCAGCACCCGCTGCTGCGGCGCGGCGAGCAGCAGGTCCCCGCCGGCCTGCCGGGCGTGGCTGCGGCCCCGCGCTAGCGCCGCCACGCCGCTGCAGTCGATGAACTCCAGGCCCGCCAGGTCAACGATGATCCTCGGCTGGCGGGCGACTGCCGCCGCGAGCGCGGCCGCCACATCCGCGGCATCTACCAGGTCAAGCTCCCCGCGCAACGCGACGACAACATGGCCGTCGCATTCGCGGGTACTCAGATCCACGCTGAACATAGGGGAGCCTCCCTGCTTCAGCAGCAAGGCGGGGTCCCGGCCCAGCGGCCAATTCACGTTCCAGCATGAACAGTACGCTGAACACCCGGCCGTGTCGTGTCCGGGCGGACGCCGAATTACTGCGGTGCCGCTCCGCTCAGCCATCAGGCCACGGCTGCCCAGCACAACCGGCTGCGGGAACCCCCGGCCCGGGTCACCGGGGCATGCGCACTGGCTGCCTGACAGCATGCCAGCCCCCGGCGATGACGGTGAAGCCCAGTGATCTGCGGCCGCCAGCCAGGCTAGCCCGCAGGCGGCCCGGTTCAGCGTCCCGCTGGCCCCGGCATCCTCCTCACCGGACTCACAGCCACTGTCCCCCGGAGACGACGCGCGCCTCCCCCCGGACAGGACGCCCCAGCCCAGGCAAACAGCCCGCCCCGCCAGCTGACCCCCGCCACTGCGCACGCCGCGCCGGGCCCGGACGGGACGCCATGACAGGCCGATGATCACGAACGCGGATCACAAAAGCCGGGCTCAAAATCACCTCCGCCTCCGGGCGCATCCGGGCCGAAGTACCTGTCACCCTCCAGGACCGCCGCGGCGTCCGCGGCCGCAGCCTCTGGTAGCGGTTGCGGCGGCCGTCTTTCTGCTTCGCCGCGTAGCCGGCTGTGGTCAGGTCGGTGACGATGCCGTAGGCGCTGCGCTCGGTGCTGCCCGGCCGGCCCCGATGTCGCGGAGCCGCACGCCCGGGTCGCGGGCGATGCACAGCACCCGGGCGTGGCTGGTCCGGACACTCCAGCTCGTCACCCCGAAGAATGGTCACGATTTCTAGAAATCTATTGCTAGTTTCTAATTGCGAGTGTAAGCTGAGGGCAGACACCAGGGATTAGCCGCCTACGGCGGCCAGGGTGCCCCGGGGTCACCGGAGGGAGCCGCCCATGGTCCTCATCGGCCCGGTCGTCATCGCAGCCGCGCTCATGGTGATCGCGGTGCCGCGCATTATCCGGCGGCAGATGTAACTCCCGGACGCGGGTTCGCCGGGCCAGGGACCCTGGCCCGGAGCGGACACGATCAACGCCCTCACCTCCGGCGGCGGCTGGCAGGCCTGAATGCGGAGCGGCCGGAGAACCACCCTGCCGTGTCACAGGACCGCGCCAGCCCAGGCCGCACCTGGTTCCCGGGCACCCACCACACCAGCAGGAGGCAGCGATGTCAGTGACCAGGTTCGAGCCCTACCGGGACCCCTTCCGGGAGTTCGACCGGCTCTTCTCCATGGCCGCGAGCGGGACGCGTGCCCCGCTCGGCATGCCCATGGACGTCTACCGCGGCGAGGACGGCAGCTACCACGTCGAGGCCGACCTGCCCGGCGCCGACCCCGACAGCGTCGAGGTGACCGTCGAGCACGGCGTCTTGACGATCCAGGCCGAGCGTACCCCTCACTATGGCGACAGCGGGCAGGTCATTGTCGCCGAACGGCCCCAGGGGTCGTTCGCCCGGCAGCTCTCCCTCGGCGAGGGAGTGGACTCGGAGAACCTCACCGCCGGCTACACCGACGGTGTCCTGCACGTGACCATCCCCGCGTCACCCAAGACCCAGGCCCGCCGGGTTAAGGTCACCCATGCGGCCGGGGGCAGCCGCATCGTACCGGGGAGCACCGTCGAGCCGGGTAAGGCGCCCGCCGGCAGCACGGGCGGCGCCGCCGGCTGAATGTCCCTGCACCCTGCCACCGGAAGCCGTGCTGGCTTTTCCCGCCCCGGCAAGTGGCCACGCTGACAGCACATCTAGCAACGCGGGCTCAGGAAAGACAGGATGCTGAACGAGGAAGATCCGGTCCACGCCGCGATATCGCCTGCAAGGACTGCCGGCCGGACCGCGGCCAGGACTGCCGTCGCCGCAGCTGACCTTCACCGGCCGGTTCCGCGCCGGCAAGGCAGCCGGCGCCGGCTCTGACCCTGTCGTGACGCCACCTCCCGGGTACCCCACAGACATCCGCTCATCAAGCAGATCGGGCTGACTCCGACCACCGGCAAGGACGAACGCTGAGCGGGGCGACCGAGCCGCTGACCTGCGGCCCGCGTCAGTCCCACGAGGCGCAGCCGGTACCCGGTAACTAGCCGGCTGCCAGCGATCAGCACTCTGATGGCCTACCGGACCAGCCAGGAACCAGACCGGCGGCCGCGGGCCACGCACTGGTTCGCAGACAAGACAGATAACGTCCGGGCTGATCCGCCGCGGCGTGCCGGTCGAGGTCGTCGCCCGGCTGCTCACGCATCGCTCCCCGGCTGCCACCAGCCAGACCAGACCTGCGTCCACCTCGACGCCACCGACGTGTCAGAGGCCCTGACCCGGGCCGGCGTGTGGAATGAACCCACCCCATCCGCCTCGCCCCCACCGCCAGCGGCCGCCGCCGAACACCAGGACGGCCATGCCGGGCACACGGCACGTCAGCAGGTAGACGATCTTGAGCAGCACTCGGCCAGCCAGCCATCACCACGTCCACCTGTCGGCAACAGTGCAGGGCAGCCAATGCAATCGAGTATTCGGGCGGCACAGGTCCTTCCAGGTCGGCGAGACCGTGATGGTCGGTGTCATCGAAGCCGAACTCGACCACAATCACTCCCATGCCTCCCAGCTCAGCGAGAAACGGTTCGTGCTACACGGCGGGCTCATCGCCAAGGTGAACCACTCGTGCGAGCCGAACTGCGGAATCCACCTCAACGCCAGCGGCGCTCACGACTTCGTCGCCCGCCAGCCCATCACCGCAGGCCAGGAGATCATCTTCGACTACGCCATGCGCAACTACACGGTCGAGCACTTCGCCGCCCACTGCCAGTGCGGCTCGCCGCGCTGCCGTGACCGCATCACCGGCTGGAAGGATCTCCCCTCCGAGCGCAAAGCGGACTACCGAGGCTTCGTCGCCCCCTACCTCACCGACATCGACAACCAGGAGGCCACCGAACGGGCCGGTCACCTCGTAGGATCGAGCCGGGGTCGCCTCACCAGACCGGCTCGATCCTCAACATCGCATGCGTGGTGACCGAGTAAGTAAGTCCCGGCGCCCAACAGCAACCGAATGCCAGTGACCCGTACCACGACCCTGGATCAAGTCCTGCAAGAAGCAGAGGTTGATTCCATGGGGCCCTTAGCGCCGATTTCCGCGCAGCTCACTCGGCCCTGCTCTCGGATGGTCTCTCAATCGCTCGCGTCGGGTCCGCCCAGGTCAGCCGGTTCGGACTGGCACCGAGCCACCCGCTGCCGTTGCTGCGATCTCGCTGCCATGGCATCGCTGATCGTTTCCGGTGCTCAGGTCCGCAGCCGGAGACCGCGCCCGGATTCGACCGTGATCACACTTTCCATGCCTGTTTGCTCTCCCTACTTGTCGCTGGCTGTCAGCTCAGCGTGGCGGACACAGCTCGATAACGAGTGCGGTAAGGCACCCGCGCAGCGGGTTCGCCGCCTGCGCTACCCGGCGCCTGCCTGCCGTCAGCGTGCGTTCCTGCACGTCAGGTAAACACCTAACCTCGAACTCGAGGCGAATCCCTGGCTGAGAGCTGCCTTAACTGGCTGCGTGGAAATCCGCGTTAGCGTTCAATTCCGGCCAGATAGTCCCAGCTTATGCGTGGGGACAGGTTCTCTTCACCGCTACGCGAGCGGCTCCCAGATGAGCTCCGCGACGTCGTATTCGACGTCGGGCCCGCTCCCGTCGCTGCGCGGTCGTACCTCGCCGGTGAGCGTGCACACGACGTCGTTCAGCCAGCGGTACCGCTCGCCGTCGGACATGGGTAACGCTGCCAACGAGCTCGCGCATTCCACCCGCGGCGGGCCGCGCATATCCGTGCCATGCGAAGAGCACCGCCGCGCCGCCGGCTGTCTGAAGGACGCCGCGAAAGTCTGGCAGGAGGGCGTTGCCGGTCGGCCGCCGCGGGTAGTTCGCGCCGCGGGGGCGCCCCGGCAGGCGCCCCTCGGCGATCAGGAAGCCCTTCCCCTCTGTCCCGGCCGGGCCGGCCAGCTCCACACTCCACGCCCCCGGCGGGGTGAACGTCGCCCGGTACAAAGGCTCAAGGCGCATCGTCTCAGCTGACCGCGAGCCCGGCCACGGTCGCGGGCAGTCCCTCCCACGACCCGACCGGCGAGAGCGACCCGCCCGCGCCGACGGCCCAGCCGAACACGCGCCGGGAGTCGGCGTCGATCGCGTACAGGAATCGGCCGTCACCGCTCAGGTCCTCGTCGCGAAGACCCGTTTGCCCGTCCACCGCGAGCCCCGCCGCGGCCTCGTCGAGCGCGATAATGCCGTCGTCGTCGATCGAATATCGCGAAACGGCTCCGTCGCCGAAGTTGGTGGTGAACGCGTAGCGGCCGTCGTTGGTGACCACCGCCCAGCAGATCTCGCTGCGGCCATTGCCGACCGAACGCGAGACGGGAGCCACGCCAGCATCGCTGATCCGGTAGGAGGAGGCGGCGGCCTTCCCGGCCTGAGCACCGAAAGCCTCGGTCACCACAAGCCCGCCGCCTTTGGTGAAGGCGAAACCGTACGGCGTCGGACCCGACGACGGCTGCACCAGCGGCTTGCCCAGCTGCCCCGCCTCGAGCACCGGATAGACGGCAATGGCGTTCGTGCCGCGCTGGGTCACGACGAGCCTGGCGCCATCGGGACTGAAACCGACCTGGGCCGGATCGGTGCCGGCTGCAAGCTCCCGCCTCGAGCCGGCCAGCGGCCGGACCTTCCAGCCGCCCAGCCGGAACCCGGCCAGGGACGGCTCGCCCGTGTTGAGCACATAAACGAGCCCCCCGTGCTCGGCGGCGCTCTTCGGCGCGCGGCCGGTGGCGACTGTCTCCACCAAAGACAGCCCGCCCTGGCCGACGGCGAACACGCTCAGGTCGCCACTCGAGGTGTTCGTGACCAGCAGGTACCGCCCGGCGCTGCTCAGCACGACTGATCCCTGCGAGGTCAGGTGGGGCATGCCGTCACCGGCCCCGCCCGTCTCATAGGCGCCCGCGGGCGTCAGCGTTCCGTCGCCGGCCCGCCGGAAGGCCAGCAGCCGGTTGCGCCCGGGCTCATTGGTCTGCATGTAGACGAATCCCGCGCCCGGGCCGACATCTTCGTTCTGCATCTGATTCCTCCAAAACGTCAGCGTCCCTGGTGTGAAGTCCGCCAGCGGCGCGATACGACAGCGCCGAGCCCGTTGACGGCGTGCTGGGTAGAGGCATCGAACTCATGGCCACGGCGAGGAGGCTGGCGAGGGAGCCGATGTTGCCTTCGGCGATGCGCTGGCCGTGGGTGCCGATGGCCGGACCCGCGTGGCACCAGGGTTTGCCCCGTGCCCTCATGTCCGGTACGGGGCGGCCAGGCCGTGACCATGACCGGGCCGCAGCGGCCCGGCGCGCCGTCGTCGAGCCGGGCCAGTGCCAAGCAGGCCCGCGGCCCCGACGTCATTGGCGGCCAGAGCATTCATCGTGTCACCGCCGCCGCATTCGCAGCCGCCAGGCCAGCGATCTGGCCCGGCGGCGTGCATCGGGCACCGACGGCCTCAGCCGGCTGCGCGGCAATGCGCGCGCCATGAGCACGGCCGTGGGTGAGAACCAGGCCGGCGGGCATGCGCTCCTCCGGTAGCCCCGGTAGCTGGCCGCCCTCAGCGGCTGAGTTCCGGTGCGTGTCGTTCACATTACACTCGCACCCAAAAACTAGCAACTCATTTCCGGAATCTCGCGGCATGTTCATGGCGGCAAACCGGGCCGTCCTGACCAGCCACGCGCCGGCCAGAGTACGGATCGGCGCTCCCTCGGCGAGGGCTGAGGCCAGTGCCCACGCCCGTTCCCGCCCGGCCTGCTCCAGCCGCCACGCGGCCCGGCAGACCCGCGCCAGCACCCCGCCGCTCCCGCCGGGCCGTCTCGATCTGCTCACTGATCGTCACCCGCCCATCGTGCCAGCCGCGTTCAGGAAACTGGACGCTGTAGCGGTGCTGACGGGTCCGTCGTTACCGGTACCCCAACACCGCCACGTTCCGCGTGCCGGACGCCGACGCCGGTGTCGCCTCCGCCACGGTCAACACCGGCCAGCAGATCGGCACCCCCATCGGCACGGCCCTGCTCAACACCCTCGCTATCGCCGCCACCACCCGCTACCTGACCACCCGCACCCTGCGGTTCCGGGTCATGGCGCGAGCCTGAACGGCGGGTACCGGTCCGTGACCAGGGTGAGCGCGTAGCCGACGACGCGGTTGTGCCAGCGGAAGACGCCTTCGACGAAGCTGAACATGCCGCGCGGATAGCGGCCGGTGAAC
>Ga0070699_100004302_pt1 | contig 12586 bp, 12 predicted proteins | sample KBSK1503metaG_FD_65473 | JGI IMG/M metagenome (GOLD analysis project Ga0070699, IMG submission 65473) | Corn, switchgrass and miscanthus rhizosphere microbial communities from Kellogg Biological Station, Michigan, USA - KBS K1-50-3 metaG | ecosystem: Host-associated > Plants > Roots >...
TCAGCGCGCGCACGGCGATGACGTCGAGGTCCGACAGCGCGCGCTTCAGATTGCGCACGAGGCGGCCGAGGAACCACGGGCGGTTCTTCCCCTTGAGCGCAATCTCCTGGTAGTGGACGATGATCGATGTCATTGATGAATTGACGAATCTACGAATTTACGAGTTGGAATTGAACGATACATTCGACAATTCGTAGATTCGTCAATTCGACAATGCCTGCGACGTGGATATTGTTAGCGAAGCCGCCATATGGCCGCTTCGCACCGCGCCTTCGATGGTAGCTGGCAGGCCGGTGTCGATCCAATCGCCGGCGAGGAACAGTCCCGGAATTGCTGTTTTCGCGCCCGGCCGCGGCGGTTGGCCCGGCGCAACGGAGAAGGTCGCGCGCTTCTCGCGCACGACGACCGCGCGGCGCACCGCGGCGCCGCGAGCCGCCGGCAACGCGTCGGTGACCTCGCGTGTCGCCAGCTCGATCAGTTCCTCGTTGGCGAGCGACACAATCTTCCCCGCACCGCTCGACACAAGCGAGAGATGCGACGCGTGCTCGCCGAACACTCTTCGCTTGTCGAACACCCACTGCATGGTCCGCCCGGGAAGGCCGACCAGGATCCGATCGGTGACGATGCGATCGAACCAGAGGTTGACGGTGACGATGGGCGACGCCTCGGTGCGATCCGCCGCGTCGAGTGTGGCCCGTAATGACGAAGGTTGCTCGATGAACAGGTCGGAGAGCGCGAACCAGGGGACGGCGCTGATGATGGTTCGGGCGGTGAACGTCTCATCCCGTACGACAACCGTCGCGTACGGCGCGGACGCTTCGGGCGCGCGGATTCTGGCCGGTGCGTTCGTCCTGACTTCCCCGCCGCGGCTCTCGATGTACGCGCGCGCGGGCAGCGCATACATTTCGTCGAGCGGCTTCAGCGGCAGCGCGAGCGAGGCGTCGCGCGGGCTGCCGCCGAGCATCTCCGACAGCGCGCGTGCAAACGGCGCGGCCGACGCCTGGTCAATCGACTGGTTCAGCGCGGCGACCGCGAGCGGTTCCCACAGCATCTCGACGAGCCGCGGAGTCTGGCGATGTCGCAGCAGCCAGTCGCGGACGGTCTCCTCGCGGGCCCGCTCATGGTTCGCGCGGCTGGCCCGAAGCGCCCGCCCGACATGCCGGGCCGCGACACGATCGCGCCACTCGAGCGCGCTCCATGTCATCAGCCCGCCAACGAGATTCCACGGCGGCGGCAGCGGTGGACACGACAGCCGCGACGCGCGGCCATCGCGATCGATCATGTCCACGGCCAGGCGGTCCTGCACCTGGACGTGCCCGCCCGCGCCAATGCGATCGAGAAACCGGAACGTGTCCCGGTAGCAGCCGAGCAGCACGTGCTGCCCGTTGTCGACGCGCTCGCCCGTTGCGGGGTCCGTGAACGCCGTCGCGCGGCCGCCGAGCGCCGGGCGCGCCTCGAGGACGAGCACGCGCGCACCTTGTTCCGCCAGCAGCGTCGCCGCCGCGAGCCCGGCGAAGCCGCCGCCGATGACGATCGCGTCGTCCACGCGACCGGCGACGCTCGCTCGGGGCAAGGCAGTCAACGGGTAAAGAGCGCCCGCGCCCAGAGGTGGAGCGCGATGAGCGCGCGATACGGACGCGGCACCCGGACCCTCCCGCTGAAGACGTCGTAGCCCGAGCGCTCGATGCGCCGCAGGATCTCGAAGTAGATTGCGCCCATGATCTCGGCGGCGAGCAGGCTCCGGCGGTCGATCGGCGGCAGCGTCGAGGCCGCCTTCGTGTAGTAGAAGCGGGCGCGCTCGCACTCGAACCGCAGGAGGCCGCTGACGGCCGGCGTCAACTGTCCCGCGCGCAGATCGTCCTCGGTGACGTGAAACCGCGCGAGATCCTCCGCGGGCAGGTACAGACGCCCCTGACGAAGATCCGCGCTGACGTCGCGGATGATGTTCGTCAGCTGCAGCGCCATCCCGAGCTCCACCGCGTAGGCGCGCGCCGCCGGGTCGCGGTACCCGAAAATCTCGACGCACACCAGGCCGACCGCGGACGCAACGCGGCGGCAATAATCGGCCAGTTGCGCGAACGTCTGGTAGCGCACGTGCGCGAGGTCCATCTCGACGCCGTCGATCAGGTCGTCGAAGGGGCGCCGCGGCAGCTTGAACTCCTCGACCCACGGCCGCAGCGCGCACCCCTCGGGCGTCTTCAACTCCACGCCGCCGTCATAGCAGGCGGCGAGCTCGTCGCGCCACGACGACAGCCGGGTCTGCGCCAGCGTCCCGTCCGGCGCTTCATCCACCGCATCGTCCACGGCGCGGCAGAAGTCCCACACCGCGATGATGGCGCTGCGCTTGCGTGACGGAAGCACCAGGAACGAATAGTAGAAGCTGGTGTCGCGGCTCATGACAGCGCGACGGTCGGCCGCCACAGCAACAGGAGGGGCGCGATCAGTATGGCGTCGCCCGCGCCGAGCGTCGGCCGGCGATGGATCACGTCGAACCTGGAGCGTTCCAGGTGGTCGAGGATGCGCGTGCCGCCCAGCCACGTGGCGCGCAGCTCGTAGCGCAGCCGGCCGCGCACGCCGTCGCACACGTATCTCCCCTCGTCGAACAGGAGCCTGGTCCGCGCGACGGCCGTGGCGAGCGCATGCTGCCATCCCGGCGTGATGTCACCGGCGGCGAGATCGCGCTCGAACGCGCCGTGGCGCTCGCGTTCGTCCTCGGGGAGATAGAGGCGTCCCCGATCGAAATCGATCTTCAGGTCCTGCCAGAAATTCGTGAGCTGCAGCGCGGCGCACAACGCGTCGGACGCCGCGTTCAGGTTTGGATCGTCGTACCCAGCGATCCGCAGCACGAGCCGCCCGACCGGATTGGCCGAGTGCTGGCAGTAGCGCATCATGTCGTCCCAGGTCCGGTAGCGCTTGACCGTGACGTCCTGCCTGAACGCGCTGAGCAGCGCCTCGAAGTACGGCACCGGCAGCAACAGCGAGCGGATCGACTCGCTGAGCGCGAGAAACAGATCCTGCGTTTCGGCAGGCTCGCCGGGTCGCGGCGGCAGTCCAGCGCCCGTCGAGCCGGCGGCCTCGTGGAGCCGCTGCTCCCAGCCGTCCAGCAGGCGCAGGCGCTCGGCCGGCGGAAGGTTTCCCTCGTCCGCGAAATCGTCGGCCGCTCGCGCGAATGCGTAGACGGCGGCAACGTGGCGCCTCATGTGACGCGGCAGCAGCAGCGACGCAACCGGGAAATTCTCGTAGTGCCCGCGCGCCACCCGCTCGCATGCTGCGTACGCGTCGTCGACGGCTCCTACCACTCGGTTTCCGTGATTCCGGAGCGGAGATTGACCGCGCGCGCCATGACGAACAGCAGATCGGACAGTCGATTCAAATAGATGATGATGAGCGGATCGACGGCGCTGGTGCCAAGGGCAATGACGCGGCGTTCCGCGCGGCGGCACACGGTCCGGGAGAGGTGCAGGAGCGCGCCGGACCCGGAGCCGCCGGGAAGGATGAACCGGCGGAGCGGCGGCAGCGTCTCCTCGAGGCGATCGATCTCCTGCTCCAGCCGCTGGACGCTCGCATCGGTGATCGCGGCTTTCTCGACCCGCGGCGCGATCCGTGAGGCCGGGTCCGCCAGGCGCGCCCCGAGCGCAAACAGATCCTTCTGCAGCGACTCGATCAGCGCCGCCATCTCCCCGTCCACACCCGCCGCCCGCGCGGCGCCGAGACAGGCATTGACCTCGTCGACCTCGCCGTACGCATCGACCCGCGCGTCGGCCTTCGACACGCGCGTGTTGTCGAAGAGCGACGTCTCGCCGGTGTCGCCGGTCTTCGTGTAGATCTTCATTCCTCGACCTTGAGGGTCACGCGTGGAATTATAGGGGCGGATGTCCGCCGCTTCCCTGCCGCCGCCGAAAACCCGTCAGCGTTTCCGTCGCGCCCTGCTCCAGTGGTATCGCCGTCATGGGCGCGACCTTCCGTGGCGCCGCACCACCGACCCGTATCACATCCTGGTCTCGGAGGTGATGCTGCAGCAGACGCAGGTCGATCGCGTCCTGCCGAAGTATCACGAGTGGCTCGGCAAGTATCCATCGCTCGCGGCGCTCGCCTCCGCGCCCGAAGACGACGTCAGCGAAACGTGGCGGCCGCTCGGCTACAACATCAGGCCGCGGCGGCTTCACGCCATCGCGCGCGAGTCGGTCGAGCGGTACGGCGGGGCGCTTCCGTCGGATCACGACACGCTGATGTCGTTCAAGGGCATCGGCGCGTACACCGCCGGCGCCATCCGCAGCTTCGCATTCCGCGAGCGCGCCGCGATTGTCGACACCAACGTCGCCCGGGTGCTCTTCAGGGTGTTCGTGCGCCGCGGCGATCCGAAGGCCCACGCGATGAAGAAGCACCTGTGGGCGGTCTCCGAGGCGCTCGTTCCGCAGAGGCATGTCTTCGACTTCAACCAGGCATTGATGGACCTCGGCGCCACCGTCTGCGTCGCGCGCAAGCCCAAGTGCGAAGTCTGCCCCGTCAAGGGCTTGTGCAGCTCGTACCCATGGCGTGAAATCGTGCGCGTCCGCTAAGTCATTTCCCGGAAAGCGTCGCTACTGCTGAGCTAAGCCCTGCACAGGTGCGTGTTACGGTACTTTTTGCGCCCCGATTCCGGGCACGAGCGTCTGTCGTGGGAACCCGACATGGATCGTCTCGCTCTTCAGAAATTGGAAAAGCCTGAAACCTCAACCAGCGTGGTGCGGCCAGCACGTCCACAGGTCGACTTGCGTCACGTCAGCATCCTGCTGATCGATGACGATCCGCAGGCCGAGGCGCTCATCGAGATGGCGCTGCTCGACGCGCACTTCGAGCGCAAGATCGAGGTCATCTCGACCGCGGCCGCCGGGCTCGAGCGCGTCAAGGCCGACGAACACGACATCTACCTGGTCGATCAGCGGCTTCCCGACGGCACCGGACTCGATCTGATCCGGGCCGCAAAAGAGCTCGGCACCGACAAGCCGTTCATCCTCATGACCGGCTACGGCAGCGGCGCGCTCGACGAGGCCGCGCTGCGCGAAGGCGCCGCGGACTACGTCGAGAAGCACCTGGTCGGCGCGCACCTCGAGCGCTCCATCCGCTACGCGCTGCGCAACTGGCAGGCGAGCCGCGCGCTTCACGACCGCGAGGAGCAGCTCCGCCAGTCGCAGAAGATGGAAGCCATCGGCCGTCTCGCCGGCGGCGTCGCGCACGACTTCAACAACCTGCTGACCGCCATCATTGGCTATACCGACATGATCGCCGAGCGGGCCGACGTCGATCCGTCGACCTCTCGCGAGGTGCGCGAGATTCGGCGCGCGGCGGATCGCGGCGCCGCGCTCACGCGCCAGCTCCTCGCGTTCAGCCGCAAGCAGTTCCTCAATCCGACCGTCATCAACATCAACGAAAGCGTCGCGGGCCTGCTCCACATGCTGCCGCGGCTCATCGGCGATCACATTCATACGGACGCGCGGCTCGGCACGGGGCTCGGCTTCGTCAAGGCCGACGCGAGCCAGATCGAGCAGGTGATCGTCAACCTGGTCCTGAATGCCCGCGACGCGATGCCGACGGGCGGCGACGTCACGATCGAGACCACCGACGTGACGCTCGACGAGCGGAAGCTCGAAGAGGAGGGGTTGACGCTCCAACCCGGCCAGTACGTGATGCTGTCGATCACCGACACCGGCATTGGCATGGACGAGGTGACGCGTGCCCACGCCTTCGAGCCGTTCTTCACGACGAAGCCGAAGGGGAAGGGGACGGGCCTCGGGCTCGCGACCGTCTACGGGATCATCGATCAAAGCGGCGGCGGCGTCTCGATGCAGACGGCGCCCGGCCGCGGCACGTCGATCCGCATCTATCTGCCAGTGACCACCGCGTCGCCGGTCGCCGAGCGTCCGCAATTGGCGCCGCTCGCGACGGAAGGAGACGAAACGCTGCTCCTCGTCGAGGACAACGACGCCATCCGCGAAATCTCCGCTCGCGCGCTGCGCCGGCGCGGCTACACGGTGTTCGAGGCGCGCAATGCCGAAGAAGCCATCGAGTGGTCGGCGAAAGGGATGCGGCGCGCCGACATCCTCATCACCGACGTCGTGATGCCGGGGCTCAGCGGTCCCAACCTCGCCGCTCGCCTCATTCAGCAGAACCCGAAGCTGCGCGTCCTCTACATGTCCGGGTACACGGACGACGCGACCGAGGTGCACGGGACGTTCTGGGGCGGCGTGCCGCTGCTGCAGAAGCCGTTCACCCCCGCGCAGCTTGCCGAACGCGTGCGCATGGCGCTCGACGCAAAGCCGAAATGACGTCCGCCTGAACGCGCCCGCCGCGTAATGATCCTCGCCGGACAACAGAATATCGTCGTCGTTGCGGCTGTGATCGAGCACGCCGGCCGCTTCCTGGTCACGCGCAGGCAGGACGGCGTCCACCTGGCCGGCCACTGGGAGTTCCCTGGCGGGAAGGTCGGCCCGAATGAAACGCACGCCGCGGCGCTGCGCCGCGAAATCCTCGAAGAGCTCGACACCGACGTCAGCGTCTGCGACCTCGTGCTCGAGACCACGCACACCTATCCCGAGCGGACCGTGACGCTTTTCTTCTATCGCTGCGATCTGCTTGGAACGCCGAGACCGATGCTCGGGCAGCAGATGGAGTGGGTTCCGCGCGCCGGATTATCGGGGCTGTTGTTCCCGCCTGCGGACGACGAGCTGATTCGGCTGCTGGCTGACGGCGCCGCGTAAAGCGGAGGTGGCGCCGCGTAAGGCGGCCTACGAAGGAGAACTGACGACCGCGCGCGTCCGGATCGCGCCCGCCTGCACGTCCACCGCGGTCCCCGGCTCGACGAAATCCCGGTGCAGGTAGCCGAGCGCGAGCGCGCCAAGGCGCGGCGATTCCGCGGCGCTCGTGACGAAGCCGATGTCCCGCTCGCCGCTGAACACCTTCGAGCCGCGCGGCGGCGCGTCGCCTTCCACCTGGAGCCGAACGAGCTTGCGCGCGACGCGGCCGTGGCCGCGGTGCAGCACGCGGATGATGACTTCCTGCCCGACGTAGCAACCCTTCGTCAGCGAGATCGCGCGGTCTTCGATGCCCGCTTCGAGCGGGATCGTGTCGGTCGTCATGTCGATGCCGAAGATCGGATAGCCGGCTTCGATGCGTGCCGCTTCCAGCGTGGCGGGTGCCGCGTGCAGGGCGCCTCGCGAGGCGAGCGCCACGGTCACCTCGTCTTCCTGCTGCGCATCCACGTAGATGACAAAGCCGGGCACCGCGAGCTGATCGATGCGCGCGACGACGACGGAGACGCCCGCGAGCTCGATGCGCGCGTTCTGATACTGCATCCACGCACCATGTTCGGGGGGCGCGCCTTCACGCGGCGCCAGATCGGCAAGGATCTGCGGCGCCGCCGGACCGTGGATCCACACCGAGCGCAGCGAGGCGAGCGTCGCAATCTGCACGTCCTCGCTGAAATGAAACTGTTCGAGCCGGTCGGCGACGTGCTGCACCTCGGCGGCCGGGACGTCGAGCAGCATCATGTCGCCCGATTCGAGCACGTGCAGATCGCACAGCATCCGCCCCTGCGGCGTCAGCCAGGCCGCGTAACAGCCGGCGCCAGGGGTCAGTGAAGCCGTATCGTTGGTGAGAAGGCCGTGGAGGAACGTGGCGCGATCCGGACCCGCCACGGCAATCTGCCCGCGGGGCGCAATGGCGCCGATGGCTGCGCCCGCATGAATGGCTGCGTAGTCGTCCGGCGAGGTCATCCGGGGTGCTTCGTAAGACGCGCGTCTAGCTGATACGATTCGAAGCGATGCGCGCTTTCCATTGTACTTGGACGCTCGTGCTCTTCATGGCGCTCCCGGCGGCGGCGCAGCAGCCTCAGCCCGCGGCCGCGGCGCCCGGCGCGGTCGGCTACACCATCTTCCTGCGCGGCGCGCCGCTCGGCCACCAGGAAGTGACCGTCCGCTCGGATGCGCAAGGCCTCGTGATCGGCGGCCAGGGTGTGATCGCCGCCCCGATCGACGTGACCACGCGCCGCGTCGAGCTCAAGTACCGGCCCGACCAGACCGTGGAGTCGATGACGCTCGAGGCGCGAATCGGCGGCGTCGACATCGCCCTTCAGACGACGTTCGAGAACGGCACCGCGGTGTCGAAGGGGATGCAGGGCAACAGTCCGATCGCGAGCACCGACATGGTATCGCCGCAGTCGGTGATGCTTCCGAACGTGTTCTTCGGCTCGTACGCGGTGCTGGCGCGGCGGCTCGCGGGCATGGCGCCGGGAACGGAATTCCGCGCCTTCGTCGGCCCGGGCCCCGGCGCGCAGGTCGTCTTCAACCTGCGCAGCGAGATGACCGAGCAGATGCAGTTCGGCACCTCCACCTTCGACGTGCATCACTACGAGCTCGTGTTCGACAACGCGGGCGCCCCGCTGGCGGTACACCTCTACGCCGACAACGTCGGCGCGCTCGTGCGCGTCGGCGTCCCCGCGCAGGGCCTCGACGTGGTGCGCGACGACATCGCCGGATCCATCTCGCGGACGCGCGTGACGTCGAACCCTGGCGACGAGGCGGTCGTCATTCCGGCGCCGGGCTTCAACCTGGGCGCGACAATCACCCGGCCGGCCACTGCCGCCGGCCGGATGCCCGCGGTCATCCTGGTCGGCGGCGTGGAATCCGATGACCGTGACGGAACGGCGTTTGGCGTCCCGATTCTCGCGAACCTCGCGGCCGCGGTCTCGCAGGCGGGCTTCCTCGCGGTCCGCTACGACAAGCGCGGCTACGGGCAGAGCGGCGGCAGGCGCGAATCCGCCACGCTCTCCGACCTCTCCGACGACCTCCGCGCCATCATCAAATGGCTCTCGGACCGCAAGGACGTCGATTCGAGGCGGATCGTCGCGCTCGGTCACGGCGAGGGCGCGTGGCTCGCGCTGCTCACGGCGGCGCGCGACAAGCGGGTCGGCGGCGTGATCTCGATCGACGCGCCATCCACGACGGGCGCCGAGCTCGCGCTCGAACAACAGCAGCACGCGCTCGACCGCCTGAAGGCGACGCCCGCCGAGCGCCAGCAGAAGATCGATCTGCAGAAGAAGATTCAGGCCGCCGTCCTGAGCGGCAAGGGATGGGAGGGCGTGCCGCCGGATCTGCGCAAGCAGGCCGACACGCCGTGGACGCAGAGCGTGCTGTCGTTCGATCCCGCGCGAGTCGTCGAAGACGTGCGGCAGCCGATGCTGTTCCTCCACGCCGAGCTCGATCGGCAGATCCCGGTCTCCCACGTCGAACGGCTGGTCGATCTCGCCCGCAAGGAGAGCAAGTCGAAATCCGTGGAGGTCGTCACCATCCGCGGCGTCAACCACCTGCTCGTACCCGCCGTGACCGGTGAGCAGGACGAGTATGCGTCGCTCGACGAGCTGAACGTCAGCAAGGACGTGACCGGCGCAATCCAGGCGTGGCTGACGAAGATGTTCCCGGCTCCACGCCGATGAAGAGCAAGTTTCGCACCCGGGATTTCAAGGAGAAAAAGCAGCGCGGCGAGAAGATCGCCATGCTCACCGCCTACGACGCGAACATGGCGCGCCTGCTCGATCGCGCCGGCGTCGACGCAATCCTGGTCGGCGATTCCGTCGGCATGGTGGTCCTCGGCTTCGACACCACCGTGCCCGTCACGCTCGACGCGATGGTCCATCACACGGCTGCGGTCGCTCGCGGAACCGAGCGCGCGCTGATTGTCGCGGACATGCCGTTTCTGACCTACGAGACGACCGCCGCGGACGCGGTTCGCAACGCGGGACGTCTCATGCAGGAAGGCGGCGCGGAAGCGGTCAAGGTCGAAGGCGGCAGCGCCATCCTCGACGCCGTCAAGCGGCTCGTCGACGTCGGCATCCCGGTGATGGGACACCTCGGCCTGCTTCCCCAGTCCGTCCATCGGGTGGGCGGGTTCCTCCGCCAGGCCACCACGCCGCACGATGCGGACATCCTGCTCGCCGACGCGCTTGCGCTCGAGGAGGCCGGCGCGTTCGCAATCGTGCTCGAGGCGATCCCGTCCGACGTCGCGCGCACGGTGACCCAGGCGCTCTCGATCGCCACCATCGGCATCGGCGCCGGCCCCGACTGCGACGGCCAGGTGCTGGTGACCAACGACATGATCGGCCTCTTCGACGGACCCGTGCCGTCGTTCGTCAAGCAGTACGCGCACGTGGCCGAGACCGTAACGGCGTCCGTGCAGGCGTACGTCGAGGACGTCAAGTCCGGACGTTACGCGCGTCCGGCCGCCGCGAAGACCCCGACGCCAACCACGTAATGACCTCGGACGTGATCACGTCGATCCCGCTCGTGAGGGATCGAGTGACGGAGGCCCGGCGCGCTCGCCGGCGTATCGGCCTCGTTCCGACGATGGGCGCGCTGCACGCGGGACACAAACGTCTCATCGATCTCGCGCGGGCGGAGAACGACCTCGTCATCGTCAGCATCTTCGTCAACCCGCTGCAATTCGACCGGCCAGAGGATCTCGAAAAATATCCGCGTGCGCTGCAGGCGGATGCCGATGTCTGCGCGGCGGCGGGGGTTGACGTGGTGTTCGCGCCGCCGGTCGCGGAGATGTACCCGGAGCCGCTCGATTGCGCGATCGATGTGGGCCGGGTCGCGGAGCATCTGTGCGGACGGTTTCGGCCCGGTCATTTCCGTGGCGTCGCGACCGTCGTGATGAAGCTGTTTCAAATCGCGCAGCCGGACCGCGCGTACTTCGGAGAGAAGGACGCCCAGCAGCTGGCGGTCATCCGCCGGATGGTTGCGGACTTCAACGTTCCGATCGAGATTGTCGGGGTGCCTACGGTCCGCGAGCCGGATGGGCTGGCGCTGAGCTCGCGGAACCAGCGATTGCAGCCCGGCGAGCGGCGGGCCGCAACGGTGCTCTACGAAGCGCTGAAGGTCGCCAGCGCCCAGGTTGCAGGGGGCGTGCGGGATGCCGCCGGCGTCCGCCAGGCCGCGAGGCAGGTCGTCGAACGGGAGCCGGCGGTCCGCCTGGAGTACCTCGAGATCGTCGAGCCGCGCGAAATGCAGCCGGTCGAGCACATCGACGGGCCCGTGATTGCGGCGGGCGCCATCTGGGTGGGCGGCACCCGGCTCATCGACAACATGATTTGCGTTCCACCATAATCAACTCGTCGATGAGAACGGCGGCATTGCTGGCGATAATCGCCGCGGCCACGATGACGGCGAACGGGCAGACACGGCGTCCCGACGCGAAGGGCATCACGCAGGTGTCCGGCATCCGGGTCGGTCACTTCACGCTGCCCGGCGGGCTGACCGGGTGCACGGTCGTGCTCGCCGACGGTGATGGCGCCGTTGGCGGCGTCGCGCAGCGCGGCGGGGCGCCCGGAACGCGCGAGACCGACCTGCTCGATCCCACCAATCTCGTCGAGCGCGTGAACGCGATCGTTCTCTCGGGCGGCAGCGCGTTCGGCCTCGATGCTGCGCAGGGGGTCGTCAAGTATCTCGAGGAGAAGAACGTCGGCTTCAAGACCAGCGCCGGCGTCGTTCCGATCGTGCCGTCGGCGATCCTGTTCGACCTCGGGTTCGCCGGAAACAAGGCGCGCCCGACCGCGGATTGCGGATACAAGGCAGCCGGGGCGGCGGCCAGCGGCCCCGTCGCCGAGGGGAACGTCGGCGCGGGCGCCGGCGCGACGGTCGGCAAGATTGGCGGCGGCCGCATGCCGATGAAGTCGGGGATCGGATCCGCGGCAATCGCGCTGCCGAACGGTCTCGTCGTCGGCGCCATCGTCGCCGTCAACGCCGTCGGCGACGTCATCGACCCGTCGAACGGCGCGGTCGTCGCCGGCGCGCGCGATGCCAGCGGCAAGCTCGCCGACGCACGCAAGGTGCTTCGCGGCGGTTCGCAGACCACCACGCCGCGGCCCGGCGAGAACACGACGATTGGCGTCGTCGCGACGAACGCGAAGCTGACGAAGGCACAGGCCACCCGCATGGCGCTCATGGCCGACGATGGCCTCGCGCGCGCGCTGTTTCCGTCGCACACGCTCGGCGACGGCGACACCGTCTTCGCGCTGGCGACCGGCAGCTGGAACGGGACCGCGGACGTCAGCAACGTCGGCGCCCTCGCGGCGGACGTGATGGCCGAGGCCATCGTCCGCGCCGCGGTGATGGCGAAGAGCGCCGGCGGCCTGCCATCGGCATCGGACCTCGGCACCGTGCCGGCCCGATTCCGGTAGAGGGCCGGCTTCTGCCGGCCCATCGATGAACCTCAACCTCATTCTTCTCATCGTCTACTCGGTTGGGCTCGTCGCGATCGGCCTGTCGATCGGGCGCCTCATCAAGGGAAGCGCCGACTTCTTCGTCGCGGGACGATCGCTGACGGCGCCGCTGCTCTTCTCGACAGTCCTCGCCTCGAACATCGGCGCCGGCGCCACCATCGGCGCGACGGGGCGCGGCTACTTCGACGGGATCAGCGCCTGGTGGTGGAACGGCGCCTCGGCGCTCGGATCCGTGTTCCTTGCGTTCTTCATCGGCCCTCGCATCTGGCGCATCGCCAAGGCCAACAACCTGTTCACGACCGGCGACTTCCTGGAGCTGCGATACGGCGGGCT
>Ga0070699_100004303_pt1 | contig 12585 bp, 13 predicted proteins | sample KBSK1503metaG_FD_65473 | JGI IMG/M metagenome (GOLD analysis project Ga0070699, IMG submission 65473) | Corn, switchgrass and miscanthus rhizosphere microbial communities from Kellogg Biological Station, Michigan, USA - KBS K1-50-3 metaG | ecosystem: Host-associated > Plants > Roots >...
GCCCTTGCACAACTCCCAATCCGAACGTGGCGCTTCTGATGCCACCGCCGGAGAAACAGAGTGCCGTGCGTTTGTGTGGAAGACTGTGAATCAGTGTGTAGATCGCCGCGAGCCGCTCGGTTTCTGCGGGCGGGGCCGTGTCGGCGGCGGGCAGCGGTCCATGGAGGGCGGCATATTCCTCTTCAAGAATCGTCGCGAGAGAGAATGGCCCGTGATCAGGCTGATCAGGTGTCATGACGTCCTCGAGCTGTTAATGCGCTTCAATGAAGTCCACGATGCGGTGCCGGTATTGTTCGACCACTTTGCGTGCCGCCTTGAGCAAGAGCGCTCCATGGCAGGGGGTCTTGATCTTGAACAACGTCGGGATCAGGCCGACGGCTTGTTTGATTTCCGTCGGCGTGACGTCTTGGCGGAAGTCATTACGGCAGACGTCTGGCAGGTCTTCGTATCCGGTCCAATCGGCGTCAACGTGCTTGAGCACCACGATCCTGAGATGGGCAAAATCTGGGAGCACGACCCCCTCGGTCCTGAGGCTGTGCCAGAGCAGAGTCTGATAGGTGTTGGCACGTTCCTCCATAATACCCACGATGCGTGAAGGATCCTCGCGAAACACCTCAAATCCCTTCTCGTTCTGATCGAGTTCGGCTGCTCCGGCATCGAAGGGGAATGAGGTGTCGATGACGATGATCAATCCCCTTTTCGGCGAGCCTTGAGGAATCTTCTTCAGGAACAACGTCGTAAGGGATTCCGTACCGAGATTGTCGAAGAGTCCGCCGTCGCCGATATGCAGGTACGTCGGCGAGCCTGCTATCTGGTACGTGACAGGCCCGACGACAGGGGGGAACGAAGCAGAAGTGGCGACGGCCAGTGACAGCCGAAGGTTTCTGTAATCGGCTCCGATTCGCTCGAACGTGAGTGGAAGAAATTGCCGGCGGGCATCATCGAGACCCTTCTGGATGATCGCCATCCCCTCTGGGGTCACCGGGACCGGTCGGTCAGGTTTCTGCAGTTCTTTTGTGAGGATTTCGATGAAGTCATACTCAAAATCGGCGGCCGGCAACGTGGTGAAGGCGAAGCGTCGTCCGGAGTTATAGACCGTGCCATTGAAGATCACGCGCGGGATGTCGCCGCGCCGCTCCCGTTCATACAGTTGGGCAAACGTCATCTCGTCGAGAAACTGGCCGTCCCACACTTCGGAAAGCGAATAGGCCAATTTGGTGGGATTTAGCGCACGGAAGAACGCGAGTTGCCGGACGACCGCGCGTTCCTGGAAATTTGTTTGCATGGCGGTGGTGTATGCGGAAAAGAATTCGCGATAACGAGGAGAAAGCCCTTGCACCCCTAAGACCGGTTCTGACCTGGGCGGCTTCTTGGCCACATAGTAGGCGGTGGCGAGGCTGCCGCCGGACACGCTCGACATGTAGCTGACGGTCTCAAGCACACTACGTCTGGTCTGGCCCTGCTGTATGACGGTCTCCGCCAGGGCTTCCAATGCACCGGCGGCGAACGTTGCAGCGCGGCTTCCGCCTCCGGACACGGCCAACCCCACCAACAGGTCCTGGTCCTGCAACGGCGCAAACAGAGATGCCGCATGTTCCGGCTGCGCAGGAAGGTGTTGGATCTTCGCAAAGCAACCAGTCAGCAACAGCACGATGCAGAGACTGAGCATGGTCGAGGTGAGTTTCATAAGGCGAGCCTCCCTAAAGGCCAGACGAACAAGGATGGCATCAGCTATGCCATAAAAAAACGGCTGCCCGCATGGTTCGGTCATCTGTCTCACCTACGTCAGAACATTCCTTGCGTCACGTGAAAATAACAGAAGCCTTCGTGCCCAACCAGCTTCTTTGCAATTACGCCGGCGGCGGTTTCGAGAGAGGCCGCCATTGTTTCGTTCTGGGTCCCAAAGACGCTTCCCCCTCGGACCAATTTTCCTACCGCGGAGGTCACAGCGGCTTCCGCTCGCATCGAATCGCGCGTGACATGCGCCAGCGCATCGAGGGAGATCGAAGGATGATCGGCGTTGAATTCCGGATATATCTGATCGCCGGATTTCCAAGCAACTTGCAATGCGGTTGCACCATGCACGGCCGGTATTCCATAGGCCGCACCGAAGAAGGCTTCTAGAAAAATACGCGTCAGGTCGGCTCCGATGCGTCGAGAATCGACCGTGCCGGTTGAGAGGCGAACTGAATCGGCAAAGCCTACGTCAATCTCCGTCGAGATCCCTGGAAACAGAAAGGCGTTACCGCTTCGATCGACGAACCCTTTCGAAATCACTTTCACAACCCCTCCGGAGGCCGGTCCCCGAGGAGTTCGGCATTGCATCGCGGTCTCTTGCCGGTCCTTGTTGTTGAACTGCGGACTCCTCACAATGCGCTGAAGGCTTCGTGAAATTCGCCATAGCCATGCCGATAGAAGGCGGCAGCGATGGCGAAGAAATCTCGGATTGATCTGCGCGTTCGAGCGGTCAGGTCAATGGCCTAAGCACAGTGGGTATTGCGTCGGATATCTTTTGTGTCTCATGCGATATCGTCGCCCTCGTGTCAGTGCTTGCGATCTTTCTGCATAATATTATCGGTCCACGCGAGCAGGATAGCGGAGCTGAGGAAGGTGATGTGGATAAAGATCTTCCACTTGATGTGTTCTGGATTTTCATTCTCGATGTCGACGAACGATTTCAGGAGATGGATGCTGGAGATGCCGATCAGTGAGGCGGCGAGTTTAATCTTGATAGTGCCGGGGTCGATGTGTGTCAGCCATTCGGGTCGATCGGGATGGTCCTCTAAATCCAATTTACTCACGAAGGTGGCGTAGCCGCCGATGATGACCATCGTGAGCAAGTTCGCCACCATCGTGACGTCGATTAGCCCCAGGACGCCCAACATGAAGATGGTCTCTTCTTGCTGATGGATGTGCCGGACCATCTCCCACAGTTCAATGATAAATTTATACGCGTATAGCAGTTCGGCCACGATCAAGCCGCCGTAGAGAGGGGCTTGAATCCATCGACTGGCGAACACGACGGTTTCAAACGCGTGCTCAACCCGGCTAACGGGAGTGTGAAACTGCGTCACTGTTGTGGATTCTGAAGAATCGGAATGGCTCACGGCGCGCTATCCTAGTCGGCCAGGGGGCGACCTGTCAATTCAGAGGAGATGATAGAGCTGCTGGCCGAGACATCACGATCGTGGAAAGACGATCAATACCCATTGAACGTGGCGAAGGAAGAATTTCATGCTTCGATCTGGCTGTGGGGGGCGCAAAGAAGGCGAACAGTGTTGATCAACTTCCGACCCTCCGTGGCCTTATCAAAAAAGAAATCGGCTCCGGCGACAGAAAAGGCATTCTTGTCGTCGAGCGAGGGGTGATTCGCGACGACGATGATCGTCGGCGGCACCATCAATTGCCTGATGTGTCGAAGGACGTCGATCCCGCTGCCGCCATGCAGCATGGAATTGACAATCGCCACAGCTGGGTTTCGGTTGAGAATCATCGCCATGGCGTCTTGTGAGTTGGACGTTTCGCCCACTACCCTCACGCCCGTGATTTTCTCAAGGCGCGTCCGCAGTCTCTCCAGAAAGCTGGAATCGGTGTCAGCCAGGACGATGGTCATGCGATGGGTTTAGCAAGGATGATCGTCACACGAGTCATGCCTCTGGTTTTAGAGTGGATCCAAGACAAACGCAATCGGCTGAACGCATACGCACTGTAGGAAAAAATCTGACAATCCATCATTCGTCAAGCTGGTATGAATGGCTCCGGCCCCAACGTATATTCCCTGTCCCCTACAGAATATTGTTGCACGCATGAGTCATTGCAGTGGCTATTCCACCAAATGATGGTCGAGGGCATAGCGAATCAGTTCGGCGGTGGTCGTGAGTTGCAGCTTGTCCTGGAGGCGGGCTCGGTAGGTACTGACGGTCTTGATGCTGAGCGCGAGCGATTGAGCGATATTCTTGACGGACTGGCCCTGGGCTAATAATACGAGGACTTCGAATTCTCGCTCAGATAATGTGTGATGAGCGGGAAGGGTGGCATTCTTGCTCAGGCTGCCGGCCATGCGCTCTCCGAGCGAGGCGGTGACATACATGCGGCCGGCCAGGACTTGCTTGACCGCCCGAACCAGCTCTTCTGGCGCAGTCTGTTTGGTAAGGTAGGCCATAGCCCCGGCACGGAAGGCACGAACAGCGTATTGTTCCTCGGGGTGCAGGCTCAAGACCATCAGAAGGATTTGGGGCGCCATGCTGTGTAACTCGCACAGAAGTTCCAACCCATTCTGATCAGGAAGGCTGATATCCACGATTGCCAAATCCCAAGGTTCCTGCTGCACCGCAGCAATCCCTTCTTGGCCCGTATTGGCTTCGCCGATCTCGACGTGGGGAAAGGCCTCATTGAGGATCTGCTTCACGCCGCGGCGCACGACCTCATGATCGTCGATGACGAGAATCTTTATCAGCTGTGTCCCAATCATGGGGCGACACACTCCGTAACCGTCACTGAGGCGATCGCTGTGGTCCCGATGCCGGCCGTTCCTACGATATGAAAATGCCCGCCTAAGAGGGAGGCCCGTTCCTGCATCCCACGGATCCCAAAGGAATGAGGTGTGGTCATCCTTTCGCGGGTGATGCCCTTGCCATTGTCAGTCACTTCCAACGTCACTTTTCCGTCACTCTGGTATAGCCGAATGCGCACGCGCGAGGCGGCGGCGTGACGCATGACATTGGTCAACAGTTCCTGCGCGATTCGAAACAACGCAGCTGACACTTCGGAGGGCAGCGCTACGGGTAGCAACTCCGGGGCCACGTCTATCGAGCACTGTGCGCCCATGCGTTGCCGGAATGTCGTTGCCAGACATTCCAAGGCCGCAACCAGACCGAGGTCGTCCAGCATTGCGGGACGCAGGGCTGCCGCTGTGGCGCGGACGGATTCCAAGAGCGCGTCGACCGATCCGGACATGGCCTGGACTTTGTGCAGCAGATCCCTACTGTCGGCTGAAGTGGGAGATTGCGTGAATGTCATGCCGAGCCACGCCAGATCGAATTTCAGGCCGGTCAAGGTTTGCCCGAACTCGTCGTGCAGCTCCCGTGCAATTCTTCGGCGTTCCTCTTCCGCGGCTATCTGAGCCCGGCGAGCCTCGCTGTGCAGGCGGGCATGGGTCAGCCGGAGTTCCTCTTCCAGCTGGGTTTCCTGGACAGTGGCGGTGCCGATGGCCATGAGGCCGATCATGTGCCCGCGAGTCCCTAGCACTCGCGAGATGTTCCAGGAGAGCATCGTCTGTGCCCCTGCGCGTGTCCGGATGGGAATCTGAAGTCCCCTCACTTCGTCCCCTGCGGTGACTCGCGCAAGCTCGCTCAGAAACGACTCACGCACCTTCGTTGGGAGACACAGCTCCGCATAGCTGCGCCCCAATGTCTCATCGGCAATCCAGCCGGAGAGTGTTTCGGCCGCGCGGTTCCATCCCAGAACGATGGATTCGGGCGAGAGAAGCAGGATCGCGCTGCTGGACGTCTCCAGGAGTGTGCGGTAGCAATGATCGATCGGCTTCTCAGGGTGACGGGTCGGGTTTGGAGGAATTATTGTCTTGGTCATCTTGTTCTTGCTCGCGGCTCGAATTGGAGCGTGAGACGATCCGACCGTAGCAAGATGGGTGCGTGGGTATTTCATACCGTGATGAGTTTCGGCTCAAGATAAACGTTAGCGATGACACATGTGCCTCGACCTACCCTGGATTGAATATCAAGGCGACCACCGATCTTCCGAACCCGATTTTCCATATGCGCGAACCCAATGCCCTTGGCGTATCCGCGTCCGACTTCGAAGCCTGATCCATTGTCGCGAATGCTCAGCCGTACTTGTGAGCCGGTTTGCCGAAGGGCGATCACGATGCGTGTGGCACGGGCATGGCGGACACAATTGCTCAAGGCCTCTCTGGTGATTGTGACAAGCTCTCGTGCCTCTTCGCCGGTTAGGATTTCCTCTGCCGCTTGATCGACCTGCACGCGAATTCGCAACTCACTTACCCCTTCAAAGGTATGGGCGAGGGCCTGTAATTCGGAGACGAGCCTAAACGGATCAACGTTGTCGGACTCCACACTCAGAATCATGCGTCGAATTTCTTGAATGAGCTTGTTGAGCTGGTCAGTGGCCTGATCGCGGGAGAGTCGCACGGCTTGTGGTCTCCCACAGCGCAATCCCGGATTGCGCTCAAGGCTCAACCCGATCGCATAGAGTGCTTGCAATACAGAATCGTGCAATTCCCGTCCGATGCGACTGCGATCGTGAAGTAGAGCGCTCAATCGTTGCTCCGATGCCTTAAGGGCAGAAGCAAAACTGTTTCCGGCTTGTTCATTCAGCAGGCAAGGAAAAGGATCGGTAGAGTTGTTGAGAGTCCCTTGAACGAGAGACGAATGCTTTTGCGCCGCCTTGTCAGGAGATTGCCGAAACCCATCAATAATCTTGAATCCCCGACGATCTTTCATCAGTTGGAACGTCCTTTCCCACCATGTGACGTGGAACGTCAACGGAGCCTTACCGCGCATGGACTCCTCAGCTTGAGAGAGTACTACTAGTACGAGAGCCTCCCTTATTCCGTCACCTGGCTAATCCGCCAGGTGCAACTTACCGAGCATGTACGTAGACATGTCTACCACGGGACACAACTGGACTGAATGGAGGAAATCATGGCCGAGGCACGAGGAGAGGCATCGATGGTATTAGCTGAGGAAATGTGGCGACTCGAATCAGGGCAACGTGGGGTCAGGTATCGGTCGCTGCACTATCATGAACAGGGCTATTGTATCCGGACGATCGAACATGAAAAGGAGCTGCGGCAAGCGTACCGTTTGCGACACCTCGTTTTTCGCGAAGGATTACGTTGGGTGAGCAATAGTCCTGACGGACTCGACATCGATGAATATGATCAGTGGGCGACGTCTCTGGGAATATTTAATAGCCAGTGTGGCTCGAGTCTCGTAGCGACGCTGAGGTTACTTCCTCCCGATAAGCCCTTCATGCTCGAGGAGGAGTTCGCGGACCTCTTGCCTCCAGGACTCGCCTTGCGAAAGGAGCTTGACACTACGGAGATTACCAGATTTGCGACTCTCCAGGAAGTCGGAGATGGAGAGTCGCATACGCTGAGTATCTTGCTCTACAAAGCGTGGTACCAGTGGTCGCTTCTGAACTCTGTCCGGTATGTATATCTCGAGGTCGAAAGCCGCTACGCACGCAAGTTACGAATGATGGGTTTCCCTACGAGCCAACTCGGGCCTAGTCGTAGGTTGCCTCCCGCATGCGCTGAATCTGTTGCGTTGTTGCTGGATTGGGAGGAGTTTCGAACCACGAATGGTATCAAACGTCCTGAATTTCTAGAATGGATGTCTAGAGCGCAATCAGTCCCTGCTGTAAGGCCACTGCGACGGCATGTCCCCTCGTCGAGGCTTGCAGCTTATTCAGAAGGTTCTCTACATGAAACCGAACCGTCCGTTCGCTGATCATGAGGATTTTTGAGATCTCCCAATTTGTCTTGCCTTCCTTGATCCAGAGTAACACTTCCCGTTCTCGACTCGTGAGCAGGGGATCGGCGGCAAAAGAAAGGAACGTGAGGTGCAGCAGTGCTTGGTGCAGGTGAGGCACCAGTTGTTGGAGTACCGCCACATGGCATTGATGCTCTCCCATTCTTGGGCCCGAAAAAGAGAACAGACTTCCCATTGGTTGCGTGGAGCTCTTGATTCCGACTGTAATCCCCTGAGTCAGGTGAAATTCGGCTGCCTCCCCAACGAACGCTCGTTCCTTATGCGATTGTGCGAGGCTATATGTCCGTGACCACACCTGTGCGTCGTAATGGTTGAAGTGGTGTTGAAGAATAGGATCGACGTTGGAGTAATCGGCCTCGATATACCGGCTCAGCCAATCAGTCGGATAGTTGATGTTTATAAGTTGTAGAGGGCCGACGTAGCGACCACTTGGAGTTGTTTCTGCAAGAGCACATACCGTGTATTCAGATGGCACGAGATTCTGCACATCCTGTAGGAGCGAGTTCAAATCACTCTCGGTAGCGACATGCAGCGATTTGTCCACGATCTCCAGCAGCTTCACGAGTTCTCGTTTTGTAAGCTGGGAATAGGGATCGTTGGCCGGTGTGATATCGAAATCAGTCATGCGACGCTCCTGATGGCTGCCGCTTTGCCCGCGCCTACTTCGCCTTGGATTTTTCTTTTTGTGAAATCCCTAAAAGCTCAGAAACAACCAGGCTGTCTGCTAAGACTGTGCTGTTGTAGTTAAGGGAAGAACTCTATCCGAGACTCCACTCTGCCGAAAGAGAGAACGCATAGTCATACTCTCATAGTTTGAAAAATAGAGACTCCCGACAGAGGACATCTTCCGAAACAACTCTTGCCTAAGGGGTGTGCGTATCACGCTTTCTGATTGTTGAGGAACCGCATTGAACTGTAAAGTAGCCCAATGGGTTGAGAGTCTAGTTGAGGTCATCCATAAAATCAATATGTATGCAGTTGGAGAATAGCCCAGACCTGTGTTGGAGCATGCAGGGGTCAAATGGCCCTACAGGCTCCCGCATCCAGAGTTCTGTGCATCTGGCTATATGGAAGGCGTTCCTAATCCTCACAAATCGTGGTGAGTATGGTCTTTTTAGAAAGCTTACCCCTACCATTGCGGCGAAGGCGATCGGGTTCGATGTGGCGTTTCAGGAATGGTTTTATGAGCCGCGGACGGTTGCCGGTAATCTCAACCCCACCGTTGATGGGACATACCATGCCTATGTTCATTTGGGGACCGTCAGCGTCAAATTCATGTTTTGAAGAGAGATACCGGTTGCTTGCCTGAATTGCCAGAGGCTGACAACTCGACCTTATTGGCGTCAGGGCCCTTAGCATAGAGTCACTCGACCCTGGAACTCCATTCTAGGATTTTTGTTGAGGGGCGAGAGAAGCGACCTCAGGGTTTAGCAGGCCCATGGGTTACGAGGTGGGGTTCGCAAGTGTTTTTCGGATCTCCGCGACGGTCTTCGCATCGAGGCCGGCTGCCGTCAATTCGTTGTCCGTGGCGGCAGCGATGTTCGCCAGGCTGCCATATTGTTTGAGCAGGCGTGTCCGTTTAATCTCGCCGATGCCGCTTATTTGATCCAGTTGCGAGGTTATCAAGGCTTTCCCGCGCAACTTGCGATGGAATGTGATCGCGAATCGATGGGCCTCGTCACGAATGCGTTGAACGAGATGGGTGGCCGGGGAGTTCGCGCGAAGCACGATGGGGTTTTTTCGGCCGGGCACGAAAATCCGTTCATCCTTCTCGCCGCGTGCCTTGGCCAATCCAATTATTGCCAGATCCCGATGACCGACCTGTTTCAGTCCTTCCATGGCAGCGGAGAGCTGTCCTATGCCTCCATCGATGAGGATAAGATCCGGGCGCGCCAGATCCTCACTGGTTCCATAGCGGCGCACGACGACCTCCTGCATGCTGGCGAAATCGTCGGCGCCGGTTACGGTTTTGATTGTGAACCGGCGGTAGTCGGCTTTCTTCATCTGGCCGTCTTCCCATACGACCATGGATGCGACGGACTGGTTGCCCATGGTGTTCGAAATGTCGAATCCTTCGATGCGCCGGGGCACGATGTCCAGTCGGAGCAGCCGCTTCAATTCTTCCACAGCCTGCCGTCCTATTTCTTCGTCCCGGAGGTGATTGGCGACTGCGGCGCCGGCGTTTTCTTCCGCCAGGAGGAGCAGTTGATGCTTCACGCCCCGCTCGGGCGCCACGACACGAACAGCGGTTCCTCGCTTGGCAGAGAGCCATTCTTCGATCACCGCGATGTCGTCGAGTTCGATGGGGATGAGCAGTTCTTTGGGCGGCTGGCCGTCTTTGTTATAGAACTGTTCAATGGCGGATCGAACGAGCTCCTCATCGCCGGCGTCGGCTGCCTGTGGCCAAAAGAAGTCTTTGCGCCCGATCAAGAGGCCGCCGCGGACGAAGAGGATCTGGAGATCGACCGCCGAGCCTTGCCGCGCCAGGCCGATCACGTCTTGGTCAGTCGTCGTCGTTTGGGTGATGCGTTGTTTCTCGAGCGTGCGTTCGATGTTGAAGCGCCGATCGCGCAGGCGTGCCGCTTCTTCGAATTCTTCACGTTCCGCCGCCATTTCCATCTGGGTGCGCAAGTCGTCCAGCAATTCACGGTCGCGCCCTTCGAGAAACTGGCGGACCTGCGTGACGATGTGGCGGTAGTCCTCTTTCGATTGATTGCCGGTGCAGGGTGCCATGCACCGTTTGATTTCGAATTCGATACAGGCCCGGTCTGCCTTGCCGTCGATCTCGATCGTGCAAGTGGCTAGAGGAAAGGCCTTTTTGATGACTTTTAACGTTTCCCGCAAGGCGCCTGCCGGCGTGTAGGGACCATAGTAGAGGGCTCCGTCTTGTTGCACGCGGCGAACGATGGAGAGACGTGGAAAGTCCTCTTTGATCGGCAGGCGAAGGTAGGGGTATTGCTTGTCGTCACGTAAGACCACGTTAAAACGTGGCCGGTGCTGCTTGATCAGATTGCTTTCGAGGATGAGCGCTTCAAGCTCTGAGCGGGTGACGATCGTTTCGAGGTCTGTGATGTGGCTGACCAAGACAATGTTTTTCGGGGAATGGTCGGTCCCTCTTTGAAAGTAGGACCGGACGCGGTTGGACAGGACTCCGGCCTTCCCGATGTAGAGTAATTCGCCATGCTCGTCCCTGAACAGATAGACCCCCGGCTGATCGGGCAGGTGGTCAAGTTTAGATTGGAGGGTGTTGGTCATTGGTCAACAGTCAAAGGTCATTGGACATTGGTCAGTAGTCATTGCGGAGAAACAATGCTCTTGCCATTGACCGCTGACTATTGACCGTCCTGACGATTCCCTGCCTGTCCGATACTGCGGATGTATCCGTTCAAAAGGCGGAGAAATGTGAGCAACTCCTGGTGTATTGATTCGGCTTCGCTCTTTTTCAGGTAGCTTTCATCTTGGCATGCGATCAGATGGTCTATCAACTCGTAGGCGGAGCCTCTGGCGATGCGGCAGAATTGTACATTCTCCTTGAAGTGGAACCGCCCGTATCCCTCTGCGACGTTCGCAGTCAACGAAACGGCCGCCCTCCTGATCTGAGCCGCAAGATTATATCTCTCAATATACAGCCGCATGCGGACTTCTCTTCCGACTTGCCACACCTCCAAATCTTGAAAAGTCCGGACGGTGCCCGCTCTGTTTCTGCCTCCTACCATTGACTACTGACCCTGACCGTTGACATTTCTACCTCAGTCTCCGCACAAACGAGGGGCTCAGCGTGCCCCGTGCCACTTCCGCGACTGGCCCCTTCATGGTGAGACTGAAGTCCGCGGTGACCTCGATGTTGAGCTCACCTCCTGGCATCTTCACCGTGACAGGGCTCTTCACCAACCCGAGCCTGACGGCCGCACTCGCGGCGGCGCAGGAGGAGGACCCGGATGCCTGGGTTTCACCGGCCCCGCGTTCCCAGATCAGGATGAAGAGTTCTTTCGGGCCCGTCGGCACGGCGAGTTGAACGTTCGTCCGCTTCGGAAACAGGGAATGGTTTTCTAATGCCGGTCCCAATTTCAAGAGATCCTCCCGCGACCAGGACTGCCCGGCTGGTTTGAAGACGACACAGTGGGGATTGCCGACGCTTACCCCCGTGAAGGTGAGGGATTGGTCGGCGGCATCGATGGGCTGCTCGATCAGTTCATCGATCGTGAGGGTGCAGGGGAGTGCGGCTGGTTGGAAAGTCGCCCGGCCCATTTCGACGGTGACAGAGCTGGCATCCCCATGCCGGTCCAGATGCAGCGCGATCGTGACCAGCCCGCCTTTGGTCTCGACGGTGAAGTGCGTCTTTTTCGTCTTGCCGGTGGCGTGAAGATAGCGGGCGAAGATGCGCAGGCCGTTGCCGGATTTTTCCGCCTCGCTGCCGTCAGGGTTGAAGATTCTCAGGCCGAAGTCCGCTTTCTTTGACGGGACCAGCGCAAGGATTCCATCACTGCCGAGGCCCCAGTTGCGGTCACAGATGGATTTTATCCTGGATGGGGTGAGCGAGAACGACAGGTCTTTCGGATCCATTACTACATAGTCATTGCCCAGCCCATGCCCACGGAAGAATCCGTCCTTCATACAGTAGCTCCTTCTAGTGCCTCGTCGTTCGTGAAGCGTGAAGCGGGGGGAACAATACTTGGTCACTGGTCAGTGGTCAATAGTCAAGGGTGGAGAAGAAAGTCGAGTCTCTTACCAATGACCGTTGACCAATGACGTGTCCTTACACGATCTTTACACCCGGCGGACGTTCGATGAGTTCGATTTCGTAACCGTCCGGGGCATCGATGAAAATGAAGCGGCTGCCGGAAGAGGTTTGCGTGGGGCCGTCTGTGATCTTGACTCCCTTCACATGAAGCGACGCAATGGTGTCGTCGAGGCTCTCCACCTGAAAGGCGAGATGGACGAGATCTTCTTGCACTGTCACCGGGCCACTTGACGGGAAGCTGCAGAGTTCGATCAGTTCCTCGCTGTTGGGCACCTTGAGAAAAGCCAGGTGAGAGCCGCGCGGCGAGACCTT
>Ga0070699_100004304_pt1 | contig 12583 bp, 15 predicted proteins | sample KBSK1503metaG_FD_65473 | JGI IMG/M metagenome (GOLD analysis project Ga0070699, IMG submission 65473) | Corn, switchgrass and miscanthus rhizosphere microbial communities from Kellogg Biological Station, Michigan, USA - KBS K1-50-3 metaG | ecosystem: Host-associated > Plants > Roots >...
CCGGTCGTACAACAATGCGAGCTGTTTGCGGATAATCCGATGAAGCTCGCGCGCCTGTGGTGCCAGGCACGCATCGCTCCGCGCGACAAAGGCATTGCCGCATCGGACGCATGTCGTAGCGGACCGGTTAGGCGAGTAGACCGCGAGCATCGAAGGGAATGGCGCGCTGGTATCAGCTTCGCCAAATCGCAGTCGGCCACGAATGAACTTAACCTCGGCCTTACCTTGCACCCAATCGTGAAACCATCGCGTACAGGTTCGGGCGGGGACGAGCAGAACAACCAGCGCGCCAGCCTGTGACGCCTCGAAACACTTGCGCGCCCATGCGCCGATCGTCCTGCCATATGGCGGGTTGCAGAATACCCGATGCGTTCCCCAATCCTGCTTTAGGCCGTCGTCTTCTTTCGTGAAGAACGTCGGGCACGTCGCGTTATCCGGTGTCGCGCACGGATCGAGCGTGAAGTGATAGCGCCGGTCGAGTTTGGCGAAGAACGCGCGCGGCGTCGGCCACTCGTCCGTTGCGCTGGTGAAAAGCGCTGTCGAGATCATGCCGCCACCCGCGTGCATCCGGGTGGTACTGCCAAGCAGCGCGGACAGGTGTGGAAACGCAAGGGCGCTTCTGCCACCGTCGTGATCCAGAAGCCGGTCTTGCAGACCTCGCACGTCCGGAGCGGCGAGAGCCGAGCCAACTGCGCCCGTTTGCGAGCGCTCACTCGAGCAGGATCAAGGTCGTGGATTGTCTCCTCAATGATATTGAGCGCTTCGACGGTGAGAGTTGGCCGCTCGCCCGACCAAAAAACGCGCCACGTCATCGCCGGGCCTCACGCTCTCCGCGTTTGCCGGGCTTGGGGTTGACCAGACGACCGCAAGCGTCGCGCAAGCGCTCATCCGACCAACCCCACATCTTCAACTGTAGTTCGATGTTGTCGCGAGCCCGTTCCTGGATCAGTCGGCGGCGCTCGTCGGTGCGGTCCCAATAGCTGGTCATGGTGCTCCCCTCCCTTAATGCTTCCGCACTGATGGCGGAGACAGTGTAGATGTAGATAGTGGTATCGCTTTCGACCCCGAGACCTTGGGGTCGCTTTCGACCCCGAGACCGGTATACGTTTTGTATCCCGACTTCGGGGTCGTTTCCGATACTGGAAAATGGAGCAACTTGGCCTTGCGGCGTGCCGCTCGTTTCTTCCCCGTCGCCACGGCATGGGTGTCTTTTTTCTTGCGCGCCTCGTCCGCAACTGCCCTGGCCTCCGGCAGGCTTTGAAACCGCTTCCAGGTGGTTCCAACCATGGCCTTGCTGCCCCTGTCCTTGACGAACGCAAGTGACCATTCATGTGCCGACCGATGCTCGGCGTTCCCAGCGCGGCCGCGTTTCGCGAGGATGACAAGCCCGAGCGCGACCGCTTCGCGTTGTGCGGGTGCGACCGAATTGGAGCGGACTCCGTATTCGACGAAGTCCGCTTTCCGAACCTTGAGCTTGCCGTTCTGGGTCCCGGCATGGCGCAGGTGTTCGAGCACAATACGGCTGACCACCAACTGACCGGCATGCGACAGTGCTCGCCAAGCGAAGCTCTCGAGCAAGCTTTGCGGCAGCATGACGAAAGGTTCTTCTGATTTTCGTTTAGCCATTTTGTCGTCTTTCGGATGGAAGGTGAAGGCACGCGCCTTCCATCAGCGGGGCCCTTCAGCAGGGATCAAAACGGAGTCTCGTCGCGCTCCTCGAGCACCGCTCGGGCGCAGCGCTGCCACGCCTCGCCGGTGACGCAACCGTTCGTCGCCTTGGTGATCTCGGCCGGGTCAGCCTTCAACACCTCGCGGGCGAACTCGAGGATCGCCTGCTTGAAGAAGCAGGGCATGAGCGGATCGCCGCAACGCTTCATCAGAAATTCCAGTGAACGCACCACATCTCCCAAGCTGGCGAATGAGTCAGGTATCACGTAGCCTTCGATGTTCTGACGTAGTACCTCGTAGCGCGCCTTCTGTCCGGCCGCGATGAACTCGGGAGTCATGTTTGTCATTTCACCTTTCCTTTGAGTAGGGAGCGCCCGGCCCTCCGTGGTGGGAACCGACCGGGCGCGGTGACCGCGTCATGCGGTCGCGTCCGGTTGCGAGCCGAGCAGCGTCGTCTTGAGTTGTTCGACTTGTTTCGCCGCACGCTCCTCCGCCGACTTTTTTTCGGCTTCCTCGCGCGCGCGTTCCTCGGCCCAATACTTCTCGGCCTCGGCGTGCGCCGCCTTGCGGCGTTCGAGACGAGCTTCGGGGCTTTCGGACAAGATGGCGTCCATTTTCAGCCTCCACGAGTCGTCCTCTGTTATCTCGCACTCGTGCGGAGCGTTCAGGAACGTGTCGATGTCGAGCAGACGCGCGTAGTCATGATGCAACCAGGGCTGCTTTTGGACGGTCTCCGCCAGTTGCTCCAGCTGTTCGAGCGTAAGCTCGTCACGGTTGCCAACGTAGAGCTGGACATGCCCCCGTAGGGTGAAGCAGTCGGGTCTCCGCTTTCGGTAGTCGACGTATTTAGAGACGCCGATGTCAGCATCATCGAGAGCCCGCGCCGCCACCTTGAAGCGTTGATGCTTCGTGAGTGGCTTGCCTTCTGTAGTCTTAGTCATTTCAAGATTTCCTTCTGTTGTGCCCGATTCCGTCGGGCGCGGTTTTGCTTCTGTGGTAAGGGAGAGCCCGCACTCGGTTCTGGTGATAGAGACTGGCAAGGGGCGTGTGCCGCTGATAGTGCGCAAAGCGGCGGGCTGACTTTCCGCGTTCGCGCTTGTTCGCGTCTCGGCCACGTCGCTGGCGCAGGTCAGCGACTGCGAGAGCTTCGGCTTGGTCTTCGAGGTAATCGGAGGTATCCATGGTCACGTCGCCTCCCCGCCGCCGAGGTACGCGTCGATTGCTTTCGTTGTGCTGTAGTAGGTGCCGTCGACAAGGCGGCAGGGAATTGCGCGGCGCTTTAGTTTCGGATAGACGGTTCTGACCGGCGTCTTCATGTAGCGCGCGATTGCGCGCGCGCCTTTCAAGATGTGCAAATTGTCGGCGTCGCCATCGGAGCCGTCGCCGTCTCGGTGAGCGTCACCGTTCGCTTTTCCGTCAGCGTTTGCTTTGCCGGTGACTTCGGGTCGGGCCGTGTCCATCAGGCAATTCCTTCTCGTTCGCCCGAACGCCATCGCGCGCGGACCGCTAACAGGTCAGGAATGCCAATAGAGGGAGACCGATTACGGTCAGAGTGCCGTTGGCTTCCTTAACGAGATTTTCGAGCGAAGCTTAGCAAAATCTCGCAAGAGGCTGCGGCTACAACTGGGGAAAAGAAATCAGAAAGGGATTGGAATACGCTTGTAGCGATAGCGCCTCATTCTGATTGCGTCCTGCGTGACGCGATACTGCTGCGCCAAATCTAGAGCCGCCTGCCTCGCCGGATCGTTCTCGCCAGCGTGCTGTGCGCGGCATATTTCATCTTCGTCGAGGAAATTGAAGGCTCTTTCCGACAGGGACTCCTCAGGCTCAGACTTTGGCGTGTCGTACGGATTGGGGCCAAGCGCGGGGTCCCAATCGCTGAGGAGCACCAGGCGCACGAAAATTGGAATTGCAGCGCGCAGCGCGTTGAAACTCGGCGGACGGTCGGGATCGGCCTGCATTTCGAGGCCGATCCGGTATTGGTTGCTCTCCCTGAATCTTTTCATGAGAGCTTTCGGAGATACGCCCAGTCTCTTCTTGATGGCCCACGTAGAGACGCCAAAGCGTTTCGCCAGGGCCTCGTGGACTTCGGTAGCACCGCAGCGACGATCTAAGCAGCGGCGATGCTCCAAGCAATAACCGATGCACGCGCAAAGCGTAACACGTCGCTCTGCTAGCTCTGCTGGCGTTGGCCCCTTTTGCCTTCCACGACGGCGCGTCGGGAATACAATGTCTCTTACCCGACGGAGAAACTTGAGAGCGTCTCCATTGCAGCGCTCGGCCAGGTCCTCGACCTGTTGCTTTTTCTCTGGCGGCAGGGCGACGATCTTAGCCCCAAGCCACTCCAGAAGCCTCTGCTTTTGCTCCTGAAGAATTCCGGCGAGCGTCTCGTTATATGAACGGAGACCGGCGCGGCACGCCAACAAATCACCAACCAGTCGCCGCATCCCTGGTGTCAAGCCATCTTTCTTCGCGGCAAGCCATTTCAGCCATTTCAAAAGTTTCCCTCTCTGCTCCGAGTCCACCCATTTCAAAAAATTCTCTCTCTGTTCCTCCGGGCAAACCTGCCGCCATATGCTTGGCGATTTCAAATAAAGTTCTCTGATATGCTCCGGACATGACTCCAGCGATTTCAAAAAAAGTTCTCTCGTCTCCTCCGGGAGAGGCGATGAGTCCATCACCCACCATTTCAAAAAATTCTCTCCCTGTTCCGGCTGGCATGACTCCAGCCATGTCAATAGCGATTTCAAAAAATTCTCTTTGAATAACTCCTCCTGGGGCAGGTGCACCCAGTCCCGCCACTCCGGCTCATGCCTTCTCACCGGGCCGACAGTCATCCCAAAGTGTTCTAGCTCCCACTCCGACGCCTCTTCCGGAGTCATGCTGCTGCGCTTTTTCCTGCCCATGTGCTCATTTTAGCGGAACTTGCCAGCGCGTGCAACAAAATGGCGCGATTTGCGGGCATTCCGTCACGAGAATTCATGTTCTGTTCCCATATTGTGTCAAAACGCAATCTCTGCAACATATGCAGCACCGAAAGCGAGGAGTCAGACCATGGCGACAGTTACGCGCCGACAATGGACCACCAAGGAGGGTGATGTCCGCGAAGGTTGGGTGCTGCGCTACAGCGACCGGCAGCACGAGCGCCATCAGCTACAATTTCCCACCAAGGCGGAAGCCGAGAGAGAGCGCCGTCGCGTCGAGCGCGAGCTTGACGACGGCACTCATACGCCCGCGAAAAAGTCCGTGACGCTAAAGGTAGCCTGCGACATGTGGCTCGACTACGTCGAGAACGTGCGGCCTAAGAAAATTGAGGAGTGCACGCTCGTTTCGTACCGGCAGCACCTCGCCGTGATTAAGGGCCACGAGATTGTGGCGCTGAAACTGTCCGACTTGAGCACGCCCGACGTGTCCAAGTTCTCCGAGTTTCTTACGCGCGACGAGCGTGTCTCAGCGTCGACAGCGCGCAAGACCATGTTCGTGCTCAACTCGGTCCTGAACCGCGCTCGCCGCAACGGTTATGTGGCGCAGAACGTCGCCTCTGGCGTCAAGATTGACGGCGACAGCAAGCGACACGAAGAACCCGTGAGGGCTGGCGTCGACTTCCCGACCATGGTTGAGGCCGGACAGATCATCAACTCGGCCAAGGGCGACCGCGCGCGATCCTTCCTGATGGTCGCCGCGTTTTGTGGCCTCCGAGCCGGAGAGATGCGCGGCTTGACGTGGGGGAAGGTGAATTTGCACGCCCACACGATCGACGTCGCGCAGCGCGCGGACAACATGAAGGGGCTCAACATAGGCGCGCCCAAGAGCCGCGACTCGCGCCGGACAGTCCCGATGCCTCCCCCGGTTGCGCACGCGCTGCGCTATCTCAAGACGGTGTCGCTGTTCACCAATGACTCTGACTACCTGTGGCCGAACGAGGAGCGCGGGGTCGCCAAGCTCTCGGCGCTGGTGACTGAGATATTCAATCCGGCCCACGTCGCGGCGGGCATTCCCTTGGTCGACTACCAGCCCAAATATCGCCCGCACGCATGGCGGCACTTCTTTGCCTCGTTGTGCGCGGCTCGCCCCTCCGAAGGCGGGTTCGGGTTGACCATGGAAGAGACCCGAGTCCGGATGGGGCACTCATCAATTGTGATGACCCAACGCTACAAGCATTTGTTTTGCAACTCCGCGTCGAATGCTAAGATCGAGGCCGAGGCGGCCGCCGGAGTGCTGCAACATAAAATGCCAGTTTTGCAACATGCACGCTAGTTCCCGAATAAAACTCTTGTTTTCCTCGGAATACGATTGCGTTCCGGCCGCGCAACGGGAACATTAGCGAGCACCACGGCCGCATAGGAGATCGTTATGGCCGCCGCAAAAAAGGCCCCGAATCCCATCGACAAGCATGTTGGCAGCCGGGTGCGCATGCGCCGCATGATGCTTGCAATGAGCCAGGAAAAGCTGGGTGACGCGCTCGGCCTCACCTTCCAGCAGGTGCAGAAATACGAGAAAGGCACCAACCGCATCGGGGCCAGCCGGTTGCAGCAAATCTCCCACATCCTTCAGGTGCCAGTAGCGTTCTTCTTCGAAGGCGCGCCCAACTTGCACGGGTCGGCGGATGGAGGGATGAAAGAAGCGCCTTCCCCTGCCTACGTCTCGGATTTCCTCGCCACCTCCGAAGGACTCTCCCTGACCAAGGCCTTCATGCGAATCAAGGAGCCCAAGCTCAGGCGCCGCATCGTCGATCTCGTCGAGGAGATCGCCGGCGACGAAGGCGACTGAGCCGACCGATGGAGGGACTGGCGACGGACCAGAGCACCTTGCCTCGTCCGCCGTCCCACGCTTCGCCCACACCTTGACCGCTTGCGGGGACGCTGCAACAAACACTCCGGCCCAAGAGCCGCGAGGGGTTGCAATCGAGACTGCGAGGGGAGTGTCTTCAGTGTCACACGCCAATTATCTCTTTACCAGCGAGTCCGTCTCCGAAGGTCATCCCGACAAGGTCTGCGACCAGATTTCGGATGCGATCCTCGATGCGTTCATCGAGAACGACATCAAGCTTGGCATCGCCGACGACAGCCTGGTGAATACGCGGCTCGGCTGTGAGACGCTGTGCACCACCAACAAGATCGTCATCGCCGGTGAGGGCCGTGGCCAGGCGCCGCTGTTCAGCAAATATGGCGACCACGCCGTGGTCAACCGGGAGCTGATTAGTCAGATCGCACGCAACGTGGTGCGCGACATCGGCTACGACCAGAACGGCTTCTCCTATCACGGCGCCGACATCGAGGTGCTGCTGCACGGCCAATCGCCCGATATCGCCATGGGGGTCGATGCCAAGAAGAAGAAGGGCGAGGAGCAGGAGGGCGCGGGCGACCAAGGCATGATGTTCGGCTTCGCCTGCACCGAGAGCGAGGTCTACGAGAAGGGCTCATTCATGCCGGCCCCGATCTACTTCGCGCACAAGATTTTGAAGGTGCTGGCGGAGAAGCGCCGCTCGAAGCAGTTGTTCGACCTGCAGCCCGACGCCAAGAGCCAGGTGACCGTGCAATATATCGAGGGCAAGCCGATTGGGTGCACCAAGGTGGTGGTCTCGACGCAGCACAACGCCGAGACTCGTAACGGCAAGAAGTACTCGCCGGCGATGGTGAAGGACTTGATCGGCGATGCGGTGGCTTCCGCGCTGCCGGACGGCTGGATGCCGAAGCGGTCGAACGATTTCCTGGTCAATCCGACCGGCAATTTCGTGGTCGGCGGCCCGGACGGGGACTGCGGCCTCACCGGCCGCAAAATCATCGTCGACACCTATGGCGGCTACGCGCCGCACGGCGGCGGCGCTTTCTCCGGCAAGGATCCGACCAAGGTCGACCGCTCGGCAGCCTATGCCGCGCGCTATCTCGCCAAGAACGTCGTCGCCGCCGGCATTGCCGAACGCTGCACAATCCAAATCGCCTATGCCATCGGCGTCGCCGACCCGATGTCGCTGCTGGTCGATATGCATGGCACCGGCAAGGTCGACGAGAAGAAGCTCGAAAAAGCGCTACCCGAAATCTTTAGACTCACGCCGATCAACATCCGCCGCACGCTCAAGCTCAACCGGCCGATCTACCGCCGCACCGCCGCTTACGGCCATTTCGGCCGCGCGCCCGACAAGGACGGCGGTTTCTCCTGGGAGAAAACCGACGTGGTGAGGGACATCAGAACCGCGGTGGCCTAATCCTGTCGACGTGGGAGCGTAGGGCGTCCAACATGGCGGCGGTTGAGACCGCCATGTCCATATCCGATCGCAGCAAAGCTCGGCGCAGCGCCTTTTTCGGCCGCCGCAAGGGTCATGCGCTGCGGCCGCGCCAGGCGGAGCTGTTCGACACCCTGTTGCCGCGGCTCGCCATCGAGCTTGCCAGGCCCGCGCCGTCCGACCTCGCGCTGCTGTTCCCCAATCCGGTCGACAGCGTCCGCCTCGAGATCGGATTCGGTGGCGGAGAGCACATGATCGCGCAAGCCGAACAGCATCCGCGCACCGGCTTCATCGGGGTCGAGCCGTTCGTCAACGGAATGGCCAAGGCGCTCGCGGCGATCGACCTGAAAAATCTCTCCAATATCCGGCTGCACTTCGACGACGCCGTGTTTCTGCTCGAATGGTTGCCGCCGGCCTCGCTCGCGTGCGTCGATCTGATTTATCCCGATCCATGGCCGAAACGGCGGCATTGGAAACGGCGCTTCATCCAAGACGAGAGCGTGGCCGCGATCGCGCGCATCGTGCGTCCCGGCGGCGAGTTCCGCTTCGCAACGGACGTTCCGGACTATGCGGCCTGGACGCTCAAACACCTGATCCGATCGTCCGACTTCGCGTGGACGGCGGCGCGCGCCGACGATTGGCGTCGCGCGTGGTCAGGTTCCGCGACGCGCTACGAAGCAAAGGCAAGGCGCGAAGGCCGTGCGCCTTGCTATCTGATCTTTCGCAGAACGGGCGACGGAGCGCGGACGCCGAATGATCCGCGACGGCGGACCACGGACAGAGCGCGGGACGCCTAGGTCCTACCGTCGTCCGTCCGTTGTGGTGCGGTCGCACCTGCCAGAACCGCATCACCCGCTGGGCATTGCTCGGCGACAGGCGATCGAAGTCGGCATGGATGGCATCGAGATCCTGGCTCGACGTTCGCGCGCCGGCCGGCCGCACCATGATGATGAGGGCGCGAGCCGGCGCGAGAGTTCGCTGCGCCCGTTCGTCTCGATCTCGCCGATCAATCGGCTGAACACTAGGTCGAACAGCCGGACGTGATCGTACGGCTCGCCCCGTCGAGAAAAAAGGCAGTAAGGCAGTCATGCGCTCAAGCGTCTTGGCCCGCCTCTCGGGTGAGCCGCGCGCGATCAACGCGTCCAGTTCCGGAATGTGCGAGGCGTGCACGGACACTCTCAAGTCCAAAGGGATGACTCGGGAAAATTCACGATGACGCGGCGCGCGACCTGGAAATGGGCAGGCTAGGGAAGAAATCTGAAGGAAGGGTTAGTTAACCGCGGGTTAGCGCGCCGCGGCGGCCCTTGCGCCAGCGCCGCAAATCGCTATATTCCCTCTGTCCAGCTTTGGATATCTCATAACGGTCGGATGTGATCCGGTCGGTTTTTGAGAGTGGGTTCCCCCGGGACCCGCTCTTTTTTGTTACCGAAATCGGGCCCATGCGCCCGGTCGAACCCGGACGGTAGTCTAACTGGAAGTTGCGAGGCCAAGCGAGGATGACGCCAGCGATCGGCACCCTTCAGGCCGAGTCGGAGCCGCGCCTTGTCGCCGAGCAGGGCGTCGCGGCGCGCGTAGCCGCTATTGCCGAGCCTGTCCTGGGCGGCATCGGCTATCGTCTCGTGCGGGTGAAGATTTCCGGGCTCGACGGCTGCACGGTCCAGATCATGGCCGAACGGCCGGATGGGACGATGACGGTCGAGGACTGCGAGGCGGTCTCGCGCGCGCTCTCGCCGGTGCTCGATGTCGCCGATCCGATCGACCGCGCCTACCGGCTCGAAGTGTCCTCGCCCGGCATGGATCGCCCGCTCGTGCGGCGCTCGGATTTCGAGCGCTTTGCCGGCCACCGCCTCAAGGTGGAAATGGCGGTTGCGATCGACGGCCGACGGCGATTTCGCGGTCTGCTGCTGGGCGTGGAGGGGGAGGCCGCGCGCATTCGCCGCGACGATGCCGCACCCGGCGAAGCAACCGAGATTGTGCTGCCGATCGAGGAAATGGCCGAGGCCAAGCTCGTCGTCACCGATGCGCTGATTGCCGAATCGCTCAAGCGCGGCAAGGCGGCGCAACGCGAGGCACGGCGATGGCAGGCGGAGGACGCGGGAGAGCAAGCCGCAAGCCGTCCTCCGTCCTCCATCCTCGCGCGCCCGTCGTCCGAAGTTCGACTCAAGCATGTCCAGCCCACGCCGCTCGATCACCGGGGCGGGGCTCAGAACGAAGGAGAATGACCGATGGCCGTCAGCGCCAACCGGCTCGAATTGTTGCAAATCGCCGACGCGGTCGCCCGCGAGAAAGCGATCGACCGCAACATCGTCATCGCCGCCATGGAGGATGCGATCCAGAAGGCGGCACGCTCGCGCTATGGCAGCGAGACCGAAGTCCGCGCCGAGATCAATCCGAAGACCGGCGAGATGCGACTGTCGCGTCTGCTGCTGGTGGTGGATCAGGTCGAAAACGACGCGACGCAGATCGCGCTCGAAGAGGCCAAAAAGCGCAACCCCGCCGCTCAGGTCGGCGACTACATCGCCGAGGCCTTGCCGCCGCTCGAATATGGCCGCATCGCCGCCCAATCGGCGAAGCAAGTGATCGTGCAGAAGGTGCGCGAGGCTGAGCGCGACCGTCAATATCAGGAGTACAAGGACCGCATTTCCGATATCGTCAACGGCATCGTCAAGCGGGTCGAATACGGCAACGTGGTCGTCGATCTCGGCCGCGGCGAGGCGATCGTGCGCCGAGACGAAATGTTGCCGCGAGAAACGTTCCGCAACGGCGACCGCATCCGCGCTTTCATCTACGACGTGCGCCGCGAGCCGCGCGGGCCGCAGATATTTCTCTCGCGCACCCATCCGCAATTCATGGCCAAGCTGTTCGCCCAGGAAGTGCCGGAAATCTACGACGGCATCGTGGAGGTGAAGGCGGTGGCGCGGGATCCGGGTTCGCGCGCGAAAATCGCGGTGATTTCCCGGGATTCGTCGGTTGATCCGGTCGGCGCCTGCGTCGGCATGCGCGGTTCTCGCGTGCAGGCCGTGGTCAACGAGTTGCAGGGCGAGAAGATCGACATCATCCCGTGGACGGCGGACCCCGCCAACTTCGTGGTCAATGCGCTGGCGCCCGCCGAAGTCGCCAAGGTCGTGCTCGACGAGGACCGCCAACGCATGGAGGTGGTCGTCCCCGACCAGCAGCTCTCGCTTGCCATCGGCCGGCGCGGACAGAATGTCCGGCTCGCTTCGCAGCTCACCGGTTGGGACATCGACATCGTCACCGAGCAGGAGGAATCGGAGCACCGGCAGGCCGAATTCGAAAAACGCACCAAGCTGTTCATCGAGGCGCTCAACGTCGACGAGGTGGTCGGCCAGTTGCTCGCCTCGGAAGGATTCAACTCGGTCGAGGAGCTTGCCGCGGTGGACGAAAAGGAGCTCGCCGGGATCGAGGGTTTCGACGAAGACACCGCGCGCGAATTGCAGACGCGCGCTCGCGACTATCTCGATCGAGAGGAAGCCGAGCTCGACGACAAGCGCAAACAGCTCGGCGTCGAGGACGCGCTCAAAGAGATTCCCGGCGTCACCACCGCCATGCTGGTGAAGTTGGGCGAGAACGGCATCAAAACGGTCGAGGACCTGGCGGGTTGCGCCACCGACGACCTTTTCGGCTGGAGCGAACGCAAGGACGGCGAGACCGTACGCTATCCCGGCGCTCTCGACGGATTCGATCTCTCGCGCGACGACACCGAAGCGCTGATCATGCAGGCGCGCGTCAAGGCCGGCTGGATCAAGGAGGAAGATCTGGCGCCGCCACCCGCCGAGGAAGAGACGGTCGAGGCGACCGCAGCATCAGCCTGAGAACATCGAATGCTTGGTCGATCGCATAGTGACACACTCGATGCCGGGCCGCACAAGCGCGCGCCCGGAACGCACCGATTTTGCGCCGCCAGCGGAGCAGTGAGGCCGGTCGACGAGATGATCCGCTTCGTCGTCGGCCCGGACGGCACCGCGGTGCCCGACCTCAAGCGCCGGCTGCCGGGACGCGGCATCTGGATCACGGCGACGCGGCAGGCGTTGCGCAGCGCGATCGCGCGCAAGGCGTTTGCACGCGCCTTCAAGCGTGACCTGCGCCTTGGTCCGGATCTCGTCGAGACGACCGAGCGCCTGATCGAGCGGGCCGCGCTCGACGCTCTCGCCATGTGCCACAAGGCGGGAAAGGTCGCGATCGGCTTTGCCAATGCCGACGCGGCGCTCGCTCGCGCCCGCGTGGCAGGACTGCTCCATGCCGCCGAGGCCGCCCCCGATGGCACGAGAAAGCTCGCGGCCGCGCTCCACCGCCGCGCGGACGCAGCGGAAATTGCGGTGATCGATGGATTTACCTCAACGCAATTGGATTTGGCATTGGGACGGTCAAATGTGATACATGCAGCCCTGCTCGCCGGTCCCGAAAGCGAGACGTTTCTGGCGCGCGCCGCGCGCCTTGACTATTTTCGGACCGGCCCGCAGCCGGGTTCGCCTGGTGTTGGCAGACGTCACGTCCGCAACTCGGCCGAGGCGGCGGGCGACGCAGGAACATGATGAAACACGGCGAGGGACCCGAGAATTGGGATTGGAATGGCTGAAACGACGGAAAAGACTGGCGAAAAGAAGCTCAGCGTGAGCCCGAGCAAGACCCTGACCCTCAAAGGGCGCGGGGTCGAGCAGGGCGTGGTGCGCC
>Ga0070699_100004306_pt1 | contig 12582 bp, 11 predicted proteins | sample KBSK1503metaG_FD_65473 | JGI IMG/M metagenome (GOLD analysis project Ga0070699, IMG submission 65473) | Corn, switchgrass and miscanthus rhizosphere microbial communities from Kellogg Biological Station, Michigan, USA - KBS K1-50-3 metaG | ecosystem: Host-associated > Plants > Roots >...
GTGACGATCAGCGGCCACAGGAAGTTGTTCCAGTGGTAGCTCACCGAGACCAGCCCGTAGGCGATGTAGACCGGCCGCGCGAGCGGCACGTAGACCCGCCAGAGCGTCTCCAGAGCCCCGGCCCCTTCCACCCGCGCCGCCTCGTCCAGCTCCCGCGGCACCGTCTTGAACGTCTGGCGCAGCAGGAAGATGCCGAAGGCGGAGGCCATGTAGGGCAGACCGATCGCCCAGAGCGTGTCGAGGAGGCCGAGCCGGCTCATCGTGCGGTAGTTCTCCACGATCAGCACGTCCGGCATGATCATGAGCTGGACCAGCACCAGCAGGAAGGCGGCCGCGCGACCCGCGAAGGCGAAGCGCGCGAAGGCGTAGGCCGCGAGCGTGCACAGCACGAGCTGGACGACCAGGATCATCGCCACCAGGAGCGTGGTGTTGACGAAGTAGCGGGCGAACGGCGCCGCCGCCCACGCCTTCGCGAAGTTCTCGAGGGTGAGCGGCGCGTTTAGGACAAAGCGCGTCGAGTATTCGGCGGGATGGAACGCGGTCCACACCGCATAGGCGAGCGGCAGCGCCCAGCCCACCCCGAGCAGCCACGCACCCAGCGTCTCGAGCGCGCGGGTCATTGATAGTGCACCCGCCGGTCCAGGAGCAGGAACTGCCCGAGGGCGACCGCGGCCAGGATCACGAGCAGCACCAGGGTGAGCGCCGCCGCGTAGGCCTGGTCCCAGAACTTGAAGCCGACGTCGTAGATGTAGTAGAGGAGGAGCGCGGTGGCGTTGTCGGGCCCGCCCTTGGTCATCACCACGATGTGGTCCACCAGCCGGAACGAGTTGATCACCGCGTTCACCAGCACGAACAGCGTGGTGGGCATGAGGAGCGGGAACGTCACCCGGCGGAAGAAGTACCAGCGGCCCGCCCCCATCAGGGCCGCCGCCTCGCCGAGCTGGGGCGAGAGCGACTGGAGCGCGGCCAGGTAGAAGATCATGAAGAAGCCGGCCTCCTTCCAGATCGTCACCACCATCAGGCAGCCGAGCGCGGTCCCCCGGCTGCCGAGCCAGTTGTGGCTCGGCAGGCCCACGAGCCCGGTGAGCTGCTCGAGCAGGCCGTAGCCGGGGGTGTAGAAGAAGAGCCAGATGTTGGCCACCGCGATCATCGGCAACACGGTGGGCGTGAAGAAGGCCAGCCGCAGCAGCGACCGCCCCGGGATGCGCCCGTTCACCCACACCGCCATGAGCAGCGCCAGCGCGATCGACAGCGGGATCGTCCCCGCCGCGAACCACGCGTTGTTGCCCAGCACCTGCCAGAATACCGGATCCTCCACCATCGCCCGGTAGTTCTCCAGCCCCACCCACCCCGCCGCCCGATTCGGCCTCGGGTTGGACAGGAAGCTGTGATACAGCGTCGCCCCCACCGGAAAATGCGTGAACACCACCAGCAACACCGCCGCCGGCAGCAACAACAACCACCCCTGCACGTGCACACGCCACTGACGCGGAGTCGCAGAGCCAGCGCCGATGCCGCTCATGCTGCTCATGTCACTCATTCGCGACCCGGTGCGGCGGGTGGGGGTGGGGTGGCCGGCGAGGCGGCCTCCCGGGAACACGCTGACTCGCTACCGGTGTTCTGCACTCATGGCGAGCCACGAGATGTTGGTCTGCGACTTCGACCACGCACAGAAGACACGGTTCCCGGGAGGCCCGCCCCGCCGGCCACCCCGCCCCCACCCGACCACCCTCCAGGCCGGGCATCAGCGGCGGTATGGGCGCAGGATGCGATCGGCCTCACGCTGGGCGTCTTTCATGGCTTGGTCGGCGGGCTTCGCGCCGGTCAGTGCAGCCTGTAGCCCATCGTTTAGGGCCTTCGTCACCCGTTGGTTGTCGTGGGTGGAGAGCTCGGCCACCGCGTACTGGAGCTGATCGCGCGCCACCGCCGCGGCGGGAAAGCCGGTCACGTACTGCTTCATCGCCGGCGTCTCCCACGCGTCCGCCCGCACCGCCACGTAGCCGGTGTCGATGCCCCACTGGGCGGCGCGCGGGGGCGAGGTGATCCACTTGATGAACTTCAGCGAGGCGGCCTGCTGGGCCGGCGTGCTCTTCTTGAAGATGTGGAAGTTGCCGCCGCCGGTCGGCGAGCCGCGCCGCTTGCCCGCGGGCAGCATCGCCACCCCGAAATCGAACTTGGCGTTGTTCTTCACGTTGGTCAGGTTCCCGGTGGTCGTCCACATCATCGCGGTCTTGCGCTCGAAAAAGTCCTTCGGCGTCGTCCCCCATTCGATGATCCCGGTGGGCATGACCTTGTGCTTGGCGCTCAGATCCATCCAGTACTGGAGCGCCTCCACCACCGCGGGCTTGTCGTAGTAGGTCTCGTTGCCGGCCTGGTTCATCAGCAGCACGTCGTTCTGGGTCGTGAAGCCCTGGAAGAGCCAGTACGGGAAGCCGGAGGACGGCACCTCGAGCCCCCATTGGGAGACGTTGCCGGCGCCGTCGCGCTTGGTGAGCTTGCGCGCGTACTCGACCTGCTCGGCCCAGGTGGCGGGCGGCTTGCTCGGATCGAGCCCCGCCTCCTTGAACGCCTCCTTGTTCCAGTAGAGGACGATGGTGGAGCGCTGGAACGGGATGCCCCATGTCTTGCCGCCGGTCTGGCTGTTCAGCATGAAGGCGGGGAAGAAGCTCTTGAGCCACGCCCGATCCTCGGCGCCGGCCGCCATGTCGTCGAACGGCAGGATGGCGTCCTCGTCGATCAGGGTGAACATGTCGGTCGACAGCAGCACCGACATCTGGGGCGGCTCGCCGCTCTTGAGCGCGGTGAGCACCTTGACGATGGTCTCCTGGTAGGTGCCCGCGTAGATCGGCTTGACGTGGATGCCCGGGTTCTCCTTCTGGAAATCGGCGGCGAGGCCGTCGATGATCTTGGTCACCGGGCCTCCCACCGCCACCGGGTAGTAGAAGGCGAGCTCCACCGGCGCCTGGGCGACTACCGGCGAGGCGCCGCCCGCGAGGGCGACGAGCAGCAGGCATGCGAGCAACGTCCTGATCATGGATGGTCTCCTCGTCATCGAGAGATGGGGGAATCGGCCATCACGTCGTCGCGACGGCGGCCGGTCTCGGCGTCGAACACGTGAGCCGCCTCCGGCGCCCACGCGAGGTGCACGCGCGCGCCGGGCGCCAGCGCGATCCGGCCGGGGGCGCGCACCGCGGCCGCCTGGGCACCGATCGCGCACATCAGGATGGAATCGGCCCCGAGATACTCGATGCTCCGCACGGTGGCCTCGACCGCGCCGGGCTCCCGGTCGGCCCCGATCCGGACGTCCTCCGGGCGCACTCCGAGCAGCCGGCGTCGATCCTCGAGCGCGAGCACGTTCATGGGCGGGGTGCCGATGAAGCGCGCCGCGAAGGCGGTGGCCGGGCGCGCGTAGAGCGCCTCGGGCGGCGCGTCCTGCTCGACGCGACCCTCGCGGAGCAGGATGACCTGGTCGGCCATGCTCATGGCCTCGGTCTGGTCGTGGGTGACGTACACCATCGTGATGCCGAGGCTCTGCTGGAGACCGCGGATCTCCCGCCGCATGTCGAGGCGGAGCTGGGCGTCGAGGTTGGAGAGCGGCTCGTCCATCAGGCACACCGGCGCCTCCGCGATCAGAGCGCGGCCGAGCGCCACCCGCTGCTGCTGCCCGCCCGAGAGCTGCGACGGCCTCCGCTCGAGGAGGGCGCCCAGGCCGAGCAGGTCCGCCACCCGCGCGAGGCGCGCCCGACGCTCGGCCGCGCCGACCCGCCGGACCCGTAGGCCGAACACGATGTTCTCCGCCACCGAGAGGTGCGGGAAGAGCGCGTACGACTGGAAGACCATCGAGACCCGCCGCTCCGCGGGGGGCCGGTGGGTGACGTCGACGCCGCCGATGGCGATGCGCCCGTGGGTCGCGGTCTCGAGCCCCGCGATGAGGCGCAGCGTGGTGGACTTGCCGCAGCCGGACGGGCCGAGCAGGACCAGCATCCGTCCCGCCGCCGCCTCGAAGCTCACGCCGTCGACCGCGCGCGTGACGCCCCACCAGCGGCTCAGATGCTCGACCGAGATCGCGGACACGCCGGGCTAGGCCGAGTCGAGCGCGGCGGCGAGCTCGTCCACCCACGCGGTGAGACGGGCCGGCGCCGACGGGATCCGGGTGAACCGCTCGTGGAGCGCGCCCAGACCCGCCCGCTCCACGAGCGTCCTCTCGTTGAGCACCCAGCGCCGCTCGCGGCAGGCCCGGGCGTGCGCAGCCTCGATCACCGCTTGGGCGGCCTGGCCGGCCGCGCCGGTCACGTCGCCGCGCCCGGCGCGCATGCGCGCGTGGGTCAGGCTGAACTCGGCGTGGAACCGCCAACGCCGCCCGCCCGCCTCGGCGAGCGGCTCGGGATAGGCGGGCGCCGCCGGGAGCGCGCCCACCAGGACGCGACTCACCGCCAGCTCGGCGGTCAGGAGATAGGTGGGCGCGCCGGCCAGGTAGCCCAGCAGCGCGTCGACCTCGTAGCGGCCCTCCCGCGCCTCCGCGGTCCAGTGCTGGACCACGTCGAGATCGCGCAGCATGACGTCGACCTTGAGCCCGTCGAGGGTCAGCCACGCGCCCCCGTTCATGAGGCGTCCCCACGACCCCGGCGGGTGCACCGTCCCGTGACGCGCGAGCACCGCGAGGTCGATCGCGCCCGCGTAGTAGAGCCCGAGGTCCCAGTCGCTCGCCGCGTCCGCGGTGTGCGCCGCGCGGGAGCCGCCGAGCGCGACGGCCCGGACGCCCCGCTGCGCGCCGAGCGCCGCGCACAGCTCGGCCACCGCCGCCGGCAGCTCGCTCATGCGGGAGCGGCCGCCGCGTGCGGCGCGCCGATCCCGAAGAGGCGCGCGGCGTTGCCCCAGCGAATCGCCTCGCGATCGGCCGCGGGCAGGACGAGCTGATCGAGCAGCGCGAGCGATTCGCCGAGCGGGAACCACACCGGCGGCTGGTCGTTGCCGACCAGGAGCCGCTCGGGCCCGAGCACGTCCAGGAGCAGTCGCAGCGCGGGCACCGACCACACGTTGGTGTCCACGTGGAAGCGGCGCAGATAGCTGGACGGCGCCGCGGTGAGGACGTCCGGCCCCTGCCAGCGCTCCGGCCGGTAGGCGCGCCACGTGGCGTCGAGCCGGCCCGCCATCGCGGGGAGCACCCCGCCGCCGTGGGCCAGCAGCAGCGGCAGCCCGGGATGGCGGTCGAGCGTGCCGGTGAAGATGAGCCGCGCCGCGCACACCGCGGTCTGGGTCGGACGACCCACGATGAGCGAGAGGACGAAATCGTCGAAGTGGCGGCCGGCGGGCAGCTCGCGCGAGGGGTGGACGAAGAGCGGCCGGCCCCGCGCCGCCGCGGCGGCGAGCAGCGGCCCGCAGGCCGGGTCGTCGAGGTAGCGCGCCCCGCTCGCCGACGCGTCGGTCGGATTCACGAGGGCGCCCACGAAGCCCAGCTCGTCCTGCATGCGCTCGAGCTCGCGCGCGGCCGCCTCGCCCGCGAAGGGATCCACGCAGCCCAGCCCGAAGAGGCGTCCGGGATGGCGGGCGATCAGCGCGGCGAGCGCGGCGTTGTAGAGCCGGGCCCGATCGAGCGGGCTCCACGACGGGAGCGCCTCGGCGGCCGACTCCATGAAGAACGAGTCGGAGACCAGGGTGTGGGTGACCCCCGCCGCCGACTGCGCCTCCAGCATCCGCGACAGCACGCGCCGCTCCGCGGTGACGTAGCGGGGATGGGCGCCTTCCGGGAACCGGGCCAGCGCCGCGTCCGGCAGGACGTGGGCGTGGCACTCGATCAGCGGGGTGGTCAGCGCGGGCAGACGAAGTCCCAGAGCGCCCCGGCGCGCGCGACCACCGCGGCCACGTCCTCGGCCAGCAGGTGCCGGTCCGCGACCATGGCGTCCGCCTCGCGCCGCACCCGGGCCAGGTAGCGATCGCGGTCGCCGTAGCGCTCCTCGAGGGAGGGGCGCGGGTCGCCGCGCTGGGCCCGCTCCACCGCGGTGCGCGCGAACGGAAGCGTGGAGCCCATCATCGACATGAGATCGCCCGGGGCGCCCTGATCGGGGTGCCGCGGGTTCCAGCCGGTGAAGGTGGCGACCGGGACCCGCAGCTCGGGCGGCCGGATCCCGGCGCGGTCGTTGCCGTCGGCGTCCACCGCGGACACCACCGTGACGTAGGGCGCGCCGATCTTCGGCGGCAGGTCGACGACACCCTGCTCGACCCGCGGGCCGAAGTCGAGCCGCACCGGCCGCTGCACGCGATCGGGGAAGCGCATCCCCGGGATCGCGGAGTACACCGCGGCGGTCGCCTCGGCGGCCACCGCGGAGCCGTCGGCCAGACGCGGGACCGCGCTCGGCGGCGGCTCGACGCCCGCGCTCACCCAGCGGTCGAGGTTGACGAGCGCGGCCCGCAGCAGCGGCGAGTAGTCCACCACGCTGAAGACGTGACGCCCGCGCCCTCCGGTGTTCGGGTCGAGGGGCGGCGGCGGGAGCGCTCCCGGGGTGTGCTGGGTGCCCGCGAAGAAGTAGTGACGAACCCAGGCGGGCGGGGTCACGTCGCGCGTGGCCGCCACGTCGGTGTGGACGAGCGAGCCGTCGCCGCGCCAGTACTCGGCGGCGGTATTGATCGTGAAGATGTGCGGAGCCCGGGCGCGCCCCGCGAGCCGATGCAGGAGCGCGCCGCGCTGGCCGGTGACCGGGTCTTCCTGCTCGCCGTCGGTGAACGGGAACAGGCTGCCCACCGCGTGGACCGCGTTGAGCGACGGCTGGCCGAACCGGCAGTTGAACTCGCCGCGTCGGCCGCCCGCCACGTGCGGCACCACCGCGTCCCACGCGGGGCGGCCCGCCTCGTCCTCGTCGAGCCCCAGGTAGAGCAGGTGGCGCAGGAAGCGCCCGCTCTGCGAGACCCCGAACACGTAGGCTCGGTCGATCAGGCCGGCGCACGGATTCCCCTCCCCCGCGGCGCCCCAGCGCAGGAACGCCGCGGTGTCGCGCACCGCGGTGAAGCCCAGGCCCACCACCGGGGGATTCTCGGCCCGGTAGTAGCACTCGTAGATCCGTCCCGGCTCGAAGCCCCCGTCGAGCGCGATCGAGCCCGCGTCCGGGAATCGCCACGCGCTCCGCGGCACCGGGACCGCCGCCGCGTCCGCATGGTCGCGCACGTGCAGCTCCGCCTCCGGGTCGTCGAGGCGCGCCACCGGGTGCGGGATGTGGTAGCGGTCGGCGAGCGGCAGCGTGTCCACCCGCGCGTTCGGGCGGAACTCGCAGCGCACCCGCTCGGACACCCCGGGCACCCGCGGCACGGTGAGCGCCATCATGCCGTCGCGCCGCGGCACGTCCGGCTGCCAGCCGATCCAGGCCACCGCGTAGCCGTGGCGCATGAGGAAGCCGTTGCCGAAGTCCTCGCGGGTCGCGGGGTCGTTCGAGCGCGGCGCGCTGTTGAACATGCCGAGGGCGATCTTGCGCCCGCGGTTGGGCACGTCGAGGAGCAGCCGCCGCGCGCCGCCGCTCAAGGGGCGCAGGAGCGAGAAGTCGGCGGAGGACTCGACGAGGCCCTGCGCGTTGCGGGGCGCGCGCCCGAGGTCGGCGATCGGCTCGTGCACCCGCGCGGCCGGGTCGACCGCGAAGTGGAGGACGCCCTCGACCTTCTCGTAGGCCCCGCCCCCGCCGAACGGCGCCCCGCCCAGGACCGGCTCGCGCCGGGTCACCTCGAGTCTCACCACCGCCATGGCGGTCTCTCCGATCAGAAACCGAGGAACGACCGCAGGGCGGCCAGCACCGCGTCCGGGTTGTCCTCGTGCAGGGTGTGGACCGCTCTCGGGATCTCGACGAACGCGCCCTTGGGCAGCTCGCGCGCCATCTTCTCGGCCACGTCGCGATCGAGGATCGGGCTCTCCTCCCCGCGCAGCACGAGCGTCGGCACCGGGATCGATCGCAACAGGCCCCACCAGTCCACCTCGACGGTGGAGCGGAGCGCCTTCACGCTCGGATGCCACGCCCACACCAGGCGCCCGTCCGGCCGCTGGCGCAGGCTCGTGGCGGCCACCCACCGGTAGTAGTGGATGCCGGGATACGCGTTGCCGCGCAGGAGGTGCTGGGCCGCCTGCTCGATGCAGTCCCAGAACTCCGGCTCCGGCGGGCCGGACGGAGCCTGGGCCGCGCGCTTGCTGATCTCGGGCCCGATGTCGAGGATGACGAGCTTCCGCACCGCGTCCGGCCGCTTGGCCGTGAAGTAGATCGCGTTGCGCCCGCCCATCGAGAGGCCCACCAGGATCGCGGGGGCCAGCCCGAGCTGGTCGACGACCCCGGTGAGATCGTCGAAGGCGGCGATCGGGCCGTAGACGGTGGCCGGGTCGCTGTCGCCGTGCCCGCGCTGGTCGAGCGCGTAGACGTGGAAGTGCGGCTGCAGCGCGATGGCGAGGGTGTCCCAGGCGTGGGCGTGCCCGGTGAAGCCGTGGAGCAGGAGCAGCGGGGTGCGTCCCTCGCCGCCCCAGTCGAGCGCGTGGAAGCGCAGGCCGTTGACGGTCACGAACCGGTCGACCGGACGCAGCAGGTTCATCGCCGGCGCCCGCTCAGAGCTGGATGCGTCCCGGGCCCCGCGGCCCGCCGCGGCCGCCCAGGTCCGGCGGCATGCGGTCCGGGATCACGATGTTGGAGGACTGCTCGCGGCGCAAATCTTGAAGTTCGCGAATCGCTCGCTCCACCGCCACCTTGGCCCCGGCCGCGAACTTCTCGGCCGCGTCGCCGAGCGACGTCGCCTCGATCTCGAAGGTGATCGGCAGCGCGCCCACCGGCGAGAGCAGCTGCGCCTCCCCCACGTAGAGGATCGGGCGGCCGAGGTCGATCGCGCCGTCCGTCTTCACCGGCGTCATCATCCGGATGACCCCGATGCGGCGATCCGTGAAGGTCTCCTCCCGGTAGAGGGAGGTGGGGTCCATGCGAAGCTCGAGTTGCTCGTCGGCCATCGTGGCTGATCCTTTCTGTCGTCGGCGAGATCGTCAGGCGAGCTCGGCCCGGGCGCTCATGGCCACCGTGCCCTCGGCGGTCACCGCCCAGAGCTCGAGCGCGCGGCCATCGGCGGACGGGCGCCCGCGCAGCTCGAAGGCGGCGGTGTCGAAGAGCGGCGCGCGGGCCTGGGTCTCGTAGGTGGCGAAGGCGCGCCCGCGAGCGTGGTCGCGGGCGAAGTCGATCAGGAGCGTGGAGGTGAGCGGACCGTGGACTACCAGAGCGGGGTATCCTTCCCGCTCCACCGCCCAGGGGCGATCGTAGTGGATGCGGTGGCTGTTGAACGTGAGCGCGGAGAAGCGGAAGAGCAGCACCGGGTCCGGGGCCACGCGACGGCGCCACCGCACGTCGTCCGGCGCGGGCTCGCGGCGCGGAGCCTGGTTGCGCTCGCCCGCCCGCACCTCCTCGCGGAAGACGGTCCGGCGCTCTTCCTCGATGGCGAGCGCGGCGCCCGCGAAGATCCGCTGCACCACGGTGGCGAAGACGAGGGTGCCGGTCCCGCCCGTCTTCACCGAGATGTCGGCCAGCTCGGTCTCGCGGCGGATCGCCTCCCCGATGCGGAGCGGCCGGTGGAAGCGGAAGCGCTCCCCCGCGAACATGCGGCGGGGCAGCGGCATCGGGGGAATCACCCCGGTGTCGAGCGGGCTGCCGTCCGGCCGCAGCGCGTCCGGGGTGAAGCGCGGCAGGAAGTAGAGGCACTGCCAGCCCGGCGGCAGCGCGTCGCCCAGGCCGAGCTCGGGCTCGTCGCGCCCGAAGGCGAGCCGGAGGAGGTTCGCGGGCGCGGCGGTGACGATGTCGTCGGCGCTCTCGCGCCGACCCACGTGCGCCTTCAGGTCCTCGAGGGCGAGCCCCGCGCTCATGGGGTTGTCATGCCGACACCGGCGGCCTCCGGCGATGCCAGTCGGTCGCGCGCTGGTAGGCGTGCCCGGTCCGCAGCACCGTCGCCTCGTCGAAGGGCCGGCCCGAGATCTGCATCGAGAGCGGCAGGCCCGAGGACGAGAAGCCGGTCGGGATGGCGAGGGTGGGCAGGCCGGTGATGTTGAACGGCCCCATGTTGGACTTGGCGAACGGGAAGTCGGGATCGTGCACCAGCTTGAAGGCGGGCGCGGGCCCGAGCACGGTCGGGGTGATCAGCACGTCCACCGTCTGCAGGGCGCGCGCGGTGTCCTCGCGGATCTGGGCGCGCAGGCGCTGGGCCTGCACGTACTCGTCGGCACGGAAGAGGCCGCCGGCCATGAGCTTCTCGCGCAGCACCTCGCCGTAGAGCTCGGGGCGCTCGCGCAGGTCGCGCTCGTGGTACGAGAACGCCTCGGTCAGCATGATGACCATGAACGACGGGGTGGCGTGGATGCTCGGGATCGTGACGTCGCGGACCGTCGCGCCCAGCCGTCCCAGCTCGCCGAGCCCGCGCTCGAAGGCGGCCACCGTCTCCGCCTCCACCTGCTCGAAGAAGTAGTCGCGCACCACCCCGACCCGCAGCCCCTTCACCCCGCCCTCGAGGCCGGCGAGGTAGTCGGGCACCGGCTCCCGCGCCGAGGCCGGATCGGCCGGGTCGTGGCCGGCCAGCGCCTGGAGCATGAACGCGCAGTCCTCGGCCGAGCGGGCCATCGGGCCGGTGTGGTCGAGCGTCCACGAGAGCGTGACCACGCCCGCGCGGCTCACCCGGCCGTAGGTGGGCTTGAGCCCGGCGATGCCGCAGAAGGCCGCGGGTCCGCGGATCGAGCCGCCGGTATCCGAGCCGAGCGAGCCGACCGTGAGGCCGGCCGCGAGCGCGGCGCCGGAGCCGCTGCTGGAGCCGCCCGGGATATGGTCGACGTTCCACGGGTTGCGCGCGGGCGGGAAGCGGTGGCCGGGGAACTGGATGCCGAAGGCGAACTCGTGGGTGATGAGCTTGCCCAGCATCACCATCCCCGCGTCCTGGAGCCGGGTCACGCACGTGCAGTCGAAGTCCGGCACCCAGTCGCCCAGGACCGCCGACCCCGCGGTGGTGAGGATGCTGCGGGTCGCGTAGAGGTCCTTGTAGGCGATGGGGATGCCCGCCAGCGGACCCGCGTCGCCGCGCCGGATGGCCGCCTCCGCGGTCCGCGCGTCGGCGAGCGCGCGCTCGGCGGTGACCGTCACGTAGGCGTTGAGGCTCTTGTCGAGGCGCTCGATACGACCGAGCTGCTCGGTGGCGTAGTCGACCGGGGAGAGCTCGCCCCGGCGGAACAGGCCGCCCAGCTCCCGGATGCCCGCGTAGCAGAGCTCGTCGCCCGGTGCCCGGGCGCTCATTGCGGCGCCTCCGTCCCGCCCCGGGCGTCGAACGTGACCGCGGGCTCGACCGTCCGCACGGTGCGGGAGTCGAGGGCCCGGATCGGGCGCAGCGCGTTGCCGAGGAAGCCGCGGACCATCGCCAGCCGGGCGGGCGGGATGGGAAGGCCGGCGAGGCGCGCGCGCTCCTTGACTTCGTCCAGCGTGACCTCCGAGGGCAGCTCGGGCATGGCGAGTCTCCTTGTGAGCGACGGGCCATAGAGTAGACGGGTCCGCGCGCGAGAGCAACACGTCGGGCCCGCCGCGGCGGCGCGGCCTTGACAGCGAGCGGCACGATGACATACACCCAGCCCACAGGAGGAGTGACCCCATGCGCAACAGCTCGGCAGCATCGTTCCCCGTCGGCCGGCGGCAGTTCCTGACCTTGAGCGCGGCCGGCCTCGCCGCGGCCGGCCTCCCGCGCGCGGCGCGCGCGCAGGCCAAGCGGAGCGGGGAGCTGGTGGCGGGCCTCTCCGAGCGCATGCTCACTCTCGATCCGGCCAACCACTACTCGATCTCCTCCACGTCGGTGCACCGGCACATGTTCGATCCGCTGGTGGACGTCACCAACGATTCGAAGTTCGTGCCCGCCCTCGCCGAGTCCTGGCGCGCGGTCAACAACACCACCTGGCGCTTCGCGCTGCGGAAGGGCGTGACCTTCCACGACGGCACCCCGTTCAACGCGGACAGCGTGGTGTTCACCCTGCGGCGGGTGAAGGACAACACCAAGCTCATCAAGTCCTTCGTCTACCAGGATATCGAGTCGGTGGAGAAGGACGGCGACTACGCCGTGGTGGTCACCTCCAAGCGCCCCTTCGGGTCGCTGCCCGCGCACCTCACCATGCTGGGCATGCTGCCGCCCGGCGCGGGCAAGAACGAGGACGCGTTCTTCCAGAAGCCGATCGGCACCGGTCCCTTCCGCTTCGTGTCGTGGACCCACGGCGACAACATCGTGCTGTCGGCCAACCCGAGCTACTGGAAGCCCGCCCAGCCACGGGTCGAGAAGCTCACCTTCCGGTTCATCCCGGAGCTCTCCACCCGCGCCGCGGCCCTGCGCGCGGGCGAGATCCACGTCATCGACCGGGTGACTCCCGACCTCGTCGAGACCCTCAAGGGCAGCCGCGGGGTGAAGGTCTTCGACGTGCCCGCGGTGGAGGCCCAGCGCTGGGTGTTCCAGCTCGCCAAGGAGCCGGTGAAGGACCAGCGGCTGCGCCAGGCGATCTCGCTCGCGATCGACCGCAACGCCATCATCAAGGATCTGCTGCTGGGCTACGCGCGGCCGGTGGACAGC
>Ga0070699_100004307_pt1 | contig 12582 bp, 13 predicted proteins | sample KBSK1503metaG_FD_65473 | JGI IMG/M metagenome (GOLD analysis project Ga0070699, IMG submission 65473) | Corn, switchgrass and miscanthus rhizosphere microbial communities from Kellogg Biological Station, Michigan, USA - KBS K1-50-3 metaG | ecosystem: Host-associated > Plants > Roots >...
GGCGCGCGTGCTGAAGGTCGCCCACCACGGCGGGCGGCGGTCGACGAGCGGGGCTTTCCTGCGCGCGGTGGCCCCCGGGGTCGCCGTCATCTCGGTCGGCGCCGGCAACCCGTTCCACCATCCCGCCCCGCAGACCCTGGCGCGCCTCGAGCGGTCGGGCGCCCGGACCTACCGCACAGACCAGGACGGCGCCGTGATCGTAGAGACAGACGGGCGGGAGCTTACCGTGACCACCTGGGCCGACCGCCAGACCGTTCGCTTCCCGCTCTCGATGCACCGGGGCGGCCCGCGATAGCCGCCGAACGAACGTTCCCGGGTCGGTCAACCCGGTCCAGATGCGTGGGGGCGCGAGTTGAGCGGCGACGCCGCGAGACGAGCTTCCGATGGCTGCGCCCCGCAGTGCGGGCTGAGCGCGGAGGTGCGAGGCAAGCTGCGCCTCGCACGGCCACGCAGGGAGGGGCGACGAGGCAACGACGCAGAGGGGCCGGTCCGAGCGACCTGGTCTACCCCTCGAAGGAGCGTTCCAGCTGGGCGCGCAGATGCTCGAGCTCCTGCGGGTCCAGGCGCATGCCGAGCGAGAGCCCCATCTCGCCCAGGATCGTCTTGATCTCGTTGAGGGACTTCTTGCCGAAGTTCTTGGTCTTCAGGAGTTCGGCCTCGGTCTTCTGCACCAGATCGGCGATGGTGCGGATGTTGGCGGTCTTCAGGCAGTTCGAGGCCCGCACCGACAGCTCGAGTTCGTCGACGTTGCGGAACAGGTTCTCGTTGATCTCTGCGCGCGGCAGCAGCTCGCCCGGCTCGGCCTCGCCCTCCTCGGTCGGCGCCGCGGCGGGAGTGCTCACGAGCAGGTTGAAATGGTCCTCGAGGATCCGCGACGCCTCCGCCACCGCCACCTCCGGGCTCACGCTCCCGTTCGTCCAGACCTCGAGCAGCAGGCGTTCCTCCTTGGCCTTGCCGGGCAGCGTCTCGACCGTGAAATTCACCCGCTTGATCGGGCTGAAGTTGGCGTCGAGCAACAGGGCATTGATGGGCAGCGCCTCCGGCTCGCGCTTCTCGGCCGGGACGTAGCCGCGCCCGCGCTCCACGCAGACCTCCATCTCGAGCGTGCCGTCCTTGTCGAGGGTCGCCAGCGGTTGGTCGGGCGTGAGGATCTCTACGTCCGCGTCCGGCTCGAAGTCGCCGGCCTTGACCGACCCGACCCCCTGCGCCTTGAGGCGGAGGATCTTCGGCCGGTTCAGGTGGAGCGAGAACACGACCTTCCGGAGATTCAGCATGATGTCGAGAGTGTCCTCCGTCACGCCCTGGAGGTACGAGAACTCGTGGAGGACGTTCTCGATCTTGACCCAGGTCGCCGCCGACCCGTGGATCGAGGACAACAGGACCCGGCGGTAGGCGTTGCCGACGGTCAGGGCGAACCCTGGCTCGAACGGCTCCAGTGACAGCTTGGCGTGATCACGCTCGCGGACGAGCCACTCGTGACGGACTGGGAGCTGCGGCTCCGACATGGAAACCCCCTTCAAGGATTGCGGGGCTAGCCGCCCCGGCCGTTCATTATACACTAGGGGATGCGATGGCCAGACGCGCGAAACGCCTGATATTACTCCCGCTCCTGGCGGCGGCCGGGTTCACTGCCCTCGGGGCCTGGCAGGCGCTCGTGCCGACCTCCGCCCTCCGGGAGAGGGCGCGCCGGGTGGACATCCCCGCCAACGAGGGGGTGCTCGACATCGGCTACCGGCTCGAGGGCGCCGGTGTCATCCGGAGTCCGATGACCTTCGCGGTGCTCGCCGAGCTGCGCGGGACCGCCCGCCACCTCCGGGCCGGCGAGTACGAGATCCCCCAGGACGCGGCGACGCTCCATATCCTCCAGCTCATCGAGAGCGGGAAGGTCCTGCAGCATGCGGTGCTCCTGCCGGAGGGGGGCTCGGTGCTCGAGCTCGCCCACACGCTGGACCACGAGGGGCTCGCGCCCACGGCCGACATCATCCGGCTCGCGCACGACCGGAGCTTCCTGCGGACCCTCGGGATCGACGCGCCGAGCATCGAGGGGTACCTGTTCCCGGACACCTACCTCCTCGTCCGCGGGCTGACGCCCGGGGAGATTCTCGCGCGGATGGTGCACCGGCTGCGCACGAAGATCACGCCCCGGATGCTCGATGAGGCGCGGGCCCGGGGTCTCGACCTGAACGGCCTCCTGGCCTTGGCCTCGATCATCGAGCGGGAAGCGGTGGTCCGCGAGGAGCGGCCTCTTATCTCGGCCGTGTTCTGGAACCGACTCCGGCTCGACATGCCGCTGCAGGCCGACCCCACCGTCCAGTACGCGGTGGGCAAGGACCGGCAGCCGCTCAGCCGGGCCGATCTTCTCACCGACGATCCCTACAACACCTATCGGCGGCCCGGGCTGCCGCCGGGACCGATCGCGAGCCCAGGGCTCGCGGCGATCGAGGCCGCGCTCCACCCGGCCGACGTCAAGTACCTCTACTTCGTGTCGATGGACGACCGCCGGCACTTCTTCTCGTCCACCATCAAGGAGCACAACGCCGCCGTCGCCCGCTACCGGCTCGCGCGCGTCCGTTGACCGTGCTATAACCTCAGCCGAGATGGAGCTCGTTCGCGAGGCAAAGCTCGGCGCGCCCGCGCCGTCTGCTGAGCGTGCGGTCGCGCCGGACGGTGAGCGGTTCCCTCTCTTCTACGGACCGCTCCGCGCCGGGATGCGCCGCCTGTTCGAAGGCCTGTTCGATCTCGAGGCCCCCGGTCTCGAGCGGCTGCCCGCGGAGGGCGCCTACATCGTGGCGGCCAACCACCACAACTACCTCGACGGGATCGTCCTCTGCGCCGTGCTGCCGCGCCCGATCTCCTTTCTCGTCATGCCCCGCGTCTATCACGCGACACCGCTGCATCCGCTGGTCCACCGCTGGGCCGGGAGCATCCCGCTGAACCTGGAAAGGCCGGACGCCGGCGCGATTCGCCGCGCGCTCGGCGTCCTCGAGCGCGGCAGCGTCGTCGGAATCTTTCCCGAGGGGCCGTTCAGCGTCTGCGGGCGGCTCGAGCGAGGCCAGCCCGGCGTGGCGCTGCTCGCTCTTCGCTCCGGCGCGCCGGTGGTGCCGATCGGAATCCAGGGTACCTATCAGGCCCTGGTCGGGCGACGGCTCTACGTGCCGCGCCGCCATCCGCTGCGCGTCCGCATCGGGGCGCCGCGCACGTTCGCTCCCGCGCGCCAGGCCGGCGACAAGGCGACCCGCGAAGAGGTGACGCGGCGGATCATGGCCGACATCGCGGCGCTCCTGTCTTGAAGCCCTGGGGCGGGCGTTTCCGCGAGACGCCCGATCCGGCGGCGGAGAGGTTCACCGCGTCGCTGGCCGTCGACCGGCGGCTCTGGGCGCACGACCTCGCCGCGAGCGAGGCTTGGGCGCGGGCGCTCGAGCGGGCGGGACTCCTGTCACCGGCCGAATGCGCCGAGATCCTGCGCGGGCTCGGCGAGGTGCGCGAGGAGCTCCAGGGGGGGTCCTTCCCGTTCCGCCCTGAGCTCGAGGACATCCACACGAACGTGGAGCGCCGGCTCCAGGAGAAGATCGGCGACGTCGCGGGCAAGCTCCACACCGGCCGCTCCCGGAACGACCAGATCGCGGTCGACGAGCGCCTGTATCTGAAGGAGGCGGTCGCCCGCGGCCGGCGGGGTCTCGCGGAGGTCCAGTCGGCGCTGATCGACCGGGCCGCCGAGATGCTGGACGCGCCCATGCCTGGTTATACGCACCTCCAGCGCGCCCAGCCGGTCCTCCTCGCGCACCACCTGCTCGCCTACGTCTTCATGCTCGGGCGCGACCGCGAGCGCCTGGAGGCCTGCCGGACCCGCGCGGACGTACTCCCGCTGGGGTCCGGCGCGCTGGCGGGCACGGCGTTCCCGATCGACCGCGACGCGCTCGCCCGCGACCTCGGCTTCCGCGAGGTCTCGGCCAATAGTCTCGACGCCGTGAGCGACCGCGACTTCCTGATCGAGTTCCTGGCGGCGACGGCCATCGTCGGCATCCACGGTTCGCGGCTCGCGGCCGATCTCACGCTGTGGGCTACGGCGGAGTTCGGGTTCGTCGAGTTCTCCGACGCGTTCGCCACCGGCTCATCGATCATGCCGCAGAAGAAGAACCCCGACGTGGCCGAGCTGATCCGTGGCAAGAGCGGCCGGCTCTGCGGGAACCTGGTCGCCCTCCTGACCACGATGAAGGGGCTGCCGCTCGCCTACAACTCGGACATGCAGGAAGACAAGGCCCCGTTCTTCGACAGCGTGGACACGCTGGAGGCGATCGTCACCGTGCTGCCGCCGCTGCTCCGCTCGCTCGTGTTCGACACCCGGCGCATGCGCGAGGCCGCTGGCGCGGACTTCTCCACCGCGACCGACCTGGCCGACTACCTCGTGCGCAAAGGGCTGCCCTTCCGCCAGGCCCACGAGATCGTCGGACGTCTCGTCCGCCACGCCCTCGATGGCGGGCGGCGCCTCGAGGAACTGGCCCTCGACGACCTGCGCCGGTTCTGCCCGCTGTTCGAGAAGGACGCGCTCGACGCGGTCAGCCTCGAGGCCTCGCTCCGCGCCCGCGCGGTCACCGGTGGCACGGCGCCAGCGGCTGTCCGGGAGGCCCTCGCCCACGCCCGGCGGCTCGCCGCCGAATGAGCGGGGGGCGGCCCCGCACCCTCCTCGTCCTCCTCGCCCTCGTCCCCGCCGCCTGCGGGCGCGTCGGCCTGCCGGTACCGCCCGAGCGCAGACTCCCGCTGCCGCCGACCGCGCTCAGCGCGACGGTCCGCCCGGGCGAGATCGCCCTTTCCTGGCAGAATCCTACTCATCGCGCCGACCGCACCCGCCTGCGCGACCTGGCCGTGGTCACGCTCTACCGCACCGAGGACGCGGGCCAGGGCGAGCCGAAGCCGGCGGTCCTCGCCGGCGACCGGATCGTCGGCTACGAGCGGCTCGCCGTGATCCGCCTCGAGCGGCCCGAGCCCGCGGTCGTCGAGGGACGCCGGGTGCGCTTCGTCGACCGGATGGACTTCAAGGACGGCCGGCGCTACACGTACGTGGTGACCGCCTCCGACGGAATCGGGCGCACGAGCCCACCGTCGCCGCGACACTCCGTCCTCTATATCACCGCGACCGAGCCGCCGGCGGGCCTCACGGTCAAGCCCGGCGATGGGCAGATCGAGCTCACGTGGGAGGCGCCGGGGCGGCTCGCCGACGGACGACCCTTCGAAGGCACGATCACGTACGAGATCCTCCGCGCCGCCAGCCCGGAGGCCGTGCCGACGCCGATCACGCCGACGCCGGTCGCGGCCACGCGCTATACCGATACCGGGGTCGCGAACGATCGCACATACTATTACGCGGTGCGCGCGGTGCGCGGGGCGACGGGCGGTGTCACCGCCAGCGCGCCCTCGCCGACGGTGGCGGCCACCCCGCGGAGACTGACGCCGCCCTCGCCGCCGCAGGGCCTCGTCGCGATCCCCTCCGCCGACGCCGTACGGCTCACCTGGAACCCGAGCCCGGAGCGCGACGTGGCCGGGTACGTGATCTATCGCGCGGCCGGCCAGGAGGCCCCGTTGAGCCGCATCGGCACGACACAAGCCCCCACCGCCGTGTTCGTGGACCGTGACGTCCGCCGCGGCACCTACCGCTACGCGGTGAGCGCGTTCGACCGGGCGCCCCAGCCGAACGAGAGCGCCCGCTCCGCCGAGGTGAGCGTAACCGTCAGATGATCGGCGCTGCGCCGACACGGCTGCGCGCCTTGACTTGAAATGACCGGGATGTTACGGTCAGCGAACGAAAAGCCTCGGGGTCACGCGGAGATGGAACACTTCCACTACCTGAACGGAGAGCTCCACTGCGAGAGCGTTTCGCTGCGAGCGATCGCCGACTCTGTGGGCACGCCCGCCTACATCTATTCCCGGGCGACGCTGCTCGAGAACCTCGTCGCCTACGACCGCGCCTTCGCGCCCGTGCCCCATCTCATCTGTTACTCGATGAAGGCGAACTCGAACCTCGGCGTGCTGGCCACACTGGCGCGGGCGGGTGCCGGGGCGGACATCGTGTCGAGCGGCGAGCTGTATCGTGCCCTCCGCGCCGGGGTGCCGCCCCAGAAGATCGTCTTCGCCGGCCCCGGGAAGTCGCGAGAGGAAATGCGCGAGGCGCTGAAGGCCGAGATCCTGCTGTTCAACGTCGAGTCCCCGAGCGAGCTGCGCGCGCTCAACGAGACGGCCCAGGCCATGGGCATGCGCGCACCGGCGGCGCTCCGGGTGAACCCGGACGTGGATCCCCAGACCCACCCCTACATCGCGACCGGGATGAAGACCGCGAAGTTCGGCATCCCGATCGCCGACTCCGCGCAGGTCTACGAGGACGCGGCTCGGATGCCCGGTATCGCCGTGCGGGGCGTACAGATGCACATCGGCTCGCAGCTCACGAAGGCGGCGCCCGTCGCCGACGCGGTCGACCGGGTGGGCCGCCTCGTGGAGACGCTCCGCCAGCGCGGGATCGAGATCCGCCTGCTCGACATCGGCGGTGGCCTCGGTATCCGCTACGAGAACGAGACGCCGCCGAGTCCCGACGAGTTCGCGACGCTGCTCCTGCCCACCCTCCGCCGTCTCCAGGTGACCGTCCTCCTCGAGCCGGGGCGCTCGATCGTCGGCAACGCCGGCGTGCTTCTCACGCGGACGCTCTACCGGAAGGCGAGCCCCGACAAGACGTTCGTGATCGTCGACGCCGCCATGAACGACCTGATCCGCCCCGCGTTCTACGGCGCCTACCACGAGATCCGCCCCGTGGTGGAGACGGCCGCGGGGCGCCCGGTCGAGCGGGTCGACGTCGTGGGTCCGATCTGCGAGTCGGGCGACTTTCTGGCCAGGGATCGCGAGTTGCCGCGGGTGGAGGAGGCCGAGCTCCTCGCGGTCATGTCGAGCGGCGCCTACGGATTCACGATGGCGTCGAACTACAACACGCGCCCGCGCGCCGCCGAGGTCCTCGTCGCGGGCGGCGGGTACAGCATCGTCCGCCGCCGCGAGACCTACGAGGATCTCGTGGCCGGGGAGAGCATGCCATGAAGCCGATCTTCCAGGGCTCGATCGTGGCGCTGGTGACGCCGTTCCGGGACGGCGCCGTGGACGAGGCGAAGCTCCGCGAGCTGGTGGAGTTCCACGTCGGCCATGGCACGGACGGCATCGTGCCGTGCGGGACGACCGGTGAGTCGCCGACGCTCTCCCACGACGAGCACCGGCGCGTCGTCGAGATCGTGGTGGAGGCGGCGCGCGGCCGGCTCGCGGTCATCGCCGGCACCGGCTCCAACTCCACGCGGGAGGCGATCGAGCTGACCCGGCACGCGAAGGCGACCGGTGCCCACGGCGCGCTCCTCGTGAGCCCGTACTACAACAAACCGACGCAGGAGGGCCTCTACCGGCACTTCCGGGCCGTCGCCGAGGCCGTGGATCTCCCGATCCTCGTTTACAACATCGTCGGCCGGACCGCCGTCAACGTCGAGACGGACACGCTCGCCCGGCTCGCCCGCGACTGCCGGAACGTCGTCGGCGTCAAGGAGGCCTCGGGCTCGCTCGACCAGATGACGCAAGTGGTCCTCGCCTGCGGCCCCGACTTCGCGGTCCTGTCCGGCGACGACAACCTCACCCTGCCGTTGATGGCGGTCGGGGGCCGGGGCGTCATCTCGGTGATCGCCAACATCGTGCCCAAAGAGATCGTCGAGATGACCCACGCGGCGCTCGACGGCGACTGGAAACGCGCGCGCGAGCTGCACTGGAAGCTCTACCCGCTCGCGCGGGCCGCGTTCATCGAGACGAATCCGATTCCCATCAAAGAGGCCATGGCCATGGCCGGGATGATCGCGCCCGAGTTCCGGCTGCCGATGTGCCGGATGGCCGACACCAACCGCGAGCGCCTGCGCGCCGTCCTCCGGCAGTACGGGCTGGTGAAGTAGCCGCGGCTCGATGGCAGACGTCGTCGTCGCCGGCGCCGCCGGTCGCATGGGTACCCGTATCATCGCCTGCCTCCGCGAGGAGCCGCAGCTCCGGCTCGTCGCCGCGCTCGAGGCGGCGGCGCACCCGGCCCTGGGCCGCGACGCGGGCGAGGTGGCCGGCGCCGGCCACCTCGGGGTGCCGATCGGCGGCGACGCCAAGGCCGTGCTGACCGGCGGGCGGGTCTTGATCGAATTCTCCGTGGCGGAGGCGAGCCTGGACCACCTCCGGATCGTGGCCGCCGTCGGCGGGCGGGCGGTCATCGGCACCACCGGCTTCACCGCGGAGCAGCGCGGCGAGATCGGCCGGCTCGCCGATCACTGCGCGATCCTGCTGTCGCCGAACATGTCGGTCGGCGTCAACCTCGTCTTCAAGCTGCTGGCGATCATGGCCCGCGCGCTCGGAGGCGAATACGACGTCGAGATCACGGAGATCCACCATCGCATGAAGCAGGACGCACCGAGCGGCACGGCGCTCCGGATGGCGGAGATCGTGGCAGAGGCGCTCGGGCGCGACCTCGATCGGGTCGCCGTCTACGGTCGGCGGGGCCAGCCCGGTGCGCGAACGCGCGAGGAGATCGGCATCCTCTCCCTGCGATCGGGCGACGTCGTCGGGGAGCACACCGTGTCCTTCGGTGCGCTCGGCGAGCGGATCGAGCTCACGCACCGCGCCGGGAGCCGCGACACGTTCGCCCGCGGCGCGCTCCGCGCCGCGCGGTTCATCGTCGATCGGGCCCCCGGACTCTACTCGATGCAGGACGTCCTTGGCCTCACCTAGCGCGACGCTGCGAGGCAGCGGCCGGGGACGCCCATGCCCGACGAGCCCGCGGAAGTCCGCACCGAAGGCATCGGACCGGTGAAAATTTCATGATCCCGACCTCCGACCGGCTCCGCAGGCTCCCGCCCTACCTGTTCGCCGAGATCGATCGGAAGAAGCGCGAGGTCCGGGCACGCGGCGTGGACGTGATCGACCTGGGCATCGGTGACCCCGACCTCCCCACCCCGCCGCATATCGTCCGCGCGCTGCAGGCAGCGGCGGCGAAGCCGGAGCACCACCGTTATCCGTCGTACGAGGGGCTGCCGGCCTTCCGGCAGGCCGTGGCCGGCTGGTACGGCAAGCGTTTCGGCGTCGCCCTCGATCCCGAGACCGAAGTCCTGACCCTGATCGGCTCCAAGGAAGGCACCGCGCACATGCCGCTCGCCTTCGTGAACCCGGGTGACGTGGTGCTCGTCCCCGACCCGGGCTACCCGGTGTACTCCGCCGGCACCTGGTTCGCCGGCGGCGAGTGCCACTTCATGCCGCTCCGCCGCCCGAACGGCTTCCTGCCCGACCTCGGCGCGATCCCGGCCAACGTCGCCCGCAGCGCCAAGCTCATGTACCTGAACTACCCGAACAACCCGACGGCGGCCGTCGCCAGCCCCGCGTTCTTCAAGGACGTCGTCGAGTTCGCCCGCCGCTTCGAGATCCTCGTCTGCCACGACGCGATGTATTCTGAACTCCGCTTCGACGGCTACGATCCCCCTTCGTTCCTCGCGACCGACGGCGCCAAGGACGTCGGCGTCGAGTTCCACTCGCTGTCGAAGACGTACTCGATGACCGGGTGGCGGCTCGGGTTTTGCGTCGGCAACCGGGACGCCGTGGCCGGCCTCGGCAAGATCAAGACCAACGTGGACTCGGGCGCCTTCCAGGCGGTCCAGGAGGCGGGGATCGCCGCCCTCACCGGGCCCCAGGACGTGGCCGAGCAGTACCGCCGGACGTACCAGGAGCGCCGCGACATCGTGGTCGCGGGCCTCCGCCGGCTCGGCTGGGAGGTGGACGTCCCCAGGGCGGCGTTCTTCGTGTGGGCACCGGTCCCGCACCGGGGGGACTCGCGCGCCTTCGCGACACGGCTGCTCGAGGAGGCGGGGGTGGTCGTCACCCCCGGCGTCGGCTTCGGGCCGAACGGTGAGGGCTTCTATCGGATCGCGCTGACGCTCGGCGCCGAGCGCATCACCGAGGCGATGGAACGCCTGCAGAAGCTCCGGTGGTAAGTGACCGGCTGTTTCTGGACGACGTCCGGTTCTTCGGGCGGCACGGAGTCACCAAGGCCGAGCAGGCCCTCGGCGCCTGGTTCTCGGTGGACGTTGACATCGCGCTCGACCTGGCGACGGCGGCGCGCACCGACGACCTCGGGGAAACCGTCGACTACGGGATGGTGGCGCGCCGCATCGTGGAGATCGGCATGCGCGACCGCGTGAACCTCCTCGAGCGCCTGGCCGGCCTCATCGCCGACGAGCTCCTGCGCGAGCCGCGGGTGGTGGAGGTACGGGTGCGCGTACGGAAGCTGACGCCGCCCCTCGAGGGGCTGACGGGAACGCCCGGCGTCGAGCTGACGCGGAGGCGGTAGGGTGAGCCTCGTGTTCGTGAGCATCGGCTCCAACCTCGGCGACCGCCTGCGGCTCGTGCGAGAGGCCATGCGCCGGCTCACCGCCGCCGCCGACATCCGGGTCGTCGAGACCTCCCGGCTCTACGAGACCGAGCCGTGGGAGCGTGCGCCCGGCCAGCTCCCCGACCGGAGCGACTGGTTCCTCAACTGCGTCGTCGCCATCGAGACGACGCTCCCGCCCCGGACCCTGCTCGAGCGCGTGCAGGCCATCGAAGCCGCTCTCGGCCGGACGCACGATCCCGGCCAGACGCCGGAGGCCCAGCGGTTCGTGCCCCGCCCTCTCGACATCGACATCCTCCTCTACGGGAAGGAGATCGTCAGCGTCTCCGACGACCTCCACATCCCACACCTCCTGATGCACGAGCGGGCCTTCGTCCTGCGGCCGCTGGCAGACTTGGCGCCCGAGCTCGAGCACCCGACCCTCTACCGCACCATCCGCGAGCTCTGCGCGGAGCTGGAAGACACGCACGAGGTGAGGATCGCGGACGTCCCGCCCGAATGGTTCGAGCAGTAGCCGTGGCCGAGACCGACTTTCAGCGGCAGGCCCTCGGGCACCTCGATGCCCTCTTCAACCTCGCCATCTACCTCACGCGCAGCCGGTCGCAGGCCGACGACCTGGTCCAGGAGACCTATCTCCGCGCCTTCCGCTTCTCCCACCGGTTCGAGCCGGGAACCAATCTCCGCGCCTGGCTGTTACAGATCTTGAGGAACACGTTCCTCACGTTCTACCGGCTCCGGGAACGGGAGCCGGCGCTCGCCGAGGACGGTGTCCCCGATTGGGACACGCCGGTCTTCCACGAGGCGCCGGAGCAGACGGGGGCCTCGATGGAGGCCCACACCGACCTGGAACGGGCGCTGTCCCGCCTGCCCCCGGAGTTCCGGATGGTGCTGCTGCTGGCGGAGGTCGAGTGCATGCCCCTGGAGGAGGTGGCCCGGGTGATGGAGTGCCCGGTGGGCACCGTGAAGTCGCGGATCTTCCGCGGCAAGGAACGCCTTCGCGAGCTGCTCAAGGACTACCGGCAATGACCGACCCGGAGCCCGACTTCCTCGAGGGCCTGCCCCGCTACCGGGCGCCGGCGCGGCTCCGAGCCGCGATCCTCCGGGCGGCGGCACCGGCGCCGCGCTGGTGGGGGCCGGCGGTCTCGAGTGCCGCCGCCACCGCGATGGCGATGGTGCTGCTCTGGCTCTCGGTGCTCCCGCGTGTCCTCCCCGCCGAGCCGCTGCAGCGCGCCATCCGCGCCATCGTCTCCGAGCACACGCGGATCCTCATCTGGGGCCAGGCGCACCCCCAGGTCATCCCCGCCTCCCTCCCCTGGCTCACGCAGGAGACCGGGATCGGGCTCCAGCGCGTGTTCTTCGGCGACAGCCAGCTGCGCTTCGTGGCGGGAGAGCCGATCTACCTCGAGGGCCAGCGTGGGGTCGCCTTCCACTACACGGACCCGGGCGAGCATATGGTGAGCTACATGGTGCTGCCGGCGCCCGGGCTCACGGTCCCCGAGCGGAGCCGGGTGCAGATCGGCCGCTACCGGCCCGCCCTCACGCGGAGCGACGGGTTCGCGATCCTCGTGTGGAAGCACGGGGACCTCGCGTCGTTTCTCGTCTCCGACATGGTCTCCGAGCTCGACCTCGAGCGCTTCAAGGCGTACTTCCTGCGCATCCGGGAGGCGACCGAGCCCTACATCGAGTAGGCGCGGACCTCGGCCGGCGGGCAGGACGGTCGTCGTCGCCGCCGGGTGCGTTGCCTGCCGGAGGCGGTCTACCGGGGGAGCAACCGTACCAGCGGCTCCAGGTTCTTTGGATCGGGTCTGAGGGTCCCGACGCCGTGACGGTGGATCTCGGCCACGATGGCGTCGTTGAAGGGCGTCGCCACGCCGACGCGCCGGCCCTGCTCGGAGACGTACCCGTTCAGGTAGTCGATCTCGGTGCGGCGACCCTTCAGCACGTCCTGGAGAAACGAGGGGCGCCCGCCGCTCCGGCGCTTGGCCTCGGCCGCCATGTCGGCTTCGACCTCCTCGAGGCCCCGGCCTTCGGCGGCGTCGACGAGGCGCTGGGCCTCGATCCCGAACATGGGCTCGATCCGGTGGCCGAGCGCGCGCCCGACCCGGATCACCTCGGCCGCAACGTGAATGGCGATTCGTCGCGGCGCCCGCTCGCTCCGGATC
>Ga0070699_100004308_pt1 | contig 12581 bp, 7 predicted proteins | sample KBSK1503metaG_FD_65473 | JGI IMG/M metagenome (GOLD analysis project Ga0070699, IMG submission 65473) | Corn, switchgrass and miscanthus rhizosphere microbial communities from Kellogg Biological Station, Michigan, USA - KBS K1-50-3 metaG | ecosystem: Host-associated > Plants > Roots >...
AATCTTCGCGATATCCCTCGCGCCTGGTCCTCCCGGTGGTGAGTCCCTGATGCTTCTGATCCTCACGGCCCTCGCGCTGGCGATGGCGCAGTCTCCGCCCCGGCCGGCCGGCTCCCCGAGCGTGGATCCGGCGACCCTGGGTCCCGCGGTCGGAAAGCCGATCCCGCGGTTCGAAGCGCGGGACCAGGACGGGCGTTCACGGGACTTCGAGTCACTCGCGGGTCCGAACGGCCTGGTGCTGGTCTTCTTCCGCTCGGCCGATTGGTGACCGTACTGCAAGGTCCAGCTCGTGGAGCTGGAGAGCCAGCGCGAAGCGCTCCGCCGGCGTGGTCTCGGCCTCGCGGCCCTGAGCTACGACAGCGTCGCGATCCTGAAGGACTTCGCAGCGCGAAAGAAGATCGCCTTCCCGCTGCTGTCGGACCCGGAGTCTGCGGTCATTCGTGCGTTCGGCATCTTGAACGAAGCCGACTACCCGCCCGGGCAGATGGCTCACGGCGTTCCCTACCCCGGCACCTTCGTGATCGATACGCAGGGGATCGTCCGCTCCAGGTTCTTCGAGAAGACGTACGTCGAGCGGAGGACGGCCGCGAGCATCCTGACCCTCTCGGGTGAGACGTCGCCTGCGTGGGCAAACGAGACGAGCACGCCGACTTTCGCGCTGAGCACCTCGTCCAGCAGCACCGAGGCGGCGCCTGGCCAGCGGGTGACGCTGGTCCTCGATTTCGCGATGAAGCCGACGATGCACGCCTACGCGCCCGGAGCCCAGGGCTACCGTCCTTTGCGCTTGCGCCTGGATGCGCAACCGCTCTTGACCATTCACGAGACGGCGTTCCCGGCGTCACGTCCCTATCACTTCGCGCCCCTCCACGAGACCGTGCCGATCTTCGAGGGCCGTTTCCGGATCACGCAAGACGTGACGCTGGCGAGCGGCCGCGACTTCACGGAGCTTCTGAAGACGTCGGAGCCCGCTCTCGCCGTCACGGGCACGCTCGAATATCAGGTCTGCAGCGACCGCGTCTGCTATCCGCCCGCCGAACTGCCCGTGCACTGGACGATCAGGGTCCTCCCGCTCGACCGCGAGAGGTCGCCCGAGGCGATCCAACACAAGGCAGCCACGCACTGAGGTGTGCTCTTCAATCTGACTCGGAAGACTGAGACCTGCCTCCTCGAGAACCCCGAAATCGTCTGAGAAAGTGAGCGCGGATCCTAGGAGCGGAGCTTGAGAGCAGCGACAGCGACCGAGATGACGTGGGAGGCTCGGGGACCGGGCGACGTGCTCCCGACTATGGCCGGTGGGGGCTCTTGCCTCGTGCCCGGTCGCGAGTGATGAGGCATGCTCGCATCTATCTCACCCACTGTGCGGCCAAGAAGGACGAGGCGCTCAAGGGAACTGGCCGACGCGTCACGCCGGATCGGCGCGACGGTGAAAGCTGTCAAGAGGATACGTCAAGCGGAAAGTTGGCGCCGCGGCAGGAAACCATGAAACGCCCACGAAATCGGTTTCATGGGCACGGCACTCGCCGAGGCCACGTATCTATGGGCATCTTCGGGACTTGCCTTTTGCCTCGCCGCTCCCTCTTCCACCGATAAATCCGGTTTCACGCAAATCCCGTCGAGAGGCGGCGCCTTCAACGGCTCTGCCGGCGCAATCGGGCCGACAATCGGACCGCTCAATACTCAAGGCGCACCACGCGGTCGAGCGTCTTCTTCCCGTGCAGTGGCGAGTCTCGAGGGAACGCTCGGGAGACGCGCGGGCGCCGGAACTGTCAGGGGGGATTCACGATGAGCGGTAGCTGGGCGAAGACAGCGATCCAGAGATGGGGAGCCGTCGCTCTGATCGTGGCGAGCGCGTTGCCGGCGGCGGCGCAGACGACGAGCGGCGGCGTCACCGGCACTGTGCACGATGAACAGGGCGCCGCCATACCGAGTGCGACCGCGACGCTCACGAGCAACACGCGCGGCACGGTGCTCACCGCCGGCATCAACGGCAGTGGCAACTTCGTGTTTGCGACGGTGCCACCCGGCACCTACACGCTCAACGTGAAGGCCGACGGGTTCAAGGCGGTCGAGCGCAAGAACGTGGTCGTGAACGCGAACGACAAGCTGTCGCTGGGCACGGTCACGCTCGAGGTGGGCGGCGTCTCCGAGACGGTCAGCGTGTCCGCGGAGGCCACGCCGCTCCAGACCCAGAGCGCCGAGCGCTCGTACGCGATCGAAGGCCAGGTCGTGCAGAACGTCGCGGTCAACGGCCGCGACTTCTTCGGCTTCGCGTTCCTGGCGCCCGGAGTCGTCGTGAATGGGCAACCCACGCCGACCGGGCAGGCGTCCAACGCGATGAGCGCCAACGGGCAGCGCCCGAGCACCAACAATGTGCAGGTCGACGGCGTCACGGACATCGACACCGGCAACAACGGCGGGCCGATGGTGGCGATCAGCCTGGACTCCATCCAGGAGTTCAAGATCCTGACGTCCAACTACCAGGCCGAATACGGCCGGTCCGTCGGGGCCCAGGTCAGCGCCGTGACCAAGAGCGGCGGCCGCGACTTCCACGGATCCGCGTATGGGCTGCGCCGCAACTCCGACATGAACGCCAATACCTGGCTCAACAACAAGAACAACCCGGTGACGCCGGTGCCGCCGCTGGATAATCGCGACCTTGGCTACACGTTGGGCGGGCCGATCTATATCCCCGGGAAGTTCAACACGGACAAGAGCAAGCTCTTCTTCTTCCTGAGCCAGGAATACCAGCACCGGCTCAACGCGCAGGTCGTCCCGCAGCGGGTCCGCGTCCCCACTGCCCTAGAGCGCGCGGGAGACTTCTCCCAGACGCGTGACAGCGCCGGGAACCTGTTCCCCTACATCCGCGACTACACGACCGGTCTGCCATGCACCGCCGCGGATACGCGCGGCTGCTTCCAGGATGGCGGCGTTCTGGGGCGAATCCCGCAAAGCCGTCTCTACCCCGTCGGCGTGAACATCCTCAAGATGTATCCGATGCCCAACTCGGATGGAACGTACACCCAGGGCTTCAACTACGTATCGCAGGACGCCACGAGCCAGCCCGAGCGGCAGGACCTCTTCCGCCTCGACTGGAACGTCTCGGACCGCTGGCGGATCAACGGCAAGGTCGTGAACAACAAGAGCGACCGACTGCTGCCCTACGGCTCCTTCGTGCTGGCCTCGAACATGCCCGACTACAGCGTGACCTACCTGTTCCCGCGGCGAGGTTATTCCATGACGGCGGCAGGCACCCTCAACAGCACCACGTTCGTCGAGATGACGGTAGGCTACAGCCACAACTCGATCGACATCCTGCCCGACCAGTCCGACCCGACCAGGTTCACCAAGGCCGCGCTGGGCCTGTCGGGTCTCCCGATGATCTTCCCGAACGCCGTCCAGCTCGACCTGCCGCCCCGGTTCAACTTCGGCGGACGCGTCGGCACCAACGGGAACACCGCGGGCGTAATCAACGCGCCGACCCTGGGCAGCGGCAACGCGCCCTTCAAGAACTTCAACACCACCAAAGACGCGATCGCGAGCATCACGAAGCTCATGGGCAGCCACACCGCCAAGGGGGGCTTCTATTACCACCACAGCCTCAAGCCCCAGAGCAGCTTCGCCAACAACAACGGCCAGATCAGCTTCGCCAACGACGCCGCCAACCCCTTCGACACCGGATACCCCTTCGCCAACGCGATCACCGGCGTCTACCAGAACTACACCCAGGCCTCCGGGTACTTCATCGGGAACTACGTGTACAACAACCTCGAGTGGTTCCTGCAGGACAACTGGAAGGCGAGCCGGAAGCTGACCCTCGACTACGGGATCCGCTTCTATTGGATGCAGCCGCAATACGACACATTGAAGCAGACCGCCAACTTCATCCCGGAGAAGTTCGACCCCAGCAAGGCCGCGCGGCTGTACTTCCCGGGGCGCGATGCGGCCGGCAATCGCGTCGCGGTGGACCGGGCGACGGGCCAGATCCTCCCGGCGGTCTACATCGGACGCCTCGTCCCGAACTCAGGCAGCCTGCAGAACGGCGTGTTCCAGGCCGGCCAGGGAGTCGAGGACACGCTGTATAAGGGATCCGGAATCCTGGTCGGGCCGCGCTTCGGCTTCACCTACGACGTGACCGGCAAGAGCGAGTGGATCGTGCGCGGCGGTGCCGGCGTCTTCTACGACCGATCGCAGGGCAACTCGGTCTTCGACCTGCTCCGGAATCCGCCCACGACGCTCGAGCCCACCTTCAACAACGGGCGGCTGCAGGAGATCAATCCGAACACCGTCCTGCTCGCGCCGCCCAGCCTCGTCGCCTACGACCACAGCGGCAAGATCCCGACGACCTACGCGTTCAACATCGGCGCGCAGGTGAAGCTTCCCTGGGCTTCCGTGCTCGACGTCTCCTACGTGGGCTCGCTGGCGCGTCATCAGCTCCAGGCCCGGCAGCTCAATGCGCCACCCTACGGCGCCGCCTTCCTGCCGCAGAACCAGGACCCGACGCTCGCGCCGAACCCGGCCGTCCCGGGGGCAACCGCTCTCCCCGCCGATTTCCTGCGCCCCTATCAGGGCTTCGGGGACATCCGGATCGCCGAGGCCAAGGCCCGCTCGAACTACAACTCCTTGCAGACATCGCTGAACCGTCGATTCAAGGACGGCCTCCTCCTCAGCGTGAGCTACACCTGGAGCAAGGCGCTCGGGACCGTGAGCAACGACAACAACAACACCCTGACCTCCTTCGACACGCCCCGGATCGACGGGAACCAGGACCGCGCCAACTACGGCCCGCTCGACTTCGACCGCCGCCATAGCTTCATCGGCAACTTCGTCTGGGAGATCCCGAAGACCTCCGCTCGCGGCGTGTTGGGGCAGATCGCGAACGGCTGGCAGCTCTCCGGCATCTATCGCTACCAGACGGGCCAGCCCTACAACCTCAGCGTCTCGATCCCCGGTGTCGGGTCCACGAACATCCTCGGCACGGGAAGCACGGCGCCCCCTCGCGTCGTTCTCATCGGGGACCCGGGGAGCGGCCACAGCAGCGACCCCTACCGCCAGCTCAACCAGGCGGCATTCACGATCCCGAAGCCGGGCAGCCTCGGGCTCGAGTCGGGACGGAACTTCCTCTACACGGCGCCGACGAACAATTGGGACCTCTCGCTCTCGAAGTCGTTCTTCATGGGCGGAGCCCGGAAGCTCGAGTTCAGGATCGACGCCTTCAACGCGTTCAACCACACCCAGTTCTACACGGTGAACACCACGCTCGCGGTGCGGAGCCTGGCCGATCCGACGCCGACCAATCTTCCCTACGACGCCCGCGGGAAGCTCGTGAACCCCAGCGGATTCGGCGCCGTCACCGCCGTACGGCCGCCGCGCAACATCCAGCTCCAGGTCCGCTTCGTCTTCTAGGTCCTCCCTTCGGGAGCGGGCAGGGCAAGCTCCTGCTCGCTCCCTTCGGCTTGACGCGCAGGGGCGGGGTCGGTACTTTTCGGGTCCATCCATGCGCGCCCGGTCCCGTCCCGCGAAATCGTCCTTGACGATCCGCGACATCGCGCGCCTGGCCGGCGTCTCCGCCGCCACGGTTTCCCGCGTCGTCAACGCCGACGCGCGCGTGAGCACCGCGAAACGCGGCGCCGTGATGGCCGTCATCGAGCAGGTCCATTACCAGCCCAGCGTCGTCGCGCAGTGGCTGGCCCGCGGCACGTCCAAGGCCTTCGGGGTGCTCACGGCAGACCTGGCCAGCGACTTCTACGGCCAGGCGCTGAAAGGAATCGAAGCGGGCCTTCGCAACAGCGGCTATCACCCGATCTTCGCGAGCGGCGCGCAGCCGGCCGAGGCGGACGCCGCCATCGAGCAGCTGCTTCGGAACCGCATCTCCGCCATGATCGCCGTGGGGGTCTTTCGCGAGGAGAGGCTCCGGGAGCTGGCCCGGAAGCTTCCGTTCGTGAACGTGGGGCCCCGGATCGCGGGGCTGGAAGACCGCTGCGCGGTGGCCGACAACCTGAACGGGGCCTACGAGGCCACGCGCCACCTGATCGCTCTCGGCCACAAGCGCATCGTGCACATCACCGGCCCTGCGAGCAACCAGCACTCGGCGGAACGCGTGCTCGGCTTCAACAATGCGCTCCGGGAAGCCCGTATCAAGAGCGACGTCCGGCTGATCGTGGAAGGCGACTTCGAGGCGTCCTCGGGGGCCCGAGCGGTCGAGAGCCTGCTCCGTCGCCGGATCGCCTTCACGGCCGTGTTCGCCGCGAACGATCCAATGGCTTATGGCGCCATGCACGCGCTCTTCGTGCGCGGCCTTCGCGTGCCGAGAGACGTGTCGATCGTCGGCTTCGACGATCGGACGCAGTCGGCTTTCACGACGCCGGCCCTCACGACCGTCCGTCAGCCCGAAATCGAGATGGGAGCGGCCGCCGCCGCGGCGTTGCTCCGCGAGCTGCGGGGCGACGCGTCACCCCTGCCCAAGTTCGCCACCCAGCTGATCGTGCGCGAATCGACGGCGCGGCCGCCTGCTTCTCACCGGCGGGCGCGCCCCTCGAGGCCATGAGGCGCCCGGTCGCCCTCGACCTGCTCGCAGGGACAAGAGAGGAGCCTAGAGAAGTCCGCGCAAGGCAGGTGCGCCACCAGGCTGCGCTACGCCCCGATAGTGGTGTAAATAAGGAACTTACCAGAATCAGACCAACCCCAGCAGAGTGCCGTAGTTAGCATACAGTTAGCAAAATCGCGTGTGTGCTCAGGCTGCCGAGGGCTTTGGTGAGGCGACCCGCTCATGGCCTCAGAGGGTAACACGTCGGCGCGCTTCGCCGTGATGGCGGAGAGCGTCGCCGGGAAAGTTCAAGACGAGCGTCCCGATCGCGCCGACCGGCTGCCCGAGGTCCGGAAGGCACTGGAGAGATGGGGTGACTTGGAGTTCAGGTGCTCATCTCCAGCGCCTTGAAACTGGAATTGCCATTGATGGACGGGTCAAGACCGGCCATTTCCGCGAGCCTTCAACGTGAATCCATTCCAACTGTCTTCCTCGCACCCGCCGGCAGCGCGAAGCCTCTTGGCCAGTCCGTTCTATCCGGAGCTCCTGATGGCCGCACTTCGCCCGGAGCCAGCTACCGGCGCCTGAGAGCAGTCGCGGCAGTCAGAGGAGGAGCGATCCTTGGGCGACGATCACGCACCGTCCCCCGACCTCGACCCGGTCTGCGGTCACGCGCACCTCGATACGGCTCGGGCGCGCGGCCTCGTCGCCTTGCTCGATGACCACGAAGGTAGCCTCTGGGATGATCTGGTGTCGGGCAAGGAGAGCGCCCAGGGGGCCCGGCAGCGCTGCCCGTCGCAGCCCGTGGACACAGCTTGGGGCCGCAGGCCGGAACCTATAACCTTCGGCTCCGGAGGAACGCGCTTGTTCCAGATGGAGCACAGAGGTTCACGACGCTCCCTGGCCACCTCAACAGACGAACCGCGCCGGAAGAGATTTACGCGTAATCCCGTCGGCGCGCCCGTCGAAGCGGCCGACGGTCTACTCGGCCCGCAGAGCGGTCGCGGGCTCGACGCTCATCGCTCGCCGGGCCGGGATCCAGGCCGCGAGCAGGGCCGCGAGGGCGAGCGCGACGGTCGCCGCTACGAGCAGGGCGGGATCCGAGGCGACGGCCCCCTGGAGCGCCGACGAGAGCAGCCGGCCCGTGCCGAAAGCGAGCACCGCGCCCACGCCCAGGCCGATCGCCGCCAGCCGCACCGCTTGGCCGAGCGTAAGCTTCAGCACGTGCCCGCGCGTCGCGCCCAGGGCCATCCGCACGCCGATCTCGGTCGTGCGCAGGCTGACGCGATACGATAGGACACCGTAGACCCCGCTGAGCGCGAGCACCAGCGCGAGGACGCCGAAGGCGGCCATGATCCCCGCCACGTATTGCATGCCGATCGTCCCCCGCGCGATCGCACGCCGCATGCTCATGATGTCGTCCGCGGGCTGGTCGGGGTCCACGTCCATCAGCGCCCGGCCCACCGCCGAGGTCAGCGCATCGGGGTCGCCGGTCGTGCGCATCGCGAAGGCCAGCCGCGTCCGTGGCTCCTGGCGCAGGGGGCGGTACATCGTCGGGTAGTCGCGCCGCATCACCCACTGTTGGATCACGTCCCCCGAGATCCCGACCACGGTCAGCCAGGGCGTTTCGCTTGCCGGGTCGACGGTGCGGAAGCGCTGCCCGATGGCGTCCCGTCCCGGCCAGAAGCGCTGCGCGAATGACCGGCTGACCACTGTCACCGGCCGCGACTTCTCGTCGTCGCTCTCCTCGAGCCCCCGGCCCTCCAGGATCGGCAGGCGCATGGCCGTGAAGTAGTTGGGCTCGACCCAGCGCGCGTCCACCGACGGCGGGTCGGCATTCTTCGCGAGGGGCTGGCCCTCGATCTCGACGCCGCGCGCGTTGTTTCCCGTGCGCGCGGGCAGCACGTTGGCCGCCGTGACATCGGTGACGCCGGGGAGCATGCCCAGGCGGGCCCGGACGTCGCGGACAAAGGCGAGGCGCCGGGTGGGCTCGGCGTAAGCACGGTCGGAGAGCCTCACCTCGAAGGTCAGCAGCCGGTCGGGGTCGTACCCCTGGGGCCCGCGTAGCAGGCCCAGGGCCGAGCGCACGGCGAGGCCCGCGGTCGCCACCAGGACGAGCGCCGCCGCCATCTGGAAGACCACGAGCGCGTTCCGGCCGCGCTGGCGCCGAACCCCCGCCGTGGACCCGCGCCCGCCGTCGTGGAGCACGTCGCTGAGCGATGCCCGCGAGGCCCGCCGCGCGGGAATGGCGCTGAAGAGCCCAGCGGCGAGGACCGCGAGCACGCCGCTGAAGACGAGCGTGCGCCAGTCGGCGCCGAGGTGCTCCCAACCCGGCAGGTAACGCAGGAGCGCGGCGGGCATGTTGTCGCGCACCGCGCGCGCGCCCAGGGCCACCAGCGGCATGGAGAGCGCAACCGCCACCATCGCCGCCACGACACCCTCGGTGAGGAGCTGGCGGACGATGCGGCCGCGCCCCGCGCCCAGGGCCAGGCGCAGCGCCAGCTCGCGCTGCCTCTCGGCGCCTCGCGCGAGGATGAGGTTCGCGACGTTCACGCATGCGATCAGCAGCACCAGCACCGCGGCCGCCTGCCAGATCACCAGGATGTTGGGCAGCACCGGGTCGCCGAAGCCGATGTTGAAGGAGGCGCTCGTGATCCCGTGGCCCGTGTTCGTCTGCGGGTGGTCCTTCTCCAGCCGGCGCGCAACGACGCCCAGCTCGGCCCGCGCCTGCTCCATCGTGCGGCCCTCGGCCAGGCGTCCGAGCACCGTCAACTGGTGGATGTCTCGGCGGGCCTCCGCGGCCGCGGGCAGCGTCATCGGGACCCACGCTTGCGCGCCGTTGGGGAACTGGAACCGCGGCGGGGCGATGCCCACCACTTCGTACGGCTCCATGTTGAGGGTCACCGTCCGGCCGAGCATCGGCACGCCCCCGAAGCTCCGGCGCCATAGGGCGTCGCCGAGGATCACGCGGCGGTCCTGCCCCTTCCGCGCGTCCTCCGAGACGAACGCGCGGCCGACGGCGGGCGCCACGCCCAGAGCCTCGAAGAAGCCGGGGGACACCAGCGCCGCTTCGATGTGCTCCGCGGCCGCGGCGGTGCGCAGGTTGGTCTCCCACTCGTCGATGGCGATCATCTCCGCAAGCGCACCCCGTGCCTGAGCCTGCCAGTCGAGGAGGTTGGCGGCCGACACGTTCTCGCGATCGATGCCGTCGGAATCGGGGGCCGTCTCCCAGATACGGACGAGGCGCGCGGTGTTGGGGAAGTCGAACGGACGCAGGACCATCGCGTCCAGGATATTGAAGATGACGCCGTTGGCCGCGAGCCCGACGGCCAGGGTCACGACCATGAGGAGGCTGATGCCCGGGCTCTTCGCCATCGAACGGAGCGCGAAGCGTACGTCGTTGAAGAGCTGAGACATTGGGGACCTCCTCGAGGCGGGTGATCTCGATGTCGGAAACGCACCCGGATGACGGAGAGTTCCGGAGAGTTCAGCAACCCGACTTGTGCCCACTCCGGACGCGCCGGAGGGTCCGATGTCCGATCGGGCCTACCCGACATGGCATCGACAGCGTCCAAAGGACCGTGGCGTAGCATCGATTCGTCAGCGTGGAGACCGCGACCACGGCTCTCCCAGCGGAGTAGGAGCGAAAGGCATGAGGCCGCTGAATCACTCCGGCGCCCGAATCTTGGGTGCAGGATCTGTGGTCGCACTCTCGCTGCTTGCTGCCCAGCCGCCGGCCGCGTATCCGTTGGGCGTGGCCACGGCGGCCACGCCCTTGCCTGCAGTGGTGATCCGTGGCGCCTGGGTCTTTGATGGCGAGCAGCTCCTCGCAGCCGCGGACGTGTTGGTCGAGGGTGGGCGTATCCGTCGCATCGGCCACGGCCTGAGCGTCGGCCCGGGGGCGGAGGAAGTGGACGCCAGAGGCGACACGCTTCTCCCAGGGCTGATCGACTCACACACCCACGACTGGGGTGATTCGGCCAAGCAGGCTCTCCTGTTCGGCGTCACCACGGAGCTGAACATGGGTGCGCGCCCGGACTTCGTCGCGGAGCTCAAGCGCGCCGAGGCCGCGGGAAAGGCATCGGACTCGGCCCACGTGCTCTCCGCGGGGAACGTCGTCACCCCACCGAAGGGTCATGGCACGGAGTACGGATTCCCGGTGCCGACGCTCACCAGCCCTTCGGAGGCGCAAGGATTCGTGGACGCGCGCCTGGCCGAGGGCAGCGACTACATCAAGATCATCCTCGAGGGCGGCCAGGTCTGCCACCTCGAGTTCGCGGAGTTGTCCCGGGAGGAGCTCGCCGCCGCGATCGCGGCAGCGCACAAACGCGGCAGGATGGCGATCGTCCACATCAGCTCTCAAGGCGACGCCCGGATCGCGATCGCCGCCGGGGCCGACGGCATCGCCCACCTCTTCGCCGATGCGCCTCCGCAGCCGGACTTCATCGCGCTCATGCGGCGCCGTCATGCGTTTGCGATCACGACCCTGGGCGCGATTCGAGCGGCCCTGGGAACTCCGAGCGGCGCAGCCCTAACGGAGGATCCAAGGCTGGCACCGTTCCTTACCACCGATGCGCAGTTGCACATGAGAGAGGCCGTGCCCTTCAGGTGCACGGGAGACGTGGCGAACGCCTTCGCAGCCGCGAGGGAGCTCCGAGCGGCCGGCGTCCCGGTTCTCGTCGGCACGGATTCGCCTGCACCCGGAAGCTGGAACGGCGCCAGCGTGCACGGTGAGCTGGAGCTCCTGGTGGAAGCAGGCCTTTCCCCGACGGAGGCCCTCGCCGTGGCGACGTCCGTGCCTGCGAGGATCTTCCATCTGAACGACCGAGGCCGCATCGCTCCCGGCGGGAGGGCGGACCTCCTTCTAGTACGCGGCGACCCAACCCGGGAGATCACAGCCACGCGGGACATCATCGCAATATGGAAGGATGGCGTGCCCGTCCATCGTTCTGCCGCGATTCCGAGCCAACGTGGTTCGAACCCGTGAGGTATGGGTCGCCAGATCGGGCGCGGCCCAGACTGCAATGGCCTCGGACCCCAGATTCGCGAGTTCGACGAATCGATGTGGGTAGCCCGGTGGCTAGCCGGGCAGATGCGCGTGTCTTGTAAGTATGGTCGGGGCGGGCGGATTTGAACCGCCGACCACCTGCGCCCAAGGCGGGTGCTTAGGCGTCTCGACTATCGCGTCGCGATCCAAGCGCGGAAGCCGCGCTCGGAGATGCGGAGAGTCTTCCTTGATGGCCGCGAGGCCCAGCGCTTGCCGCGTGCCCACTCGTACACCCGGCGCCTCGAAACTGCTGCGATCTCCGCGGCGCGATCAGGCGTGATCCACAGCTCGGGTTCGGCCGCGCCTATTGAGGCAGGGCGTTCGGGAATCAGTTTCGCTCCGAGGGTTGCCAGCGCGCGCCGCGAGCGCCACCACAAGGGCGGGTCGTTCGTCGGGCTTCGCGTCCTGGATCAGGGCATCAAGACCAGCGAGGGCGTCATCGCGCATGGCAGCAGGCTACTGCGTTGACGAGGCGCCTGAACCCGGGCGAACTTCGAAGGCGGGGCGACGAGCCACGCCTCCGGGTTGCCAGATCGCATGTATCTGCATATATTGTCGTGGTGGGGCAGGCGCGGAGGGACGCGGGCTGCGGGTGCTGCCGTGCGCGTGCGCCAGCGTTCGCCGCGTGGCGCGCGCCATGACGCAGGTCTACGACCGCGCGCTGCGGCCTTGCGAATTGACCACGGCCCAGTTCACGCTGCTCCAGGCCCTGGGGGAAGCGGGACCGCTCACGCAGGGACGCCTCGGCCACGCGCTCGCGCTCGACAGCACCACTCTCAGCCGCACGCTGAAGCGGCTGGAGCTCAAGAAGTGGGTCTCGTCGGAGCCGGGGCAGGACCGCCGGCAGCGGCTCCTCTCGCTCACCGCATCCGGCCGCGCCCAGCTCGCGCGGGCCACCCCGGCCTGGCACCGGGCACAGACGCGCCTGCGGGCAAAGGTCGGAGCCGAGCGCTGGGACGCTCTCCTCGGCGAGCTCGCCGAGCTGGCTGGCGTGGCCCGCGAGGGATGAGG
>Ga0070699_100004313_pt1 | contig 12575 bp, 1 predicted proteins | sample KBSK1503metaG_FD_65473 | JGI IMG/M metagenome (GOLD analysis project Ga0070699, IMG submission 65473) | Corn, switchgrass and miscanthus rhizosphere microbial communities from Kellogg Biological Station, Michigan, USA - KBS K1-50-3 metaG | ecosystem: Host-associated > Plants > Roots >...
CGCAAAACTGACAAGGGTCTGCCGCAGTATCGAGACGCCGAAGAGTCGGATGTCTATCTTCTTTCCGGCGCAGAAGATTTAGTGCCGGTGCTCAAAGATGATGGAACTAGATTTGCCGACAGTACAAGCGCTCCCACCTACACCATCCATCGTTACCGCCCACGCATCGAAGGGCTGTTTGCACGCATCGAGCGATGGACGAGCAGCGGAGGCGATGTCCACTGGCGTTCGATCAGCAAAGATAACATTACTACTCTATACGGCAAGGATGGGAATTCCAAGATCGCCGACCCAGCCCATCTCGATCATGTTTTTAGCTGGCTGATCTGCGAGAGCTATGATGATAAGGGTAATCACATCATCTACACTTATGCAGGAGAAAATGCTCAGGGGGTTGACCTTGCACAAGCACACGAGCAAAACCGCCTGCATGGTGATCTGCCTAACCGGTATATCAAGCGCATCCAATATGGCAACCGAGTTTCACGTCTTGCCCCGCCGGACCCAGCCGGCTCGGGCTGGATGTTCGAAGTGGTTTTCGATTACGGCGAGGGGCATTACGCAGAAAACCGCGCGGATGCCGGGCACCATATTTTTGCGCATGCGCAGATTGAGCCGCCGGCCGGAAATGATTGGCCGGTGCGCCCGGATCCATTCTCGACCTATCGCGCCGGTTTCGAAGTGCGCACTTACCGGCGCTGTCAACGCGTGCTGATGTTCCATCACTTTACGGAATTGGGGGACGATCCTTGTTTGGTGCGCTCGACTGAATTTGAATATAACGACCTGGATTATTCCCGTCCATCCACCGTCGAGACCGAACTGTCCCACCATGGCAGCACGCGTTATGCGTCCTTTATCCACTCCATCACCCAATCCGGGTATGTGCGTCAGCCGCTCGCCGGTCAGCCAACCCGCTATCTGAAAAAGTCGCTCCCGCCGCTGTCATTCGAATACACCAAGGCCGCCATCCAGGAAGACATCCGCGAACTGGACGCCGAGAGTCTTGAGAACTTGCCGATCGGCTTGGATGGATCAGTCTATCAGTGGGTTGACCTGGATGGCGAAGGCCTCTCGGGTATCTTGACCGAGCAAGGTGATGCCTGGTTCTATAAACGCAACTGGGGTGATGGACAATTCGGTCCGCTGGAGCGAGTCGCTGTCAAACCGTCGCTGGCGATGCTGACCGGCGGGCGTCAGCAACTGCTAGACCTGGCCGGGGATGGACAGTTGGAAGTCGTCGCTTTTGCCGGGCCAACCCCTGGCTTTTTCGAGCGCACCGCCGATGAAGCTTGGGAGATGTTCACCCCTTTCAAATCCCTGCCAAACATCAACTGGAGCGATCCCAACCTGCGCTTTGTTGATTTGAACGGCGATGGCCATGCCGACGTATTGATCACCGAGGCCGAAGTGCTGACTTGGTACCCGTCGCTGGCCGAAGATGGTTTCGCCCCGGCGCGAAAAGTGCGCACTTCCTTAGATGAGGAACAAGGCCCACGTCTAATTTTTGCTGACGGCGTCCAGTCCATCTACCTGGCCGACATGAGCGCGGACGGGTTGACTGACTTGGTGCGCATCCGCAACGGTGAAGTGTGTTATTGGCCCAACCTGGGATATGGGCGCTTTGGGGCACGGGTAGTCATGGACAACGCCCCCCACTTCGACACGCCCGACCAGTTCGACCAGAAGCTCATCCGCCTGGCCGACATTGACGGGTCGGGCGCAACCGACCTCCTCTATCTTGGCGGTGGTCGGGTGAGACTCTATTTCAACCAGTCCGGCAACCGGTGGAGCGAGCCGCGCACGTTGGCGCAATTCCCACGGGTTGATGATCTCTCCTCGGTCACGACCGCCGACTTGCTCGGTAACGGCACGGCTTGCTTGGTCTGGTCTTCATCGCTTCCCGGCGACGCGCGCCGGCCCATGCGCTACATTGACCTGATGGGTGGGCATAAGCCGCACCTGCTCAGCAAGTGCCTCAACAATTTGGGGAGTGAAACCACGATTGAGTACGCCGCCTCCACGAAATTTTACCTGGCCGATAAACGCGCTGGAAAACCGTGGATCACGCGCCTCCCCTTCCCGGTTCACTGCGTCGAACAGGTAACGGTCACCGACAGGTGGCGCAAGGCAACGTTTTCGAGCCGCTATTCATACCATCATGGCTACTTTGACGGCGTCGAACGTGAGTTCCGTGGTTTCGGCCGGGTGGAGCACATAGACACCGAAGCTTATACCAAGTTCCGGCGGGACAATGCAGATAGTCCGGATGTCACTGACAACGAGCACCTTTATCAGCCGCCGGTCAAGATAGTGACCTGGTTCCACACCGGGGCGGCGCTTGACCGGCAGCATATCCTTTCGCATTTCGCGCACGAATATTTTCCCCGCTGGTTCGAAGACCATGCCCCGGGCGAGAATGTGCTGGGAAGCTTCCGGGAAAATACACTCCCTGAACCGGACCTGAGGGCTGAAGAACTATCCACCGACGAGTGGCGCGAAGCGTTGCGCGCCTGCAAAGGGATGGTGCTGCGCCAGGAGATCTACGAACTGGATGCGCACGCACTGGACGAGCGCGCTGAAGAAATATCGGTCAGGCTGTTCAGCGCCGCCATGCACAACTGCCAGATCCAAAAATTACAAGGCAAAGCCTCAAACCTTCACGCTGTTTTCCTCGTGACCGAGAGCGAAGCCATCACCTATCACTATGAGTTAGACTTACGCCCCGCGACTCTGACACCGGATCCACGCATTGCCCACACTTTGAACCTGGCGACCGATGAGTACGGCAATGTCCTTCAGACGGTTGCTGTTGTCTATCCTCGCCTCAGCCAATATCAGGATGATACGCTTCCTTTAAATGACCTGGAGCACATCCGTTCGATGCAACGGGAAAGACATATCGCCTACACCGAAAACCGCTGCACGGATGATGTAGACGATGCAGAGAACCACCGCCTGCGCGTCCCATGTGAAGTATTGACCTATAAGTTGACCGGCCTGCGGGCGGATGCGCGCGATGGCCGTTACTTCTCCCTGGGCGAGTTGCGCCGCCTGCGCCTGAGCGCAGAATATCAACGCGAAGGCGAGCCTGTTGAGGAGATCGAGTATCACGTCTTACCCAATGGTGTCTCGCGCCAGAAACGGTGTGTCGAACACACCCGCACACTCTTTTTCAAGGATGACCTGAGCGGTCCGCGCGGCCTTGGGCATTTGGGGACGCGCGGGTTGGTCTACGAAACTTATACCCTGGCCCTCACCACGAGCCTGCTGGAGGCGATCTTCGCCGGGAAGATTGCGCCCGGTTCGGAAGCGTGTGCGAAACTCGACGACTCGGCCACCAGCGGATATTCGACCATCCCCGATGCGCCCGGCCAATACTGGAAGCGCTCGGGCATCCCTGGTTTTGCCAATCACGCCGACCAGCACTTCTTTCTCCCAAATCATTATACGGACCCATTCGGGAATGTCACTCGCCTTGTCTACGACCCGCTCGATCTATTTGTGGAATCGAGCGAGGACGCCTTGAGAAATGTCACCCAGGTGCTTGCCTTCGATTATCGAGTCCTCGCTCCTCGAGAGATCAAGGACGCGAACGACAATTTGTCCGAAGTCTATTTCGATGCTCTAGGGCTGCCAGCGGCGATGGCGCTCAAGGGCAAGGGCGACGAAGCAGATAATCTCACCAGCTCCAACGTCCTGCTCGTCAACCCAAACGCTGGGGCGCTGGCGACCTTTTTCGGGGCCGATGCTTACGACGAAGCGACGGCGCGGCGCTGGCTGGGGAACGCGACGGCCCGTCACATCTACCACTTCGGCGAGAGACACAACCCCGATGGCTCGATCACTTGGGCCGCGCACCCAGCCTGCGCCTGCGGCATCCTGCGGGAGCAGCATACCGCCCAGCCGGGCGGCGACGTCAGCCCGCTGCAAGTGGCTTTTGAATATTCCGACGGCGCGGGCAACGTGCTGGTCAAGAAGGTGCAGGCCGAGCCGGAGCATGAAGGTGGGCCACTGCGTTGGATCGCAAACGGCAAGACGATTCTGAATAACAAAGGCAAGCCGGTCATGCAGTATGAGCCGTATTTCAGCGAAAACGGCCAGCGCTTCGAGGAACTGCGCGAGGTGGGCGTCACCCCAATCTTGCAATATGATGCAGTTGGAAGACAGATGCGCACCGACATGCCAGATGGTTCCTACAGCCGCGTCGAATTTTCGCCGTGGCACGTCGCCAAATACGACGCCAATGATACGATCCGTGAAGATGAGAATGTTTGGTATTCCAATAGGACATCTGCAGATGCCACGCCTGAGCAGCGTCGCGCCGCCCAACTAGCTGCGAAACATGCCGGGACTCCTTCCCTGACCATCCTGGACAGCCTAGGTCGGGACGTGGTCGCCATCGCCCACAACCGCGTCCCCGATGATGCGCAGACGCTGGTCAATACCCGGCCTGTGGACCGACCTTGGCTGGACGAGCGCTATGTCATCTTTACCAAACTTGACGCCGAGGGCAAGCCGCTGTGGATTCGCGACACACGCGGCAACCTTGTCATGCAATATGTTTTGCGCCCGCCCACTATACCGCCAACGCCCATCTCGAACACTGCCGAGCCGATAGCTTTCACCCCCGCTTATGACATCGCTGGAAATCTGCTCTTCCAGCACAGCATGGACGCGGGTGATCGTTGGATGCTCAACGACGCCGCCGGGAAACCCATGCTAGCCTGGGATGTCAATGACCGAGGCGACGAGCGCGGGAGGGTCCTCCATGAGCAACGCTTTTTCTTTACCACCTACGACCCCCTGCATCGGCCCACCGAGACCCATCTGACGATCAACGCGGATACGGCACGGGTGATCGAAAGCTTCACTTATGGTGAGACATCCTTGACCGATGCTGAAGCCAAAGCGCAGAATTTGCGCGGTCAAATGCACCAACACTACGATGCCAGCGGGCTGATGACCCATGCGCGCCACGATTTCAAAGGCAACCTGCTCGAAGCGCAGCGCCAGCTGGCAACCGACTATCACGCCCCCGTGCTCGATTGGACGGTTGCCACGCTGGAGGCCGAAACCTTCGCCCAAGTCACCGAATACGACGCGCTCAACCGCATGACACGCCAATACAACTGGCATAAGGTCGCACCTGTCAATAAGCGCATTGCGTGCTACGAACCAATCTACAACGCACGCGGACTGCTGACTCGTGAAGACTTGGTGCTGCATGTCACCAAAGATCAACACGGTTTCACTCAAGGCCCAGAGGCCGTTCGCACCCACGCCATCGTCGCCATCGCCTACGACGCCAAAGGGCAGAAGCAGTTCATCCAATATGGCAACAACACCATCACACGTTACAGCTATGATCCTGAGACCTTCCGCCTGGTGCAGTTGCTCACCACACGGCCAGGGTACAACCCGCCCTTCCCCAACCATCATTCTCATTTACATGATGAGAACGTGTTGCAACAGCTCAATTACACTTACGATGCAGTCGGTAACATCACCGAAATATATGACGAAGCCTACGAACCGGTCTTCTTCCAAAACCAGGAAGTCAAGCCACACAGCCGCTACGTTTACGATGCGCTTTATCGCCTGATCACAGCCAGTGGACGTGAAAGCGGCGCACGCATTGGCGCGCCGCCCCAAGTCCAAAACAGACCTGACTATGAAGGCGCTTTTCCAAACCGCCTGACCGATCCCAAAGCGTTGCGCAATTACACCGAGCAGTATCGTTATGATGCGGTTGGCAACATCGATGAGATGAGTCACAGCGCCGGGCCGCTCGGCAGTTGGACGCGCCACTACACCTATGCCGCCGACAGCAACCACCTGCTGCGCACTTGGGAAAGCGCGGAAGATTGGGAAGACGCTAGGGCGACCAACAAGATTACCTATCATTATGACCCACACGGCAGCATGTTGAACTTGGCCCGCACCGACGACGCTTTCCACCTGCGCTGGGACTACCGCGACATGATCCAGACCGTCCAGTTGGACGACCAGCGCCGCGCCTACTACAACTACGATGCCCAAAAGGAGCGCACGCGCAAGGTCATTCTTGAGCGGAGCGGCCGCAAGGAACGCCTGTACCTGAGCGGCATGGAAATCTACCGCGAGTACGACGCGCAAGGGCAGGTGGTGGAAGAGATCGAGTCCCATCACCTGTTCATTGGCGACCAACGCGTCCTGATCGTGGACGATGTGGTGCAAACTGACAGCGCCGACTATCGCAGAGGCACACATTTCCGCTACCAATACAGCAACCACTTGGGTTCAGCTTGCGTGGAGTTGGATGCAGATGCGGCGGTGATTACTTATGAAGAGTATCATCCCTGGGGTACGGGCGCCTATCAAGCCGGGCGCAGCGCGGCAGAGGTGAACTTGAAACGCTATCGCTATACGGGTAAGGAGCGGGATGAGGAGACAGGGTTGAATTATCATTCGGCGAGGTATTATGCGCCGTGGTTGGGGAGGTGGACTAGCTGTGATCCAGTCGTAAATCTAAATTTATATATTTACGCCAGTGATAATTCTTTGCAGCGAATTGACCCGTCTGGCGAAACCGATGTTCCCTGGTATGAGCGCGCTGGAGGTTGGCTTGGGGATAATGTGTTTGTGCCTTTAGTACAGACGATATTTGGAGGCAGTTCAGCAAATGCCCCAGGACCTCAAGATAGAACATACTCGCGTCAAACTTACACTGAACAGGCTGTCCAAGTCGCTGTTATGGTCGCCCCACCAGCGCGAATATTGCGACTGGCTTCCCCTCTTGCACGAAGAGTAGTTGTAGGGGCAGCTACTATGGCAACAGTCCGTGTAGTCGGCCAGGTAGCCCAAGATGCTCAACAAGGACATCGAAGTTCACCGCGAGATTTAGGAAGAGCTGCACTGACTGGATTGGAGGAGGGCACTACGCAAGCAGCAGCAGATGCAGCATTGGGCTTTGTAAGTCGCCAAGTTGGAAGAATGGCTCGTGGAGTAGTCCAACACGTTAGATCAGAACGTATTAGTCAATCGGTCTCTGATCCACGAGCCAATATGAGACGTGAAACTGCTCCGCACCCACCAGCAGGACCGCCCTTGCCTACAAGTAACACAGAGTCCAGAATGGCAGGAGGTGGTGCACGCGATTTGCTGCCTCCACGAAATCAGCATCCGCATGGACATGGTCATGGGCTAAGGGATGTAAATCCACCAAGTCCGGTAACCAGTTTAGGAGATCGGGTAAATAATTGTGCCAATGTTGCAATTGCGCTAGATGCAACACTGGCTGGGATACCTACCACCGCAGCTCCAGGTCGATGGACATTAGCAAGAGATTTAGCAAGATTATTTGGCCGAGCCTTTCAGAGCATGCCTTCAAGAAATTCTATTGAAGCGTCATTGCTTCGTGCGGGATCGGGAGCCCGCGCTATTATTTGGGATAACACTGGCGCGGGACATTTCTTTAATGCGGTTAATCAAAATGGAGTAATTCGATTTCTAGATGGTCAAGTTGGTCGTCCGGCGTCATTTAGTGAGCGCAATTTGCGGATGATGAGAACAAACTGATTAATATATTATTTCCCTTATATGTTTGCCTAAACAACAATTTCTTTTACTAAATGTGGACGTCAATTGTTGAAATCTCTTATTTGAAACGCAAACTATCCTTGACAAGGAGCCTCCACAATGCCTGACATAACCCCAAAAACCTACCGCATCACCGGCACCATCCTCCACCGCCAAACCCGCGAGGGATTGGCCGGACTACATGTTGAAGCCTGGGACAAGGATTTGATCTTCAACGACTTGGCCGGTAACGCGGTGACGGATGCTGTGGGGTCGTTTGTGATCCAGTTCGATGAGTCCTGTTTTGCCAACTGTTTCCTTATGCCAAACCGGTCCCGTTGGAAGTTTTAGAAAAGATGGAAATATCCGCCCGGTAGCATTCCAAAAAACAAACATCTGTAAACACCACCCGCGCAAGTTGTTCGTTTTGTTTTGCTTATTTGAAAGAGGTGCCGCATGGACATCCAACCCAAAAATCTCGACGCCCGGCTCAACATTCTGAATACCGTGATCGTCAAAAGCAAAGATCAAAAATTGGTCAAAAAGGCTTTTGATGACCACAACGGCGATTCGGCGGCGCTCGAAAGCCTGAATGGCAAATTGTCGCAGAAGATGCTCAACAAGCTCGCTCTGGCTCATTCTCTGGCCAAGTGGTCAGACGACCATGCGCCGCTGGTTGAGACGTTTCTTGGGCAGCCCAAGGTAAAAAGCCTGCGGGATGTCGCGCTGCAATTCAGCGTCAGCGATCTGATCGGAATATTGGATGAGAAGGCCATACCCGATTCCACGCGGGGCACTACACTGGACGAGAAAAAGGTCAATTACGCGACGACCCTGCACGACAAACTTTTTGCCACCGAAACCAGCGCAGTGCTGCAACGCATGGTGAAGACGGCTGAAATTCCCATTGTCGAAGCGGGTGTGCGCCGCGGGGTGGAAAATTTCTTCAAGAACCAGCCAGATTTCGACATTCGCAACACATCGGTTTACACTGCCCTCAAACAGCCTGATGCGCTTAAAAATGTCCCCGAAAAACTGCGCGCCAGCGTTGTGGACCAAGTAAAGGTTCTACAACGCGTGCAGGCGCTCAGCCCAACAGCAGCCGCGCTGCCGCTGCTGATAAAGGGCAACCTGACTTCTGCCGTGAGTATTACCGCCATGCCTGAATCGGTTTTTATGCAGACGTACGGTGAATCTCTCGGAAAGGAAGTTGCCCTGCAAGTCTACACCAACTCTATCAACACACACATACGCAATGAACACGCGCTGATAGCGATGCAGGAAGCGGTGCGAGGCACAGGGCTGGCGGTCATTGACGGCCAAACGCCGAAAGAAGAACGCCTCTCGAAAATGCAAGAACTGACCGACACGGCTGGTGTGCCGCTTAATCTGCAGACCTTATTTGGCGATATGAATTATTGCGAATGTGAAGATTGCACATCCGTCTACAGCGCGGCTGCCTATTTTGTAGAACTGCTGCAATTTCTGCGCAATAACAATTTAGGGCCGAACCCGGTCAATCCGATGACCCCCAATCCAAACATTCATCCGGGCATCGCCAACACACCCCTCGAAAAACTCTTCCGCCGCCGACCCGACCTAGGCTGCCTAGAATTGACCTGCGAAAATACCGATACAATCCTGCCTTACATTGACCTCGTCAACGAAGTCATGGAAAGCTTTGTAGTGCATCTCGAAGAGTACAAGGCCAGCACCACTGACCCAAAACAGGCTAAACTCGAAGTTTTTAATGTAAACGATGAAACCAGCGCTGAACTGCTGGCCCAACCCCAGCATATAAATGATGATGCTTATAACATTCTCAAAAGCGCAGTTTATCCGTTTACCCTACCTTACCACCAGCCCATTGATGCTATACGCATCTTTCTGAAATATCTCGGCACAAGCCGCTATGAACTACTGGATCGCTTCCGCGTTTCGATCGACGAGGCCAGCGGCAGAGTTCCGTCTGCCAGACAGGCCGAACTGGCGATTTTGCATCAAGCCACCCTTGACCGGGCTGTGGATGCCGAGTTTCTTGGTCTGACCCAAGAAGAATACATCATTCTGACCAAGCAATCCTTTTGGCCGAAGGCTTATTTTGAACTAACTACGGCCAACAACGTCTACACCGAGAATCAATACCGTCACGATATTGGCGTCAAAGCGGTTCATGCCTATTATGGCTATGCTACCGGGTCGGATATGCTCGACAGAGATGAAGCGCGGCGGGTGGGGTTGGCCTTTGTTGAGAAACAATTCTTGCCACGCACCGGCATTCAATACACCGACCTAATAGAACTGTTGAAAACAAATTGGATCAACCCCAATTATCCGCAGGGTCAGGCCCTCAACATACTGGAAAGCATCAGATTTAGTTATCGCTTCCTGCAATCGCTGCTGGTTGTTGAAAGCCAGCAATCAAAAATTCGCTTTGCTAAATTGATCGATTTTTTAGAAACTTATCAATCACTCGTTCCGTTGATCCATGCCAAGCTTCACCCTGACCCTTGCGGGGAACAAAAAACGGATCCTCAGATCGACGCAAAGGATTTGAGTAATTGGGTCTATTCCGATTTTGAAAGAATCGGAAAACTGATTGTTTTGGATACCGAAGAAGGACCGCACTTATCGGTGCAAGGCCAATTGTGGCGGGAGGCAACGAAAAAGACCGCAGCCACGCAGGTTGGCGTACTGTATAAAGACGGCAGGATTACCAATAACAAGAGTGTCGTGATTGGCAATGTAAACTTTAGCGGGCAGGTGGTTTGGGCTGATGGCCAATCATTTGCCAAAGAGTTCAACACTTATCAACTCACCATCCGGGATGCGGCAGGAAATTGGATCGGATGGATAAGTGCACAAGGTATCTACCATGATGCCAAACATCAAGCTGTTTGGCTGCCCGTTCAGGATGACTGCGATCTGAAAAAGGTGCGATTGGCGCACTTGGATGGCACTCCGCTGCTCAGCGAGGAGTATGATCGCATCCAGCGCTTTATTCGGCTGTGGCGCAAGACAGGCTGGACGATTGATGAGATAGACAAAGCGCTCAGTGGTCTTTCTGTTGCTGATAACCGCGAAATCACCCCCGAATTTTTGCATCAACTGGTTGCTGTCAAAAAACTGCTTAACCTGACCGGACTGCCTCTACTGAAATTGCTAACTTTCTGGGCCGACATCAGCACTGCTGGGGAAAAATCTCTGTATGCCCAATTATTCCTGACCCACAATCTGCTTGGAGTTGACAACGTATTCAAAGCCGACGCCAACGGCAATTATCTGACAAAACCTACCATATTGACCGATCATCTGCCCGTGCTCATGGCTGCATTGAAGCTGAAAGCAGATGATATAACAGCAATCAAGGATTTCCGTAATCTGACAAATGATCTGAGCCTCGCAAATATAAGCAAACTATACCGCCATAGTTTGCTTATCAAGGCCTTGCATCTCCAAGCAACAGACTTACCTGACTTGATCACCCTTTTTGGGAATCCATTCGAAAGTGCTTACAAGGCTTTAGATCTTTTCGAAACTTGGGGTAGGATGGAGAATGCAGGTTTTACATTTCCCCAGCTCAACTATCTGATTCGAGACCATGACGATGCTTTGCGCCCCATGTCCCCCTCTAAGAAGAGCATCCTCCAAGTTGCCAAGGCCCTTCACGACGGATTGAATGCCATTGATCACGACCATCCAGATATACCAGACAATAAGCCTGAAGATGCCACTTCTGATCTGGTTCGGGCCAAAGCCGGTTTGGTGTTCGAGCAGTCAGTGGTCGAACAGATTCTTGGACTGTTAGAAGGAACGACTATCTACACAACAAATGTCCCTGCTCATTTGCATATTACGATGCCACAGGACCTTGCCCAAAAACTAATATACAAAGATCAAATCGATGCAAAACTCCAAATGACGGGCATCTTGACCGAAGCCGAAAAATTGAGGGCGAAAACTCTTTCTCTTGACCCTGGATGGTCAGAGGCGATTGACCGTCTTCGCAACCAACCCCCAGTCTACACGACGAATGTCCCTGCTCATCTGCATATTACGATGCCAGAGGACCTTGCCCAAAAGCTGATATACAAAGATCAAATCAATGCAAAACTCCAGATGACAGGCATCTTAACCGACGACGAAACATTGAGGGCAAAACATCTTTCACCTAACCGTGAGTGGTCAAATGCCATTGACCGTCTCAGTAGAAAATCGCATCATTTCTATGACGATGTTCTACGGGGCATCTTCCAAAGTGCGCCCGCTTCTATACAGAACTTCCTAGGAGGACATATTAGCCTTCCGGTAGATCTGCAGCATCCGAATCTCCCCGACCTGAACACGGCCCTCGGGAAAAGATTCTATTTCCTTAAATACTTCCTGCCATTCCTGCGCGAGCAGCTTGCCAGCCAATTGGTCATTGATACGATCAGCGGGGCCTCTGGCTTGTCACGCGATGTCACTAACACTTTGTTATCTGAAATCATCGAAGTTGGGACGCCAGCACAGTCTGCCCTGATTGTGTTAGAGAAGATCAAAGACCAACCCGCCAATCCAAGCGATGAATGGTCAGGGTATATCATTCCAACTGCGGATGGAGAATACTCTTTCACCGCTACTGTTGCCACCGGCGGCTCACGGCCCCAGCCTTTATGGCTCGAAGGCCAAAGTATTCCATTTACAATCCAGCAGGATGACCCGTCTAATGTCTGGTCAACGAACCCAGCGCGGCTGGTCAAACTCAAGGGCGGAAAACCATACCTATTCAAAATGGCGGCCCATTACCAAGAGCCGCTTCAGTGGAAGACCGCCATGTCACCCAATGCTCCAATCTCGCCATCCGCGCTTTTGCCGGATTACTTATCGCGGGGTGTCGAAGGTATCTTTATCCGGCTGCGCAAAGTCGCCTTGTTGGTGAACAGTTTTGGGCTGGGTTCTGATGAAATCAGTTATTGGCAGGCCCATTCTGTTGATTTCGATGGGTTTGATCTGAATAATCTCACTTTTCAACA
>Ga0070699_100004314_pt1 | contig 12570 bp, 9 predicted proteins | sample KBSK1503metaG_FD_65473 | JGI IMG/M metagenome (GOLD analysis project Ga0070699, IMG submission 65473) | Corn, switchgrass and miscanthus rhizosphere microbial communities from Kellogg Biological Station, Michigan, USA - KBS K1-50-3 metaG | ecosystem: Host-associated > Plants > Roots >...
CTGAGCCCGGTTGCGAAGGCCATGCTCGCCGCCATGCCGATGCCGGGGAGCGGCACGGCGTTCAATGGACAGGCGACGCTCGACGACGGGCCGCAGAACCAGGAGACGCTGAAGCTCGATCAACGGTGGAGCGATCGGTGGACGACGACCGGCATGTATGCGCATCAGCACACGCGCGAGCCGGGGTCGGCGTTCTACGGGACGTTCGGATCCGTTCCCGGCGATCCCGGTGCGAGCCTGCTGTTCCGCACCGTGGACTTCCTCGCCCTCAACAACATCTTTGTTCCGAATTCGAGTACGACCGTCGCCGTCCGCTACGGCTACAACCGCTTCAAGGATTTCGGCGGCAACTACCCGGCGTTCGACGCGGCGAAGCTCGGGTTCCCATCGGCGCTCGTCGGCGCGATGACATTCAATACGTTCCCGACGGTCAGCATCACGGGCTACAACGGCCTCGGCAACGGCGGCCCCTCGAACGCCACGCACGTGACGCAGACCGCGAGCGCGTCGATATCGCACCTTGCCGGGAGCCACACAATCAAGGTCGGCGCCGAGTACCGCCAGATCGGCGCGAACGTGTTTGCGTTCAGCTCCTCGGCGGGGACTTACAGCTTCACGCAGGCGTTCACCGCGCCGACGCCTACGGCGTCCGGCGGCGACGCGTTCGCGAGCTTCCTGCTCGGCTACCCCGCGACCGGCAGCATCGTCAATGCGACTCCCGCGCAGTACCGCATCAACTACTACGCCGGCTATGCCGAAGACGACATGCGTGCCAGCGCGAAGCTGACGCTCAATTACGGCCTTCGGTACGAATTCGAGACCGGCGTGCATGAAGCCGACGATCACTTCACCGTCGGCTTCGATCCGAACGCGACGTTCCCGGTGCAGGTGCCGGGCATGACGCTCAAAGGCGGGCTGATGTATGCGGGGCAGGACGGCTATCCCAGGTCGCAGGGCAAAGCGCTGAACGGCGCGGCGCCGCGCGCGGGCTTTGCCTGGTCGCTGACGAACAAGGATGTCATCCGCGGCGGCTACGGGTTCTACCGGGCGCCGATTCAGTTCTCGGGCGTCGGCGAGACCGCGATGGGCCGGCTGGGATACACCGCAAGCACGACGTATCTCTCGAGCACCGACGGCAACCGCACGCCGGCCAACTCGCTGAGCAATCCGTTTCCGGGCGGCATCACGCCGCCGCAGGGGAACTCGCTCGGTCTCGCGACCGGTGCCGGCGGCGTCGTCGACTTCGTCGATCCGAACTCGCGTCCCGGCGCCGTGCAGCAGTATTCGATCGACTACACGCACGAGTTCAAGGGAGGCATCGTGGCATCGGTCGGCTACTCGGGCAGCCGCTCGGACCACATGCCGCTCGGCGGCACGGTGGACGCGACCGTCAACATCAACCAGCTCGATCCGAAATACCTGTCGCTCGGGTCGGCGCTGCTCGATCTCGTGCCGAACCCGTTCTTTGGTATCCCGACATTCGGCAACCTCGCGAACTCGGCGACGACGACGCGCGGCCAGCTGCTCCGGCCATTCCCACAGTTCGACAACGTGCTCGCGCATCGCATGACGGCAGCCCGTGCGCGCTACAACGCGATGACGCTGCGCCTCGACAAGCGCGTCCGCAACAACTGGGGCGTCAACGCGAACTACACGTTCAGCCGCCTGATGGACAACCAGTTCGGCGAGTCGAACACCTACTCCGCGCGCAACCAGGCGGCGCTCGACAACTACAACTTGAATGGTGAATGGGGCTACTCGCTGCTCGACGTTCCGCATCGGTTCAACGTCAACGGGACGGTGGTCCTGCCAGTCGGCCGCGGACACAAGTGGCTGACCAGCGGACTGCCCAATGCGCTGCTCGGCGGCTGGTCGGTCACGATGGCGGGTCGTTTTCAGAACGGCTTTCCCGTCAGCGTGTGGCAGTCGACGAACAACTCAGGACTGCTGGGCAGCTCGCAGCGGCCGAACCTCGTGTCCGGCGTTCCCGTGGCCACGACCGGGTCGCTCGACGCGCGCCTGACCAACTGGATCAATGCCGCTGCGTTCACCGCGGCCCCCGCGTACACGTTCGGCAACGCTCCGCGCACGATCCCCGGCCTGCGCACGCCGGGACAGGAGAACGTCGACCTCAGCATCCAGAAGGCGCAGACGATCGGCCATCGCACGATCTCTGTGCGCGCCGATGTGTTGAACCTGTTCGATAACCCGTTGTTCACCACGCTCGGGTCGCAGTTCGGCACACCAACGTTCGGCCAGCTCACGGCGGTCGGCGGCTACGCGCGATCCATACAGTTCCAGTTCCGGCTTGGTTTCTAGGAGGCGTCATGACAACAGATGATTCGGGGCGTCGCGCGGCGCCGCTCACCCGCCGCGGTTTCATAGAGCAGTTGGGTCTCGGAATCGGCGGCTCGGCACTCGTGATGAGTGCCATGCGGTCGTGGGAGCTGATGGCGCAGTCAGCCGGCCCGCGGCCGGTGTATTCGGGTCGGTCGACCGGGACGAAGGTCATCATCCTCGGCGCCGGCATCTCGGGAATGACGACCGCCTACGAGCTGGGCAAGCTCGGATACAACGTGAGCATTCTTGAGGCGCGCGATCGCGTCGGCGGCGTGAACTACACGGCCCGGCGCGGATCGACGCACACCGAAATCGGACCGAACGGTGAAACGCAGGTCTGCAACTATGACGAAGGTCTCTACAGCAATGGCGGCCCATGGCGCCTGCCGCACTGGCACGAGGGGGTCCTCGGCTACTGCAAGGAGCTCGGCGTTCCGCTCGAGGTCTTCATCAACGAGAACGAATCGTCGTACTACTACTTCGAGGGCGACAACATCGGACCGCTCGCGAACAAGAAGGTTCGTCTGCGCGAGATCAAGGCCGACATGGTCGGCTACACCTCCGAGTTAATGGCGAAGGCGATCAACCAGAACACGCTCGACCTTCCACTCACAGCGGCAGACAAGGAAAAGTTCGTCGCGTTCCTGGTGAGCGAGGGCTACCTCGATCGCGCGGACCATGCGTACCGGAAAAACACCGGGCGCGGACCGGGCGATCCGTACGACTTCACCGCCCTTCTGCAGTCCGGTTTCGGCAGCCGGATTCGATCGGTCCTGGACGGCACGGGCATGGCGCCGATGTTCCAGCCGGTCGGCGGCATGGATCAGTTCCCGAAAGGTTTCCAGCGCAAGCTCAATGACAAGATCACGTTCAATTCGGAGATCACGTCGATCAAACAGACCAACGATGGCGTCAAGGTCGCCTACAAGAACACGAAGACAGACGCGACGAAAGAGGTCACCGCGGACTACTGCGTCTCCTGTCTGCCGCTGACGATCCTCAGCAAGATGGACGTCAACCTGTCGCCCGAGACGATGGCGGCGGTGAAGGCCACGCCGTACAGCCCGAGCGCGAAGATGGGGCTGCAGATGAAACGGCGCTTCTGGGAGGAAGACGACAAAATCTTCGGCGGCCATCTCTACTCGAACCTGCCGATCGGCGACTTCGCCTATCCATCGTGGGGCTACTTCGGCAACAAGGGCGTGCTGCTCGGCTTTTACGGCAACGGCCAGATGGCCGGCCTCGTCAACAAGCCGATCAAGGAGCGCATCGAGCACGTGCTCACGCAGGCGAGCAAAGTGCATCCGCAGATACGCACCGAGTACGAGGCCGCGTACCTCACGTGGTGGGAACGGACGCAGTACAGCCTGGGCGCGTTCGCCGCGGGTGGCGGCGGCAACCAGGCCGATCGCGTGGCCACGCTCGGCAAACCGGACGGTCGTATCTATCTCGGATGCGCCGCGGTCAGCGGAAACGGCGGCTGGCAGGAAGGCGCGGTCACGGCTGCGTGGAAACAGGTGAAGCAGCTCCACGAATACGTGATGTCGACAAACGCGGCGCGGACGGCGTAACGGTCATGTCCCTCAAGAACTGTTTCATCGCGCTCATCATCGTCGCCGCAGGCTGGGTACCTGCGGCGGCCCAATCGGTAAAGCACATTCAGCCAAGTGGTCAGACAAATGGGGGAGGCGGCATCGCCACCGGCGTCTGGGTCGGCGATACGTACTATCTGAGCGGACAACTGCCGTCGCCGATGACCCCCGCCGATCGCGCGAAAGGGACTCCGGCTGTCTACGGCAACATGCAGGCGCAGGCCGAAAGCGCCTTCGGAAAAATCCAGAGCCTCCTGAAGGAGCAGGGGCTCGGCATGGGCGACGTCGTCATGATGCGCGTCTACATGGCGGCCGATCCCGCGGACAACAAACTCGACTTCGCTGGTATGAATGCGGCGTACGCGAAGTTCTTCGGCACGCCGGAGCAGCCGAACAAGCCGGCGAGAGCGGCCGTGCAGGTTGCGGCGCTCGTCGCGCAGGGCGCGCTGCTCGAAGTCGAAGTGCAGGCGGCGCGTCCCTCCCCTCCGCTCGCCACCAGCCGATGAGGGTCGCAACGTGCGCGGCGATCGCCGTTGTGTGGGTGACGGCGATCGCCCTCCGCGCGCAAGTGGCATCGCCGCCGGTGTTCACGCAGCAGCAAGTGGACGCCGGCCGCGCCGCGTACGCGAAGAACTGCGCGGAGTGCCATATGCCGGACCTGAGCGGGAACAATGAAAAGCCTCCGCTCGCCGGCGAGACCTTCATGGGCACGTGGAGCGACCGGACCACGAAGGACCTGCTCGACTACATGTCGGGCGCCATGCCCTTCGGCGGCCCGTCGCTGGAGGCCGACACCTACCTGTCGCTCACCGCGTACATCCTGCATTCGAACGGTGCGGCGGCGGGCAGCGCTGCGCTGACGGCGCTGACCGCTGCGCGCATTGGCAGCTTGCCATGCGCCGCGCCGTCGGCGAAGAGCCTCGAGCGCGTCTGTGCCGCGGTCCGTGACGTCGGGTCAAATTGATCCGAGCTATTGCTGCTGCTGTTGCTGCTGCTCGGCCTCGGCGTCGCGCATCGGCAGGCTGGCGTCGCGGGACATCCACGGCGTGAACGGCACCACGTCAACGACCTCCGGTTGCTGCACCGGGCCGACGCGCACGGCCACGGCGAGCTCGCTGCGGACGGCGCTGATCCCTTTGTAGATGCCGCGCGTCGGCGGGACGTCGGCATAGTCGCGCCCAATGGCGACGCGGATGTGGCGCGCGCCGGCGATCAAGTTGTTGGTTGGGTCGAAGCCGATCCACCCCGCGCCCGGGATCAACGCCTCGGCCCACGCGTGCGTGGCGTCCTCGCTCGAGCGGTCCGCGGCCGTGACATCCCGGAACAGATACCCGCTGACGTACCGCGTCGGCACGCCGAGCTGCCGCGCAAGCGCGATGAAAATGTGGGAGAAGTCCTGGCAGACGCCGCGGCGGGCGTGGAGTGCTTCATCGATCCGCGAGTCGACACGCGTGCTCTGCGGGCTGTACTCGAAGTGCCGGTACATCGTCCCCATCAGGTCCCGCAGCGTCGTCAGCGGATCGTTCGCGCGGCCAAGACCGATCGCGCGCGCAAACTTTGACAGCGCGTCGGTCGTCTCGGCGAATCTGCTCGGCGCCAGCAGATCCCACCACTCGCCGGCCTCGCTCCGCGCGTCGAGCTCGTCCCACGCGTCGGGCGAAATCGTGTCCTGGCTCGACGCGGCCGGGGAGCACTCCACGAGCGCCTGCGCCGTCAACGTCAGGTGTGAATGCCGGCCGGGCACATTGAAGTGGTGCACCGTGTTGCCGTCGTGATCCTGATAGAGCATCACCCGCGACGCGGGTGAGGTGCTCAACGAGAAGTGGAGACATCGCTGCAGACCGTCGCTGCGGGGCTGCATGCGTGCCTCCATCACGCTTTCGCTGATGGGGGCCTCGTAGTCGAAGCGTGTGACGTGGCGAATGTTGAACCGCATCAGGGCCTGTCTCTCACGCGGGAATCGCTGATTCGATGGGATAGGCGATGTAGCTCTGGTACAGCGCCGAGTGAATCTGTCCGCACTGCGCGCCGATGCCGGCGAGATACGCACGCGGGTCGTCGTTGAGGATCTCATCGACCTGCCCGTAGTCCAGCGAGGAGTGCAGCCGTCCCGCCAGCCGATCCGCGCGGCCGCCGGTGTCGCGGCCGCCGGCGCGCGCGATGGCAAGCAGCGCCGATTCGAGACGCGCCGTGGCGAAGCGCACCGATCGCGGGAAGTCGGCGCTCAGGAGGAGGAACTCGGTGACGCGTTCCGGCCGCACATCCGCGGTGTAATGGCGGCAGTAGGCCTCGAGAGCGGCGCACGATCGCAGCAGCGCGATCCAGTCGATCTGCTCGAGACGTCCCCCCTCGGCGATCGCCTGATCGGCGACAAACGCGTCGATCAGCGCCGCCGTCGAGGCGGCGCGCTCGATGAAACGTCCGGCCTGCAGGTACTGCCAGCCCTCGCCGTGCCCCATCGTTGCATCCGTCAGGCCCTGGAACAGGTGGATCCCGGCGATGACGGTGCGGCAGATCGACGGCGCCCGTTCGCGGCGATCGCCGTGCGTCTGGATCTGACGCACCGCCAGGAAGAGGGCGTTCAGCTGCTCCCACATGTCGGAGCTGATCTCCTCACGCACCTGGCGGCCGTTCTCGCGCGCCGCGGTCACGCAGGAGGCCATCGAGCTGCGGTGCGCGAGGTCGAACAGCGCCGCGCCGACAAGCGGTGCGCGTTCGATCGGCCCGTCCAGCACACCTGCGAAGCCGAGCGTCGCGTACAGACGATCGGCGGCGCGGCGCGTCGTCGCATCGGGACGTCCCAGGCCCAGATCGAGCCCGACGTCCACCAATCGTGCGGTGTGCTCGGCGCGTTCCAGGTACCGCGCGATCCAGTACAGGCCATCAGCGGCGCGTGAGAGCAGCATCGTCAGTCCTGCAGCACCCAGGTGTCCTTGCTGCCCCCGCCCTGCGACGAGTTCACGACGAGCGAGCCCTTCCGAAGGGCGACGCGAGTCAGCCCGCCCGGGACAATCCGCACGCGGTCGCCGTAGAGGACGTAGGGCCGAAGGTCGATGTGGCGCGGTTCGATCCCGTCGCCTGTGAAACAGGCGCCGCGCGACAACGGCAGCGTCGGCTGCGCGATGAAGTTCCGCGGCTCGGAGACGATCTTCTGGCGGAAGGCGTCACGCTCGGCCGCCGTGCTGTGCGGGCCGATCAGCATTCCATACCCGCCCGACTCACCGACGGCTTTGACGACCAGTTCGTCGAGATGCTCCAGCGCGTAGCGCCGATCGTCGGGCTTGCTCATCAAGTACGTCTCGACGTTCGGGAGAATCGGTTCCTCCGACAGGTAGAAGCGGATGATGTCCGGCATGTAGGCGCAGAGCGCCTTGTCGTCGGCGATCCCTGTGCCGATCGCGTTGGCGATCGACACGTTACCCGCGCGATAGGCGTTCAGCAGCCCGGGCACGCCGAGGCGCGAGTCGGTTCGGAAGGCGAGCGGATCGAGAAAGTCGTCGTCCACTCGCCGGTAGATGACATCGACGCGTCGAAGGCCCGACGTCGTCCGCATGTACACCGCGTTGTCATGCGTCAGGAGATCGCGTCCTTCAACGAGCGGCACGCCCATCTCGCGTGCGAGGAACGCGTGCTCGAAATACGCCGAGTTGCCGACGCCGGGCGTCAGCACGACCAGCGTCGGCTCTGGGCGGTTCGGCGGCGCCAGCGTGCGCAGCGCGGCCAGCAGCGTCTGTCCGTAGTCCGCGACGGGACGGACGCTGTACCGGGAGAACAGCCCCGGGAAGACGCGCTTCATCACCTCGCGGTTCGCCAGCATGTACGACACGCCGCTCGGGACGCGCAGGTTGTCTTCGAGCACGACGAAACGGCCGTCCTGGAGCCGCACGAGATCGGTTCCGGCGACCGACACGTAAATGCCGCGATGCACGTGCACGCCGCGCATCTCGCGGCGATAGTGCCGGCAGCTGTACACCAGCTCGCGTGGCACGATGCCTTCGGCGAGAACGCGCTCCTCGTGATAGATGTCGCGCAGGAACAGATTGATCGCGGTCAACCGCTGCGTCAGGCCGGCTTCGATCGTGGCCCACTCTGCGGCCGTGATGATTCGCGGCAGCAGGTCGTACGGAAAGATGCGTTCGGTTCCCGCTTCGTCGCCGTAGACCGTGAAGGTGATGCCCTGGGTCAGGAACGCCCTGTCGGCTTCGGTCTGATGCTGGCGCAACTGCGGCAGCGACGCGGCCAGGAGATCCTCGACGAGCGGAACGCAGTGCGGCCGCGCCTCTCCGCTGCTGTCAAACATCTCGTCGTAGACGTGATCGAGGGAGTATCGCGAAAACAGATCGCCGGGCGGAGACGAAGGCAAAGCCATGCGGCGGCCCGGCGCCGCGGGCTGGGACAACGACACGGGGCAATAACTCAGACGTGTCTGTCGGACTGTCGCGAACGTCTGACGGATATGTGGGAATGCTCCGTTTCGCGCCCGACATCCGACCGCAGGATCGTCCGTCTCGGGCTCCAGCGCAGGAAGCCGGAGTCCACCAGCGCGTCCAGGACGTACCGGCAGTCATCCGCGCCAAGATTCCACAAACGCACCGCTTGTCCGACGGTCAATTCAAGGCCAGGCATTTCTTCGAAGTCGCTTCGAACACGATCGACGACCAGCGCGAAACTCATTGGCCTTCCTCCTTGCGTTGCCTGAGTGCAACGGCAGGGCCAGACGCCAGAGCGGTCGATCGGTTCGATTTTGCTGCAGGATTTCGCGCGCCGAGCCGCCGCGGGCGGTTCCGCTGATCGAAACTGGCGCAGCAATGTTGGTGGTAGGAGCGTGCGGGACGAAAACGTCTCAGTGAAACGATCGCTCCAGCGAATTTACCGCCCAAACCGATGCTGATGCGGGGCAGCCGTCTTGCTGACGGGGATCGTCACGCCGCAGGAGGCCTCCGTGACCGATGACCATCGCCCCGCGCCCGTCGAAGAGAATTCGCTGCTCTGGACGCTGGAGGAGATCGGGCGTCTCGTGTCGCGCAGCGGGAATCCGTCCGAAACGCTCGCCAACATCGTCAACTTGATTCAGCGCCGCTTCGGAACCGACGTGTGCTCGGTCTATCTGCTCGAAACCGATCGCGCGACGCTTGTGCTCGCCGCCACCGTCGGTCTTCGCCCCGACAGCGTCGGCCGCGTGCGCATGCGAACGACCGAAGGGCTCGCCGGCCTCGTCGCCGAGCGCATGCGCCCCGTGAGCGTCTCCGACGCGACCATGCACCCACGGTTCAAGTATTTCCGCGATGCGGGCGAGGATCCCTACCGGACGTTTCTCGGCGTACCGATCGTCGATGGCGGAGTGCTCCAGGGCGTGCTCGTCGTCCAGACCGCCGAGCCGCGCAGCTTCAGCGACGACGACATCCGGATGCTGACGATGGCCGGCGCGCAGCTCGCGCCGATCGTGGGCGAGGCCCGAACGACCGAAAACTTCGTCGTACCGGCCCACCAGCGGCTCGTCGAGCTGGCGGGCAACCTGTGGTGGAGCTGGGACGACGAGAGCACGGCGCTTTTTCGCGAGATCGATCCGCTGCTCTGGCTCGAGCTCGATCACAACCCGGTCGCGATGCTGCAGCTGATCGAGATGCGGACGCTTGACGAGCGCGCCTCGCAGCTCGCCCTGCACGGACGCATCAACCACGCATACCGGCGGATGCGCGAGTACGTGGCGTCGAAGCGGACGTGGGGCGCGCGGCACGCCAGCGTGCTGGGCGCGCGCCCGGTCGCGTACTTCTCCGCCGAGTTCGGCCTTCACGAGTCGATCCCGATTTATTCCGGCGGCCTCGGAATCCTCGCGGGTGATCACCTCAAGAGCGCATCCGATCTCGGCATCCCGCTCGTCGGCGTCGGGCTCTATTACGACCAGGGCTACTTCCGTCAACGGCTCGATCGCGGCGGATGGCAGCACGAGGACTACATCGACGTCGACAGCGGCCGGCTGCCGCTGCGGCCGGCGCTCGCAGGCGGCCAGCCGCTCGTGGTCGAGATCCAGACGCGAACCGGCACCATTGCGGCTCGCGTCTGGATGCTCAACGTCGGACGCAATGTGCTGTTCCTGCTCGACTCGGACATCGACGGGAACCGTCCCGAAGATCGCGAGCTCACCGCCCGGCTGTACGGTGGTGATGAGCGCGTCCGGATCCGCCAGGAACTGCTGCTCGGCATCGGCGGCGTCAGGGCGCTGGCCGCCCTCGGCATCGTGCCCGGCGTCGTCCACTTGAACGAGGGACACAGCGCGTTCGCGGCGCTGGAGCTGGTGCGCCGCCGGATGGACAGCGAGGGGATCGACGCGCAAGAGGCCATGCGACGGGTGTCGCCGCACATCGTGTTCACGACGCACACTCCGGTTCCCGCGGGTCACGATCGCTTTGCGCCCGACCTCATTGAAGAACACCTCGGACCCCTTCGGGACGCGCTCGGCATGGACGTGCGCGCATTCGTGGGTCTCGGCCGCGTCAACCGCGCGGACGATAGCGAGGCCTTCTGCATGACCGTGCTCGCGTTGCAATTGTCCCATCGCGCGAACGCGGTCTCGTCGCTGCACGGCCAAGTCTCACGCGCTATGTGGGCCCCGCTCTTCCCGGGTCGTCGCGAGGAGCACGTCCCGATCGGACACATCACGAACGGCGTCCACGTGCGGTCGTGGCTCGCACCACAGATGAAGCAGCTCTACGACCGTCACCTCGGCGCCGACTGGACCGCGCGAGGCAACGAAGAGGGCTTGTGGGAAGGTGTCGAGGCGATCGACGACGGCGAGTTGTGGGAGACGCACCAGACGCTGAAGGCGCAACTGATCGCGATCGCGCGGCGGCGCGCGGTCCGCCACGCTGAGCGCCGCGACGAACCAACCGCCGTCATCGACGCACTCCGGCGCGTGCTGAGCCCCGACGCACTGACGATTGGCTTTGCGCGCCGGTTTGCGACCTACAAGCGTGCCAACCTGGTGCTCCAGGATCTCGAGGCCGTCGCGGCGCTCATCAACGATCCGCAGATGCCGGTGCAATTCATCTTCGCCGGCAAGGCGCATCCACATGACACGCCCGGCAAGCGCGTGCTCCAGGAGGTCGCCGCCCTGGTGCGCGATCCGGCCTTCTCGGGCAAAATTCTGTTCATCGAAGACTACGACATCAACGTGGGACGCTACCTGGTCCAGGGCGTCGACGTCTGGTTGAACAACCCGAGGCGGCCGCTCGAGGCGTGCGGCACAAGCGGACAGAAGGTCGTGCTCAACGGCGGCCTGAACCTGTCGGTTCTCGACGGGTGGTGGGCGGAGGCGTTCGACGGCGCAAACGGATTCGCGATCGGGATGGGTGACGTGCATTCGTCGGCGGCCGTGCACGATGCGCGCGACGGTGCGGCGCTGCTGCGCGTGCTGCGCGAGGAAGTCGTCCCGCTCTATTACGAGCGTGACGCGGACGGCCTGCCGCGCGAGTGGATCCGCCGGATCAAGCGCGCGATCCGCACGCTCGGCTGGCGCTTCAGCGCCGACCGGATGGTGATGGATTACGTGTTGCGCTCATATATCCCCGCGGCTGGTGGGACGAGCAGCAGCGAAGCGGTGCGGTTCTGACCCCGGAATCACATCGAACTGACCTCGAACGGCAGGCGCGGCTCCTACGCCCCTCGATTTCCCTCGGGGCGAGGCGGGGACGGCGTCTCCGACAGGTTGTGGACGCTGACGCCGAGCAGGCGCACCGGCCGCGTGCCTGCGTCGGTCTTGTCGAGCAGCGCGATCGCGCGTCGCACGATGTTCTCCTCGTCGCGCGTCGGCGCTACGGCCCGGGCACTAGCCCATCTTGCTCGTACACCGCCTCGGATTGTCGCGACGCTAGATAGTCCACTAACGCCTTCGCCGCCTTGGCATCCCTCGCGTGCGCCGAAATAAAGGCGACGATGTCGGTCGGCGGCGCAAACTCCGCAGGCAGCGTCCCGACGACATCGACGTTGGGGTTCGCGCTCATTTCGTTACGGTAAAAAATGCAAATCTCAGCTTCGTCCTTACCGACCAGTTCCGCGGCGGCGCCAGCGGTTCCGACTATTTTGGTCTTTCCGCTGATCTGGTCGAGCACGCCGAGTTTCTGCAATGCAGCGCGCGTCGCCGCGCCGTCGCTGCCTATGTTTGGGTCCACGCAGGCGATGGTCTTCGCCGCACGTAGCGTCCGTTTGAGGGCTTCCGCCGAGGACACGTCGGGCTTGGCCGCTCCCTTCTTTACTCCAACGGCCAGGACCAGCTTTGCCAACACCGTCGCGCTCTTCGGATCGATGTTTCCCGACGCCAGCGCCTCGGGGTACGGCGGCAACAGGATCGAAACGTCGAACATTTCGCCCCGCGCGATCTGCTGCCGGGTGCCCATGCCACGGCCAAGAGTGATATTCAGTTTGTAGCCCGTCTTCGGTTCGAAGCCGCCCGCCACCTTGTTCAGAGTCCCGCGGAACGGATTCGGCGCCAGCAACGACACCTCAGTCTGCGCCAGCGGCATGGATACGCCACCAGGCATCAATGCAGCCACCACCGCTACCAGAAAGAAAATTCTCTTCACTTAAGCGCTCCTCGATGCCTCAGGACGTTTGAGCGCTGCAAGTACTCTCGGCGGTGTCA
>Ga0070699_100004315_pt1 | contig 12570 bp, 11 predicted proteins | sample KBSK1503metaG_FD_65473 | JGI IMG/M metagenome (GOLD analysis project Ga0070699, IMG submission 65473) | Corn, switchgrass and miscanthus rhizosphere microbial communities from Kellogg Biological Station, Michigan, USA - KBS K1-50-3 metaG | ecosystem: Host-associated > Plants > Roots >...
TCCTGTGGGTCGCCCGCCAGATCGAGTCGCACCCGTCGGACTTCTTCGGGTTCGCCGTCAACTGGTACGGCTATGCGAAGCCGATGTACCTGATCGCGACGAATCCACCGCTCGCGCCGTACTACATGGCCCTCGTGGCGGCCCTCGCGGGGTGGAGCGAGATCGTGCTGCACCTGGCGTTTCTGGTGGCGGCGCTCGCCGCCGCCGCCGGCGCCGTCGTGCTGGCGCGGCGGTTCTGCACGGAGCCCGTGGTCGCCACCCTGATCGGCGTCCTGACGCCGGCGTTCGTCGTGTCCAGTACCAACGTCATGTGCGACGTCCTGTTGCTGGCCTTCTGGGTCTGGGCGATCGTGCTCTGGGTCGATGGGCTGGAGCGGCGGAATGGCTGGATGCAGTGCGCGGCCACGCTCCTGATCGCGCTCGCCGCGCTGACGAAGTACGTCGGGGTCAGCCTGATCCCGTTGCTGCTGGTCTACGCGCTCGCTCGTCGCCGCCGGCTCACCGCGGAGATCCTCTGGCTCGGACTCCCCATTGTCGTCCTCGCCGCCTACGATCTCTACACGGGCGTGCTGTACGGGCGGGGTATGCTCTTCGAGGCGGCGTTCCACGCTGGTGACACGCGGGCTCATAGCGGCCTCACGCTCCTCTCGCGGAGCGTGATCGGCCTCGCCTTCACCGGCGGCTGTCTCGCGACCGTCGCGTTCTATGCGCCGCTCGTGTGGTCCCGCCGCGTGCTTGTGTCGGCGGCGCTCGCCGCCGCCGCGCTCCTGATCCCGGCCGCGGCCACGGTCGCCGGCTACCGCACGGTCGATGCCTTCGCCATCCCGGGGGTGATCGCGCAGCTCGATCTCCTCGCGGTGGCCGGAATCCACGTGCTGGCGCTGCCGGTAGTCGACTTCTGGGAGCGGCGGGACGCGGACTCGCTCCTGCTGTTCCTGTGGGCCACCGGCGGGTTCGTCTTCGCGACCTTCGTCAACTCGACGATCAACGCCCGGTCGATCCTGCTGCTGGCGCCCGCGGCCGGTATCCTGGTCGGTCGACGGCTGGAGCACCGCCGCGTGCCGGTGCGGGCGTGGTGGGCGCTGGCGCCTCTTCTGGCGGGCGCGTGTCTCGCGGTGCTGCTCGCCGCCGCCGACTACGGTCTGGCGGGCGCCGGCCGAGCGGCGGCCGGCCTCCTCCAGGCCGACTACGGCCCCACCGGCCGAACCATCTGGTTTCAGGGCCACTGGGGGTTCCAGCACTACATGGAGGCCGTCGGAGCCCGGCCCTTCGACCGGCTGCGGCTCGGGATGGTCCCCGGTGACCTCATGATCCTTCCCGAGAACAACACCAACGTCTTCTTCCCGCTGTCGGGAATCCCGATGTTCTTGCTCCGCGTGATCCAGCTCCCGTCGTCACGCTGGCTGGCCACCGCGCAGCCGGGGATCGGCGCCGGATTCTACTCCGAGATCGTGGGGCCACTGCCCTTCGCCTTCGGCACGGTCCCGCCCGAGCGGTACTACGTCCTCCTGATCGGGCCTCCCCCCGACCGCGGCGCATCTCCCCGCTGAATCGCCCGCAGCCGCGCGCGGCCCTCGTCCGGCGGGCCGGCATCACCCGGTGTCACGGATTCTGGACATTGACGCGCGCCTCCATTCCCGGTGCAATGCGCCCGCTCGCGAGCACTGCTGGGACACTTTCGATCACTGGGAGGAGCGTATGAAGGCACAGACACTGCTGGTGAGGGGCGCCGCTCTCCTGATCCTGGCCGCCGGGCCGGTGGCCGTCAGCCGGGCGGCCGAGGAGGCTCAGGACATGCGGATCGGAGTCGAGGAGCGGGTCAACATCAACACGGCCACCGAGACAGAGCTCGTCAAGCTCAGCGGCATCGGCCGCGGCGTGGCCAAGCGGATCATCGAGTACCGCCAGACTCACGGCGAGTTCAAAAAACCCGAGGACATCCGGAAGGTTTCGGGCGTCGGCAAGGGGCTCTGGGAGCGGAACCGCGATCGCATCGTCGTGAGGTGACGCGACGGGCCACTTTTTCTTTTCACCCACGAGGGCCTGGTGTACGATGGGCACAAATCGGCCGGGGCGTAGCAGCGCTCCTTCTGGCATCCCCGCCGGCAATCCCGCTGGCGGCTGATGTGGTCGAGCCCGGGGCCGGGAGTCGGCATCCGGCTGCGGGTAGGTGGGACCTGGGCCCGCGTGGTGGCCTTGCCGAGAATAGGAGGTGATCCAGCCGATGTGTACCCCTACGGTGATCTGTGAGGTGGTTGCCTCCTAGGCAAGTTCCACGCTAGCGAGAGGTGGTACAGCCTGGGAGTCCAGGCACCACCGGCCCCGACGATCCCGCTTCTCACCAGCGGGGCGGCGCGACGCGCACGATGAACCGGCAACGCGCCGCAGCCTTCGTCGGGGCTTTTTATTTGGGCTGAAGGATCTCGGGGGAGCGGTGAGAAGCGGCCCGCTGGCGCGCCGCCAGCGGGCCTTGAAGTGGGGGACGCCGCGGGTTACGCCTTGCGGACGTTCGCCGCCTGGAGCCCTTTGGGGCCTTTCGTCACCTCGAACTCGACCTTGTCACCCTCGGCGAGGCTCTTGAAGCCGTTGGCCTGGATGGCGCTGTAGTGGACGAACACGTCCTCGCCGCCCTCCACCTGGATGAAGCCGTACCCCTTCGCGTCGTTGAACCACTTCACCGTGCCTTGTGCCATCGATATCGTCCTCTGTGGTGGAGCGTTGATCCTCTCCGGTGACCCCCGGCCCCCATGGCCGAGTCTGTCCCGCTGCCGCTGGCCTCGACAAAAAAACGCCGCGAGGACGTCGGTCCTCGCGGCGTCGTCAGACCCAAGTACTTCCCGCCTGCACCACGGAAGCAGCGAGCGCACCATTTAGGCGACGCACTCACCCTACAATATGCGGAAAAAACTTGTCAAGATCGTTTCAGCGGGCGTCCCAGGTGCCGCTCGATCGTCTGGAGCTGCGGCGCCTCCTCCGGCGCCGCGAAGCTCGACGCCAAGCCGGTCCGCTCCGCCCTCGCCGTCCGCCCGATCCGGTGCACGTACTCCTCGGCGGTGTGGGGCAGGTCGAAGTTGACCACGTGCGCGATGGCGGGCACGTCGAGGCCGCGCGCGGCGAGGTCGGTCGCCACCAGCACGCGGTAGCGTCCGCTCCGGAAGCCGTCGAGCGCCTCGCGCCGCTCCCGCATGCTGCGGTCGGCGTGGATGCGGGTCGCCCGATGGCCGGCCGCGCTGACCGCGCGCGCCAGGCGATCGGCCCGGCGCTTGGTCCGCGTGAAGACGAGTGTGCGGCCGCCTTCGGCGCCGAGCAGGCTCAGCAGCAGCGACGTCTTCTCCTCGCCCCGCGCGGCATACAGCCGCTCGGTCACGCCGGCGACGGGCGTGGCGACGGCGCCGACATCGATCCGCTCCGGATGACTCAGGTGCCGGCGGACCAGCCGCTCGACCGCGGCCGGCATCGTCGCTGAGAAGCAGAGCGTCTGCCGGTCGATCGGCACGCGGGCCAGGATCCCCTCGACCTGCGGCGCGAATCCCATGTCGAGCATGCGGTCGGCTTCGTCGAGGACGAGCAGGCGGATCGCGCCGAGTGAGACGGTGCCCCGCTCGAGGTGGTCGATGAGCCGGCCCGGCGTCGCCACGACGACGTCGGGGCGGCCCCGGAGGGCCGTAGTCTGCGGGCCCATCGCCTCGCCGCCGATGACGGTGACGACGCGGAGCCGGCCGGCCCCGAGCGCGTCGATGGTCTCCGCGATCTGGATCGCCAGCTCGCGCGTCGGCGCGAGCACGAGCCCGCGCAGGCCGGCACCCCGGCCGGCGAGCTTCTCGATCATCGGAATCGCGAAGGCCGCGGTTTTGCCCGTGCCCGTTTGGGCGCAGCCGATCAGATCCTGCCCCGCCAGCGCGACCGGGATGGCGCGGGCCTGGATCGGCGTCGGGGTCGTGTACCCCACGCGGCGGATCGCCTCGATCAGCGCGGGGGTGAGGTTGAGAGAGTCGAACATGAAGATCCCTTCCGTTGTCGTCGCGTGGTATGCGAGCGGCGGTGAGTCGCTATGTGGAATGCCCGGGCCCCGGCGGGCCCGGGCGAGAGCGAACAGGGGGAAACCTACTGGGTTTTCCTGACGTTTGCCGCCTGAAGACCCTTCGGTCCGCGGGTGACCTCGAACTCGACCTTGTCACCCTCGGCGAGGCTCTTGAAGCCGTTGGCCTGGATGGCGCTGAAGTGGACGAACACGTCCTCCCCGCCATCCTGGGTGATAAAGCCATACCCCTTCGCATCGTTGAACCACTTCACCTGACCCTGAGCCATGTTCCGGTTTCCTCCTGTGTGCTCCCGCCTCCGTGGCGGGGATGCCCCTCCGAAATTGGGGGGCAAACAAAAACGCCGCGGGACTTTGGTCCGCGCGGCGTCGTTCTCGAGCAATGTCGCTACTAGAGCTCCGTCTGAACCTTGAACCAGACAGTAGTTTACATACGATCGCCGCGAAGTCAAGTCGGTTTTCTGGGGTGCTCTCACACCTGGAATTCCGGTCGGCCACGTCCCGGCCGCGGGCGCCCGCGGCGGCCGGCCGTGTCACCGGGAGTGTCAATCTTGTTACCGGGATGACAATACGCGTCAACCGGCCGTCAGCCGGCCGGACGCGCCGGCAGGGCCCGCTTGCCCGATTGCGCACGTTCGTGGTAGCGGTGGGGGAGAGGACCGTCGCCGCCGGGAAGCGGTGAAGGCCGCATAAATTGCGGGGAGCGTGCACATTCGGGTGCCGGCGCGGGCCAGCGCCACGGCGACCGGGCCTCCCGGGAACCGGGGCCGGGACCGTGAATCCCTCAACCCTGAAGCACGTTTGTTCTGGATGGCATAGGTCCTGCTAGAATAGGGGACTTCGAACCACATCTAGAGCGCCCAGGAGTCGCGATGCTCTACAACATGCTGGCCGGGATGTTCTCGAACGACCTCGCCATCGATCTCGGCACCGCCAACACCCTCGTCTACGTCCGCGGCGAGGGCATCGTCCTCAACGAGCCATCGATCGTCGCGATCCACCAGGCCGATAGCTCGGTGCTCGCCGTCGGCCACGACGCCAAGGCGATGCTCGGGCGCACGCCCGGCAACATCGTCGCGATCCGCCCCCTGAAAGATGGCGTGATCGCCGACTTCGACGTCACCGAGAAGATGCTCCACTACTTCATCTCCAAGGTGCACAGGCGGCGCACGCTCGTGCGTCCGCGGATCGTGATCGGGGTTCCCTCGGGCATCACGCAGGTCGAGAAGCGCGCGGTGCGCGACTCGGCGATGCAGGCGGGCGCGCGTGAGGTGTACCTGATCGAGGAGCCGATGGCGGCGGCGATCGGCGCGGGCCTCCCCATCCAGGAGCCCGGCGGCAACATGATCGTCGACATCGGCGGCGGCACGACCGAAGTGGCGGTGATCTCGCTCTCGGGCATCGTCTACTGCAAGTCGGTCCGCATCGCGGGCGACGAGATGGACGAGTCCATCGTCCAGTACGTCAAGAAGCATTACAACCTCCTGGTCGGCGAGCGCCGGGCGGAGGAGATCAAGATCAAGCTCGGGTCGGCGTACCCGATGGGGACAGAGCTCAAGACCATGGAGGTCAAGGGCCGTGACCTCATCGACGGGATCCCCAAGACGATCGTGATCACGAACGAGGAGGTGCGGGAGGCGCTCCGGGAGCCGGTCATGACCATCGTGGAAACGGTTCGGACCTGTCTCGAGCGGACGCCTCCCGAGCTGGCAGCGGACATCGTGGATAAGGGGATCGTGATCACGGGCGGGGGCGCGCTGCTCCAGGGGCTCGATCACCTCCTCCGGCAGGAGACGAACCTGCCGATCACTCCCGGCGACGACCCGCTGTCCTGTGTGGCGCTGGGGACGGGCAAAGTTCTCGATGAACTGGATCTTCTCAAGAAGGTGGCGATCCCCGCGTAGCGGCTCGCCACCCCGGGGTCGCGGGTGAGTGTTCGTCGTTTCGGCCTGCTCGTTGCGGTGCTCGGGGTATGCCTCCTGCTCCTCACCCTGCAGACGCGCGGTGAGGGCGCCCCCGCCGGGCAGCTCGTCGGGCTCATCACCACGCCGGTGCAGACCGTCCTCACCAAGGTCAACCGGGTTGCCCTCGGTCTCTGGTCGACCTACCTCGACTGGAAAAACGTCCGTGCCGAGAACCATCGCCTGCGCGCCGAGATCGAGCAGCTGCGGGTCGAATCCCTGCGCGTGCGAGACACCGACACCGAGAACGGCCGGCTCCGCCGGCTCCTGGCCCTCCGCGACCACCTCCCGCTGGCGGCGATCGCGGGCGAGGTCATCGGTCGGGAGTGGGGCTGGGCCCGGTCGCTGATCGTGAACCGCGGCCGGACCGACGAGGTGGTGCGGATGGCGACCGTCATCGCCCCCGAGGGGTTGGTCGGCCGCGTGGTCGAGGTGCGGTCCGGAGCCTCCATCGTCCAGCTCCTGACCGACCCCGCGTCGACCGTGAGCGCGACGGTCGCGCGGACGCGGACCACGGGCATCGTGGAGGGAGAGCCGCGCGGGACGACCCGCTTCAAGTACATGGCCCGGGACGGCGCGACCATCCAGGTCGGTGACCTTATCGTCACCTCGGGGCTCGGTGGCGTCTTCCCGAAGGGAATCCCCATCGGCCGGGTGCGGTCGGTCGTCGACCGCGGTTCGGCCCTCTTCCACTACGCGACGGTGACGCCGGTGGTCGACCTCTCGCGGATCGAAGAGGTGCTGCTGCTGAAGGGGCAGACGCCCCAGGATCTCGTCGCCCACTTCTCGACTGATCGGTAAGAGCCGTGCGCTCGCTGCTCGCGCTCGTGATCTTCGGCGGTGGCCTGGCTCAGACGACGTTCGCGCCGGCGCTCCGGATCGGGAACGTCACGCCCGACATCCCGCTCATCCTCGTCGTGCTGCTCGCGCTCCGGCGAGGTCCGGAGGTGGGGTGCCTGTCCGGCTTCGTGACCGGCCTCTTGCAGGACGCCGGCGCCGGCGGGTTCATCGGCGCCCAGGCACTCACGAAGACCTTGATCGGGTTCTTCATCGGCCAACTCGGCGGCCGCCTGTGGGTGCGCGAGCCGCTCGTGCAGATCCCCGGGCTCGTGCTGCTCTCGCTCGCCGAGGGACTGGCGCGCTTCCTGCTCTTGCAGGTCTTCCACTCGCCCGGCGCCTTCGGCGACCTGATGCTCTACATCGTGCTGCCGCAGTCGCTCTACAACGGCTTCCTCGGCGCGGTGGTGGTGCTGGCGCTGACCACCGCCGAACGGCTGCGCGGAGGCGCATCGTGGCGGTGAGCCGGGGGCCCGTGTCCGCGCGGCGGGATCCGGGCAAGCAGCGCGTGTTCGGCATGACGATCGGGGTGCTCGCCGCGTTCCTCGTCGTCATCGGTCAACTCTGGTACCTGCAGGTGCTCGAGGGGGCGCGCCTCCAGGGGCTCTCCGACAAGAACCGAATCCGCGTCCGTCCGGTGGCGGCGCCGCGGGGGGTGCTGTTCGACCGCAACGGCCTCCCGCTCGTCGACAACCGGCCCGCCTTCACGCTCTCGTTGATCCCGCGCGAGATCGACGGTCGCGCGCGAGTCCTCGGGCGCGTCTCGGTCCTGCTGAAGATCCCGTATGCGGAGCTCGACGAGGCACTCGGGCGCGTGCCCAGTGACTCGCTCATGCCGGTCCGGGTGCGGCGCGGCCTCACGCTGGAGGAGGTCGCGAAGGTGGAGGAGTGGAAGCTCGAGCTCCCCGGCGTGATCGTCGAGGTGGAGCCGCAGCGCATGTACCCGACCAGCCGGTTCGCCGCGCACCTGCTCGGCTACGTCCGTGAGGCCAACGAAGAGCAGCTCAAGCAAGGTCGCTACCGGCGCGGTGACATGGTGGGCCAGAGCGGGCTCGAGCGCCTGCTCGATCAGTATTTGCGCGGGACCGACGGCGGCGAGCGGATCGAGGTCGACGCCCTCGGGCGTCCGATCCGCGTGATCCAGCACACCGAGCCGGTTCCCGGCGCCCAGGTGGTGACGACGGTCGACCGGCGCATCCAGGAGGCCACCGAGCGCGCGATGGAGGGCCACGCCGGCGCCGCCGTCGTGCTCGATCCCCGCGACGGCGACGTGCTGGCCATGGTATCGACCCCCGCCTTCGCGCTCGATCAGTTCACGGGGACGATCGACCGCGACGCCTGGGTGCAGCTGATCCGGAACCCCGCCCATCCGATGCTGAACCGGACGGTGCAGAGCCAGTACGCGCCCGGCTCGGTCTTCAAGATCGTCGTGGCCGCCGCCGGCCTCCAGGAGACGACGCTCGCGCCCATGGACCGGATCTACTGCAACGGCGAGTTCCACCTCGGCACCTGGACGTTCAGCGATTGGAAGGAGGGCGGGCACGGCTCGGTCGACCTTCACCGCGCGATCGTCGACTCCTGCAACATCTATTTCTACCAGGCCGGCCTCCGGATCGGGATGGACACGATCGCGCGCTACGCGCGCGCCTTCGGCTTCGGCGCGTTCACGGGCATCGACCTCCCGGGTGAGAAGCTCGGGTTCGTCCCGGTCTCTCGGCGGGGGCGGCGCCCGGCGTTTCTGGGGGACACGGTGAACATGGCGATCGGCCAGGGCGCCGTCCTCGCGACGCCGATGCAGGTCGCGCGCATGATGGCCGCCGTCGCCAACGGCGGCGTCTTCTTCAAGCCCCGCCTCGTGCAGCGGGTCGTGCGCACCGACGGCCGCACGCTATACAGCGACCCCGGGATGGTGAACGGTCATGTCGATCTGTCGCCGATGGTGTGGGCGTTCCTCCGCCAGAGCCTGCTCGACGTCGTCAACGAGGGGACCGGCGTCGCCGCGCATATTCCCGGGATCGAGATCGCCGGCAAAACCGGGACGGCGCAGCTGGTCGCCAACTCGAAGGCCGAACGGGGCCAGGACAACGCCTGGTTCGCGGCCTTCGCCCCCGTCAACGACCCGCAGTACGTGGTCGTGGTAATGGTCGAGCACGGCGGCAAGGGCGGCCAGGTGGCGGCGCCCATCGCCCGCGCCATCTACGACGCCATCTTCTTCGAGAAGGTGGCGTCGGCGGGCCTGGGCGGCTGATGTTCTACATCGACCGCCGGCTGCTCGCGAACGTCGACTGGCTCTTGCTGGCGGCCGCGGCCGCGGTGCTGGCACTCGGCGCGCTCACGCTCGGGAGCCTCACGATGACGCGCGCGGGCAGCGGCCTCGTCCTCCGCCAGCTCCTCTGGGACGGCATCGGCGTCGCCGCGCTGATCGTGGTCGCCAGCCTCGACTACCGCACCCTCGTCCGGTCCGCGCCGGTCTTCTATGCGGGCGGCCTGCTGGCGCTCCTCGCCGTCTTCGCGATGGGGCGGTCGGTGTCGGGCGCGCGCCGCTGGATCCCCGTGGGACCGCTGACCGTGCAACCCTCGGAGCTGTTCAAGTTCGCGTTCGTTCTCATGGTCGTCTGGGTGCTGACCTGGCGATGGGCGCAGCCCGTCGGCACGGCCACCCTGGGGCTGGCGGTCGCCGTCCTGGCGCCGCCCTTCGCGCTCATCGTGAAGCAGCCCGACCTGGGAACGGCCGCCGTCCTGCTGCCGGTTCTGGTCCTCCTTCTGGTGGGCGCCGGGATTCGCTTGCGGCTGCTCGGCGGCGTCGCGCTCGCGGGCCTGTCCGCGCTGCCCGTGATCTGGTTCGCCCTGAAGGAGTACCAGCGAGAACGCCTACTCGTGTACCTGGATCCGTTTCGCGACCCGCTCGGGACCGCCTACAACGTGATCCAGGCCAAGATCGCCATCGGTTCGGGTCAGTTCCTGGGCAAGGGCATCGCCGGCGCCACGCAGAGCCGGCTCGCCTTCCTCCCGGAGCGCCACACGGATTTCATCTTCGCCGTATTCGCCGAGATGTGGGGGTTCATCGGCTGCCTCGTGCTCATCCTGTGCTACGCCGTCATCGTCATCCGGGGCTTCGAGATCGCGGCCGGCGCGCGCGACCCGCTCGGACGGCTCGCCGCCATCGGCGTGACCGCGCTGCTAGCGGCGGAGACGCTGATCAACCTCGGGATGGTCACGGGCCTCCTGCCCATCGTCGGCATTCCGCTGCCGATGATGAGCTACGGAGGCTCGTCGATGATCGTGTCGATGATGGCGGTCGGCCTCCTCCTGTCGGTTCGAATGCGGCAGTTCGCCTGAGGCGTGAACACTTGCCTATGAGGTGCTGCCGTGGCCAATCGGATCGTCGTCAACGTCGGCGTCTTCGAAACACGCGTCGCCCTCCAGGAGAATAGTCTCCTCACCGGCCTCTTCGTCGAGCGCAGCCGGCATCGATCGATCGTCGGCAACGTTTGCAAGGGCGTGGTGACGAACGTGCTGCCGGGCATGCAGGCCGCGTTCGTCAACATCGGGCTCGGGAAGGACGCGTTCCTCTATGCGGGGGACTACACCGCCAACGTCGGCGACTACGAACGCCTCATGCTCACCGGCGCCGACGCGGACGGGGGCGACCTGGAGATCGACGAGGTCCCGCCCCGGCGCGACCTCACGCCTCCCATCCAGGACGTCCTGCGCAAGGGGCAGGAGGTGCTGGTTCAGGTCTCCAAGGAATCGCTGGGGACCAAGGGGGCGCGCGTCACCTCGTTCATCTCTCTCCCCGGACGCTATCTCGTCTACATGCCGCAGGCGGACCACATCGGGGTGTCGCGCCGCATCCACGACGAGCACGAGCGCGAGCGCCTGCGCGGCATCGTGCGCGCCCTGAACCCCCCGCCGGGCGGGTTCATCGTGCGCACCAACGCGGAGGGGGAGGGTGAGGAGGACCTCGTCTCGGACGTCCAGTTCCTGGGGCGCCTGTGGGCGCAGATCCAGGAGCGGTACAACCAGGCGGCGGCGCCCTCCGTCATCCACGAGGAGATGGACCTCACCTTCCGCGTCGTCCGCGATCTGTTCTCGCCGGACGTCGAGGAATTCGTGGTGGACACCCCCGACGCCTACGCGAAGTGCGTCGAATATGCCACCTCCCTGGTGCCCGCGCTCGCCGGCCGCGTCAAGCTCTACGAGGGCAAGGCACCCATCTTCGAGGCGATGGGCATCGAGAAGGAGATCGAGAAGGCCCAGCGCCGGCGCGTCTGGCTGCGCTCCGGGGGATACATCGTGATCGATCACACCGAGGCGCTGGTGTCGATCGACGTGAACACGGGCAAGTACGTCGGCAAGCGGGACTTCGAGCAGACCGTGCTCAACATCAACATGGAGGCGGTCGGCGAGATCGTCCGCCAGATCCGCCTCCGCGATCTGGGTGGCATCATCATCATCGACTTCATCGACATGGAGCGGGAGGAGCACCGCCAGCAGGTCTACAAGGCGCTCCGGCGCGCGCTGGCGGAGGACAAGGCCCGCACGAACGTGCTGGAGATCTCCGAGCTGGGCCTCGTCGAGATGACGCGCAAGCGCGTCCGGCAGGACCTGCGCTCGCTGTTCGCGATGCAGTGCCCGACCTGTAAAGGGGGCGGCACGGTCAAGTCCGACGTGACCCTGGCCGCGGAGATCGCCCGCAAGGTCCGCGCCGTCGCCGTCGAGGGCGGGAGCCACGACCTGCTCGTACGTGCGCACCCCGACCTCGTGCGTTTCTTCGAGACGGAGGGGCGGGAGGGGCTCGAGCGGCTCGAGACCCTGATCGGACGCAAGGTCCTCGTCCAGGCCGGGGGGGCGGGGCTCCATCGCGACGACTACGACGTGGTCGCCCGCTAGGTCGGCCGATGGCGCGGACCGCTCCCTCGCGGGCGAGCTCGGCCAGAGTCCTCGCCGAGCTTCGCCTCGCCGCGCGGAAGGGGGACCGCCCCGCTCTCACGCTGGCGGTCGAGCAGATGAAGGTCCTGGCGCTCTCACCCCGCTACTGGGAGAAGTACCTCGCGCTGCTCGCAAACCCGCTCGCCCGGCTGGTCGATCTGCTCGTGATCAAGCAGGGCGACCGGATCGCGCAGCAGAAGGGCCGGAAGGTGCCGACCGCCACCCGGGCGATCCGGCGCCGTCCACAACGACCGAAGCGGGCCGCCCGTCGCCGGCGTCCGCCGCTCCCGAGCCAGCCGTCGCTCTTCCCGGACAGCGAGCCGTAGCTGGCCGCTGAAGAGAGCCCGGAACCAGCCCTCGCCGCGGCATGGGCTTGACAGCCGTCCCCTCCGCGCCGACAATACCCCCCGAGAGTATAGAGATGAAAATGCGAAAGCTCCCCATGGCAAGCGCCGCGGAAGCGGCGCGTCGCGGGTAATCGTGCGGAAGCTCCTCCGCGCCCACGCGGGGGAAGCGGAGCGTCGCTGATGATGATGCGGAAGCTCCTTATGGCAAGCGCCCCGGCTGGCAGTGCGAGCCGCAACCGCGAGGCGAGGCGAGCCGACGAATCCGAGAAGAGCGAAGCGGCGCGTCGCTCATGATCAACGCGGAGACGAAGCGGAAGGCGGTCGGGCGCCTGCGTCGGATCGAGGGACAGGTGCAGGGACTCCAGCGGATGATCGGGGCCGACGCCTACTGCGTCGACGTGCTCCTGCAGATCTCGGCCGCGCAGGGCGCGCTCGAGCAGGTGCGGAAGCTCCT